>OMFD01000756.1_pt1 | contig 19127 bp, 10 predicted proteins | sample 1645541 | NCBI WGS metagenome assembly OMFD01 (sample SAMEA103958149, study PRJEB25191) | human gut metagenome | biome: human-associated habitat [ENVO:00009003]; feature: intestine environment [ENVO:2100002]; material: feces | place: Germany | collected 2013/2015
AATCTTTCCAGACAGGTCTGCAATATAAGTACTTCCGTCTTCTGTACAGTGAAATCCTTTTCCGCGGAGTGGCTGCAATGGCTTGCCACGGACTGCCAGTATCGGCTTTCCCGAAACATTCATCCCGTTTACCGCCTCGGTTGGTGGATAGTAGGTGGCAATTGTCTGACCTTCTTTTACCATCTCCACTGTACGGATGCTCCAGTAATCTATGGAACCATCCTCCTTGACCTTTGGTTTTCCATCCACATCCGGATTGAAATGAAGTTCATAGCGGCCGTTTTCTGCATTGACCGGTGGCTGTCCTTTTGCAATACATACATCTCTCATGTACACTCCGCCATCGATCATCTCCTGGATCGCCGCTTCGTCAATTCCATTGGTTACCCGCTGGGTGCGGATATACCGCACCAGCTCTGATAATGTGTATCCCTCTCCGGCCTCCGGCGGCTGCAATGTCAAATATGCTTCCATACTATCCTGTGAAATCCGGACAACCGCACCTCTCATTGAAATATCTTCCATGGCATTTTCCCCTCTCTGCTATAGAAATCCGAAACCATTTATTTCATTTGTGCCAGCCGCGCTTCTACCTGAGCCATCATCTGCTCATACTTTGCCAGCTTGTCTTTCTCTTCCTGTACCTTTTCTGGTTTTGCGTTATTTAAGAATTTTTCATTGGAAAGCATGCCCTTAGAACGTGCAAGTTCCTTCGTCAGCTTATCTTTTTCTTTATGCAAACGCTCTTTTTCTTTTTCAAAATCTACCAGATCCTCCAGTGGCAGATAAAGAACTGCTCCTGGAATCACAACGGAAACCGCATCCTCACTGATACCGTTTTTGTCTGCCTGTACTATAATCTCGCTGGTAGAAGCAAGATTTACATATACTTCCTTATTTTCTTCAAAAACAGTGCGAAGCCCTGCATCCTCAGATGTAATATAAAGCTTTGCCTTTCTTGATGGCGGAACATCCATTTCTGTGCGGACATTACGGATTCCCTTAACGAGATCCTTACAGTGCTCAATGGCAGATTCCTCTGCCGGGAAGTTCCACTCTTCTTTGTACTCCGGCCACTTGGAGAGCATAATCGTCTCTTCCTCTGACTGTAATGTACAGAAGATTTCTTCTGTGATAAATGGCATATACGGATGTAACAGTTTCAATGCCTCGGTCAGTACGGTCTTTAAGGTCCACAGTGCCGCATTGGCAGATACCGGATCTTCATCCTTTTTATAGGTACGGACTTTTGCGATCTCAATGTACCAGTCACAGAACTCATCCCAGATAAAATCGTATACTTTCTGTACGGCAATTCCGAGTTCAAATTTATCCATATTTTCTGTGGCATCTTTTGCAAGGGTATTCACCTTGGAAAGAATCCACTTGTCTGCTGCATGTAACTCATCCTTTGACGGCGTATGGAGTTCAAATCCATCCAGATTCATCATGATAAAACGGGATGCATTCCATACTTTATTGGCGAAGTTACGGGATGCCTCCACACGCTCCCAGTAGAACCGCATGTCATTTCCCGGTGCATTTCCGGTAATCAGTGTCAGACGAAGTGCATCTGCGCCATACTTGTCAATGACTTCCAGTGGATCAATACCATTGCCCAGTGATTTACTCATCTTGCGTCCCTGGGAGTCACGTACCAGTCCGTGGAACAGTACGGTATGGAACGGTGCCTTACCCATCTGCTCATATCCGGAGAAAATCATACGGATAACCCAGAAGAAAATAATATCGTATCCGGTTACCAGCACATCGTTCGGATAGAAATAATCCAGATCCTCGGTCTTTTCCGGCCAGCCTAACGTAGAGAATGGCCACAGTGCAGAAGAAAACCAGGTATCAAGCGTATCCGGATCCTGTGTCATATGTGTACATCCGCACTTCGGACACTTGCCAGGATTTTCGATGGATACTACCATCTCGCCACAGTCATCACAGTACCATGCCGGAATGCGGTGTCCCCACCACAGCTGACGGCTGATACACCAGTCACGGATGTTGTCGGTCCAGTTAAAGTAGGTCTTGTCCATACGCTTTGGAAGAAGTTTGATATCTCCGTTCTTCACACCTTCCACAGCCGGCTTGATCATCTCATCCATCTTTACAAACCACTGCTGCTTAATCATCGGCTCAACCGTTGTATGACAGCGGTCATGCACACCGACATTGTGGGAATGTGGAACAACTTTTACCAGAAGTCCCTCTTTCTTAAGATCATCCACCAGTGCTTTCCGGCACTCGTAGCGGTCCATTCCGGCATATTTTCCGGCTTTTTCATTCATCGTTGCATCGTCGTTGATGACAACAATTTCTTCCAGATTATGACGCTTTCCAACCTCAAAATCGTTCGGGTCATGTGCCGGAGTGATCTTTACGCATCCGGTTCCAAATTCCTTGTCTACATAAGCATCTGCGATCACCGGTATTTCGCGGTCCGTCATCGGAAGCTTTAAAGTCTTTCCGACAATATCTTTATAACGCTCATCGTCCGGGTTTACTGCCACCGCAGTATCACCAAACAGTGTCTCCGGACGTGTGGTGGCAATCTCTACGAAGCGGCCTTCCTCTCCAACAACCGGATAATTGATATGCCAGAAAAATCCATCCTGCTCTTCATGCTCAACTTCCGCATCGGAAATGGAAGTCTTACATACCGGACACCAGTTGACAATACGGGAACCTTTATAAATCCAGCCCTTCTTATATAACTTGGTGAATACTTCCTGTACCGCATGGGAACATCCTTCATCCATCGTAAAGCGCTCACGCTGCCAGTCTGCGGAAGAACCAAGTTTGCGCAGCTGCTTTACAATACGTCCGCCGTATTCTTTTCTCCACTCCCAGCACTTATCCAGGAACTCTTCACGGGTCAGGTCCGCCTTATTGATGCCCTGCTCTTTTAAACTCTGAATCACCTTTACCTCTGTAGCGATGGATGCGTGATCCGTACCCGGCTGCCACAGTGCATTGTATCCCTGCATTCTCTTGTAACGGATCAGGATATCCTGCATGGTATTATCCAGTGCATGTCCCATGTGAAGCTGACCGGTAATATTTGGCGGTGGCATCACAATGGTAAACGGTTTCTTGCTGCGGTCTACTTCTGCATGAAAATACCCATTGTCCTCCCACTTCTTATAGAGACGATCCTCTATATCTTTCGGATCGTATGTTTTACTTAATTCTTTGCTCATGTGTTCCTCCTTAAATATAAATGAAACGCCCTCTGTACAGAAAGCCTTTTCTTTTTCTGCACAAAGGGCGAAAACTCTCGCGGTACCACCTTTGTAATACTCATCATGTCCTTTAACGTGGACGATCCGGGAATGCCTACAGGGCAATGTACCACATTCAACATTCCAGTTCCGGAGCTACCTTCCACACTGCATCCTGTGGATATCTTACAGCCATTGTAGGAACATTCTGCACAAAAACTCTGCCAATGCTCCACTTCAATGAATATCCTTCTCTTTCAGGAATTCCATGTGTACTCCTCTCCATCATCACTTTTTTATACATAATTTAATCTTACTTGCGGCTCTCTTTTTTGTCAAGAAGATTTCTGTGAAATTCACTATAATTCCTCTTCTACCATGTTCTTTTCCCGATGGAACATATCGTAGATACATGGAATGACAATCAGCGTCAGAACGGTACCATAAACCAGTCCTCCGATCAGTGTGATTGCCATCGGACGCATCATGTCGGAACCGTCACCGATTCCAAGAGCCGTAGTCAGCATTGCAAGAACTGTGGTCAGTACCGTCATCAGAATCGGACGCACCCGGGTCTTTCCGGATGAAATAATCGCCTCATGCTTAGAAACCCCGGTTTTTCTTGCCTGATTGATATAATCAATCAGTACAATACCGTTGTTTACAATAAGACCTGCCAGCATGATAAATCCAAGCATTGCAAGGACATTGACTTCCTGCCCTGTCAGAAGCAGAGCAATAAATCCTCCGGTGAAGGCAAGCGGAATCGAGAACATAATGATAAACGGAGAAACGAGTGACTGGAACTGTACCACCATGATCAGATAAATAAAGATAACTGCCAGTATCATCATCAGAACCAGCTGGCTCATGGAATCACTGATTGTCTCGTCCTCTCCGGTCATTTCGATATGATAGCCTTCCGGCACATGCAGCTTATCCATACTCTTTTGAATTTTATTGCCAAGCAGTGTGACATTGTGATCTTCATCCACACCACAGGATACCGTAATATAACGTGTCTGTGCATCCCTCTTGATGGTACTAAGGGTTGTCGTATCTTTCATTTCACAGATTTTTGTAAGTGGTATCTCTTTTTCTTTTCCGTCTTTGTCTGTGTGGGTAAATGTCATCTGTCTGATATCGTCCAGTTTCGTATCCGTCTGTTCCTGTGTCTGCACATAGACTTTATAATCTTTGATGTCTGTGGAAATCGTGGTTGCGCTCTTGCTGTCTGCCATCTTCGCACTGACAAGCTGATATACCTGTGCAACCGTGTATCCGTATTCCGCAGCTTTTTCTTTATCCACGGAAATGGTAAGCTGTGGTTCCATATCTTCCAGACCATCGTCCACATCCACGGTTCCCTTTGTCTGCTTCATCACATCTGCCACTTCTTTGGCAAGCTTCTGCAGCGTATCAATATCATTTCCTTTAATTCTGACGGAAAGACCGCTGCCGAAATAACTGCTGTAATCCATGGAAGAACTGTTGGTTTCTACTTTGCAGTCCAGATCTTTCGTCCTGCTGACAATTTTTTCTTCCACATCCGATGCTTTGACTTTGGAGTCCTCATCCAGCAGGATATACATGCTGACGCTGTCATTTCCTCCACCCATCAGATTCATCGTGGAATCTCCACCAGCCATCGCTCCGACCGTCTTGATTCCTTTGATTTTTGAGATTCTCTGAATCACATCATCCGATGCCTGTGTTAATTCCTCAAAGGTCAGTTTCTCACCCTCTTTTGCAGAAATCGTGACGGAAAGCTGATTTGTCTCCATATCCATATCCATAAAGTTTAAGCCTTTTGAAAGTGACAGTGCTGCACTTCCGATCAGAAGAACCACCGCAATAATCAGTACCAGTGGTTTGAAACGCAGACACCACTCCAGCACTCTGCCATACCATTCCCGGGCGGCATCGAACCACGGATGACGGATATCTTTTGTTTTTCTGAGTGTAACAGAAGCCATCGCCGGGACAAACGTCAATGCCACGACCAGACTCGCTACCAGGGTATATGCAATCGTCAGGGCAAGATCCACAAACAGCTGCCGGGTAATTCCCTCTGTAAAAATAATCGGCGCATAGACGCTGATCGTGGTAAGCGTTGACGCAATGATCGCACCCGTCACCTGTTTTGATCCTTCTACCGCTGCTTTCCGGATGGAATAGCCTTCTGCGCGCAGACGATAAATATTTTCAATGACAACAATTGAGTTGTCCACAAGCATACCAATGCCAAGCATCAGTCCGGACATGGAAATAATATTTAAGGTAATTCCGGTAAAGTACATCAGCACGATTGCAGCGACAACGGAAAGCGGTATGGAACATGCAATCACGATTGTCGGTTTGATATCTTTCAGGAACAGCAGCAATACCAAAATAGCAAGGATTGCCCCCCAGATCATATTCTGCATTACAGAGTTTACAATCATGTCAATGTATACGCCCTGATTCATCAATACATTCAGGTGGAGCTTGGAATCTTCTTTTTCTAACGCTTTAAATTTATCCAGGATACGATTCGTAACTTCTCCGGTAGAATATCCGGTCTGTTTTTCCATCGAAAGCATAATGCCAGGATTGCCATTAATCACGGCATACGTCTCATCGGAATTATCCGTCACTTTGACTTCTGCCACATCCGAAAGACGGATCGTATCGATTCCGTCGATTCCCATATCCATAAGTGGCAGATCTTTTAATTCATCGACATCCTGCACGGCATCTCCCACACGTACCAGATACTCAGTATCCCCATCCATGGCATATCCAGCCGGCATATCAAAATTCTGCGCGGCAAGCAGGCTTGTGATGGTATCTTTGCTCAGCACTTTATTCAGATCTGCGGAATCATGTGCCGTATCTTTGGCTTCATCCAGTTTACTCTGTGCGCTCTCTAAGGAGGAGGCTGCATTGGCCAGTTCGGTAGAAGAAGCACTGACCTGAAGTGCCGTCATGGATGCATTGGCATTCAGCGTATCTAAAGCCGAGGCCAGGCTGACTTTTCCGCTCTCTACCTTCTGCTGTGCACGTTCAATGGTTTTCATTCCTGTATTGACTTTGGTCAGGAGTTTTCCCACTTCTGCGGATGCCGCCGGGAGATCCTCATAGGTATTTACTGTGATTCCAAGCGAGGACAACGCCGAAAACTGCTTTTTCACAACCGCATTAACCTGTTTGATCTGTGCCTGCATCTCACTGCTCTCTGCAAGCTGCGGGTTATCTTTTAATACCGTCACGATTCCGGTATAGGCATCCGACTTCATAAAGGTCTGAATACCGGTCTGGATCTGTTCCAAAGAAGCTTTCTGTTTTTTTAACTCTGCGAGTTGTTTTTTCAGATCCTGTTCCGTCTTGTAGAGCTTCTTCTGCTGATCCATCGTCTGATTAATCGCGCTGTTTAACTGCTCCGATCCCTGACTGATGGAAGACTTTCCACTCTCTACTTTCTTTTTCCCCGCATCAATTTTTTTCTGGGACTTTTCAAACTGTTCATCGATCTTCTTCTGAATCTTTTTATTTAATGCGTCTATCTTGTCCTGATCGAGTGTTACATCTACGCTTTCTTCCAGCTGCCCGGCCGTAGTGACAGAAGCCACTCCTTCCAGACTTTCAAGTGCCGGCGCAAGATCATTCTTCACATAATCGGAAAGTGCGTTCGCATCCATGCCATCCTTATCCACCGCTGCAGCCATCACCGGCATCATGTCCGGATTGACTTTCATAATCATAGGTGTTCCAATGGAATCATCCCATTGCCCGGATACCTGGTCAAGACTCTGCTGGATTTCGATCACCACCGAATCCATATTTGCATTCTGCTCATATTCCAGCGTTACGACGGAATAACTGTTATAGGAAACAGAACTGATATTTTTAATGTTGGACGTTGTTGCCATCGCCGATTCAATCGGTGATGTCACATCACTTTCCACCTGTTCCGGACTTGCTCCCATATCGGTTGTGATAACCAGCGCATACTGAAAACTCATATCCGGAAGCAGATCTGTCGTCATTTTTGACAACGAGACCGCACCGAGCACGATGACCAGCACAACTGCCACAAGCACGGTATAAGGACGTTTCACACTGTACTTTGAAATCATGTTTTCCTCCTGTAAATTTTTCTTCTGCTGAATAAAGCAGACGCATTGGAAGTGGAACACAGTTCCCAGCGCCTGCTTTTTTTATTATACCGATAATCGGTTCTTTTTTACAAGAGGATTTCCGAAAGCTTTATTTTCTTTTTAGAAACAAAAAAAGACATCCGTTTCCGAACGTCTTTCTTTCCTGTACTTTGTCCGTTATTTTCTGACTGCTTTATGCGTTCTCCTCCAGTCCATCCTCTTCATCCGAAATAGCTGCAGATGCCCCGGATACTGCTGCAATCACTGCGATCAACGCCCCAAGTACCGCAATCCCGATAATCGCAATCAGAAAAATAAATAACCCCGTTGCTGACATGATTCCATCTCCTTTTGTAATTGATCCCCAAATCCTTTTCACCTGTCTTATCCTTTAAGATACCCGGATAAGTCTCAAAGAATACAATTTCTTTTTTTATTTTATCACAGAACCACTGTCCTCACAATGTTATTTTACTTTAATTTTCATGGAAACCGTCTTTGTCTTTCCGTTCTTCAGTGTTACTTTTGCTTTGATCGTGACGGTTCCCTTCTTCTTTGCTGTAATCTTTCCGTTTTTATCTACTACTGCAACAGACTTTTTACCAGATGTATATGTAATCTTTTTTACATTATCCAGATCAAGCTTACTGCTTAACTGTATCTTTGTATTCTTTCCCGCTTTGATGGAAGCTGTCGTCTTTTTTACGGCAACCGTTTTTAAAACCGCTTTTTCCACATTTTTTATTTCTGCTGCAGAAAGCATCCGATAATCCGAACCTGCGGCAAGATTCACATGTAATGTGCCATCTTTTCCAACGGTATACGTCTTTGCATTCACCAGTTTATACGCTCCGGTTTTCTTATCCACAACAACGACACTCAGTTTTTTACCTGCGGTTAAGTCTTTTGCATCTGCGGCTACTGTATATCTGATATTTCCTTCTTTATCGGTAACATTTGCAGTAATTGCCACATGGTCTGTTCCGGCAGCTTCCACGATCCTGCTCACCATATCTGCAGAAATCTCTGCCTTGGTACCTGTCACTTCTGCACTTGCTTCCGTTACTTTTCCAGCCGTATCTTTTGTCACGGTAACCGTTACTTCTGCTTTCTCCCCGGAAGCAGTCGTTGCCGTTATGTTCTTTGATTCGGTTGTCTGCTCTGGCTTGTCATCCTTCTTTGTATCATCAGATGGAGTGACGGTTGCAGCGCTGCCGGAGGATGAGCTATCGGAGGATGAGCTGCCGGAAGTATTTGTATCATCCTTTCCTTCCGAAGATGATGCATCCTTATGCAGATACAGCACATCCACTGCACCCCATCCGCCATCCTCATGTTCTACGCATACACGAAGTTTTACGCTCTTTGTCTTATCCAGTGTAAAAGTTACCTTCGGTGTATGCCAGTCTCCCCATGCGGTCATTGCTGTGGCTTCGCCGGTAAATAATACACTGTCATCTTCTGCATTTAATATCTGCATGGTTACATCTGACTGTGCTCCCTGGGCATATGCTTCCAATGTATAGGTTCCTTTTTCCAGCGTAATTGCTTTCTTATATGTAACAGAACCATTTGCTGCGGATGCTCCGTACCAGCCCATACTGTTTTTTCCGCTCTTTGCATTCTCTGCGGAAGGAATTCCCTTGAACGTGGTTCCGTCTACGGTAAAGTACTCTCCACTGTCAAATTCAACCGCTTCTTTATTTGTAATCAGATTTGCATATTTTACCTGTAAAGTAAGTGTAACATCTACACTGGTTTTTTCTTTATAAGCACCTCTTGTAATTTCTTTGCTCAAAGAAACCGTACCGGAAATCTGATAAGTTCCGGGCTTTGACATATCCGCCTTTTTTACAGATGCTTCATCCCAGGTAACCGCCTCTGCTACCGGTGTTTTGCTATCGGAATACGTAACTTCCACGGAATCCGGAAGTGTAAAATCACTGCCTGCAGTAATCGTCTGTGTCAGTGCAGAATCAAATCCTTCTACACTTACCAGATTCGAAACAGCACCCGTTTTTACATAATTCCATACATGAAGTGCAGGAGTTGCAGTGCCATCCGGATAAAACATGGCTTCATTGTCAACTGCAGAACCGCCATACCATTTGCCTGCATCTTTCGAATCATATTCGTTGGCATAACTTGAAGCCCATCCGCTTCCGTATTTTTCCCACTTTTCCTGATTTTCCTTTACCTGTGCATTGTATGCATCTCCTGTAAGTCCTTTGGTATTTCCGACGGTCAGCCATGCCGGCTCCCAGTAATATACACCCAGTCCGCCAGCTTCGTTTACCGTATTAATCAGATTGCGGATTGCAGTTGCCTGTCCCTGCTCGGTAAATGGCTCCGTTGTGTCAGCTCCGTTATCATTATTTCCAACACGCACTGTATTGGCATGCCCGTCACTGTCTTCTAACGTATAAGCATAACTGGTTTCCGCAACCATCACATCTTTACAATATGTATTCTTTACCGTCTCAAACTGCTGTTTTAAGTTATCTAATGTTCCATGCCAGTATGGATAATAACTGGTGGCAAGAATATCATAATCAACATTGTTGTCCTGCAGATTTCCTGCCCATGTTACCATGGTTCCCTTGTGTGGGCTTTCCACATGGATGACGACTTTGACATCCGGATTGTACGTTTCTACACCGGTTGCGCCCGCTGAAAATAATACACACATATTGCTGACATTTGTCTCACCGATAAATCCGCCCGTTGTCTCATTTCCAACCTGCACCATATCCACAACATCTTTTGACGGATCAATGGTATTTAAGGATTTTGTGATATAAGTATTTAATGCCTCTTTTTTCTGTTCAAGGGTGTACCCTTTCCATGCTTTGGGTTCCTGCTGCTTGCCCGGGTCTGTCCACAGATCAGAACAGTGGAAATCAACTAACATTTTCAGTCCGGCATTGCGGCATGCATCTGCAAACTCCTTTGCTTTTGCCACATCATTGTTTCCTCCGCCATAGCCGTTGCCATTGGCATCATACGGGTTATTCCATACACGGACACGAATGTGATTGATGCCCTGCTCTTTGATAAACCTACAGATGTCATCTAAGGTTGCCAGTTCGTTTCCGTCATAGTCACGGTATACTACACCGCTTTCCAGCTCGGAGATCATGGAGGAGATGTCCATTCCCATGATGAAATCAGAAGATAACTTGTTGACTTTTGTAACAGCGATCGGTGCATCTTTCACACTGTTGGATGCTTCGTTCACTGTAAGTTCTATTTTCTTTTCTGCGATGTCGTTCCAATTTGCATCCTGAAGCTTTGCCTGAATTTCATTTGTTCCAGTTGTCCCTAACGTTGTCTGCAAAGTCAGTGCATAACCGTTTTTGTCATCATAATTTATAAATTCAGCCGAACTGCCTGTCGTATTGTTCCACCAATACAGATGTAATCCTGCGGCTTCTAAATCTGTGATTTCGGTCTGTCCTTTTTTCAATACGGCTGTCAGAGTAACTGTGTCTCCTGCTTCTACTGTAGTGTTGTCTGCGGTGATCTGCAGATTGTATTCGGTGGAATTGTCAGTATCATTATCATCTTCTAAAGCTTTAACCATACTAAAATTATCTAGATCAAACCATCCACTCGCCTGCAAATCAACTCTGATCTGTATAGTTATTTCTGAATCGTTCTCTACTTTTACAGTATCCGTCGTTGTCTTAAAATTATCCCAATCACCATAAAGAAGTTCTTTGGACTGCGTATTGTTTTCTTCCCTAATCTGTATATTTCCAGAAACATTTCCTCCGTCCATATCCACAGATACAATATAACTGCCAGAAGTAACTTGTATTTTTCTAGTAATTGTTACTTGATTTTCAACAGGTGATTTAAACACCCACCATTTGGTAACATTATTCTTTGCCCATTGGTTTGCACTTCTTTCTACTGTAACACCCTCTAAGGTTTTCCATGCAACATCCCAGTTCTCATCAGCATCATTTTCCATATCATCCGAATAAATAACTGAATCCTCCGCAGCCTGCACGCTCTCCTTCCCGACATTCCACACCCCAAGCTGTGTCACTACCATGGCAAGTGCCAGAAGAAAACTGAGCACTCTCCTGTTCCAATGTTTTTTCGCTTTCATACACGATCCTCCCTCTTTTGACACAAATACGACAGCTCTGATATCCTCTCCCTTTTCACCAGATCTATCGTATTGCGCAACCGTTTGTTTTGTTGATAGTCCTAATATAGCACGTGCGCAACCGTTTATTCAATTGACGGAGATCCCAACATTTTTCTCATCATTTTATACACATTTCACATATATTTTTGTTGTAAAAAAGATATTTTGCACAAAATAAAAAAGGTGCAGTGTAACAAATTCCTGCGCCTTTTTGATATTTTATGCAATTATCCCTGTATTTTTGTTATTTTTTTGTTTATTGCCAGTTTTTATAAGGTATTTGCCTATATTTTTTCAGATGGTTGTAAACACTTTTACCAATGCCCTTGAGATGCTTTACTTCAATTTTTTTATCATGGATTTTAATTCAATTTCTTCCAATTCCGTTGCATCCATAATCTGTTCTAACGAGTACCCTTTCTTATGCATATTTAAAATTACTTTTTCAATTTCTCTTTGCTGGCCCTCGGCAATTCCGGCTTCTCTCCCCTCAGCAATTCCAGCTTCTTTAATGCCCTGACTCAAATTACACATAATACTCACTTCCTCCTTAAAACTTTCTTCCATTGGAATATGATATTCCTGTTCCATAATTTTCATTTTTTGCTGTTGTGATAATTCACTGGAAAACATGGCAGATAACAATCTATGCAGCCCATATTCATTATGACGCTGCGGAAGCGCATTCGTCAAGCCGATCATAACAATATTCAACAGATTCAAATTCCCTTTCCAATTATGTTTTCCGAGTAAATCTTCTTTTGTTAAATGAATATGACACATACTGTTTTCCGGCATGTTCATACAAACCCATATACTATAGACTGTCTTTATATCATTATAATTTGATTTTACAAAATCCCGTTCCTTCTGTGAAGAAATCAGTCTGCTTACATAAAAAATAGCGCGGTTTAAAATCTGATAGGAACCGGGTTCATCTTTTTGGGCTTCCACATTGATAATCATCTGTGCCAACCCGTTTCTCATTCGCACATAAAAAATAATATCAAATCGAACCAGTCCTTCATTTCTTTCTCCTGCTTCTGTATTTAGTCCTACAATCCTTTTCCCCTCCACATTCCTGTCCTTGTTGGTCAGTCCGGATGCAACCGGTATTTTGCTGATATATGGATCTCCTTCTATCAGGGAAACTACTTTTTCGATTTCCATCCCTTGAAATTCTTCCACTGTTCTAACTAAAATGTGAGCCAATACATACTTTTGTGCTAACAGACGCTTTGCGCTTTCATCATACTGTGCCTCGCTATCAGCTGCCTGTATGGCATTCTTTATCTCTGTGTTCAAATAAAACCTCCTCTTACATAAAAATCCCCATCAAAAAATCTCCCCAAAAGAACGTATGTGATTTTATTGTAAAAGATATTGATTCTGATAGCAAATTAAATTTTTATAAATCTATTTTTCTCTCTATTTCATTGCTCCCAAAAAATTTTAGGACCCCCCCTATACTTTTGAGATCCCCTTCAAAAAATAATAAATTTTTTCTGCAAGTAAAAAAACTGCCCACCCGTTATGGATGGACAGTTTTCACTAAGCACCTATTCAATTATTCTACAGTAAACGTAACCGTATATATCAAATCATCACTTTGTGCAATAAGATCTCCCCACTCATCAGGATTATCTGATTCCTTACTACACTCAAAATTATAACATATTTTAACTGTATATACCTTTCCTGATTCCAGTTGTTCAGGAACAGTAAATGTAACAAGCAAATTGTTATCTTTATCATAAGAATTCAGCGACCAATAGCCATCCCAAAGCAACTTGTTCATTTCATCATCACACCGAAAATCAAAGTCTCCATGTTCAAAACCGTCCTTCGGCTTTGCATAACATACAACCTTCAATCCTTTCAGCGGAATAGAAATTCTATCACCTGCCTTAACATTTCCAACATTAACATTCTTTGCGTTCTCATCAGCCTCCGCAAGACAAATAGTTTCTTCCCCACCTGTTGTAGCTGTTGAACTTCCATAATACTCATCTACATCAATAATTCTCTTATATACAACATACTCTGTATTTTCTTTAAGACCGGACATTTCATAGCATCCAAAATCATCCGACTCATTTCCTTGTACCCACTCATCCTCTGTTATAGCGGAAATTGCTGTACCGCTAGTAACACAAGCATATTCATAAGTTGGCTCAACTGCTACCACCAGAGAATGTTTCAAAATATGTTTGATTTCAGGCGCAGATACCTGAATTTCAGATTCTGTACATACAAATGTCACATCATCATATAACTCATATTTTGCATCATTATCTCCGTAGATTGCAATCCACATAGCAGCGGTTAATTCGGATCCATTAACTGTATACTTTTCTTCATAATTTACTTCCAAATCAAGGGTTTTAAGTGCCGGATCTTCATTAAACTTTTCCATAATTCCATCAAGTAAAACCTTCTGACAAATCTTAGGATTCTTTAAAGCAGAAACTGAAGCAGTTGGTTTCGACTGTTCATACTCCTTTATAACCTTCTGCGCCTCATCCATAACACTCCATACACTATCGTTATATGTAAACTCCTGTGTATAAGTTTTTCCCTGTAAAAGCATAGTAAAAGTATACGTTCCGTTTACCATATCAGACGCTAATGTGACATAATATCCACTCTCTCCATCAGCATCCCTTTTGATTTCTGCTGCTCTGATACTTCTGCCATTTGCATCTGTAACCGTAATATTCTCATTTGCCACTGTTTCCGGCACGATTTTCACATCATCTGGATAAATAGATAATTTATTTCTTCCCATTACAGAAAATTCCCCTATTTTTCCAATAGAAGGAACTGGAGTTATTCCCCCTCCAGAAGATGAACCTCCACCTGTTGCGCCACCGCCATTATTATTGGCATCTGTATTGTCTGCTACATCCGTAACTTTTCCTGCATTATCTACTTTTGAAGTGGTATCCTTTGCCACGTCCTTGCTTCCTGCCGGAGTCGTAACCGTTACTGCCTGTGTTGTCTCATTCTTTACGGTGACTTCTGCTTTATCAGATGTGGTCTCTACCTTACTTCCCTCTGCACCTTTGGTCAGGTTCAGTGTGATCGGCGCTGCTGCCTTTACCTCTACCGGTGTACTGGAAGTTACATTTGCACCTGCCGCTTTTTCATTTACGGTAACAGGTACTGCTGCGGTTGTCTTTCCTTCTACAGTCACATTCACCGGAGCATCAATCGTAATGCCGGAAAGGGTTCCATCTACCACCAGTTTTACATTTCCCTTTGATCCGGAAACCATAATTTTTGCAACGGTAGCACCGGTTTCAACAATCACACGTGCATCACCGGTTGCACTGACCGTAATAACATTTCCTTTTGCATTCTCGCGGTAAGTATTCGGCTTGATTGCCTGAATATCAATAGACTTGAATTTTCCGTTATTCACAACATCCGCATTCGGCGCGTTGATCACCAGATCCACTTTGCTGTAATTGCCCTGTGGTACCGTAAATGTAACGGCTCCCTGCGTTGCAACCGTGATCTTTCTGACGTTTTTATTTTTCAGAGCCTTTTCCAGTTCGCTCTGAGAACCAACGGTCAAGCTGGTAACTTTTGCTGTTTTCTTAACCGCAACCTTGCAAGTCAGCTTGGTTGTCTTTCCATTTTTTGTTGTCACCTTACAGGTAACAACAGCATTTCCAGCTTTTACTGCCTTTACCACTCCCTTTTTGGAAACGGTTGCAATGGATTTCTTATTGCTGGACCACTTCAATTTGGCCTTTTTCCCTGCATTCTTTACTTTCAGGGTCTTTTTCTGTCCCACCTGAAGTGTCATTGTCTTTGCATTTAATCTTGGTTTTTTGGTTGCTGCATATGCCACTGATGGCTGATAGATCGTGATGATCATCGCAAATGCCAGTACAAATGCAAGCAGTTTTTTCATTTGTTTCATAGTCATCCTCCTGACAATGATTCATATCCTTTGAAATTCAAATATATTATTTTACTGTAAATGAAGCTTCTCCATCCGGAATTCCTTCTGCGGTAACGCTCACCTTATGCTCTCCTGCGGAAAGTCCTGTAGCATCCACCCAGATAACAAAAAAACCATCTCCACTTAAGAAAGCATCCTTAGGTTTTACTTCTGTACCATCTACTTTAATCACAAAATCTTTTCCATCCAGCTTTGGTGTACAAAATACATACAATATACCATCGGATACCCAAGGTTCCCCATCTTCACCCTCTGGAAACATTCCATCAATCTTTAATGCAGTAAATTTAAAGGATTTTGTCACGGTCTTATAACCTTTTTTCTGGATAGCAAAAGTATGTTTTCCATCTGTAAGTTTCTTTGTAAGTGTAACATAAGAAACTACACGCTCTCCATCCTTATCTGTCCATGTACTGTAATCCTTTTTCCCGAGTTTCTTTCCATCCAGTACATAAGTTGCGCCCTTGATTTCCTCTCCCGGATAAGAAATAGTTTCTCCACCAGTGAATACACTAATGTCCTTTGCTGCAATTCCAAGTGATTTTGCAGCTTTTACGGTAACTTTACATGAATATGCAGTTTTTGTCTTTGTATCCGTTGCAGTAACAGTACAGGTGCCTTTCTTTACACCCTTTACCAGCCCCTTTTTATCAACGGCGGCAATCTTCTTATTGGAAGTTTTCCAAGTTACGGATTTTACTCCTTTCACAGTCAGTGAAACCGTCTCTGTTTCATAAATAGAAACCGATTTCTTGTTAAGTTTTCCCGCAGCCTGCACCGGTGTTACCATAGCACATGTTAAAACCATCGCCAATGCTAAAACCATTACCACTGCTTTTTTCAGCTTGTTCATAATCATTTCCTCCTTATTTTAAATAATATTTTTTACATATTGATTCTACCCCCCCCCGAAAAGATATGTCAATACGAAATTCTTTTTCATCCAGAAGCAAATATTATGTATCATTACTGTGCTCTGATATTTTCTACCCATAATCCCTTCTCTGGCTTCTGGAATACGAATTCCGTGAAAAATTTAGACATATAGAGGAAAATTTTTATATTATGTCCCCATTTTCTCGTCTGTCCGGACATATACAAAAAAAATATTTGTTATGTCCCATGCTTCTGCCACAGCAGGACATTTTTTTCACTCTCCTGTCTATATGTCCCACTTTCCTTATTCACTGGGATATTTTTCGACCTTTATCCTTTATATGTCCCGTCTGGTTCTTTCAGCAGGTTTTTATGTAGAACAGAAATGTTTCGCAAAGGGAAATCCGTATATCTGTTGGTTTCAATAACCAAAACTCCGGGAAATACACAACTCAATGTATTACCGCCTCCGTCGTCTTTTGTTTTTCGGCATCATCCGCAATCTGTTTTCCGGTCGCATCCATATGATAATTTTTCTTTATAATCAGCTTGGAGATGGGCACAATCGTGTATCCCTGCTCTTCCAAACTGGTCAGCATGGTATCCAGCGCATCTGCCGTATATTTTGCTCCATTGTGACAGAGGATAATGGCTCCCGGTGCAAGTGCTTTATGGTTGCAAACCGTCGTGATAATAGAATCCACACCATAATTCTTCCAATCCAGACTATCCACTGACCACTGAATCGGATAATAATGCATGGCGTACGCCGTCTTGATCACATCATTGTCGTAAGCCCCATAAGGCGGCCGAAACAGATACATCTCATAACCGGTCAGTTTTTTTACCTTATCATGCACAGTTTTTAATTCACTGTCTTTTTCCTCCTGGGAAATTGTCGTCATGTCATAATGATGCTCACTGTGGTTTCCCAGATCATGCCCTCTTTTTACCAGCTCTTTCACACAATCAGGGTTATCTTCTACCCAGCCTCCGGTCATAAAAAATGTCACCTTTACTTTATGTTTATCCAAAACATCCATGATACGTGGAAAATCTTCTGCTCCCCATGCAGCATCGAAGCTGAGTGCTACTTTCTTTTCTGTTGTGTCTACACAGTAAATCGGAAGTTCACGATCCCCGACCTTAGCACTTGTAATCACTGCAGATGTCGCCTGATACGAGACAAACATCAGACAGCAAATAAGAGCCATGACAAGAAAACCGTTTCCGATCTTCCTGCATGACTCTTTTTTTAATTCACGATGTATTTTTTTGAACATAATAACTCCATCAAATGTCTTTGTAGAGTATATGTACCATTCCAAAAATTTAGACGCAATTTATGCCTGCAGCTCATCCGCTCTCTGAATGAAATCAATCACCACAAGAATTGACTGCAGTGCTGCTTTCTCTGCAAATGTTGCATAATCCATAGAAGCTCCCTCTCCATCAGAAATGGAACGTAAAATTGCAAACGGAACTTTATTTACATAACAGACATGTCCGATAGATCCGCCTTCCATCTCACAGGCAATCGCATCAAACCGCTCATGAATCTTTGTCTTCTGCTCCGGTGTGCTGACAAACAGATCCCCTGTGGCAATCGTTCCGACATGATAGTGAATTCCTTTTTCTGCCAGGCAGCTGCCCAGCAGTCTGCACATTTTTTCGTCTGTCGGCAGATACACTTCGTTGATACCGGAAAGAAGTCCAACCGGATCTCCCAGAGGTGTCGTATTCATATCGTGCTGCACTACCTTATCTGCCACAGCAACATCCATTACCCCAAGTTCTTTGCAAAGTGTGCCACCCACGCCGATATTGATCACATAATCCACATGAAACTCCAGAATCATTGCTTCCGCACAGATTGCGGCAAACACCTTGCCGATTCCACACACTGCTGCAACCACTTCCTTATCTCCAATGGTTCCGCACACATAGGTAACGCCACTGTATTCCTTCGTGCTGATATCGCTCATGGATGCTTTCAGGTTATCCACCTCAATCTGCATCGCACCAATTACTCCGATTCTCATGTATCTTTTCCTCCTGCAATCTGTTTTATTCCGGATATGTAAAATCCATATTTGTCTGTTCTTCCAGCACAGCAAGATAGGTTGCCGCTTCTGCCTTTGCCGCTGCGAGAGATAAATTTTCATAATGTCCGCACTCAATTGCAGACTTACCGAATACCTCTCCTTTATGATCATAAATCTGTCTCAAAACCTCTTTTGTCATGGCAAACACTTCTTTGGGACTTCTGCTGTTACGAACCAGCAGATAAAATCCGGTCTGACATCCCATCGGTCCAAAATAGACAACTTCATTTCCCATCTCGGAATTGCGAATATAGGTAGCAAACATATGCTCCAGGGAATGCATGGTTGCATTGTCCATATAATCTCCTGCGTTCGGCTTGCGCGTACGCAGATCATAGGTAATCACATCCCCATCTTCACGGGAAATATAAAATCCCGGCATCAGAAGATTGTGATTGATTGTAAAACTCTTAATTCGATTCATTTTGTGCCTCCTGCAAAAAACTACTATTTCTTGATCAGAGTTCCCATACCACCGGTAATCTCTCCTGCTTCTTTATTTAATTTGGTTACAAGAACAGAGCGGATCGCAGACTCTCCAATGAAGTCAATTGCAGCTTCAATCTTAGGTGCCATGGTTCCTTCTCCGAATTCTCCTGCCGCAAGATATTTCTTTGCATCGGCAAGAGAAAGTGTATCCAG
>OMFD01000770.1_pt1 | contig 18866 bp, 22 predicted proteins | sample 1645541 | NCBI WGS metagenome assembly OMFD01 (sample SAMEA103958149, study PRJEB25191) | human gut metagenome | biome: human-associated habitat [ENVO:00009003]; feature: intestine environment [ENVO:2100002]; material: feces | place: Germany | collected 2013/2015
ATCCAACTCTGATAACGAATCGGATATTTGAGATTGTAATTCTGATAGTGTTTTACCAGAGCGGACTATCAGGCCGCCATTGGCTTCAATCAAGCCTTCGGAAATTAAGCCTTTCAGAAATGATATTAACCCTAAAGCTCTGTCATTTTTTGTTTTACTAATGGAATAACTGATTATCTCCTGAAGAACTCTCTTTGCGGAGAATACATTTTTATCAGAAGAAAGAGTATTGTCATTTTCTCCAATGATGTACACTCTTGTTCCACCTCCTCCGGATGAAGAGCCTGAATAGGTTTGACCTTTATATGTGAGTGACTCCAGTTTACTCTCTATCTCACCTATACGCGAATATGAAGCTGTTTCACCGACTGTATAGATCGGGTGGTCGTAAGGAATATCCAGCGGCCATTCAAAACCTATGATACGGGATTGTCGTCCTTTCGGGAAAAATGCTTTGTTAATCAGGTTTATTTTAGCTCCAACTTCGTATGTACGAATATTGCCCTCATTGTAGATGAAATCAACGTTCATCTCGCAATCGTAGGTAGACGGGTCAATCATGGATTTCTTTACGCATTCCTTTGCCTTTTTGAGTAGATTCTGTTCCGCTTCTGGTAACATCTGCTCTGAAATAAACGCTGTATCAAATCCGTAAAGGATATAAGTGTCAGATACAACAGGATAAAGAATATCATCCGGAAGATACCGGCCATAATCATCATTTCGTGTTATCTCGAATGTAGTTCCGCTATTACCGCTCTCTTTTAGAGAGATAACAAAATCAAGGCCGGCCAGTTTACCTGTCTGGAAAATTAAATGGGGTTCTTGACCATTCAACACAAAATCTTTCGTAAAGTTTTTTAGTCCATTGTCCTTAAATGTGTAAATAAGGTACTTGTTTCCTGTCTTATTGCCGTCACTGTCTTCCTCCTCCTTTTCATCACTGGTGATACTGGATACGGAACCGATATATTTAGGATATTCATCCTCTAATTTAACAATTTCTTCAATAGCTTCTTCTTCCGGCATTTCGACATTATTCGGATTATCATAACGCGAATCTCCGATATAGATACGTTCGCCTGTTGGACTATACCTATAAGCATCTATATAAGGAACATCTTTTGGTAACATAAGACGCTTTTGAACGACACCGTTCAGAGTAAGTTCTTTATCATCTTTACTGAAATAGTTATCAGGAATTTTACCCTTAATGATATTGTTGATAATATATTGGTTACCCATAGAAGCTGTTACCCCTTCCGGCAGACGTATGACATTAGCGTCCTCACCTGTTAGCAAGTCAGGATTATAAACGGCTGAAAAAGTCCTCCCTGAATTTGCTCCGGACAGAAAAGTTACAGAAGTGTCCGCCGATGCGGACAAACATTCAAGCTTAACATTATTTTCTCCACTCCTTCCAATTGTATATACTACCGTTTTCTCTGGATGATTCAGAGAAAAGCTAAATGTAAACAAAAACTTACAATTATTAGCCTTTTCAGGAAGAAAGAAATCAGTGTCACTAAAACTAATAGTAAAACTTGAAACTGAATCATTGAAAGCTTTCTCCTGAATATCCAGTACTTTCTCCACATCTCCTACATAATAGACTAATGATAATTTAGCCTTAAAATTTTCAATGTTTGACGTGAATCGGGTGCTAAAGTATAGTAACATTGAATTGAATGAGATATGGTACTCACTAGCTGGCATGGAAGAAGTAAATACCTCCGTCATAACCTTATATTCTTCCTGTGCTCCCACCATTTCGCCCTCTTCAAATATATTCATACTGATAGGAGATATTCCAGTATGAGAAACGGAAGGAAAGAACCTTATGTTTAACGGTCTTGAGGTATCGGATATATCTCTCCCATTAACCTTCTTAACATCAAATATCAAATCTTTCCGGTAAGTAGCAGGGATGTTTCGTGTAGAACCGAAAGCGTAGATACGGGTAGCATAAGTTGTCTGACTATCGCTGCGTGTCATATTATTGACATTCACATTCTCTGTGTCCGTCAAGTCACCAGCTTTGAAATCAACAGGGGAACTGTATTCACAACGCCCGAAACAAATCTTATGATTCTCTATCCACCATTCACATCCCCACGCTTCCGCCATTTGTGTGAGCGCATCTATTAGATTTACATTGTCATACGTGACTAATTTAGCGGAATTTTCTACCGTATCATCAATTTCCCAAATGAAGTCCTTATCCCTGAATTTATAGCCAAGATATTTCAAGTTATCAAGAAATATATTCAGGTGAACATCTAAAGTGGCTGTGAGATTCCACCCAGCCTCACGGCCGGTTGTTTCAGGTGTGTAGAAAAATCTCTTATTCTTCCATTTCCAGTAATAAGCGTCAAGGCGGAGTTCGTAGTCATAGCCTCCGGTAGTGGTATTATAGGTAGGTTTATACAGGTCTACTACTTCAAATATTCCCAACTCATTGTCTATGTAGTCCCCTAACTTGAAATAGATAGGACTGGCAAGGGAAAACTTTAGAGTTACATAATCTTCCTGCATCAAAAGGAAGTGTCTTTTCGAACCCTCATTGATAGGAGTCGAAAAGCGAATGTTGCCGGATATGTCTTTGATGTCTACTAATTCCATAACACACCAAAGTTCGGAGATAAAAGAAAGAGTACCCAATTTTGGGCACTCGTATATACGACAATGAAATCAATGTCGTAAATTAGGTTCTTAAACTTGGGTTTGGTTCACAAAACTTCATCGAGCATTTACCAGAAGTTCTGTCTAAACTCTGCGCATAGGTGATACTTTTACCTAAATAAATCAAGTGATAAATGTCACTGCTGTTAGCCGGAACCTGAATATCAATCACGCCTTTGTATAATTCTTCAAAAAAAGCCTTTTTCTTTGCTTGATAATCAGATTTAGAATTGCCTTCTATGGTAAAAGAGAGCGTTATTTCCCATTCATCAATTTTGGGATTATTAATTATCACACGTTTTCCATGTTCTAATCGGGATTTATTTTCAATAAATTCTTTCATAGGTAATGATGCACCAAACACATCAAGGAATTTATCTCCCATTCTTACGCCCCAAGTCTTGTAAGCATCTCTACCATTTATTAATAAATCTGCCATAACTATTTATTTTGTTGATAATCCTTTGGTATTGTTTTTTACTTCCGCCATATCCTTCTGCATTTGCTGGATTGGTTTTATTATTGCTCCGGTATTCTCGGAGATTTGAACAAGTTCGAGATATGAACTTGCTATCAAATCACGTGTGTCATCGGCTATCTTTCTCGTTTCCGTATTTATGGAAATAAGTGTATCCGTTTTCATCGTTAGAATATTTAATGATTGGGATTGAGTTATACTTTGATTCTTAATTTCTTCACCGGCGATCTGAAGAGCAGTGAAACGACCGGACACCTCATCTATAGAATCTTGGGTGACCGATGCGGATACTTTCTTTGACGATTCCTGAAAAGTAACAGAAGCATCCCAACCGAAAGACTTAGCCATTTCTTCACGGTCACGCATCATATCATTGACAATCTGCCGATATTGATTTTTCAATGCATTTGCTTCTTCTTCTGTTATTTTCTTATCGCTTTGGGCAGCATCACTCCATTGTTCATAAAGAGCATTTATACGGTCTTGATACTGGCTAGCAACTAGCCCCGCCATGATTGACTTACGCAGATAATCCTCAAAGTTATCACACATATCTTCAAAAGAAGTATCCATATCGGATAACTGATCAATAAACCCATTGTAGAAGGAATCAAAATCAACCCCTGTCATGGCTTGATTAAGAGCATCCCTCAGTTCATTCGCTTCATCTTTACAAGCTACGATGCTATCCAAGTTTTCACGAATTCTGGCATCAATTAAACTCCATGCTTCCGGCATTTGGGACTGAATGAGGAACAATTCATCTCCTGACAAACTATACAAGTCTGTCATGGAGCTTATTGATTTACCTAAGATGTCGCTCATCTGCTCAAAACCACCTATTGCACCAACATTTTTGTTAGAATGCCATTCCGCACTATGAGACTTCCAACTTGCACCGGCACGCCCTGAAGCTGCGGCAATCTTTTGGAGATTGATTACTTTCTTCTCGTAATTATCCATGGCTTGTGTAGCTGCTTGAACAGATGTAAATCCACCACCGAAAACTATATCTTCCTTGCTTTTGTCAATAATACGATCATAGACCTCATTTATTGCTTCAAGCTGTTCCTTTACTCCTTCATAATAAGCGGTACCGTCCGGCCCGAACAAATTACCCATTGCATTGACAAGTTGAGAGACTCCACTTACAGCACTCATGATACCTCCGGCAATATCTCCAGACATTATTTGTCCTACTCCTACTGCCGTTTGCCCAAGACCGGAAAGACCGTCAATAACGTTATTTATTTCATCGTTCAAATCTTCTCCAAATATGGAAGATATATCACTCCCAAACTGTTTGATAGCAGGAGAAAACTCTGTTATAGCTCCCCCTATAGTTGATATGCCCTGGCCGAGCTTCCTTGTATCACCATTAGCATTCTTTATATCATCGATTCCTTTTTTCATATCCGAGAAAAAGGATAACCAAGGGGATTTACCTTTAACTTCTTCTTTTAGCCTTTTTATGGCATCCGTTATATCCTTGATATTGATTGTCCCATTCTCAAGATTTGCGATATCCTTGTCTGTGAAACCTACTGATTCTAAATTGATAAGAGATACTGACTCATCCGTTCCAGACATATACTTGATTAACAATTCATACTTATCAATAATATCTTGAATAGATGATACACTCTTTTCACTTGCATCTTCAAACAAATCAGCCATGACATGAATAGATTTCCCGAACTGTTCGTCCAGCTGATCTATTGCTTGATTCTTCTCAGCAATTTTAGTAGCTCTTTCAGCACTATGTTCTTCCAATTTAGCTATTTCATCATCATACTTCTGAATAAGATTCTTCCGTTTCTCTTGATAATTACCAAATTGGATAAAATATTCCTGCCATGCTTTCCGGTCGGATTCTAACTTTTCCTTGTTTGTTTCCGATACACTCTTCTGATATGCCTTGAAAGCGTTTTCTTCCGATATGGATAATTGGGATTCCTGCTCACTTGTCAACTTCCCTTTTTGTGTCTTCTCCCATTCAGTGCGCTGCTTCTCTATGGCATCAAGCTCCTTCTGATAGTCTAAGTCAATCTGTGATAGTTTTTTCTGTGTTCCCTCAGCCATCAGATTGACTTCATCCTGCTGGCTCTTTCTGCGGAGGGAAAGAAGTTGCTCGGCAAGCTGTTCTTGTTGCTTTCGTTTCTTTTCTGCTTCTTTTTTTGCTTGGTTTTCTTGTTTGGAAGACAAATCGTAAACTTTCAGTTCTTTTTCGGCTTCTTTTAGCTTTCTGACATTATCCTTGTAATTATTTACAACAGCGTCATCTATGCCTTTGAAATTTCCAGCATCCATCAATTTCTTTTGAGAAGATGCAATGGAGTTTAAAGCGGTTTCGGCTTCTTTCTTTTGAGTTGTCCAGAATTCCTTGTTTTTAATAACCACTTTCTTATCTACCGCCTCTTTTTGTCTATTAGCCTCTGCCTGTATCTTTTCAATGTCAGCGACCACTTTTTTAGCCGCTTCAAGTTTAGACTTTGCGTCAGATAGTTGAATCTCGTATTGCCCTGAATATGTACCTCTTTTGGAATCAGCGGCTATTAAAGCGTTTATTTTATCAACTTCTTTTTGAGCCAATACGACATTTGTTTTAGCTCCTATAATTTCTCTTCTATCAGAAGCCTTGTTGATTTGTTCTAACAAAGAGAGTTTATCCATTAACTTAATCTTCTCAATATCCATATTTTTGAATACTTCTGGTAGTATTTTTTGAAGTTTCAAATAGGCATCTGTTTTTTTATATTGAGTAGAAGTTTCATCTCTGATTACACTAAGCAATTCATTTATCTTATTTTTTAGATTTTCAGAAGTATTCTTCATTTTCTCCATTGATTCAGCAGCAGAACGAGCTGTCTTTTCAGCATAAGTAGTATGGTCTGCCAATGTATATACAGCAATGCCAAGAGATACGACAGCCATACCAACAGCTACATAAGGATTCATTGCGAGAACCTTGTTGTATGCAGCTTGAGCAACAGTAGCGGCTTTGGTTGTTGTAATTTTAGCCCATATAGATTTCACTGAACCTTGTTCAACAATAGTATTTATCAGTAACCCAGCTCGATAAATACCGTAAATTTCGATAAGAGCCAATATACTCTTACCTATAATGTCGTAGTTCTTAATGATAGTATCGACAGCAGATATACTTCCTGAAATCAAATCTTGATTAGCAAGTCCTATTTCAGCCAAAGCCGTTGTTATCGTATCTTCCAAATTAGACATTTGTCCTTCAATCGTCTTTGAAATGGCTTCCGTAGAACCTTCTACGCCTTTCATTGAACCAAATTGTTCAACTGCTTTCATCACAGATTCAACCGTTCTGTCACATTCAACTGTCATATCACGGAACGAGAGTTTAACCTTATCCCCTTCTGTCTGGACGCGAACGCCGAACTCTTTCCAACGCTCTGAGTTATTTATATCAAGTATCGCTTCTGTCAGTTGATCGAATGGTTTAGCTACGGTATTTGTGAAATCTCCCATTCTTTTCATGGCATCCATCGAAGGAGTTACACCACGATTGACGAACTTTATAAAATCATCCGTCAGCTCATCAAGCTGGAAGTTTGTTTTCGCGGCAAAACTATTTATGTCAGATAGGTATGCTTTCGCCTTATCTGAACTACCATCCAGAGCATTGGTCAAAACAGATTCGTATTTCTGGAACATCCCAGCAGTTGAAACAACATTTGAAGCAACTTGTTTCAACATAGCAATTCCCCCAATAGTAGCAAGCATCTTCTTAAATGATACTCCAACCTCATCATTGGTAGTTATAACAGCCTTGCTCTCATCTTTGAATAAAGCATATTCATCTTTTAGAGCTTTGGTAGATAATCTCGCAAGAGCCTGTTGTGATTGTAATTCACCAAGAGCATACTTTTGTTCTCCTAATGCTGCCTTTGCACGGTTTAATTCATCTGATAAAGATTGTCTTTTAGGGTCGTACTTTCCTAATTTCTTATATTGTTCTGTAAGCATTGAAACATCATTCTGTGTCTCACGTATGATGTCTTTTTGTTTGATGATTTCTTCGGATAAGGAATTGACAGCTTTTTCGCCATCATAAATACCTTTTTTGAAATCATTTTCCATTGTTGCTCCTGCTTTGGCAGCATCATAAATAAGGGTATTCATTTTTTTGCTATTTTCTCCTAACTGAGCATTTAGTTTTTTAAATGTATCAGGAGATTGAGTTGAATCCATAGAAAAAAGTGTTTGTTTCAACTTTTCTATTTCTGTCCTTAATCTTACAACTTCTTGCCAATCCGAAGCCACACGAAATACAAGCTTTCCCATTTCTATTCTTATTTTTTTATTACTTACTACTCAAATTTATCACATATCCTAAATTTAGCTTGCTTATTTTTATACAAATACGCAACAATTGAGGGATTGTGGGAAAATAATTGCAAAGGAAGAACTCGATGGTCTGTTTTAGCATTTCAGAGATTGTAAAAACACGACAATGGAAGAATTATCGTGAAATAGTTTGAAATAATTGAATTTCTCGGTAATTTTGCGTATTATCTAACTAAAAACTACAATTATGGAAGATATGCTCACTTTTACAGGATGGATAGTTATCATCTTTGGTATTCTACAAATCATTCTTTTCTTCAAGGTATGGATTATGACAGATGATGTTAGCAGGATAAAAAAGAACTTAATTGACGGTACAGACGCTTCTCTTGAAGCAGCTAAAAAGGAAATCATATTAGGACATCCTGATAAAGCATTTGAAATTTATAATAAATGTTTTATAAATGACATTGTAATACTGCATAAAGAAACTCGAACTGCTGGTATGAATTCAGAACCTGCAAAAGATGCCTATGAAGCAAAATATCAGGAAAAATGCCAATTATATAAAAAAGAACTATCTAAATTGGGCAACTATTCTATTGATTTTTCACGCTTTGATAATTTTGACAAAATAGATAAAATTATGTCATAACAAATAAAGGGTGAATTTTCACCCCTTATTCACTCTTATCAATACATAAAAGACAAATAGTAATATAACATATTTCCATATAAATCCACCGGATGTTTTCCTCTCTCCTCTACAAACCCTTGAAATTTTACTATTATTTAAACAATTAAGCCTTGCGGCTTCTGATGCGCTATCATAGCCTTTATCTTAGCTTCTCTTTCTTCTGCAAACTTGATAGCATCTTTAGCCCAACGCCAAGCGAGTTTCAGACATTCGCCAAAGGTTCTACCCATTCTTGATCTGCTATTGTAGAAGCGGTGAGCATCTTTCATGATTTGAGATAAGTTGTAGCGTTTCATATCTTTGTATATTTAGTATTTCATTTACTTTGATGCGACAAATGTAAAGTATATAATCTACATAAACAATAAAATAAGTAAAGAATATACTATTCTTTAACATTAATTAGTAAAGCATTTACTATACACACTTCTTTATAATGTATATTTGCACCATATTTAAATACACGATTATGGAACATAGAATAAAAGAACTCATTAAAGAAAAAGGATATACTCAACAGGAGTTCGCTGATTTGTTAGGTATGTCAAGAGTTGGGCTTGCCCAAATAGTGAATGGAAAACCCTCATATCCAACCCTTGAAAAAATTGCTACTGCTCTAAACGTTCCAATGTGGCAGCTTTTTGCATCACCAGATGAGGTCAAAGGAGAAGAAGATCAAAATACTATCATCTGTCCCAACTGTGGGAAGAAATTTAAGATGGAGGAATAAAAATGATTAAAGCAGAAGAATTAAGAATTAACAATTGGGTGGAATATGCTGGAAAATATAAACAGATAGCAATGATAGAATCCAATGGGAAAAATGAACACTTCGTTAAATTCAAGGATGGATTAAGTGGTCCTAAAATTAAATGTAGTGATATAGAGCCAATCAAACCTGATCTTAAAATAAAAAAACAAATTAATGGGTTAAAAATACCAATAGATGAAGCAATGAATTGTTTTCAACTTGAAGTTGCAGCTGATATTGTATATAAAATAGTCATGTCGGATGATGAGTTTTATTTTGAGTACAAATATCTACATCTGATTCAAAATCTCTATTTTAGTCTGGCTCATCAAGAACTGGAAATAATCCTATAACCACCAAACGCCCCATGTGTCGCCAAACAAAGGATGGAGCATTCAAATAAATTAATTTAATATGGAAGCATCAACAACTGTTTTAACTGACTATTGGGCTCAAATCTCTCTCTTATTATTAGGGTGTGGTTATTTAATTAAGACTATTATTAATTCCATTAATAAAAAGAAAGAGATCAACCATTCACTTTTTACACAATGCAAATTAGATGCTGTAAAGAGATATTTGGATGCCTATTCTGAAACTGTATTATTATTTAAGAATTTACCCTTATATGATTTTTTCGAACACAAAATATCAACAACTGATATAGATAATATAATTCAACCCCCTTTAGATAACTTAAAAAGAGCTACAAATGCAATACAACTTTATTTTGAAGAATCGACATTCGCCAAATTTAATGACATCACAGAAAACATTTTTTCAATAAACTCAAAATTATCTAATATTTATTTCAATTATTCTGAAGAATATACTACAACTCAAAAATCAAATGATTTTTGGGAGGTTAAAATCAATAAATTAAATGAGAATGAAAACCTCATTGCAAATGTACTAAAAGAGATTAGAAATAATATGTAGTTCAAACGCCCGCACCCAGTTTGCCGACCAATAATACGGGCATCAATAATGATAGATACTATGACAGAGGAAGAAATAGAGCAAAGCTTGAAAGAGGCTGATGAAGTAATTCAAAACTTCAAAGAACAAGAAAAACAAGGATTACATGATATCCTTCGTTATTATGACAGAATACATGATAAACTTTTCTCTTTCAACAATATGTTGATTGCTGGATATTTTGTAATAATAGCTATGCCAGACTCACAGACAAATCCATGGTGGATTTTACTACCTATATTTAATATGTTAAATTTGGTCTTTGTTGATTACGAAATGATGGAGAAAAGCCGTTTTGAAAGTGCAATAATGAGCAAATCACAGGAAGATATACAAAATCATGGGAAAAGGATTAGCAAAACAACATGGCGGTCTTTGTTTACCATTATTTCGACATTGATAGTCACATTTGTTTTTATAATACAATTACTAAAGTTAACATAACAAAGCCGGATTTCTCCGGCTTTAACTTTATCCGCCATTCAGTCCCATATAAGTTCTACGAGAAATCTTGTAGTTTCTCACATTTTCAAAACTACGGCTATAAGCACGCATTCCACCTTTTGAATTTAAGATGTTTTCCGCATAGCCTATTTGCGCTTTTTTGCCCTTTGATAGCGGGCTTCTGTTGAGTTTGGATGTCTTGCTATTCTATCAAGTTGCGCATTCATCTGATTCCAGCTCTTTCTTCTTTTTCTGACTCAGCTTTAAATTTTAAAAGTTAAACAAATATACAATAAGCCTCTGATAACTTTGCCATATCTATAATTTTTTCCTACGATTAGCCAATTCCTTACCACTGATTCTATTCACCTTTTGACCACCATATACTGTGTGTAACTTATCTCGTTGCATCATCAACAGACTCCTATAAGGGATAACTTCAAACACTTCTGTATAACTCAGATGAAGCGTGTCAATCAAATGGGCTATCTGCCCGAAGAACGTTGCGTTTCCTACTGTTTCGGTCTTGCTGCCAGCATCGACACGTTCCTCATCGAGCTGACACACTGAAAAGCCGAAATATCCATCATAGAGAAACATATTTCCAAAACTTCTTTGATTTCATCAAAGGTTCCGTTTTCCAAAGCCTTAGTCATATTCTCATTACCACAAATAAAACAGGAGATACCTTTCAGCATATCATCTGTGACTCCGGGAAGTTCCTTGATAGCTTCCATGATGTTGTCACCTGTCATACCAATATTGGAAAAATGATGAATAGCACTACAAATAACCTTGATTGTGGGCGGCTTGATTGTATAAACAACTCCACCTATTTCGACATTCTTAAAATCCAGCCCTAAAAGGGCATCAGAAACTATTTTTGATGCTTGATTCATGATTCTAAATTGAAACAAGGGTGAAGCGAATACCACCACCTCACCCTTGCTGTTTACGATCGTTTTACCTCAAAATGTTACACCGTTGGTATCAAGGCTTTGATAGCTTCCTCTTCGTAATTGTATTCAGAAGAAACTCCTTCGATTCCCGGCTCCTGAACCATTCCGCGTACTGCAATGGCAATTGCTTTGTCCGTATTAGCTTCGCGGGAAATAATACGGCATTTCGGGAAAATAAACCATACATCATCATCAGTCAGACAGAACAATGCTTTGTTGATAACCACTTTATCCAAAGCACGCTTCCAACCCGCATCTTTAGATGTTGCCTGAATAACATCGCCACCCATGAACGCTTTCTTTGTCTTCCAGTCATACTGTCCGATAGAGAAAGTTGGTGACACTTCTCCCGGCACATCATCGTAACGGTAATTCTTTCCTGTTAATTGGTTTTTGTACCCGGTGACAGAGGCTTCCGTTTCCTCAATCTGCCACGTTTCCCCATGTACGTTCAAAACCTCATCTTTCGCTTTGATGGCGGCTTGAATCAAAGTCTTTGCGATTTCGGGGGTAATGTCTGCCGTTACCTTATCAATATCGGCAAACAAGATTCTTTTTATTCCTACTGCTGAAATCATAATCTTATAATTTTACATTTATTACTTCAAATAAAATTCTTACATTCACATAATGACATTTCAAAGCTGTATCCGCTTCCGTGCCAATTGATTCGATAGAGTAACGATAGGTTGTACCGTCATAGGTACTTACTACATCATCAAGCAGCTTGCCAGCCTTTCTTTCAAGTTCGTTAAGCCGGATTGTGTTCGCTTCATTCTCGCTTAAACTGGGTACACATAGATTCACTTCTGCGAAAGACTTCTTCCAATACTTTCCCGGCTGTTGTTTCTTTGTGTGGATAACGATTCTTTCAGAGGCCAATTCACCCGTCAGCGTTTCTCCTGCTGGCACTATGCATATCTCGAAAGCCTTGCAATCCCGGTAGAGGATGTTTCCTATGTCGGTGGTTACTATCATACTATCAAATATTGGACGTTTTCGTCATATTCGAGAAATACGTGACAAACCAAATCTCCAAGTTGAACCGTTCCGGCAAATCTTTTTCCAGCCAAATCTGCATCTGATACGTGTTGCCCCGTTCCGTACATATAAATATCCACAAAGCACAATTCTTTCTGATATTCATCTACGATAGCCCACAAGCAAACAGTACCTCGTTGTACTTGAACAGACAATATCCTCGCCCCGATAGGCAGACATAGTTTTGAATGGTCTGCAACAATCAATTCATACTTGAATATTCTTTTCATTTTTCAAATTCTTCTTTTAATCGTTTCTCCGCATATAAAGCAGCACTACTCAAAACATCATACCCTTTAGATTCTACGAATGAAGCGTATTCCGCTTCGTTTTTCAGCGTCAAACCGTCTTTATCGACATCGTAATCATTGGACGTTCTCAAAGTGAGTGTATGGTCTTGATAATCGCCATTTTCCTCTGCGTACTTCACGGCTTCATCGCCTACATCAATCATCTTCTTTTCGACCTCCCATTCTCCTTCATCGAAGAAATCATCGACATCTGAAAAATCGAAATCTACATCCATAATTCCGAGTAGTTAAAGTAGTTTGTACTCTTCACTGTATAAACCTCGCCTTGACCTCTTACGTCATCACCATCCATGCAACGGACTTCATCGCCTGCCTTAACAGTGATTCTCTTCTCGCACACCACATGGAAATTCGGACGATATACCTCGCCATTGGTTGATTTAAACTCTTTGGTAGTGTTATCGTCGCAGCGACACTTACATACCTCCTGCCAGTATTCACCACCTGTTCCGGGAATCGGACGCCCAAACTCATCCTTATCCAGCGGTGTAATCACCTTTACTTGCAATATGTGTGGAGCGAATATCATAAAAAAGTCACTTCAGGTTTGTTACTTAATTCGTCTTTCAATCCGTACATCTTGCAGAGAAAAGAGTAATACTGCTTTATCCCTTCAAGATTCCAAGACATAGAGAAACCGCTTTCACTGATTGAAGTGGCACGAAGCAATAGAGAGGGGATGAACTTCGCAATTGCCACAGAGACACGACCGTAGCAGTCCTCGTTCATCTCATCCTCTCCGCTTATCTTCGCATTCAGACACATATCCAAAAGGTCAGCCTCCGACAATTGGATGCCGAAGGTTTGGAACTTTTGCAATATGTAGCCGTTTACCGTCATCACTCGATACCTAATGCTTCTTTCAAAGCGGAAGTCTTTTCTTCGTCCAGTTCTCCTGCTTTAGAAAGAAGTGTTCCCTCTCTCATATTTGCAGTTACAGAGACACCGATAGACTTCAATGCTTCTACAACGTCTTTCTTTTCAAACTCCTGTTCGAAGAGAAAAATCCCCTTAGAGGCTTTCTTCTCTTCAATAACTTCGGCAAGTTTGCGTTCCGAAAGGTCTTTCACGCGGGTTTCGTCTTCAAAATCGAGGATTGTACCCGGATTGTACACTTCGCCAGTAAACTTGTCGCGGAAAATATCAATCACTTTAATCTTCATAGAATCCTCCTTATCCCTCCGGGACAGCGTTCATGGTTGATAAATCGAAATTCACAATCTTGTTCGGAGCGGTAAACTCAGGAATCCATTCAGCGGTGTATTCCATGTATCTACCTTCTTCGTCACGATAGTTACATACAGACATCTGGCCTTCAGAAGTATTGTAAAAACGTCCCGGAACGGGATCAGTCATTACATACGGCTTATGGTGGCGCATCTTCATCACCTTATCGGTACGCAACAGAGTGATACGGTCATCTGGATAAATCTGTACGTTCTCTCCGTTTTGATTCTCAACGTAATCTTCCTTGATTTCGATTGCCGGAAGACCGATACCTGTAAATACGCTGGATGCCATTTGGTCTGTAACCAATCCGGCATTAACCATAAACTCACGCTCACCAAGAATCATCTTGAACTTATCCCCGAACTCGGAAGCACCTACAATGTTCTTCATAAACGTACCACGAGACATAATCATCTTGGAGAACACACCGTATTTGGCTTTCAATTTCTGAATCTCCTGCTGCAAGTAAGAGATAAATACATTCTTTGCTGAAGCATCAGGAGTAAGGAAGTGGAACGGTAACTCGATGTCCAACAATTCGATGTTTTCCTTATTATCGGCCAAATGAACCTGCGCCTTACCAGTCATCAACAATTCGGGAACGATAATATCCATACGCTTGTGCGGAGTAAGCAGGATTTGGCGGTAATCATCAACGATAAAATCAATGATTTCTTGCAAGATTGTACGCTGGTCGGCAGTATTGGCGGCATTAAACTTATCAATAATATCTTGCAACTGAGACAAGCGTTCAATGTCCATTTGGTAACGGTCGCCCAGATAAGCGATTTCAGTTACACCTTCTCCGAGTGAGCGTCTTTCACGAATGGGCTTCTGGTCATTCTTGCCAAGGATGGAACCGGCAACGACACCTGTAACTGTTCCCAAATAAGTTTTGAAAACACGTTGCTTGGTTTCCAAGAAATCTCCGTATTGCTTCCAATAGATTGTATCCAATCTCAATTGGAGGACACGGTCAATAATCGCTTGAACGATATTAGGATCTGTGAATAAAGTCTGTATAGTCAAATTCATAACTCTACTTTTTAATGATTAATACTCAAACTGGAAACGAGAAGTCAGACCGACCTTATCCAGTTCATGAATAGGAAGAACCAGCTTGCTTTCCTTTACTTCATAAGCCTGCATCAATAGAGTTGGTAAAAATGCTCCTTCTTCCACCTTCTTTGCATCGTAAAGAACGAAGTTAGCAGTGTTCTTCTTCACTGTACCACCCACTGCGGTAGCCTCAAAAAGAACCGCATCCTTAGCGATATTTTCTCCGAAAGCCGCTTTGATGGTTAATACATCGTAGGCTTTATTGGACTTGTCAATAGATGCTACTTCCGCACCTTTCTTTCCGCTTCCGATAAACATGCCCACATAAGCCAGAGAATCCTTTGCTATCTTGATAGACAAAGCGGTTTCTCCGGTAGCGTATGCCTCAATAACTCTCACATTACGGACGGGAACGAGTGTCCGTTTCTTTAAGTCCGCTTGTACTGGGGTGAATACAGGAAGAGTAGAACCTACTACGAGGTTGGTAATATCCAACTTCCACGGTCCGCTCTTTCTGACACCCGTTTCTACACGGTAAAACTCTTCCGGCTTGTATTCCGGGGTTAAGTTATACTTAGTACCTGCTGCCATAAATTTTACTTTTTAGATTCAACAATTTCTTTTGTTCCTTCCGAAATCATACCTGCGATAGATTCGTTTTCTTTCTCAATCTTCGTTTCTGCTGATTCGGGAGGGGTTACGCCTTTGAAGCCGTCATTTGCGAACTCCTGTTTCAAGTCCTTGAAATAAACATCCAAGTCCTCATCGTCCTTGATGGCACACCTCTTGGCGTAGTTTTCGGGAATACCATACTCCTTTGCCTTTGCCATAATCTGCTCCTGCCGGGTAGCCTGTAATTTTTCTTGCTTTAAAGCGGAAAGTTCAGTCGAAAGATTCTTATTTGAATCAATCAAAGCTTGTGCCCATGCAGGTACATCATCTTTCTTGTCTTCCGGCTTCGGATTTGGGTTAGGATTGGGATTCTCGATTGGCTTACCGTCTTTAAGGTTATGCTTCTTCTCGTAGTTCTGAACAGAAGTACGGGTAGCATCCCCTGCACGAAAATCACCATAAGAATTTAACACGTCCGAAAAGCTAATACCCTCAACAATAGAGTTTACCTTTGTCTCGTCCGTTACACCCTCTGCCTTTTTAGTGGCAATTCGGGTGAGAATAGCAGCATCCACCCCAGTAAACTTGGTTTGGAGGCCCGCTAAGATTTGTTCTAAAATTGTCATACTGTATGAATTAAAATTTGAGCTTCAATTTGCAGAAGTAAAAATACCACCAATACAGATGATTAGTAAATATTTAAGCTTCCTATTCACGACAATAGAACCATTGTCGTGAATACGGTATAAAAGTAGGAAGTAAGTAAGTGGAAGGGAAATAATTAGATGGTGTAGAATTCACCAAGAAGAGATTGTGAAGAAATAGAATAAAAAAAGCCGTGAACTAATAAAGGAACACGGCTACATTTTGAATTTATAAAAACTTATCTTTGAGACATTAGATACAATTCATCATAAATAACTTCCAGTTTTGAAGTATCAATATAAAACTGGGTTGCATTTTTAGGAAGTCCAAAGCCATCATCATTGCATCCTATAGGATTCCAAATACAAGAAACACTATCCTCTGAAACTTTCTTTCCGAATTTATTATCTCTAATAAATTCCCATATCATCCGACCAAGTCTATCATTCTTTGTTTTAGACATCAACCCATCTGCCCTCTGATTCTTCCTTATATAAAGGATAAAATCATCATTACCAATCTTTATTTCACTCATAGTATCAAAATGAAATTTATACTTAGTATTATATTTTTCTGTTTAAAATCCAAGCATTGCAGCTGGAGGAATATTCAACACCCGACAAAGAAGTCTTGCTATCTTCAATGTTGGCTCCGAACGTCCAGAAAGATAGTCATTAACACGTGAAGGGCTTATTCCGATCTCACCGGCAAGTTGTTTCTGCGTCATCCCCTTTTCTTCAAGAGATAATTCTATCAATTTCGCAACGGTCGGCTTTTCTATCGGATAATGCTCCTTCTCGTAAGCAATCACTATATCGGACATAACAGTGAGCTCCACTGCATTCTTATCGTTTGCAGGGGTGTTGTCATCAACCAATGGCAAAAGTTCCTCTATTCTCGCCAGTGCAAATTCATATTGTTCTTTCGTTACTTTATTCATATCCTATATCTTAAATGGTTGAACAATCTATTTTATCATAATCTTTATGAGTACCAACCCAGCGAATGAAGACGTACCCAATTGTAAACTTAACAACGACAACCAACCGATAGTTGTTGCCTCTGATATTGAAAACGTAGTGTTGGTTGCCTACATAGTCAGCAGAAAGAAAATCAACCTTTATATCAGACAAATTTTTCCATTCGGCTTTTTCTGTTATATCATACCAACGCTCTAAGGCTATGCGTGAATCTTCATAACCTTTGGTTTCATAGAAATCTTTCAGCTTTTTATGTGATACTATTCTCATACGTTGTTCATTTGATACAAAAGTACTAAATAATTTTGAATTATAAAACTATTATAGCATAAATATTTTATAATATCGAATTATGCACAATAAAAAAGCGGGACTGAAAAGCTCCGCTATCTATTCACAATTAACCAAAAGTCATTCTTTTGTAGCAGGAATCACCTTTTCATTTTTCAAACTCTGTTCTTCCTCGATTTCTTTCAACTCTTCATCAATTCTATCAGCATTTCCAGCAAACATAATCCCCTCACGCCTGGACCATACTCCACCACTGACGGCAGAAACAGCGGTAGTAACCTTGTCATTTAAGTCATCAATCATAAAAGGAACCAAGTCTGTCTCGATATCAATCGTCTGTGATGCCTTATTGAACTCAGTTGGATTAATCGCTCCTAAAGCAGAAACAAGGAAATTAACCCTTCGTTGCAGAAACTCCCCTATCACTTCCGCATGATTACTTACGCTCATATGCGCACCCATAAACATGAAACGAAAAGCGGTGCCGGAAGCCTTGCCAACACCTTTCAAGGTTTCAAAAGAAATACGTGGAGTGTTAGACATATCATAAGCGTTGTTCGTAAGCGTTTCGGCTTCAAAACGAATTGTTTCAGGAACTTGGTTCCACGTCAAGTATTGAGCATCCGCACCATCTTCCAATTTGACTATCCTATCTTTTGTTTTGCCAGCAAATCCGGCTACACTACCGACTAATTTCAGCAACGGGAAGAAATGATAGTCAATACAATCGGCATAGTTGGATAACAGTTTCTCCAACCGGACACGGAAAGTCTTTATCTTTTTGCAATAAGGTTCAGGACGATAAGCGTAGAGAACCGGTAACTTAGGGAAGCCATGAGCGAAAGACATTCTTTCCTCATACCCCTTAGCCAAATCCCACTGATAGACCATCTTGTCTGTGATAGTCATAAAGCAAGTTGTCTCCGAATCATCCATGAGCTTCTTCTTGTACTCACGGGAGAAAGCAATCATTTTACCTTCATCATTGAAGAATGGATAGAGTTTATCCCCACGGAACGGAGACCATAATACGCTTTTCAGCTTCTTGGTAGGTTTTACCTTGCCTCCAAATGTAGTCTTTACTTTCTTCCAGAACTTCGCCCAGAACGAATCATCATCGGTTACGTACCAATATTCCGCTACTTCCTGCTCAGATAACCAGGCACGGACTATCTTCTTGTTCTGATACTTGATTTTGTTGGATTTGAATACAGCCTTGACAGCATCCAGCAGCTTCTTTTCATCATCATCAGTCGGAGTGCAATCCATAGACGGTTCTGTACCAACAGTGAAAGCTGTTTGAATGTTCACTATATCCTGTTCCAAAGGAATAGAGATACGGTTCACCGGTTCAGTCTTATACTTTGCTTCGATTTCATAAGTCTTAC
>OMFD01000836.1_pt1 | contig 17951 bp, 13 predicted proteins | sample 1645541 | NCBI WGS metagenome assembly OMFD01 (sample SAMEA103958149, study PRJEB25191) | human gut metagenome | biome: human-associated habitat [ENVO:00009003]; feature: intestine environment [ENVO:2100002]; material: feces | place: Germany | collected 2013/2015
TGGAGTGTTTACAAAATCGTATCTCATTTGCGATACCAATTATTCAGACGCCGGAGCATTAAGACAGGATGAGATTTTAAAAGAGTTCGAGAAGATCCTCGCTACCTTTTCGACGAACTTCTCTTACCAGATCACAATCAATAAACGTAATGTCGATCCGGAAGAGTTTAACCGTCGTGTCCTGTTATCTTTAAACGAAGACGAGTATGACACATTGCGCATCGCTCACAATGATCTCGTTATGGAAAAAATGCAGGAGGGTAACAATAACCTGAGTGCAGACAAGTATCTGACGATTGCCGTAAACGAAGAAAACGTTGAGGCTGCACTTCGTCAGTTTGCAATTATCGAACGTGATATCACGATGAAGTTTAAAAAGATCAATCAGATCGGTATTAAAGTATTATCACTCCATGACCGTTTGGAAATCCTTCATGATATCTATAATATGGGTAGCGAAGGTTCCTTTAACAGTATTTACGATATCGAAGCAATCCGCAAACAGGGTATTTCTACTAAAGATCTAATCGGACCAAGCTGTTTCGATTTCAAAAAAGGAAACTACTTTAAGATCGATAACAAATATGTTCGCGTTTTATTCATGAAGGCACTTCCGTCTTCTTTGAATTCGGATTTTTTGGAAGCTATCACATCGGCATCTACAAACGTAATCGCTTCTGTTTATTACGATTTGCAGCCACAGGATAAAGCCGTATCCTTCGTTTCTGGACAGCTTACTAATATCGGTGGTGATGTAGTAAAAGCGCAAGCAAGACTGACAAAGAGTGGTGCGATGCCAGATAACATTTCTTCCAAATTAAGCAGTGCTCAAAAAGATGCAAGAGAGTTCCTGGCAGACCTTACAAACGGAGACCAGTTAATGTTCCATATTACGGTTGTCGTTGCTGTATTCGCTGATAACAAAGACGACCTTGAAATGTACACCGATCAGGTTATCACAAGAGCAAAAGAACGAAGTGTTGGATTATCTATTTTAAACGAGCAGCAGGAACAGGGCTTTAATTCTGTATTACCGCTTGCGTATAATCAGATTTCCGCGCACCGTATCATGACAACTACAAGTGCATCCGCAATCCAGCCGTTCTCAACTCAGGAACTGCAGATCAAAAACGGTTTCTATTATGGATTGAATCAGTTATCAAAGAACTTGATCGTATATAACCGTACTTACAGTAATAACCAGAATGGTGTTATCCTTGGTTCTCCTGGTGCCGGTAAATCATTTGCTGCAAAAATGGAGATGTATCAGGCATTGCTTAGTCTGACTGGAGCACAGATCTTCATTATCGACCCGGAGCGAGAATACAAACCATTAGGTGATTACTTCAAAGCAGATACATTCTATATCATGCCAGGTGGTTCGAACCATATCAATCCACTTGACCTGAACTTAGAAGACGATGGAGAAGGTAGCCCGTTTGCTCAGAAAGTCGATTTTGTAATCAGTATTATCGAGACAATGCTTGGTGGTCGTGCCGAATTAAACGGATACTTAAAGAGTATCGTTGACCAGACATTAAAAGAAATGTATGCACCATACGAGGCAGCTCTTGCAAAGATGAATAAAACTTATGACCCGAGTATCTGCCCGACACTGAAAGACTTTTATGAGATCCTTCGTGGTCGAAAAGAACCAGAAGCAAAGAACCTGGCGGCATCCATTCAGATGTATTGTACTGGTACTCTGGATCTGTTCTCATACAAGACAGATATTGATACCAAAAACCGTTTCATCATTTACGACACCAAAAATATTGGTACCAACTTAAAAGAGCTTGGTATGCAGGTATGTTTGAATGATATCTGGAACCGAATGGTTGAAAACCGTAAGAAACTGGTTCGTACCTGGTTCTACATTGATGAGTTTTATCTGTTGTTAAAACAGCCGTCTGCTGCATCCTACCTGCAGATGATCTGGAAGCGTGCACGTAAATGGATGGGTTCACCAACTGGTATTACACAGAATATTTCAGACTTGATCGCAACCGAAGAAGGTCAGACAATTCTGGCAACTTCAGACTTTGCTCTTATCATGAAACAGGCATATGCAGACCGTATGGCATTGCAGCGTATTTACGAGTTATCAGAAGAACAGGTTGAATTCCTGGCGACTGCAGGTCCTGGTGAAGGATTACTGTATACGTCACGATCGGTTGTTCCGTTTGAAAACTTGATTCCGGCATCATCTCCGGTATACAAACTGCTGACTACAAAAGCAGAAGATGATAAGGAAGATAAACATGTGATTGTGAATAATGCAAATGAAGCTACCACAATTTATGTAACAGCGAAAAAGATCCGTGAGCAGGAAGAGGCTGAAGAAAAAGCAAAGGCTGCTAAGTCTGAACCCGATCAAGCATAAGCTGCGAAAAGAATAGGAACATACATATTGGGCTGTCATTATTGGCAGCCCTTTGTTCTAGGGTTCTAATACCGCAGCCGAATATATAGAGAAAAGGAGTAAATTATGAAAAAACGATTCATAACATTATTATTTATTCTTGTATGCGCAGGATTGCTTACAGGATGTGGGAAAAACATTGATAAGATGACAGATGAGGAACTCTATGATTATCTTTCCGAAATGTCAGAATCAGAGCTGACAAAAGAAACAAGTCATATGACAGAGGAACAGCAACAGAGAGCCGCTATGGTCATGATTCTTATGGAAGCTCAGGAAAGATCCGTGCAGGATGATTTTGGAGACGAACTGTCGATTCCGGTATATGAGGACACAGAAGAGATAACAGAAAAATAGGAATCGTTCATTAGTCTCCATTTGCTCGATACATATTTAATGTGTAATCAAAATGTATCACACGAAAGGAGATTTTAATAATGAACAGATTACTAGTAATTGATGGCGCATGTTTATTTAACCGATTTTATTCGAAGGCAGAACCGATGGCGATCAGGACCGAGAAGGATATCGATAAAAAGAATATGCTTTGCAGACAAATGATGAAACAAAAAAATGGGCACTATATTGAGGTACTCGATGGTGTCGTGTCCCAGATATTGCGTATCCAGAATCATTTTCTTGCTGATTATCTTGTAGTTGTATTTGACAAAAACAGTCAGACAACATTCCGCAAGCTTTATTATGCCGGATACAAAGGAAAGCGGCCACCAAAAACAGAAGCTTTCAAAGATCAGATCCTTATCTTTAAGGATATTCTCGATCATATCGGAATCAAAACATTATGGTCCGATGTCTATGAAGCTGATGACCTTGCCGGTTCTGTGATCAGTCAGTTTAAGTACAACGTTGACAGTACATTCTTCATTACAGCGGATCATGATTGGCTGCAATTGTTAGATGATGATGCGAACGTATACGGACTGTATTACCAGAAAGATGAGGCGACGGCAGAGAGCAAACGACAAGTTTTGGCTCCAATTTGTGGAATGAATAATTTGTTTGCAAATCCTACGCCGCCGATGAAAAACCAGGTCGTATACAATAAAAAGGTAACACTGGTGGAAGAGGGTATTTATCCAGCGTTGATCCCGGATTTGAAAGGACTTGCCGGTGATACATCTGATAATATTCCAGGAGTGAAAGGAATCGGAGACGGAACAGCTCAGAAACTTCTTCGTTGTTTCCAAAGTATCGAAAGCATTTATAATGCAATTGATTCAATGCAGGATGATGAAGATCTGTATGAACTGGAAAAGACATTGAAGATGTATGACATTCCAGCATCCGTTCTTAAAAAGCTTGTTGCCGGACGTGATTACGCATTTGCTTGTAAATATCTGGCAACGATCGTAACAACGATTCCTCTTGGGATTCAGTTGGAAGATATGAGAGTCAGAGTAAGCGAAAATAGCCGGAATCTAAAAGCTGCGATCGATTATTTTGAGTTGCCGTCTTGTGAAGGTTTCCTCGTAAAAGAGAACGAAGCAATGGCATACTAAAGATAGGAAACAGAGTCTGTGTACGAACATGGGCTCTTTTCTTTTTGTTTGCCTACCGTTCGAACCATATTTAATTTGAAACAAATTAACACTGATTGAAAGGAGGGTTCTATGAGATGAGCCAAATTAAATATGGAGAACCGGGTGAGTTTTCCAAAGACTTCAAATTCATCCAGACCATCGGCGGCAAACGTATGATCCATGCGCGAGGTTGCCCGTATATCACAGATTGGGATACTGAAGGATGTCGAGAAGTGTTCGTTCTCGAGAAAACGAAAGGAGGTTATCGATATCCAATATGTCCAACCTGTGAGAAACTGGTGTACATTGCAAACGGAGCTTCTGATTACAGTGAGAACTGGCGTAAATATCAGAGACTGTTCGAAGATGCATCCTGTCGTCTTATCCAGAAATTATTTGCAGATAGAGACGGAACCTGTTACTGGTACGGTGACAGACTCTATATCACTTGTGGCGAGGATACATGGTATCTTGACACAAGTCTCGACATCAGATTATTTCACAATAATTATGATGCTGCAGAGAGAAGAGAGACTGGTGAAACTTCGATCGGTTTTCATGAGCATGAGTTCAAAGACGCATCTGTCTCATCAAGAATAAACAACTTTTTGAGACAGATTACGAACTACAAATTTGAGGAAGCGGACAAGGTTCACCAAAAGAAGGCCGCTAAGCGTAAAAAGCATACGTTTAGTGAATACGACCCGGAATTTTACGGGTTCGTTAATACCAGATGAGAGACAACCATTAGGTTGTCTCTTTTCTTTCATAAATCAAAACATTCATACCATATTTATGTTGTAACTGAAATTTGTTTATTGAAAATATATATATATTAAGGAGGATTAAATTATGAAACCGACATATGAGGAACAAATCAGAGCAATCGGAAATGGAAAACTGTTGCAGCCGGGCTGTTATGATGAAAATTTGAATCTGTTATCAGAAGATTATAGGGATACTTCTGGGTTAAAAGATAACGTTGCATACGTTATAATCCCAGAAGGCGTAACAGATATTAAAGAAAATCAATTCTATGAGTGCAGTGCGCTTAAGAATGTTGTTATTCCGGAAACTGTTACGGAAATCAAACCGTTTGCATTTGCTGATTGCTTTGAACTTGCAAGCGTTATAATTCCGGACAGTGTAACAAGTATTGGTGATCATGCATTCTTCAGATGTAGGGAATTGAAAAATGCGATGTTATCGGAAAATTTAAACAAAATTGAAGTTGCTACATTTTGCGAATGTTTGAATCTGAAAAATATTAACATCTCAGACGACATAATAAGTATAAAAGCTGGAGCATTCAGTGACTGTGTGAGACTTTTTTTGAAAATTCCAGACAGTGTCAAAGAAATAGAACAAGATGCGTTTCTTGCCGTTCCAAATATTTTGATAAATACAAACATCGACTTAGATGAGTCCGGAGTAAAAACAATAAACGGTTTCGTAGAAGGTAATCTTGTGTTTTTAGACGAAGATAAAACAGAATTAAGAGCCTGTCTTGAAATGGATACCGAAATAATCATTCCGGATGGAGTAAAATACATCAATGATAATGCATTTTCTAATAACTATCAGGTTGAAAAAGTGACGATACCAAATAGTGTTGTTGCTATTGGAGAAAGCGCTTTTGAAAACTGCCCTAACTTAAAAGAAGTAGCAATGTCCGATAATATTAACTTTATTGATGAAAATGCGTTTTATGATTGTTATCAATTATCTGATCTTAAAATTCCAAACAATGAAGATATGTATATTGGTCAGTCTGCGTTTTTTAACGTTAACAATGTTATATACAATGGAGATTTTACAATTGATACAAATGGAGATAACTGGGGTGCTTATGTTGTAAATGGATATCAAGATGGTGATTTTATTTATGAAGACGAAACAAAGACAGCATTATTAAGATACAAAGGGCTTGACTCAAATGTAACAATTCCTAATACAGTTCAAACAATTGGTAATGCGGCATTTTTTGACTGTCCGATTACCAGCGTCACAATCCCAGACAGTGTAACAAGTATTGGAGATTCTGCTTTTAGTCTCTGTCATAACTTGTCAGAAGTAAACATTCCTAATTCAGTATCACATATTGGAACGATAGCGTTTGACTCAACAACTCAAGTTCTACGAGAAGACGTCCTAGATAGTGGTGACGGATTAGAGACACCAGAACAGGAATACAACGAAGGCGAATACAACGAAGGCGATATCGAGCCGTAGATCATAACAGAAAAACACAAACAAAGAAGAATCCATAATTTGGGTTCTTCTTTTTGTCTGTTCTTTGGATACGCATATTTAGATTATGCCTAAGCGAGTCCAATGTGTTTGAATTAAATACATGGAACGCACGGATACGTGTACAGTACGAATATATACCTATTTTTGAAAAACATTCTCAATTTCCTGACGAGAAATCGTATTTGTGAGCCTTGTAATGAGTAGAAAACAGTAACAGAACTCATTGTCAGATTTAAAAAGGAGAGATGATTATGGCAGAAGTTAAAAATAGTAGAGTATATAGAACCGTATATAAATCAAACTGGAGAGATATGATTCCTCGTATTCTCGTGTCCGGGAAACATGTTAATTTTGTAAAAATAGACACAACCGGGTTAGATCCTATGAATAGTGAAATGATCGGAATCGTTATTGCTCGAGGTCATTTTAAAGATAATGTATTAATTCCAGATGATACATTCGCTACATTGATCAGACCTACAAACCCGATTCCGCCTGAGATTACGGAAAAGAATGGAATCACAAATGAAATGGTAGCAAATGCACCTGATCTTTCTACAGTTATGATGCATGTTTGTGAATTTCTTGGAACAGAAGCTACGATCGTTGGTCTGCAAGTGCAGGAATTCCTTGCTGGTTTCTTATGTACTGCGGCTCAAAAGACTGGTGCCCCATTAAATGTAGCCATTGTTTTAGACCTCTTACATATGGCACAGGCATTAATGGAGCCGAAAAAAGGATTTCGTTACCGCTATATCGATATTCTAACCCGTCTTGATATCGCAACAGATACCGGAATTATGGGTTATGTGGATATGTTCAATAAACTGTATCTTATGATCCCGACTGGAATCGAAAAAGCATCGATCACATCTGTATCTGCAAAAGAATACAGTTATACGTCAAGCTGGTTATATGTGAGTACAAATTATGGTTCCGTACGTTTAAACCGCAGCAATGGATACTGGGAAGAAACAATCCCTGGTTTCTTTGATCTCGTCGATATCGAAGCACTGACACAGACTTTGTTTGCTTTTTGTGGCGTTTCTGATATGAGATCAATTATTCATTCAAGCCAGTTTCCGTCAAAATACTTCAAATAAGAAGAAAGATGTAACCAATATGGTTAATTACATTAAATTTAAAACGCTATCACCGTTTAAATGCTCTTATATGTTTGTTGACTGCGGTGATTATCTGGCTAACCAACTATTCATTAAACATAAGATTCCTATGAAATTCGGAAAAGAATTACAAAGATCAGATTCGCAATACATTATCATCTATTGTGACATCAAAAAGAAATACGAAAGGGAATTTCTGATTGCCCTTTCGGAACTTAGAAATAGAATGCTATTACTTGGATACTATGATTATGATGAATATTGTGAAAGTGTTTTAACTTTGCTTGGAAAGTAAGAGAACGTGAAATAAGAATGCCGTCAGAATACAGACTGACGGCGTTGTCATCTTTGGAGGTTCAAATGAGTGATAATACAAATATAGTCATAACAAAGGGAACCATCAAATCGGTTTCAAATAAGTATGATAAGGGAGAAAAGAACGTATATTTTCAATTAGAATCATTAGACCCAAAACTCGTCCGCAATCATTATGGGCTCGTAGAGTGTTTAGGTCCAATTCTTGAAGTCCATAAAGGAGAGCCCGTTAAAATCGTCGGCAAATTTGAACAAGAAGTGTTAGTTTGCGCTACGATCGAAATATCTAACAAGCCGCTGTCGTGCAATCGTTTCTTCTGAAAACGCAAAGTTAAAAATGGAGAAGAAACCAAAAATGACAGGTCTTGGAGAGAAAAAGGTCACGATGCTTGTTGATAAATTCGGCGAAGATATTCTTACTCTTGGAGACGAAGATTTACGAAACCGGATTCTTATGGATCCGGAATTAAGCGGAATCGGAGATAAATTGATTAAGATTTTATTGAAAGCCAGAACAAAAGCAGATATTGTGTTGAAATCACTTTGTGATGAACTTCTTAATTATAAAGTTAGTACTGATGATATCTTACACATTCGGTCTACTTGTGTGGAACTCAAGATTAGTGATAAACCAGAAGCTATTTTAAATGCGATCAGAAAGGATCCATATCGGATCATGCTGGCAAGTGGTGTTAGTATGCGCACGGCAGACGAATACGCATACAGTTTATCTGAAAACGAAAAGAAGAAATTCAGTGCTACGGATCCAAAGCGAGTGTACGGATATGTGATAAACGCATTGCATCAGGCAGCAGATAATGGACATACCTATATTACAACAAAAGAACTGGTGCAAAAAATAAACAATGCAAGTAAACGGAGTAAGTACGGTGTTGAAATTCCTGCATGCTATATTTCCATGGTATTCGCAAAAAGTGGACCATCTTCTGTCATGCTGGACAAGGACACCAAAACAGTATCGTTAACAAAATATCATAATGCAGAGATCCAGGTAGCACAAAAACTTGTTTCTCTTGTAAATAATGGAAAATCTACATTTACGGTCACAGAAGAAGAGATTGACGAAGTTGCTGCAGAATTAAAGTTATCGTTTGGTAGTGACCAAAGAAAAGCCTTTCGTATTTTAGAATGTCCTGGGGTTGCAATCCTTACAGGCGGTCCTGGTACTGGAAAAACAACAGTTGTAAATGGATTGGTGACTTTATATAAAAAGCATTTTCCAAAAGCAGTTATTAAATTTTGCGCACCAACTGGAAGGGCAGCAAAACAGTTAACAAGGTCTGTGCGCACATCTTTAAGTTCCGGACAGACTGCAGAAACAATTCATAAAATGATCAATTACAATCCTTTTGGCGGCGGACATATTGTAGACGAAGATTGCTTACCAAAAGATAAAGAAAATCCATTAGAAGCTGACCTTATTATCGTAGATGAGAGTTCTATGATATCGATCGAAGTTATGCAGATGCTATTAGACGCCGTAAAGTTAGGAACTCTTGTTGTGTTCGTCGGCGACGAACATCAGTTACCATGCATCGGTGCTGGAAACTGTTTACATGACTTAATCGCAAGTAATGTATTTCCTGTGTTCCGGTTAAAAGAAAATTTCAGACAAAAGGGCGCCGGAACAATTGTACAAAATGCGAGTCTGATCAACGACGGTAAAATGCCTGTGCCAAATCAGGATGACTTTGTTGTAATAAGCACAAGCGATGACAATGAAGGATATAAAATGCTTTGTAGACTAATGACTGCATACTACGATAAACGAAATCCATTTGCGGTACAGTTGATTGAGCCTTCTTATCAGGATTCTGCCGGAATTTACCGCATGAACCGGTATGTTCGTGAGGAAATCTGTTACAAAGGATGGGCGGACTTATCTAAGAATCCAATGGTTGGTGATAAGATCATCATTACAGATACCGAAAAGAAGCAGGATAAAGACAAGTATGACAAAAAGTATCCAGAATATGATTATGATATGTATATCAATGGTGATCTTGGTGTCATTGTAACGATAACCGATGAAGAAGTAATAGTACATGATGGATTTGATGACGTTCATTATGATCCGTCCTGTTTACGATATATGGATTTCGCCTACTCTTACACAATCCATAAATCACAAGGATCAGAAGCCGATACAGTTATTGTTTATCTGCCGAAATCGAAAGCTCACATGATGACTCGATCTTTGTTGTACACTGCCGTCACAAGAGCAAAGAAGAAAGTTATTATCGTGGAAACGGAAGATGCTCTTGAAACCTGTGTGAAAACAATAGACGCAGATAGAAGAACAAAAATGCTTGGTCTTATTGTTGATTTCTGGAAACAGTCTGGCAAAAAAAAGTGTGCTTAAAATAGTCGGAACCGGAAGTTTTGGAACCTGATAATTGCAGACAAATCATACTTGTACCGTAAAAGGTACTATGAAAGAAGTCTGCGAAAGAACGGTTCCAAAATATCCGGTTCCGATTTGTTATTGCTAAAAAAAATATCGAAATAGTTATTAGAAAGCTGACGAGGTTTCCGAAAAGTGAGCCTTATAAAAGATGAGTTGTTTCATATTCATTTTCTCAGTGAGTATTCCTTTGTTTGGAACTCACCCATATTTATAAACGTGAGAAGCCAGTTATAATTTTTCTCCCATAGTTGTTAACTGGTTTCTCATGGTTAAAACAAAACATGCGGGGCGACGTAGCGATTCCTGTAAACCAACATACGGGATACGATCGTTGCGGGACGTCTGAGACAAGGTTCATGGTATGTGTGATACTGATACATCATTCGTGTAATGTTGGGCATCGAAGTATTAGAACACACAGAGAGTAAGACTATTAGAATGGTTCGAATCCATTCCCCTGCCTTTATATATGCGGACATAATTGTAAAAGATGTGAAAGAAAGAGGAAAAGTAGATGCAAAATATAGCGAAATTAAAGATTATCTTATTTGATTTTGATGATACATTGTGTATTCATACAGATCATACGAGTGGTGGTGATGAGGAATATAATGCAAAAATGATAGTAGGTGATATGTCGGCTTGGGAAAACTGTCAGGTTAACGAACAGCTGGCTTTGTTTATGAATATATGCGAAGAAAAAGGAATCCGTATGGGATTAATATCGACAACAGAATCATTTAGACATATGGAAACAAAACAGCAATTCATAAAAAGAATGTACGGAGTTAATCTTGAAAACTTCTGTGTCGGAACACAGGATGGAAAACTGGATATGTTAAACGCAATTGCAGCCGCTTATGTATACGAAAAAGATGAGATTGCAATTGTAGACGATTACTGGTATCAACTTGAACGGGCTGCAGATGCTGGTTTTCAGGCATATTCGCCAATGCAGATTGTAAATTATGTGAATTCATATATGCACAAAAAGGATGAAATATAAGTAACTAAAAACAGGATTAAATGTGAGTCAATGTACTCAAAGATACTCAAAACCCAGAGTATTAGTTGGTGACTTAAAACCACTGAAATCTTAGGAAAAGAAGCCAGTACAAGTTGAAATAGTCTTGTTAACTATAGGGTAGAACCTTGATGGTAAAGATTGAGTAATGGTAGAAGTCTACGAAAACCAAGTAGCAAAAAAATATTAAGAAAGGAAAAGCTATTTAGATGAAAACCTATATCTAATCAAGGACTCCCTCATCTAAAGATGAGGCGTGTGAGTACTTGATTGACATCGAGGTTCAACGAAGCTAAAGCTTCGCGGTTTGAACCGAAGATACGATATCAATGAAAAAGAATTTATAGGTATGTACCGATGGCTTAGTCGGGAATTTACGACTGTGGAGTGTACAAGAACTTGTGAGTAGCGTATTGTTTTACAATCGTCAAAACATACACAAAGAAGCAGTAACTACAAATCGTGAGATTGTAGCGAATCATCTAGCATATACACATTTGTATATGTTTTTAGTAGCAGAGATGATACATGGGATATTATTACTGGGATCCGACATATATACTCGTTGTGATAGGTGCAGTGATATGTATGATTGCATCGGCAAGAGTTAAAGGTACATTTAATAAATACTCACAGCTAAGAAGCATGTCAGGCATGAATGGCGCACAGGTAGCTCTAAGAGTGCTTCAGGCGGCAGGCATATATGATGTGCAGGTGCGTCATGTGTCAGGTAGTCTGACGGACCACTACGATCCGCGCACCAAAACAGTGAATTTATCTGATCCTGTGTACAATGCCACATCGGTCGCAGCACTTGGCGTAGCAGCCCATGAGTGTGGACACGCTATACAGCATGCAAAAAGCTATGCACCTCTTTCAATCAGGAGTGCACTTGTGCCTATAGCTAATTTTGGCTCAATGCTTGCATGGCCGGTCATACTTATCGGCTTATTATTTAACACACGCTCGTCAGGGCTTATTATTGATATAGGCATATTATTGTTTTCGGCAGCAGTGCTTTTCCAGCTCGTGACATTGCCGGTAGAGTTTGATGCTTCAAGACGTGCGCTTGTCATGCTTCGTACACAGGGCATACTTGCAGATGACGAGCTTAAGTACACAAGAAGGGTGCTCAAGTCAGCGGCACTTACCTATGTAGCCAGTGCGGCGGCTGCTATTTTACAGCTCCTTCGTATAATACTTATCACAAACGGACGCAGACGGGACGACTGATATTGTTTTAGCTGCTGTTTGCCTGTGATTTTACAGGGTGGCAGTTCAAATTGGATATATTAGTTAGAAAATTAAATGTATATGTAACTATTCGGAAACATCATCATGATAAATAATCATAGTAAAAATAATCATAATAATAAAAATAGCCAAATAAACAAAAATAATATACCGGGCAGACCGGCAAAATCAAACGTGGCAGCGCATAATGAGCACTCTGTAGATACGCGTGAGCTTGCCCTTGAGATGCTTATTGAGATTAATGAGCGTGGAGCATTTTCACATATCGTGCTTCGTAGTGTGCTTGACAAGTATCAGTATCTGTCAAAGCAGGACAGAGCCTTTATGACGAGGCTTGTTGACGGCACTATCGAGTATATGCTGCAGCTCGACTATATCATAGACTCTTTCTCCAAGACAAAGGTAAGGAAGATGAAGCCCTTCATCAGAAACCTTCTTCGTATGAGCGTCTACCAGATAAAGTACATGGACGCGGTGCCGGATTCAGCTGTATGCAATGAGGCTGTGAAGCTTGCAAAGAGGCATAAGTTTGCACAGCTTTCGGGCTTTGTAAACGGTGTACTCAGAAATATTGCAAGAAATATAGATTCAGTACAGTTTGATACCTTAAGCATCCGATACTCCATGCCACAGTGGATAGTGGACAGATTTGTTGCGGCATACGGAGAGAAGAAGGCAGAGGAGATTTTCAAGGCCTTTCACAATAAGAGCACAATAAGCATCAGGACAAACCTGACCAGGTGTACTCCGGATGAGCTTCGCGCGATGCTTGAGGCAGAGGGTGTGACGGTCACAGCGGTTGATGAACTTAATTATGCGTTTGTTATATCTGGATTTGATTATTTGAATGGCTTGCAGAGCTTCAGAGACGGGCTTTTCTATGTGCAGGATATAAGCTCCATGCTTGTCGCACAGACGGCTGCTCCAAAGAAGGGCGACTATGTGATAGATGTATGCGCAGCACCGGGCGGCAAGAGCACCCATATAGCTGAGCTTTTGCAGGGAAGCGGCCATGTGTTCGCGCGTGACCTGACCGATAACAAGGTCGATATGATTGAGGAAAATATAGACAGGCATGGTCTTAACAATATGTCGGCAGAGGTGTGGGATGCCACAGTACCTGATGCTGATTCGGCAGGAAAAGCAGATATACTGATCTGTGATCTGCCGTGCTCAGGGCTTGGAGTGCTCGGAAGAAAGAAGGACATCCGCTACAAGATGACACCTGAGTCTGTAGATGAGCTTGCCGCTCTTCAAAGACAGATACTTGATACCGTGCATACATACGTGAAGCCAAACGGAGTGCTCGTGTACAGTACATGTACGATAGATGAGGCTGAGAACGAGGACAATGTGAGGTGGTTTATTGAAAAGCATCCGGAGTTTGAGCTTGATAAGAGCTTTGCGGAAGGCACCGGAATGAAACAGATACTGCCCGGTGAGCATGGAAGTGATGGATTCTTTATTGCAAGATTTATAAAAAGCAAATTATGATATTAAAGTAAATCATGAATTAATAAATATAAATTGGCTCGAATTAGTAGAATTATAAAACAATAGTTAAATGCAGATTTAATAAAAATAATATGGAACAGATAAAAGAACAACTAACTGACATCAAATCAATGAATATGGATGAGCTCACAGAGTTTATCATATCGCTCGGAGAAAAGAAATTCCGTGCGAAGCAGATATATGAGTGGATTCATGTGAAGCATGTGGAAAGCTTTGATGAGATGACCAATATTTCAAAAAAGTTCATACAGGTATTAAAGGACAATGCAATACTCATCTCGTTAAAAAAAGAGGAGGTGCAGGTGTCAAAGCTCGATGGCACGAGAAAATATCTCTTTGCACTCGACGATGGCAATGTCATAGAGAGTGTGCTTATGAAGTACAAGCATGGAAACTCTGTATGCATATCTTCGCAGGTCGGCTGCAGGATGGGGTGCAGATTCTGTGCATCCACTCTTGACGGTCTCGTCAGGGGGCTTAGGCCGTCCGAGATGATTGACCAGATTTATCAGATAGGCAAGGACATAGGAGAGCGCATCTCAAATGTAGTTGTCATGGGCACAGGTGAGCCGCTTGACAATTACGACAATCTGCTGCGCTTTATAGAGCTTCTCACTGATGAAAACGGAATCAATATCAGCCAGCGCAATCTGACAGTTTCCACATGTGGTCTCGTACCGCGCATGAGACAGCTTGCAGATGAAAAGCTTTCTATCACGCTGGCGCTTTCACTGCATGCCTCCAATCAGGAAAAGAGAAAAGCTCTCATGCCGGTTGCAAACAGCTATGATATACATGATGTGGTCGATGCATGCAAATATTATTTTGCACAGACCGGCCGCAGAGTCACCTTTGAGTATAGCCTGGTAGGCGGAGTGAACGATACAGCCGAGGATGCAGCAGAGCTTTCGGCACTCGTACATGGCATGAACTGCCATATAAATCTGATTCCGGTAAACCCGATAAAGGAGCGCGATTACGTGCAGTCCAATAAGGGTGTTATAGAGGCTTTTAAAAATAGGCTTGAAAAAAACGGAATTAATGTTACTATTAGAAGGGAAATGGGCAGAGATATAGACGGTGCCTGTGGACAGCTTCGCAAGAAGCATATAGATAAAGAGAGAGGAATAAACTAGATGAAGACGTTTTCCATTACGGATGCAGGTGCTATTCGTGAGATGAATCAGGATTTTTATTTCTCGTCTGACACTGCAGTAGGAAATCTTCCGAATCTTTTCATCGTAGCAGATGGAATGGGAGGACACAAAGCCGGTGACTATGCTTCCAGATACACTATAGAGCGTGTGGTTGCATCGGTATCGAGAAATGCCGGGGATGAACCGGTATCCATCATCAAAGAGGCTATCAACAAGGCAAATGAGCTTTTGGTGGCTGAGTCTCGTGAGGATGAAGCTAAGCGTGGAATGGGTACCACCTTAGTCGTAGGAACTATTATAGGAAACAAGCTTTTTGTGGCCAATATAGGTGACAGCAGGCTTTATATTGTAGGTGGCACAGAGCAGATCAGACAAATTACCAGGGATCATTCACTGGTTGATGAGATGGTCAGGATGGGTGAGATAAATGCCGACGAGGCGAGAGTTCATCCGGACAAGAATATCATCACGAGAGCTGTCGGGGCAGCAGATCATGTGGAGGCAGATTTCTTTGAGGTCGAGCTATGTGAGGACGACAGGATTCTTCTGTGTACAGACGGACTTACCAATATGGTGAGAGATGAAGAAATATGTGATACTATTAGGCAAAATGATAATATCGAGACAGCAGCGTCACAGCTTGTCGCCATGGCCAATGCAAACGGTGGTCGCGATAATATCACTGTAATGATTATTAAACCATTTTAAGACGAGGTAATAACAGATGTTAGAGATAGGAAGTTTTTTATCGGATCGATATGAGATCCTAAGCAAGGTTGGCGCAGGCGGCATGTCTGATGTATACAAGGCAAAAGACCATATACTGAGCCGTTTTGTAGCTATAAAGGTTTTAAAGCAGGAGTTTTCGGAGGATAGTTCATTTGTGACCAAGTTCCGTGCTGAGGCACAGTCAGCAGCAGGACTTGAGCATCCAAATATCGTAAATATCTATGATGTAGGCAGCGAGAATGGTCTGTACTACATTGTCATGGAGTATGTCGAGGGTATCACACTTAAGACTTATATCGAGAAAAAGGGCCAGCTGTCATTCAAGGAGTCTGCAAGTATTGCAATCCAGGTGGCAAGGGGCATAGAGGCCGCTCACAATAAAAATATCATCCACCGTGATATCAAGCCGCAGAATATCATTATTTCTACAGATGGCAAGGTAAAGGTGACAGACTTTGGAATTGCAAAGGCTACATCTTCAAATACAATAAGCTCAGATGTGATGGGCTCAGTACACTACGCATCTCCGGAGCAGGCAAGAAACGGCTTCGTTGATGGCAGAAGTGATATTTACTCACTGGGAATCGTAATGTTTGAGATGGTTACAGGCCGTGTGCCGTTTGACGGTGATACCACAGTGGCAGTTGCACTGCAGCACTTACAGGAGGAGATTGCAAGGCCAAGCATCTACGCACCGGATCTGCCAATCAGCTTTGAGAAAATCATCTTAAAGTGTACACAAAAGACACCGGACCGCAGATACCAGACTATTGAGGAGCTTCTCACAGACATAAGGCGCTCTCTTGCGCATCCTGATGAGGATTTTGTCACAATAGCACCACTCGTTGACGGTGGCAAGACCAAGGTTATAAGCCCGGAGGAGCTTGACAAGATAAAAGAAGGCAGAGGTGCTGCAGAGGACTTAAACGATGATGATACCGATGCAGATAATGATGATGAGTATGCTGACGGTGAAGACGATGATGATGAATATGATGAGTCACTCTTAGACGACGATGATGACGAAGAAGACGAAGACGATGATGATGACGGCAAGCTTTTAAATCCAAAGATGGATAAAGCAATCACGATCATGGGTATAGTAACAGCCGTAATCATTGTAATAGTTATCATATATCTTGCACTTTCAGTGGCAGGAGTGTTTAAGTTTGGCGGCAAAAAGAACTCAGAGTCACAGCAGACAGAGTCACAGACACAGACCGAGTCTGAATCAGAGTCAGAGACACAGACTGAGACAGAGGGCCAGATGATTGACATCAGAGGCATGTCAGTGGATGATGCTCAGAAGGCAGTAGACCGCTTAAAGCTTGACCTCACAGTATTTGCATTTGAGACAAAGCAGTCAGATGAAAAGGACGGCACAATCCTTGATCAGGATGTCAAGGCCGGAGATACAGTAAAGCGTGGTTCACAGATTAATGTAGTTATCGCAGGAAAAGGTGATAGTACATCAGAGATGGTCAAGATACCAAGTGTAATCGGAAAGACCAAGAGCTCAGCAAAGAGTACACTCGAGTCAGCAGGCTTTAGTGTCACCTTCGAGTATGGAGATTACAATGACAGTGTAGCAGCAGATGTAGTAACAGCACAGTCACCATCAGCAAAGAAACAGGCCGCAAAGGGCAGCACAGTAACAGTCACCCTCTCACCGGGCCAGAAGCCAATCACCGTGCCAAACGTATTAGGCGCCTCACAGTCACAGGCAGAAAGCGCCCTCGCAGGAGCAGGCCTCAAGTACACCTACGCCGACTCCCAGTACAGCGACACCGTACCAGCCGGTAGCGTAATCAGCCAGACCAAATCCGGCGAAACCGTAGCCGCCGGCACCACAATCACACTGACACTCAGTAAGGGTAAGCAGGAGATATCGACTAACGTAAGTAAGACGGTTAAGCTTGATGTCGGAGATGTTAATATCACAGGTGGTTCATATTCACTTGTGGGTTCTGACGGAAAAACTTATGCAAGCGGAAGTGATGTAACATCAACTTCAGTTACAGTAAGTGGAACAATGAACTGTAAAACAGGTACAGTAACGGTTACATGGCAGTATACAGAGCCTGTCAAGGATGAGAATGGAAATGTAACAGGTGAAAAGCCAGGAGAAAAAACGATTTCTGTACAAGTACCATAATTTGTATATTGTAAAATAAAATCATAATTTGATG
>OMFD01000849.1_pt1 | contig 17702 bp, 18 predicted proteins | sample 1645541 | NCBI WGS metagenome assembly OMFD01 (sample SAMEA103958149, study PRJEB25191) | human gut metagenome | biome: human-associated habitat [ENVO:00009003]; feature: intestine environment [ENVO:2100002]; material: feces | place: Germany | collected 2013/2015
CCACAAAACGGTGTCAAAAAAATTTAAAATGCTGGTAAGTACTTCCATACCAATCTCCCTTTCTCCTCTGTATTCAGTAAATTACACTTCTGGTTTCAATGCTTTATGAATCCGTTCCATACATTCTACAATCATACTTCTTGGACTGGCCATATTAATTCTTTCAAAGCCCTTTCCCTCATCTCCAAAAATATAACCTTCATCCAAGGCAACCTTCGCACTCTCGTGCATAAGCTTCTCCAGCTTTTTCTCATCATTGCAATATGCTCTGAAATCCAACCATATTAAATACGTTCCCTGTGTATCTGACATCGTAACTTCAGGCATATTTTTCTGAAGGAAATCATGTACATAAGCAATATTTTCATCAATATACTCTCGAACCTGATCAAGCCATTCTTCCCCGTGTGTATATGCAGCAATCATTGCAGAAATTCCCAGGGGTGCAGCCATCAAACCAAAGCAATCGTCTAACAGAAAATCAAATTTTGCTTTATATTCTTTATTCGGAATCACAATATTAGATATCTGCATTCCTGCCAAGTTAAATGTTTTACTTGGTGCAGTACATGCAATAATCTGATCTTTATAATCTGGTGCCACAGTTAAAAGTGGATGATGCTTCATGCCCTTTCTTGTCAAATCACAATGAATTTCGTCAGAAATAATCCATTTATTGTATTTCTTACAAAGATCCACTAACTGTCTCAACTCATCTTCAGTCCATACGCGACCTACCGGATTATGTGGACTGCAAATAATAATTCCCTTATTTTGCGGATTTTTCAATTTCTCTTCAAGATCAATATAATCCATCCTATACGTATTTCCATCATGGATCAGCGGATTATTTACAACCCTTCTTCCTGCATTTTCAATTTTAATTGTAAATGGGTAGTATACTGGCCGCTGAATGATGATTCCATCTCCCGGCTCCGTTAAGGCCCGAATCAGAAATGCAAGCGCAGGAACAACTCCAGGACTAAATGACAGTTCTTCTCTTTCTATTTTCCATCCATATTGTCTCATAAACCATCCTGATACAGCCTCATAGACATCTTGATTGTCATATGCTGTATAACCGTATATCTTCCTATCAATTCTTTGATGCAGTGCTTCTATAACAGGATCAGCACAAGGAAAATCCATATCTGCAACCCAAAAAGAAAGACTGTCTTTAGGTGCTCCTTCAGGCAAACAATCTCTTTTAAAGCTGTAGGTATTACTTCTGTCAATAATTTCATCAAAATTATACTTCATTTTTCCTCTCCTTTTGTATTATTTAGATACTTAACAGTTCTTATGGTAAGATAATATCATCTTTCTTTGCATATGTAAATATCTTAAATAAACAAAATAAAACATGCACTTTTGTGCATGTTTTACATTTTGCTGTCCTCTATATCTAATTTAAAGGTTTGGTTCATCCTATCCAATATCCTGCATACTACTTCTATTTCTTTTTCTGAAAACTCTGCTAAATACTCAAATGTTCGTTCATAGCAATGTTGCTCAAATTTTTCTCTTGCCTCATACAAGCTCCATCCAGCAGACGTCAAATTCAAAAAAGTATTTCTCCTGTTTTTTTCATTTTTTATTTGTTCAATCAATCCTTTTGTCTGCAGTTTTTTCACCATCTGACTCGCTGCACTGCTGGTTTTGTTCAAATCTTGTGCTATATCTGAAACCGTCGTTCCCGGATGCTCACCGATATATTTTATCAAATGAGCTTCAACCTGATATAAAATCACCTCCCCATATTTTCTCGACATAGAATCATATTCTTCCATTAAATCATATGCCCGATCGATTTGGTTCAACAATTCATCTAATAGTTTTGCCCGTTCCTTCTCCATTGACTTTTTTCATCCCTTCTTTATTCTATGATCTCTCGGAATCTTCAACTCAGTAAAATCAAGGCTTTCTGATTCCTTTTTATTAAATCCCCCACTTTTTTGCCAAAAACACTTGACAAATCGCTCAAAATTTGCGGCGAAGCCGATTGAATATATTTTATTTTATCGACTGGAGGGCGATTTTTATGTTACCTGTTAATTGTGGCAGTCATGCTGACTACCAAAACTTTGTTGTTACTAATCTTCGTAAATATTATCCTAATCCAAATGCTCTTGCTCGTTCCACCTGGGATATCATTGAGCGCTTTTGGAATCTCGATTTATCTTTTACCGATACTTTTATGGCTGATAAATATTCAAAATTCGGACCAACTCCACGAACTCCTTCTTGCATGCAGCGTTCTTATCTTTTTTCCATTGACTTTAAAGTTACTTCATTAACGGAGTGGGCTGCTCAGCTTAAAATGAATCCTCTTTACGCCATCCTCAGTGGATTTGAACCTGGTAATACTCCCGGTGTTGGTACTTTTTATGATTTTATAAACCGCTTGTGGAATTCTGATGATGACCATATGTCACCACATATCCATCCTTTTAAAACCAAGGTTAAGAAGCCTAAAACAAAAGGCACGAAAGCTGATTCTGTGGAAAATGTTACTGTTGCTGATCTTCTTCCTGTTTTAGAAAATACTGACTTTAAATTGGACGAACAGCCTTATTCTTCTCTCTTTGCAATCTATCAGAAAGAGTTCCTTGATGTTTCTGTATCCACAGGACTTATTCATTCGGATGCTTTGGCTTTAGCCGGTGATGGAACTCCTGTTGTAACTTCACACAGAGAACGGAAAAAGCGTATCTGTAAATGCAAAGACAATGGCATTACTGACTGCAAATGTGACCGCTACTTTTCCCAGCCTGATTGTGATATCGGCTGGGATTCTTCCCGTGACTGTTATTATCATGGCTATGATCTGTACATGCTTGTTGATTCTCAAAGTGACTTACCGGTATTTCCTCATTTTTGCTGTGCTTCCAAACATGATTCACATGGATTCCTGCACGCTCTTTTCAGGATGAAATTCAAATGTCCTAAAATCAGTCATAAAAATGGCTGTATCTCCTGTACCTGCGAAACTCCCTGTTCTGATGCAAAATACGGACGCACGGTTCATTTGGTCATGAAAGATACTCCAAGATTATTCAACAATCCGCCAAGGAGCAGTAAGGAATGGAAGCTGGAATACAATGCAAGGACTTCTGCTGAGCGTTCTAACAAACGCGAGAAATTAGACTTTAAATTAGAAGACGGCAGACACCGCTCAACTAAGATGTGGTACTGCCGCCTCTATCACATCCTGATGTTACAGCATCTGGATGCATGGGATTTGCCGTTTGAATCCACCCTGAGAAAGTTAATTTTGAACGTAGCATAATCCTACAGATATCATACCTCATTTTTTGGCATAGCAACAGTCCTATGTCTATTTTTTGTACCCATTTTTTCTATTCCGAATAATATTTGCTTGTCAAAGTTCAATGCCAGAATTTCGCTGGCATGATCAATCAGAATTCCGAGAGATCATATAATTCTAATCTGACCAGAATTTAGGTTTACACTGTCTTCTCGTATGTTAGATATTTCATACTCTCTGGCGCCTGTAGCAAAAAGGACTTCCACAACTGCTATATCCCTCAATTTGTATTTATAACCTGTTAAACCATTCTCCTTTAGGCAATCATACATGTAATTTAATAACATCTCTATTTCTTCTCGCGGTATTACCCTCGGAAGAGTCAAGGTTTCTTTAAATTTAACTTTAATCTTCCTAAAAGGATTGCGCGATATAATCTCTTCTTCCTCCAAATAATTATAAAAGGCCTTTAAAGATGCGATTTTCCTCTTTACCGTCTTTTGCTTATATTTTTTATGTAATTCAGTAATATACTCTTCTATCTTTTCTCTATCCGGCTCATCACAACAAATAAATGCAAAGTACTGACGTAAATCAATCCGATATGCTTTGAGCGTTTTCTTATCAAGTTCTTTTCTGTATTCACAATATTCCAAATATGGCACCAATTTATCCTGTATCCTCATTTCATAAAACCTCCATTGTCTTTATTATATAAACAACATACTATCGTTTTCAGTACTATTTTCAATAGAAAGTTCTTCCAAAATAAGAAAAGTCAAGGTGTGATACTTTCTAACAGAAATCTGCTAATTTTCTATACTATATCAAATGCAGAAAACCCTGCGAGAACATTTCTGATCCTACGCGGGGTTTTTCACTCATTATAAAATTTCTACTTTTCTTCTGCTACCAATCGTGCATATTTTTACGGATAAATATTCAGCAGTTCTTCCGGAGAAAACAATGTAATCCCAAAGGAAAGAAAATCCTTTTTATTCCTCGTCACAATCGCATCACACTGATTAGCCTTCGCACAGGTTGCAAGCAGGCAGTCTTCAAAATCAGATGCTCTCTGCAAATAAGCATTCAACACATCTTCGTTCGTCACTGTTAGCACTTTTGCTATGTCCAAAACGGAGCCAAGCGCCTTATAAGCCAGATCAACGCTGTGCAACTGGCGACGAATCAGATAAAAAATATCTGTTGCACTGGATGCGGAAAGAAATCCTTGAACCCTTTTATTCTCGCACAGATCCAGAACAGCCTTTGAATCCTTAAAAAAGGGTTCCCTCTCTGCCAGTACATCCAGAAAAATATTAGTATCAATCATCAACCGCATATTTAGCAAGCCTCTCTTCTCTCAGCATCTTTGCATCATAGTCATCTGCCAGTTTCCCGGCAAGCATTCCGCTGATAGATTCCACTGCGGAAACATTCGGATTTACCATTTTTGCAACTGTTTTTCCGTTCCGGGTAATAAAAATATCCTCAGAACGCAACATATCAAGATATTTACCAAAATTGGTTTTAAATTCCGTAGCCGTTACGATCATCTGAAAACCTCCCTTGCCTTTTGATATTTATATTATACTCGATTCTTGCAGTTTTATCAATTCATATCGCTCGGTTTTTCGCATATTTTTGTATAAATCGTGCGATTATACTTAAAACATTCTTCTGTCCCTATAACCGCAAAAGATTCCTGCCAGATATATTCACTGCCTTATCGTGTAGATATCATCTACTAGAAATTCTACTCTTTTTTATCTGTATTAATCTTATTATGGGAGCCTTTCGTTAATCTGTGAATTGCACGGAATACAATATCTCCATTTTTTCCCAAAATATCACTTTTTATTGGAATCGTAACAGGATTGCAACCATTCACTCTGATATCCATTTCGGTAAAAGATACAGGTTTCTGTCAGGATTTCACCACTCTGTATAACCGGCCTTCCTACCATACATGATAACAACCGCTTGACAGATTCAGGTTCTCCAGCCATGCCTGCTGCTTTATTTCCGGTGTAATCGGATATGAGATTTCTCTCTCCAGATCATCCTCATGTGAATTTTTAAATAAATAATTTGTTGTCACATCAAAATAAACCTCTACTTTTTTGAACAGGTCCACTCTTTCATTGCTATAACATACAAGCAGAGGTATTAATTCGTAGAAGGTTTCCCTTCTATGAATCAATACCCCTGCAATGCTTCCTCATTCCAAGCAAAGAGCTAGCAACCATATTTTTAATACGAAATGTTGGTGCTTTAATCATTCATCAGATAACGACATTTCTTTTTGTACCATATATAACCGATAGTATAATCCATGATGCCTAAGAAGTTCTTCATGTATACCTATATCCTCAATTTCTCCATTTTCTAATACAATTATCTTATCTGCTCTTTCTAACATGCAATTAAATCTATGAATTATCAAAATTGCAATTTTATCCCGCATTTCCTCCCATATCATATTTAGCACGGCTTGTTCCGAAGCAATGTCAAGAGATGCATTGGGTTCATCAAAAATATACACTTCCGCTGGCTTAAACAAGGTTCTACCCAATGCCAATTTCTGCCACTGGCCAATAGATATTTGTATCCCATCAGTAAACTGATAGCCTAACGGTTGTTCAATATTATCTTTAAAATCTTCCAAGGTTACTTTATCCAGTATTTTATAAAGTTCACGATCATTTTCCACGCGATTATCACCATATCTTATATTATCTCGAATGCTACTCTCATACTTTATGTAATTCTGAAACATTACTGCAACCTTTTTTCGATATACTTCCAAATTTATATCTTTTAGATTAATTTTATTTATATATATCTCTCCTTCATAGTCACTATATATACCCATTATTATTTTTATCAATGTAGATTTTCCTGAACCATTATAACCAAGCAAAACAGTAAATTCTCCTTTACAAAGTTCTAAACTGATATTTCTAAGAACATACTGCTCTTTTTCCTGGTAACGGTATGACACATTCTTCAATTCAATTTTGTCAATTTTATCAATTATAATACCTTTCTCATGAGTATCTTCCGACTGTATATCAAAAAACAATCTTATTTGTTCAATCATAGCACTATTTTTATAAATATAAGATATTTGCGTAAAAACTGACATAATGTTTTCTTTTAAACTATCAATAGAATTATTGTATAAAATGAAATCCCCAATAAGAAGATATCCATTAAAAGTCTGGATTAATATGTACATCATTACCAGACAATCAACTATGCTATCAAATATGTTAATGATACTATATGTCCGGGTTCTTTTATTATGCAGCCTGATAAAATCAAAATTGTATTTTTCCTTTATTTTCTCAAATTTTTTTATAAAATATGCAAAAAGTTGATACAATTTTATCTCTTTGAAATTTTCTGAATTTGTCAGTAAAAATGAAATATACGATGATTTTCTTTCCATTTCAGTGTTTCTGATACTGACATTATATTCTTCTAAATTATATTTTCGCTCGTAAAAATATCGAATTACAGGCAATACTATTATTACCGAAAATATAAAAATATTGTAATTGGCAATAATTGCAATATAAGAAATCGTACTGATCAATACTGAAATAAATGCAAAAAGTATTTTTATGGTTCCCAATATCCCGGCATTTCCATCATAACGGGTTCGGTTAATCAGATCATATGTTTTTGAATTTTCAAAGTCCTTACTATCCAGCATAGCTATTTTTTTTAAAATCTTTGCCTGTAAATAAGCCCCAAACTCAAGTTCCAAATTCTCTATTGCCAATTTCAAATAATTAAGGCTTATTCCGCAAAACAGCCGGAATAAAATCATAATCACTAATTTTATGATAAGCAACTCTATCCCAGCCGTTTTGTATTGGAGAATATTTATGATTTGCTGTATCAATACCAGAGAAACAATTGGTAAAATACCGCTTATAACAGCTTGAAACCAAAAAAGGCCTATGTACTTTTTTTGGAATTTGTATAATTCTGTTATTGACCATATTATATTTTCTATAATGTTTTTTCCCTTTTTTAGCTTCATATTTATATAACTGCTATACCAGTATCAACCTATTTTATTTTCATGTTGCCTACTGCCTTAGCTAAACCTTCCTTATCCTTTTCAAATAAATGATAATAATCTATAAACATTTCTCGAACAAGTTTCCGGGATGTTTCACAAAGCTTTCCTGTTTTATAGGGTATTTCACTATCAACAGCAATTGCATTATCATAACAGATACTGCACATATTTCTTGCCCAACAGTTACTGCATTTATTCCTATAATAATTCGCATAGTCTTCGATATAAAACTTATAACTTTTATCATAATCAAATCCCGTTTCACAGTTTCCCAGAAATGGGAGATTTCCCACTTTTTCACATGTTTTAAAATTACCATCTACAGTTACATACATCCTTCTCTTTCCTGGAATACAATTCCCATGTAAAAAGCCAGAATCAATTACCCCTTTCTCTGTCCTAGCCCTATTTGCCACTCTGTACAATTCCAAATCTATAAGTCGGAAAAACTCAGAATCTTCCTTCTTTTTCAAAAAATCTTCCGCTGCCACTGCCTCCAAAGGACTGATTTTAGATTTTTGCTGTTCTAGTGGTTCTAAAGTTTCTTCAATCTTCATATCTCCGAGATCCACATAAGAATAATTGCATATGATTGTTCTCGGTATTTTTAGTGTCTCGTAGAAGAAATGATATATATCATGTAATTTCTCCTTTGTATAAGGCGGAACCATTACACAATTTATCATCAATATTCTTTTCTTTTCTAAATCATAAAACTTTTCCAACAATAGTTTAAAATTCTGTATTGCTTTGTCATAAGTACCTTTTCCATTTGTATCCAAACGATACTTATCATGTATATCCTGAGGTCCATCTAAACTACACATGATTTCTATATTTTCCAAAGATATAAAGAAGTCCAGCATTTCCTGTGTCAGTAATGTCAAATTCGTTGTAAAACTAAATGACATTTTCACATCTGGATATGCCTTTTTCGCATACTCAATACATTTTTTTAATAATGGAAAATTCATAAGCGGTTCACCGCCATAAAAACTCAACGCAAATTCTTCGTCTTTATATCCATTAAGTATTAAATCAATACTTTTCTTTGCAGTCTCAAAAGTCATACACTTGCCGGAATATCCCCGGAAATTTCGATGATGCTCACTGTAAATGCAATATTCACAACGAAGATTACACGCCTCCGTTAATTCTAATACAATTTGTCTGCAATGTCCTTCTACCAATTCCTGGTATTCTTCCCGAGTCGGTACAGAAAAAGTCCAATCATAGTCAGCAAACAAATTCTCTTCATCTAAAAAATCTTTAAATTCTGTATTAATTTCCTTGGCTTTCTCCAAACTCAGGGTACCGTCCAGTACCTTTTCAATAAAATCCCTTTCCTCAGTGCTGCAGGTAATCACCTTTCCAGTACCAGCATCAAAGTAATAATGGGAATTCGGAGATGTCTCAAATAACATACCGTATTTTTGATTATCCATAGTATTCCTTCCTTAATCTATAATTAAGAGTAATCAGATTATCTTTTATATAATGATATAAGGGTCAAAAGGTATAAGCGCAAATAATTGTTTTAATTGTTTTTGAATTATAAACAATTAAGTGATAAATACCAATGGAATCACTTGAATTTCATTGTGCAATTTTAAAACAATTGACACAATTAATATTAAAATGACCTTTTGACCCTCGAATCATATAATCTTATAAATTTGTTTCTTAAATCGGGGAGAGAAATTGAGAATTCAATTTCTCTCCCCTTCCCTTATGTAATATTACATAAAGTTTTACGCAACATCAGCGTTATGATGGTTTGCGTTAAAGGTTGCATCTCCGTGGCCTGTACAATCACAATTGCAGTTATAGAACGGATCCCACAATCCTCTTGTGCTCTTCCAACCTTCTGAGCATACACAACCAGCTCTTGGGGTTACCCCATTTGGAACTTCATTAACAACTTTCATTACAAGTCCTCCTTCCATTTATTTCTGATTCCCTATACATCACATATTTCCATTAACTACTTACGGATTGCGCACCTCCGTTTTTGCATCCAATATCCATATACAACGCAAGGGATATTCAGACAATTTTCAGAGCTGCCACCTCAATACCCGAATTCTGCATGAGTGTGTAATCAAAATTTTTCCTCAAAATTTTTGTATTCCATATTTGGAAAAGTTTTTGTACACAAGTGGCAGCAATATAATAGCCAGAATGCCATAAATAGACATGACAAACGGTATTTGTCGAACAACAATAGGTCCTATTTGAAAAATGATCGGTACTTTTGCATACTCTATAATATTCATAAATACGCTTGGCATGATATTAAAAAATGTTTCAAAAACCGGTACAGCACGCCCTATAAACGGCATCATACAATATAAAAAGAAAGGAATACAAATTGCCAAATTTGCCGAATGCATTTTTACAGTTACCAGCATTGTTATCGCCGCTGAAAACAAACTAGCAATATATCCACACAGTAATATTAAAAAGTAATACTCACCATATGTCATACTATAAATGCTATACGGCTGATCTATCTGATAAGGTGTCAAGAACCCACTTGTACCCATAACCCCAAAGGAAACAATTGACAGTATTCCCATTCCAGTCCAATAAACAACTGTTGTCATAACAATACCTGTCAAAAGTTTATTCCTAGTTGCTTTAGATCTCCCGTATTTTGTAGAAAAAAACACAGCTTCGGCTTTGGTACGAAATTCATCGGCAAATATGCCCGCAGCCAAAAAACCAATTACAACTGCAAGTATGATTCCATATGTCTGAGCATACATAGCCATTGTATCCCAAGAATCTTTTGCCGCATAATCAAGCGGCATTTCTATCTCTTCGTACTTTCTTTTCAAGAACTCTTGCTGCTTTGAGCTTTTTCCGTAAGACTGAACCATTTTTTGGATATTTTCCTCATACGTTGAATAAAAGTTCTCTAACTCCTCATCAGACAGACGATATAACACATTTTGATCATAACCAGAATCTGGTGTAATAACATAAATTATAAAAGATAAAATATCATCATACGACTGCGCCGTTTTCCCATACTCCGCATCCGGTATATCTTCGGGATAAATTTGTTCTAGGGTTTTCCGGTTCTCTACGACCTCTTTGATTTTTTCTACCGTCAATTTACCTTTCCACTTATTTCTATCAGCAGCAAGCCTACGTCCCGCTGTAATACCGGTATAAAGTTTTCCTTCTGCATCCCGATAACGCATACTACCGACAGCCAGGCAACTAATAATACTAGCAAGAAAAACCATAACGATAAGGATAATTTTATTGATTTTCTTGTGAAAAAACTTTTTTAATTCATATTTCATCATCATAATCTTCACCTGCTTTCTCTCCAAAATATAAAAGAAATGCATCTTCAAGGGTAGCATCCTGCCTTATTGCATTTCTTACAGGTGCTGTTTTAGAAATAATACGCAATTCTGCTCCCTCCGGAATAGTTTTTATATTCCCTACCAGATAATTCTGTAAATACCAATTAACTTCATTCTTTGGAACTACGCACTGGAAAACAGATTCATCCATAGATCGGACCAAATCTTCCGTACTCCCCGTATAAAAGAATTTCCCGCCTTTCATTAAAATGATTTCATTTGCTATAAACTCCACATCTGAAACAATATGTGTTGAAAGTAATACCAGACGGTTTTCTGATAATTCACTTATTAAATTTCGGAAGCGCACTCTTTCGTTTGGATCAAGCCCTGCCGTTGGCTCATCAAGCACTAATATTTTGGGATTATTCAGCATAGCCTGTGCAATTCCCACACGTCTTATCATTCCACCAGATAAAGTCCTCATTCTTCGTTTCTTATATTTAGACAATGCAACTTGCCGTAATAGCTGATCGATTCTCTGTTTTGCGACACTTTGGCGTATCCCTTTAATAGACGCAATATACATCAAATAATCATAAATACTCATATCCGGATAATATCCAAATTCCTGCGGAAGATAACCTAATATTCCTCGGTATGTCTCTCCTAATTCAAAAATATCCTTTCCATTCCATCTAATTTTTCCTTCTGTTGGCCTAATGATAGTACATAACATTCTCATCAGGGTTGTTTTTCCCGCCCCATTGACTCCTAAAAGACCATATACCCCTTTCTTCATAGTATAATTTACGCAATCTACTGCACGAAAAGACGAAAACTCTTTTGACACTTTATCAAATTCTAATCCCATTCGTTCGATCCTCCCAAACCAATTCATAATCTTGCTGCGATTTTCGTACACAAAAGACCAGATATCCAAAGGATATCAGAATCAGAACCAACCAAAGCGGTTCTACAATTGCATAATAGATAACATCATTCGCAACAATCATAGACCATACAATAACAAATGCCATACTTAAACATACTGAAACATATTCCATATCAAACCCTTTTTTACATAACAAGTGGAAGCAAACTCCACTTGAAATATTAAAGGGTATCAGAAAATTGATAGCAATACTGCTTAATGGAATTTGTATGGTAGCAAATACAAGTATAAAAAATACAGTAACCATCATCATATCCACAATCGCAAACAACAATAATCTTGCTGCGCATATCTGTCTTAAAGAATAGTAGGACGCCTTCTCTATTTCAAAGGCTGAAAATCTTCGGTTTTTCCAAATTTCTGGAATAATAAGAATAGAAAATAGTACTGAAAAAGCTCCCATAATCCTCCCTATGCTTTTCATACTTTCCAAATCATTTAATAAAATCCATAATATAAACAATGTTCCGCCTTGTAAAACCCACCACTTTTTCTTTATGAATTTACATTGTTCATATAAGAATTCAAAATAAGAAGAACATATACGTTGCTGGCATATATTTATTTTTTTACATTGACTAACTACATTCTGAACCGCTGGCTCTCTAACATAATGATCTTGTATAAGCTTTTTATAGTTTTTTATTTTTTTCTTATATAATTTCATTTTCACTACTCTCCCAGATATTCTGCCAATAATTTTTTTGCCTTACTTACTCGATACTTTACAAGCGATAGTTTTATATCTAATATTTGAGCAATCTCTTTCTGCTTTAGTCCTTGAAAGAAAAAAAGTATTGCTGTATCTTTAATTTCGTCCGGAAGATATTGTACAGCTTTTTCTATATCCAACCGGATTTCAACTCCCTTCATACTTTCTTCTATTATTTCTGGAAATTGTTCAACCAGAATTTCTTTCTTCTTAATGTAAAAGTTTTTTATTATATTTCCTGCAATTCGGTACAGATAATTTTTAGTTTTTCCATATTCTTTATATGTTTCTAAAGATGCAAAAAAATGTAAAAATGTTTCCTGGGTTAAATCTTCTGCATAATTTCTATCATGGGTGTGCAAAAGGCAATACTGATATATGGATGAATAATATTTTTTTATCAACTGTTCACTGGCATCACTTTTTCCATTTTTTATTTTCTGTAATAATAAGAAATCCGGTTCCGTCCCCGGTTTCATCCATCCCTTCCTCCCTTCATATGTGTTTCTATATAGTATAACAATCAACGGCAATAAAAAGTTAGTCTGGAATCATATTTTTTATTACCATTTAATTACTCCATATACTCTTCCAAACACATCCCAGTTTCTTTCATTTCGTTTGCAGCATCTTTTCCAACATAACGATAATGCCATGGTTCATTATTAATTCCAGTAATTTCTACTTTATCAGAAGGATATCTTTTGATAAATCCATACCTATATGCATTTTCATCAAGCCATTTATAAACTGATTCAGATGAACATTTCGTAGTGTCCGCATTAATATCAATACTTAATCCTAATTGATGCTCACTCGTACCTGGTTTTGCAACATATTTCTCTGCAAGGTTTCTTGCTTCCTTTTTCGAATATCCCTCCTCCATATAAGACATAATTTTTTCATCCATAATTTCCTGTTGTTCTTCTTGTGTCCGATATCCTTCTCTTACAAATAATGCCAAGCCATTAGCTCTTGCTGCGTTAAACATATCCTGCAAATCTGGATATATTCTTGAATCTACTTTTTCTCCATTCGATAATTCTGTAAGTTCTATATCATAATTATCTGGAATACGATAATTCTTATTAACGAGAATTAGATTCCAACCTTGAGAAGTATCTGCTTCGCTTGTACTGAAAAATTTCCACTTAGCATTTCCACTTAGCAACCAGATCTTACCTTGTTTTATAACGTTAATGCTACTTCCCAATGCTATAGATACCAACATAAGAAATAAGCTCAAAAATACAATTCTTTTTAAAGGACTTTTCCGATGTCTTTTCATTTGATTTTCCTCGTCTCAAATTTATCTTCTATTTTATATAACAAATGAAGTTCCCAAAAAGTTAGCAATCTCTAGTATTTTATCAAATTTAATTTTTACAAACTAAATCTTGATATCATTTTTCGTATTATTGATTCTCATTTCATATGTTCAAAATCCTTTTTCTACTATATAGCTTTCATTTATTGGTCTACAGCGCATGATTCTCTGCTATGCTGAATTTTAATCCCATGAATCTTTTAAATTGCTTTTGGATACCGAACCGGCTTTTCGGAGCATTGGTTTTTCATGACTCTTCTCCACAACGTATTTAAATCTAATAATAAGGAACCCACCCCCAAAAAGAAGTCAGGTTCCTGTCCAACACTACTCAGTATATTTTCCTGTAAATATTCGCTAATTTAAAATCCATTCATTTACCTTTTCAACAATTTCCTGCCGCCTCTCAAAATGCAGATAATGCCCTCCATCCAGGCGTATTACTTCACTCCTCCCCGTCTCTGTTATAACCTCTTTATGTAATGGTTCCCACAAATCCATAATTTCACAGTTTGAACTGGATATAAACTGTAATACCGGCAAATCTTCCGGAAATTTCATATCTCTTACAGTTTCCAAGGTTTCCTCCATATGCTTCAACTCGTTCATAACATCTTTATTATACATGTAGTCCATGCTTAAAATCCGATACACTTCCAATTGTTTTTCAGAATATCCATAGGACAGATCCGCATAGATTGCTTTTTCTGAATGAGCAACAGATTGTAAACGAGTAATACCAGTTATATTTTTCACTTTTTGCAAATAGGCAGACAATTTATTCAGTGCTATCATATTAATAGGAAACGGCTCCTCATCCGATTGCTTTGGCACAGACGGGTCAATTCCGATAAATCCCTGTACCTCCTGCGGATATACATTAGCCCAGTACAAAGAATATAGGCCGGAAAGAGAATGCGCCATTAAATAATATTGATTGTAGTCAAGTTCTTTTACGCATTCATGCAGTTCTTCTACTATTGTATCAATGTTTCTCTCTGTGCCAGCCACATCAGATAACCCATAACCAAACGGCTCTATTGTAATAACTATATATTCTTTTGATAATTGTTCTGCCAATGGTAAAAACTCTAATACAGGTGAAGGGCTGCCCCATCCTGGTAACAAGATAATCGTTGTTTCATTTTCTTCTCCATTTATATCCACAACCATATTCTTGCCCGCCACTTCTACGGATTGTCCATACGCATCTTTAACTTTACCTGCTTCATTTCTCTTGCAGGCATAATTCCATACCACTATTACTGCCAAAATAAGAATAAGCACCAGCAATATCCATTTTATGACTTTGAAAATAATTTTTCTCATAAATGCCTCTATTATAAGTAAAATATAATTATATTAAAAGCTGATCGTACCGCCAGTAATCTGAAGAGTACCAGACGACTGATTCGTTACATAGAATCTGTAATACCCCGTAAACGGAATCGTAAACGAGGTACTATGAGAGCTGCCGATCCCACTATAGGTTCTGGTTTTTATACCGCTATTATTGATATATCCCATCTGCACGGAGCCGGAAGTGCTTAACTTAACAGTAAAATTAACAGTTGTTCTGCCCAAGACGTAAAACATACCCCCCGCTACTATCCAAAAATAATATTGTTTTTCCACTTCCTGTACTCGTCTGCGGTACCCCCATTCTACTGCCTTGTTCTCCATTTTCCTCTACCCATACAGTTTCTAATATTGGTATCATATGCGAATTTTCTTCAGACGCTTCCACTCTGTTTGGCATCGCCATACAGAGTATCATTGCTACACCAACAAGTATTCTCCAATTTTTCTTTCCTTCCATATTCTCTTATTCCTCCTGTGTCTTCTTTATATTTATAGAACCATTCGTTATGATAATACGGTCACTGGATGCATTTCTCAAACAGATATAGTAATTTCCTTCTTCTAACAAAAGCTGTATATTGTTACTTATACTGTCTGTTACTTGGCACCACTTCACTCTGCCTTCATAGACATATCCCACTTCCAGGGTGCCGGCCATCTCCACTCCCTTCTTGTCAACTCTTTTCTGTTGGAAATTCAGTTGTAATGAAGTATCAGAGTCTACATACCATCCGCCATTATCAACACCGACAAAAATCAGCATTGCGCCGTTATCAACATAACACTCCGGTATCTTATTCTCTTCATCAACAGATACCTCTGCAATATACTTTGCAATAGGAGTGCCATTTTCATAGAGATTTTCCGATAAAATCAAATCCGTATGTAAATCAAACTTTGCTTTATAATCAGATGGTTCTATAGATAGCTATATACCAGATTGTATGCGATGTTAATGCTGCCATAATTTGGGCAAGTAACATTCCTCCACTGATGCACACTGTCACAATTTTCAATACATACACATATAAACTGTAATACGGCTGTCCAATCAAACAATCCTATGTTTCCATTGTTTATAGCACCCATTAACAAACTGTAGACGCATCCAAAGGTATGGTTGCATGGGCAAAAGAAAATGTAGCTTCTTCCGGATTATCTGGCAATCCAATCGGCTCCCTGTTATAATACCCATCAATACGCATATACTATCTATATCTCTATACGCATTGGATAAGACAACTTGTTTATAATATTGTCTTGTGTACAAGACAATATTGATATATAATTATCTCATATAGAAAGAGGTGACATATATTATGAATCGAGATACTTTAAAACAAATCATGATTGATCAAAAAGATATTTATCTCAACAATCCATTAATAACAAGACAATATTTTCTAGAAGCCAATGTCAACTATTGCTTTGTTGGTATCAGAAGAACCGGAAAGTCATATATGATGTATCAACAAATAAAACAATTAGAAGCCGATGGAATTCCCCTATCCCAAATTATTTATGTAAATTTTGAAGATGAGCGTCTTTTGGAAATGACTGCTGAAGATTTAAATCTCATTTTAGAAATTGGATTAGAAATATCCGAAACTGATATCAAGCCATATTTATTTTTAGACGAGATTCAAAATATTAACGGGTGGGAGAAGTTCGTTCGCAGAATTGCAGATATGAAGTATCGAATCAATATTACCGGCAGTAATAGTAAAATGCTAAGCAGCGAAATAGCTTCCACTTTAGGCGGGCGTTTTGTTATTATGAATATTTATCCATATTCTTTCTCTGAATATCTTATTGCAAATAATATGACAAAGAATTACCTGGATGTTATTAGCACCAAAGACAGGGCAGATGTCCAAAATCAATATAACAAATATGTAACCTATGGAGCATTTCCAGAATTAGTTGAAATAAGAAATAAACGAGCTTTTTTAAACAGCATCTATCAAACTGTGTATCTCGGTGATATTATAACCAGAAATAAAATCACCAATGATTTTGCAATAAGGCTAATCCTAAAGAAAATTGCAGAATCTGTCACAAAACCTTTATCGTATAACCGACTGACTAATATATTAAAAAGTAGTGGAATGTCTATCGGTAAACAAACCGTAATAAACTATGTCAGCTATATGACAGACTCCTACCTGCTCTTTACTCTGCAAAACTATGCCGCCAAACTTGTAGAAAAAGAGACTTCTCCTAAGTATTACTTTATGGATACCGGACTTCTAGGACTTATGCTGCTAGACTGCAAATCTGCTCAGCTGGAAAATCTTGTTGCAATCGAACTGATACGACGTTATGGTACCGAAAATGTCTATTTCTTTGAGAATAATGTAGAAATTGACTTTTATATACCATTAGACAATCTTGCTATTCAGGTCAGTATGCAGGTTCTGGATAACATAGATACAAGAGAACGTGAAACCAGAGCCTTTGTGAAGCTAAATAATTTTATCCCCAACGCCAAATGTATTCTCATTACTAATAGCGAAGAGGCGGTGATTGATTGCGATGGGATCAATATTGAGGTAATTCCTATTTGGAAATGGTTGTTGGATAACTAATCGAGTAGGAGGCAGTGATTAACCGCCGTCCTCTCACAGCACCGTACGTACCGTTCGGTATACGGCGCTTTCAA
>OMFD01000858.1_pt1 | contig 17512 bp, 16 predicted proteins | sample 1645541 | NCBI WGS metagenome assembly OMFD01 (sample SAMEA103958149, study PRJEB25191) | human gut metagenome | biome: human-associated habitat [ENVO:00009003]; feature: intestine environment [ENVO:2100002]; material: feces | place: Germany | collected 2013/2015
AGTCACAGCCCACGCCGCAGGTCGGCTTGCCGCAGCCGTACTCGGGGCCGCGGTCGAAGTAGATCTCAGAGCAGGGGCCGCACGGGCCGGAGCCGTGCTCCCAGAAGTTGTCTTCCTTGCCCAGACGGACCATGTGGTCGGGGGCAACGCCCACCTTCTTGGTCCAGATGTCGTAAGCCTCATCGTCCTCTTTGTAGACGGAGATGTGCAGCTTATCCTTCGGGATAGCCATCCACTCGTCGGAAGTCAGGAACTCCCATGCCCAGGGAATGACCTCTTCCTTGAAGTAATCCTGGAAGGAGAAGTTGCCCAGCATCTCAAAGAAGGTGCCGTGGCGGGCGGTGATGCCCACACGCTCGATATCCGGGGTGCGGATGCACTTCTGGCAGGTGGTCACACGGTGGCGGGGAGGCTCTTCCTGCGCCAGGAACCACTTTTTCATGGGGGCCATGCCGCTGTTGATCAGCAGCAGGCTGGGGTCGTTCTTCGGCACCAGCGGGAAGCTGTCCAGACGCAGGTGGCCCTTGCTCTCAAAGAAGCTCAGGTACTTTTCACGCAGTTCATTCAAACCGGTCCATTGCATAGGTTTTCTCTCCTCAATTGTCCTTGGCGTTTGCACGTCAGTTTTTATGATGTTATGGCAGAGGGGCGGGCAGGCGCAAAAACAAAAACAGCCCCATCCCAAAAGGGACGAGGCTGTGTAAAACTGCTCCGTGGTACCACCCAAATTGCAAAGGATAAAACTGCTTGTCCCCTGCCGCTTTCGGCGCGGTAACGCTGCGCTGCGTCCGACTTGTTTCGCCGGAAGCTCCGGGGCGGCACGAAACGAGACCTGCCGGAGCGCCTTGCAGCTGGGAGCGCTCTCTCTGGGCGGCGGTGTGCATTTCTGACCCCATCATTGCCATCTGTCATAATTCACGTTTTGCCGCAAAGGCGTATACTCACCCCTTGCGTACACTTAAATTATAGCATGGGCTCTGCGTTTGTCAACTCTTTTCCGGCAAAAACCTTTCCTCATAGACAAGGCAGGCCAGCGGCAGCGCCTGAGAGGTCACGGCACCCAGATGCGGCGCACTTCCTGCACCTTGCCGCCCTGCACCACCAGCGTGGTATTATACACTGTCCAGTTATCCGGGTCCGCATTGATGACAGCCGCCACGGCCGAAGCGCCGGTGGTCTCCACCGCTTCGGCCTGCAGGTCAGCAGAGCTGTCCTTCAGCACCACGTTCTTCGCCAGCGGCAGCGTCTTTTCGCCCATCTCATAGTAGACAGGGTAGTCATCAAAGGTCATGGTCCGGTAGGTGTCATCCTCCAGCAGCAGGTCAAGACCGTACTGCTCCTCCATGCCGCCATTGATGGTGACAAGATGGTACTGATCGTTTTTCTCGATGCTCTTCACTGCAACGGTCACAAACTGGTTCCATGCAGCCCCCTCCTCGTGGAGGGTGATTTTGTCGCCAACGGCAAGGTTTTCAACATCCTCTTTTTTATAGAGGTCATAGCTGAAGATCTTTGCGGTCAGGCTGCCATCCTGCACACCAGAGGTGATCTCCGCCGGAATAAAGGTGACCGTATCCTCCCTGTCGAGGTCATCCAGCGTCCATGTCAGCATATTGATGGGCTCTGTCACACCTTCCTCAGCCACATGGGAGGAGGCCGGCACTGCACTGGATGCGGGGGTTCTGGCGGGGGCACCGGAGCTGCCGCAGGCCGTCAGTGCGATGCCCGCAGCCAGAACAGCCAGAATCTTATATTTCAGGTTCATAAAAATACCTTCTTTCTTGACGCGGTAGATTTATTCCGCTACAATAAAAACGATTCAAAGACACATTCTATTTCAAGATAGAGAGGAAAATTTCCGTGAAAATCTTAAAAGTAAAATGTCTGGCCCCCACCCGGCTCGACAACTATCTGATGCAGCAGTTCCCGGCGCTGAACCCGGGCCGCCTGAACAAGGCTCTGCGGGAGAACAAGATCAAGCTGAACGGCAAAAAGCAGCCCCTTTCCACCCGCGTAATGGCGGGCGACGAGATCAAGCTGTTCATCCTGGACGAGGTGCTGGATGCCGACAAGCGGGTGGAAGGCCCGGCGTGGAAGAACGCCCGCGGCCCGGCACAGGTCATCTACGACTGCCCGCAGATTCTGGTGGTGAACAAGCCCGCAGGCCTTGCCGTGGACGGCCCCGAGGACGACACCCTGCTCAACCGTGCTCTGCTCTACCTCAACCAGCAGGGTGAGTACAAGGAGAACGATCTGTACACCCCGGCCCTCTGCCACCGGCTGGACACCGGCACCAGCGGCTTGGTCATCATCGCCAAGACCCCCGAGGCCGAGCAGCTGTTCCTTGAGGTCATCAAGAACCGCGAGGTCAAAAAGACCTACCTCTGCGTCACCTTTGGCCGCCCCACCCCGCCGGACGGCACCCTGGGCGGCTACCTGCTCAAGGATGCAGACCGGGGCATCGTGAAGATCGTGCCCGACAAGCAGCCCGGTGCCAAGGACGTGGAGACCCAATATGAGACCGTTGCCGTCTCCGGCCGGCTGGCCCTGCTCAAGGTCCGGCTCATCACCGGCCGCACCCATCAGATCCGCGCCCACATGGCAAGCATCGGCTGCCCCATCCTGGGCGACAGCAAATACGGCAACAACACCGCCAACCGGGAGCTTAAGCTGAAATATCAGGCTCTCTGCGCCTGGGAGCTGGTCCTCCCCCGCTTCACCTCCCCCGACTTCGCCGACCTCTCCGGCAAGACCTTCCGCGCACCGAAGCCCTGGTATTACCAGCAGGTACTGGATGGAACGTTGAAGTAATTTTTTGATATGCAGCAAAAAGCGGCACCTCTCCGTGCAAACGGAAAGATGCCGCTTTTCTTATGCTAGTTTATCAGATCCTCACCATATCCCGGGTGATCTCGGCCAGAGAGTGTGCGCCGCACATCTGCATGGTATCGGCCAGCTCGGCGGCGATCTTGTCGATGTAGCACTTCACGCCTTCCTCGCCGCCGCCGTAGACTGCGGTGACAAAGGGGCGGCAGATGAGCACAGCGTCAGCACCCAGAGCCAACGCCTTGAACACATCCACGCCGGTGCGGATGCCGCCATCCACCAGAATCTTCACGCCGCTGCCCTTGAGGGCCTCAGCGATCTCCGGCAGGACCTCGGCGGTGGCGGGGCACTGGTCCAGCACACGGCCGCCGTGGTTGGAGACAACGATGGCAGCAGCACCGGCCTCCTTGGCCTTGAGTGCGCCCTTGACGGTCATCACACCCTTGACGATGAAGGGGCGCGCGGCCAGCTTGACGATCTCGGCCAGCTCGGCAACGCTCTTGCTGCCGGCGGGCGGGGTCATATTCTTCAGGAAGGGCAGACCGGCGGCATCCACGTCCATGGCAACGGCAAAGCAGCCGCTGGCCTTGGCCTGCTCCATCTTGGCCTTGACAGTGTCAATGTTCCAGGGCTTGATGGTGGGCACGCCGCAGCCGCCTGCAGCGCCAATGGCCTTGGTGGCCATGGCCATCACATCAGGGTTGGTGCCATCACCCGTAAAGGCGGCAATGCCGTTTTCGGCACAGGCGCGTACCAGCACGTCATTGTAGGTCATATCGGTGTAGGTGTCGGAATAGTGGAGGTTCACCGCACCCACAGGGCCTGCAAAGAAGGGATACTTGAAGGTTTTGCCAAACAGCTCCACACCGGTGTCGGGGGTGCCGTTCTCGCACAGGGTGTCCATGTTCACCCGGATCTCCGCCCACTTATTATAGTTGCGGATGGCCGTATCGCCCACGCCCTTGGCACCGGGGCCGGGGATCTGATTTTTGCAGGCCACGCCGTTGCACACGGGGCAGGCCTTGCAGTACTGCCCGATGCACTGGCGGGCATTGTTCAAAACATCAGCGTAATTCATATCGCATCCTCCTATTCAGGCTCTCTTTTTCGAGCGGAACCTGCAAATTCCAACCGTTCTCTGCCCACATCATAGTCCGTTTTTATGGGTTCGTCAAGGGGATCAGCGGGCTCCGCTTTTTCTAGCGAAAAAATGTATGACGCAGAAACGTCGATTTTTAGATTTTTCAAATTTTTTCAAAAAAATCCTTGACAAAAGTCATCCTTTCAGGTATTATAGTGGAGCGCTGAGGGCCACGGCCCGAAACGCTGAAAACTGAAGATGTGGAAAGATGGCTGAGTTGGTCTAAGGCGCACGACTGGAAATCGTGTAACGTGTCAAAAGCGTTCTGGGGTTCGAATCCCCATCTTTCCGCCAGAAACCCCGGAACGAATGTTCCGGGGTTTTTCTGTTGACGTAAAAAGGAGTTTCTACAATGTCTGCTGCTATTACGATTGCAATGCCGCGCATGGTGCCGAACCAGCTGCTGGCGGAGGCCCACGCAAAATATCCAGAAAGCCTTGCCCGGGCCGGGGCAGAAATGCGCTGGATCGAGCTGGACGACCCCGACAAAGCCGTGCAGGATGCGCTGGCCTGTGACGGCCTGCTGCTGCCGGGCGGCGGCGACATCGACCCGAAATTCTACGGGCAGGAGCGCATCCCTGCCTGCGGCGAGCCCAACGTCCTGCGGGATACCGCCGAGCCGTTGCTGCTGCGCGCCTTCCTTGCCGCCGACAAGCCGGTGCTGGCCATCTGCCGGGGCATCCAGCTGATGAATGTTGCGCTGGGCGGCGATCTGTATCAGGACATCAAACCCTTTGAGCACGTCCCCCACAACGACCATTGGGGCAAGATCCACACCGTCACCGTGCGGCGGGACACCTTGCTCTCCCGCATTCTGGGGCAGGATACCGTCCTGGTCAACAGCCAGCACCATCAGGCGGTGGACAAGGTCGCCCCCGGCCTTGTGCTGTCGGCCCTGAGCGAGGACGGCATCGTGGAGGGCATTGAGAAGCCGGACGCAAAGTTCTGCCTGGGCGTGCAGTGGCACCCCGAATGGCTCAGCGCTGCCGACCCCGCCATGCAGGGGATCTTTGATGCCTTTGTGGCGGCCTGCAAATAAATTATGAAAGAATCAAAGCCAACTTGAACGATTTTTAAGCTCTGGATCGTATTCCTTATAAAGAGAACAGGAGGTTCTGCCATGAAATCTTCCAAAAAGCGTTCCCGCGCCGTGGTCACGGTGGTGGCCTGCATTCTGGCGGTGTGTCTGGTGGCTGCGCTGGTCCTTTTCAGTCTGGTCAACAGCAAAGTCCGTGCCTTACAAAAGGGTGCGGCCTTTGAGTTCAGCTATAACATCACCGCACAGGACAGTTCCAGTACCCCGGCCCTGTACAATATTCTGAAACAGGTGGGTGCAACCTCCGGCGATGTGGCCGGGCTGTATTCGCCGGGGCAGCTGCAATTGTACCTGTACCCCTCCGGCGGGCTTACCCGCGCCGAGACCGGCGGCACCGACTTTTTCACCGACCTCTATATTGATGCCAACGACACCTACTTCGATGCCGGGCGGCTCTACCGCACCCTGCGGGATTCCATCGCGGACAGCGCGCCGCTGGTGGGTGCGTTCCTGCCGGAGTGGTCTCTGCCCAACTACATCACGCAGGCCCAGCTGGCAAAGATCCTCGGCGTGCCCAACACGCAGGTAGCCATGCAGGAGATGTCCGGCTATACCATGACCCTCAGCCGCCAGTGCATCGTCCACCCCGATTATGCCAAGAAGGACTACACCTACTATCAGTTCCCGTCTGAGGGGGAGGACGCGGCTGTCCTTGTGGTGGGCCTGCCGCTGAAGTCCCTGCTCTTCGATGACACCATCCCCGTGGATGTCCATGTGGAGATCCCCGCCCACGGTGTCAACGCAGCCCTGAGCGGCACACTGGAAGCCGGTGTCAACAGCCTTTCGGCTCCCGTCAGTGTCATTTCCGACAGCGACATCGATTCCATCGTCCAGCTCCGGGAACGTCTGGAGCAGTTTGCCGATCTCATCAACACAGCGTTAAAGCGTGTGCAGTAACAAAAAAGCAGAGCCGTGCAGCGTTTGAACTGCACGGCTCTTATCTATTTCAGCGCTTATGCTCAATGTGTTCCTGGATCCATTTGCCGCCATCGCCGCTGCCCACCGCACTGTTATAGACAATGCTGGTCAGCTCGCTGGTCAGGTCGGACTTCATCTTCTTGTACTCCTGCTCTGCCTGATCCGCAACGCTCTGGTCACGACCATTGTCCCGCAGGTACTGGCGCAGCTCTTTCAGGATGGCGTTGAACTCCTTGTCACACTCGCCCTGAACACTGGTCAGCTTGGCGGTCTTGGACACCACGATGGAGACCTTCATCCCCAGATTGCGCTCCTCCACCGGGTGGGAGATGTACTCATCGTAGGCTTCGTAGATCACGCCGTAGAGCTTGGATTCCGTCTGCTTCTTCAGGTTCTGCAGCTGGCGGATGTAGCTGTCGATCCTGGCATCCACCTCATTCTCCGAAGCAGCGGAGCTGCTGGAGGCATGGCTGCTGCCGGGGGCCTGACTGCTGGCCGCATGGCTGCCGGAAGCCGCAGAGGACGCAGGCACCGAGTGTGCGGCGCTGGAGCCGGACACTGCGGAGCTCACGCTGTCCGCCTTGCCTGCGCTGGCGGCAGAGGAGACCTCACTGGACGAAGCTGTCTCCGAAGAGGAAATGCCAAGTTCCTCTTCCAGCTGTTCCAAAAAGGACGAAACCGGGGATTCTTCCGTCACCTCACTGCTGACGGCGCTCTCGCTGGAGGCGGCGGCGCTGGAGGGCCCCTCAGCTTCCCCGCCGGACAAAGCGGAGGACGGCACAGAGCTGGCCTGCGCCTCGGACACAGGGGTGCTTTTCCGCATCCCTGTCAGGATCAAAGCAGCTGCCACGATAACCACAAGAACGATGACCGCAGCCAGCTGATAAATCTTCTTTTTCTGCATCTGGTACAAAATTCTCCCACTTCAGATTTCGTTCCCGGCCTTTTGCCGCGCAGGAACAGGTCTATCATATCATCCCCGGGGGAGAATTTCAATGGATAAATCGTGAAAAATGTCGCCTAACTGCCTTTTTATGACCAGATTTCGTTCCATTTCACAGCCTGTCGGAGACACGGTCAGTCTTTTTTCACGGCCACAAGAACGCGGATCTTTCCGCCCGCCGCGCTGCCGTGGGCATCGTACCAGCCGATGAGGCTGTAATCCTCGGCGTTGATCTGGGAAAGGGTGGTGGCGTAATACTTGCCCTTGTACCACAGATACACCTGCATGTCATCGGCAGTCTCATAGCGGGTGGAGCCGCTCCGCACCGAGGCCGCCCCCAGCTGATCCACCGTGACCGGGAGCAGCTGAGCTATAGTGCCCACACTGCCGGAAGCAGTCTTGCGCACCGAGATGCCGCCCGCCAGCACGGGATACTTCACGCTGGTCTTATAGGTGGTCTGCTCACCGTTGACGTAGCAGACATAGTTCGCGCCGCTGCTCAGGTAATCCAGCACCGAGCTGACCACGCCCGTGGTGCTGTTGGCACCGATCTTGAGCAGATAGCTTGCCAGGCTGGCTGCGGTGCTGATGAGGTTGGTCACATCATCCAGCACGCCGTCCCGGATATCCGGATCATCCTCCGCGATCAGAATGGTCTGCTCTGCCATGGTCTTTTCCCCTTTTTGTCATTCTCGGTTCTAGTATAACAGCAGTTTCCTGCATTTTCCATGAAATTTTTCTAAGGATTTCTTAAGAAAACGCTTCTTCCGGTCAGACCCTGCTGCAGGGACAGAAAAAAGGCATCCCCGCACTTCACAGAACGAGGATGCCTTTCTCAAAACGGTTTTCTGCCCCAAAGCGCCCGCTCCGGCGTGGAGCCGGGCCGGGTCTCCGGCGCAGAGGCTTACATTGTAAACTGGACGGCGCAGAAGGCTGCATAGATGCAGAGCAGCAGCACGCCCTGCCAGCGGGAGAGCCTGCCCTTGAGCAGAGCGGGCACAGTCAGGAGGAGCATGACCGCGAACATCACGGGCAGATCCATGACCAGAGAGGAATTGATGCCCATGATGGTGGAGTTCTGCGGGATGCTGAAAGGCGACACCGTGATGGACATGCCGCTGACCAGCACCAGATTGAACACGTTGGCACCAATGACATTGCCCAGCGAGAGGGAGCCGTGGCCCTTTGCCAGCGAGGTGATCGCCGTGACCAGCTCGGGCAGAGAGGTGCCCAGCGCCACAAAGGTCAGGGCGATGACGGATTCCGGCACGCCCAGCGCCTGCGCGATCAGGGTACCGTTGTCCACCAGCAGGTTTGCGCCCACAGCGATCAGGGCCGCGCCGAGGATGAGCAGGCCGACCTCTTTGGCAAAGGACATTTCCTTTTCCGGCTCGTCCTCATCGTCTTCCGGGGCGGGGGCGTTTTTCATAGCCAGCACATTGCAGACCATGTAGGCCACGAACATTGCCAGCAGCACAATGCCGATGGGGCGGCTGAAGTAGCCGGTGGTGTAGGCCACGCCCGCATACAGGGCCGCTGCCACAAAGAAGAACAGCACCGGCACCCGCAGGCTCTTGGGGTCCACCTTGCCCGGGCGGACCGCAATGGTGATGGCCGCGATCAGGGCCGCGTTGCAGATGACCGAGCCAATGGCGTTGCCATAGGCGATCTCGCCGTGGCCGGTCATGGCCGAGGTGGTGGAGACCATGACCTCAGGCAGGGTGGTGCCGATGGACACCACCGTGGCACCGATGAGCAGCTCCGGCACCTTGAAGCGGCGGGCGATGCCGGTTGCACCGTCCACGAACCAGTCGCCGCCCTTGATGAGGCAGAGCAGGCCCACGATAAACAATAATACAGGGATCAGCATATAAAATCTCTCCTTTTTAATCCATAGAGTATTATACCTGTTTCCCCTGCAAAACGCAAGCAAAATCGTGCATTTTTATCCAGCCTTCTCCACCTTTTTGGCGTTGGGGTAGATGCGCTCCATCCGGGCATTGTCAAAATGCTCATCCAGCAGCACATCCACCGCATTGGCCGGAGCCGCGCCGCTGGTGCGGGCATCGTACCGCGCCAGTGCCAGCGCGCTGGTAAGCATATTCACCGCCATGAACACCGCCAGTGCCGCTGTCATCCACGGACGGATATGGCTGCGCACCTTTTTCATCAGCTTCAGCACCAGCGGGTAGCCGTAGCGCATCCACATCACCGCCGCAATGCCCCAGAAAAAGCAGTACAGCAGGTTGATGCGCCCGCCCAGATTGAACTTGAACTTGCTGTAATCCCAGAACACGGTACCGAACAACAGCTCGGTGACGGCACTGCACACATACTCATACGCGCCGCCCAGAATCACACCGAACCAGAAGATGCGGCTCTCGCTCTTCTGTTCGCCGCCCCGCAGCAGGATGGAGGCCAGCACCAGCGCCAGCCCCCACACCACGCTGAACGGGCCCCAGACCAGGCTGGAACGGCTCATCCAGACCCCGGCGGTGATGCGGCAGAAGATGGTCTCCACCACATCTCCGAGGAAAGCCCCGATGACAAAGAGCCAGAGCAGGTCGGCAAGGGAGAGCTGCTTTTCGGCACTGGTGGTGGGCTCCGGACGGGCCGCAGCAGGGTACGCCCGCTGGATCCGCTTTTCCACGCTGGCGGTAATTTTCTGCCGCAGCCTCTCCGAGCCCCTGCCCAGCTCCCGATTCAGCTGCTCAAGCCGTGGGTGGCGGTTCGCATACCGGCTGACCACCACCATGGCAGAGATCTGGTCAAGGACGGCCAGCGCCATGCCGACCCACACCACAGCGTGGAACAGCAGCGGCGGCAGGTGGGCGCAGAGCCGGAACAGCAGGTCGTTGCCCCAGCGGACTGCCGCCATACCCAGCAGACCCCACAGCAGGGAGTATTGCAGGCAGACATAGCCGTCCAGATTGAACTTTTTATCGGAGTAGTCCCACCAGCGGCGGTGGTGGATCCGTTCCAGCAGCTTGGCGGTCAGCCACTCCACCACCGTGGCATAGATCATGCTGCCGAAGAACAGTGCCGCCAGGCTGGTGCGCTGGTCATTCAGGCCGATGGTGATGAGCACTCCTGCCGTGCCGTACACAAAGCAGAAGGGGCCGGAGGCCACGCCGCGGTTGGTGAACCGGCGGCCCTTTGCGGTTGCAACAACGGTCTCGCCTACCCAGCCCAAAAAGGAATATACCAGATAAATTACACAAAAAGTATAGAAATTCAGGCTCATAGCGCTCCTTTCCCGGAACAAAAAGGGGCCGGGAAGCGGTGTTCCCGACCCTCTTTGTTCAGTTTACGAATTACAGCTGGCTCTTATACAGTGCCTCGATCTCCTCCACGCTGGTATCGCGGGGGTTGCCGGGGCGGCAGGCATCTGCAAAAGCAGACTCGGCCAGGAAGTGGATGTCCTCTTCCTTCAGGATGCCCTGCAGGTTTGCGGGGATGCCCACATCCGCGCTCAGCTGCTTGACAGCGGCGATGGTGGCATCGGCAGCCTCGGCATCGTTCATCTCGTCAATACCCTTCACGCCCATGGCCTTGCCGACTGCGCGGTAGCGCTCCCCGGCAACGGTCTTGTTGTACTCCAGACCCACCGGCAGCAGGATGGCGCAGGCCACGCCGTGGGGGGTATCATACAGAGCGGACAGGCCGTGTGCCATGGAGTGGACGATGCCCAGACCCACATTGGAGAAGCCCATACCGGCGATGTACTGTCCCAGAGCCATGCCCTCACGGCCCTCCGGGGTGTTCTGCACGGCACCGCGCAGGTTCTCGCTGATGAGCTTGATGGCTTCCAGATGGAACATATCGGAGATGGTGCAGTGGCCCTTGGTGATATAGCCCTCGATGGCGTGGGTCAGAGCATCCATACCGGTGGCGGCGGTCAGGCCCTTGGGCATGGAGGACATCATATCGGGATCGACCACAGCGATCTCGGGGATATCGTTGGTGTCCACGCAGACGAACTTGCGCTTCTTCTCCACATCGGTGATGACGTAGTTGATGGTGACCTCAGCCGCAGTACCGGCGGTGGTGGGCACGGCAATGGTGAACACAGCGTGCTTCTTGGTGGGAGCCACGCCTTCCAGAGAGCGCACATCCGCGAACTCGGGGTTATTGATGATGATGCCGATGGCCTTTGCGGTATCCATGGAGGAGCCGCCGCCGATGGTCACGATGCAGTCTGCCTCAGCAGCCTTGAAGGCTGCCACGCCGTCCTGCACGTTGGCGATGGTGGGGTTGGGCTTGATCTCGCTGTAAACAGCGTAGGCGAAGTTTGCAGCATCCAGCAGGTCGGTGACTTTCTTGGTCACGCCAAACTTGATCAGGTCGGGGTCAGAGCAGACAAAAGCCTTCTTGTAGCCGCGGGCGGTCAGCTCGGGAACGATGTTCTCAATGGCACCGTGGCCATGGTAGGAAATGGTGTTCAGAACAATGCGGTCAGCCATAATTATTTTCCTCCAAATCATTCTGCCCGCCTGCCAGCGGGCTCTCTCTGTTGTTAAGGATACCACATTGTTAAACAATATTCAATGTACTTTTCTTTTGATTTCTATGAATTTTTTACACTTTCCAGCAAAAGAAAACGCTGTACTACTCCCTCAGTCTCGCATTCGCTCGACAGCTCCCTCTAGGAGGGAGCCTTCACGCGGCGGCCAACGCAAAAGCCTCCCTCTGAGAGGGAGGTGGCATCGCATCAGCGATGCCGGAAGGAGTGATACAGCGTTTTTATCGTTTCATTTACCACAGCCGGATGACCTTGATGACTCCCTCGGCCTTATCGCGGGCCAGCTCAAGGTGATGCTGCAGCGCATCGGCAGCGGTGTTCCAGTTGTCGCTCAGGGCGGCATTCAGAATTTCCAGATGCTCCTCACAGGTCTGATCCTGATTGATCATGCTCACCTTACCGGTCATAATGCGGAAACGGGTGTTCAGGCCGGTGATGCGGTCATAGCCAGAGCGCAGATATTTGTTGGGCAGGCTGCTCATCAGCAGCTCGTGGAAATCATCGTCGGATTTGCAGAAATCGTCGATCCGCTCGGGGTGGTGCATCAGCTCAGTGTAGGCCTCCAGCTGCTCCCGGGGGATCAGATTGCCGTAGGTGCGCAGGGCGTAAGGCTCCACCAGCAGGCGCATCTCGAACATGCTGTGCACGTCCTCTTCGGTAATGCCGGAGACCATCAGCCCCTTTTTGGGCAGGATGGTGATCAGCCCCTCCTGCTCCAGGCGGCCCAGCGCGTCACGCATGGGGGTGCGGCTGATGTTGCCCATCTCAGCGCAGAGCTTCTGCTCGTTCAGAAATTCGTTGGGGCGGTACTCACAGTTCAGAATCTTCGTTTTCAGGTACTGGTAAGCCTGCAGCTTCAGGCTGGTCTTTGACTGGGAATCCATCTCTTTCATTGTTCTATCTCCTAGTTCGCAAGCAGGACCATTCAGGCAGCAATCAGTCGCCCGCCGGACAGCTTGTATCCCTTAAATAATCCAAGTAATCATTAACATTATTATCACATATCCGGACAATGTTTACAAGACTTTTTTGAAAACTTTGGGAGCTTTTCCGTTTTGAACAGATATCATGCATTATTTTGCTATAAATTGAACAGTTTTTTTGTGCTTGTCGCCAGTGTTTCGTTCTTGTTTTGCATCGAAGGATAAATTGTGGTACACTTGACCCAGAAAGGAAGGCTGATACCATGGCAGGTCGCGGGGGGTACAACACCAAAACCCGGCAATTGATCCTGGATTATCTCATCAACAACCGCCAGCACGCGGTCAGTGCATCCAACATTCTGGAACATCTGGAGGCAGAGGGGGCCAGCCCCAATCCCACCACGGTGTACCGGTATCTGGACAAGCTGGCAGGCGAGCAGCGCATTATGAAATATGTGGCCGATAAGGGCGAAAAGGCCGTGTTCCAGTATGTGGACGAAGGCCGCCACTGCCGCGAGCACCTGCACCTGAAGTGCGTGCAGTGCGGGCGCATTTATCACCTGGACTGCCACTTTATGGATGAGGTGCGTGCTCATCTGATGGCGGAGCACGGCTTCACCCTGCAGTGCGAGGGCAGCGTTTTGTATGGATTGTGCCGCAGCTGCGCACAAAACAGCCCCCATCCGGGGCAGACCGCACAAAAATGCGAACACTGTGTTGACACGGACAAAGAGCCGTGATACAATGCAGGCAGGAAAAGCGTTGATCGGGAAAAGTAAGTGCTCAAGGTTCTTTTGCAGCGAGTGCGGGCTGGTGGAAGCCGCACAGAGAACGAGCCCCGAACGAACCCCCGTGAGCTTCCCCCTGAACCTGCTTCGGGCAGTTAGTAGGGGCCGACGGCAGCCGCTCGTTATCGCGGCAGTGCTTTCAACGGGGAGAGTACACAAAAGTGACTGGTGTGTTCGCGCACCGGTAATTTAGGTGGCACCACGGATACGGCAGCATTCGTCCTAGCAATGGGATGAAGGCTGCCGTATTTTTTTATTTGCAAAAACCTCTCAGTCACCGGGAAACTTACCTCTCCTATCAGGAGAGGTGGCAATGCGAAGCATTGACGGAGAGGTTTAGAGAGAGGGGTAAGAAATATGTGTTGTGTTATGGGTTACACGGGGCACGACCTGAGTGCCGCCAAATTCAAGGAGTATCTGCTGCGCACCGTGATGCGCGGGCCGGACGACCAGCGTGTGGTGGAAGGGCCTTTTGGTCTGATGGGCTTTGGCCGCCTTGCCATCATGGGCCTGACCCCGGAGGGGATGCAGCCCTTCTACCGCGGTGCCGACTGCGTGGTCTGCAACGGCGAGCTCTACGGCTTCCGCTTTGAGAAGGAGATTCTGAAGCGCCGGGGCTACAAGTTTGCCTCCGACTGCGACTGCGAGATCCTGCTGCCGCTGTATTACGAGTACGGTCTGGATATGTTCCGCCACATGGACTCCGAGTTCGCGCTTATTCTGTATGATTCCCGCAAGGACCGGCTGATCGCAGCCCGCGACCCCATCGGCATCCGTCCGCTGTTCTACGGCTATTCCAAGTCCAGCCACCAGATCGCCTTTGCCTCCGAGATGCAGAACCTGATCGGCTGGTGCGACGACATCCGCCCCTTCCCCATCGGCAGCTACTACTGCGATGGCCGCTTTGTCCGCTATGAGGACATTGCCGACGTGCCCGCCCCCATGGAGGATGACATGGAGACCACCCTGCGGAACATCCGCGAAAAGCTGATCGCAGGCGTGGAAAAGCGTCTGGATGCCGATGCCCCTGTGGGCTTCCTGCTCTCGGGCGGTCTGGATTCTTCGCTGGTCTGCTCCATTGCAGCCAAGAAGCTGGGCAAGCCCATCCGCACCTTTGCCATCGGCATGGACACCGATGCCATCGACCTGAAATATGCCCGCCAGACCGCCGATTATCTGGGCAGCGAGCACCACGAGATCATCATCAACCGGGACATGGTCATCCAGAGCCTGGAGGAGGTCATCCGACTGCTGGGCACCTGGGATATCACCACCATCCGCGCCAGCATGGGCATGTACCTGCTCTGCAAGGCCATCCACGAGCAGACCGATGTGCGCGTACTGCTGACCGGCGAGATCTCCGATGAGCTGTTCGGCTACAAGTACACCGACTACGCCCCCACCGCCGATGCCTTCCAGCAGGAGAGCCAGAAGCGCATCCGGGAGCTGTACATGTACGATGTCCTCCGGGCCGACCGCTGCATCTCCGCCAACAGCATCGAGGCCCGCGTGCCCTTTGGCGATCTGGACTTTGTGCGCTACGTCATGGCCATTGATCCCGAAAAGAAGCTGAACAGCTACGGCAAGGGCAAGTACCTGCTGCGCAAGGCCTTTGAGGGCGACTGGCTGCCCCCGGAGATCCTCTGGCGCGAAAAGGCCGCCTTCTCCGATGCCGTGGGCCACAGCATGGTGGACGACATCAAGGAGTACGCCGAGAGCCTGTACACCGATGAGGAGTTCCAGCTCCGCCGGGCAAACTACTCGGCCCACTGTATGCCCTTTACCAAGGAGAGCCTGTTCTACCGCGAGATCTTCGAGAAATACTACCACGACCAGAGCCGCACCATCGTGGGCTTCTGGATGCCGAACAAGGCATGGCCCGGCTGCAACGTCAACGATCCTTCTGCCCGTGTGCTGGCAAACTACGGCGCTTCCGGCGTGTAATCCTTTTTCCAGACAGCAAAAGACGGTGTGTCCGCTCCGGGCACACCGCCTTTTTGTTTACTCCAGATTCAGTTTATTTTTCATCAGCCACCGGGTCAGGAAGAAGTATGCCGCCGCAATGGCTGCAGTCACGGCAAAGCAGAACAGATAGCCAACGTCTGTTCCAAGTGCCGCCGTCAGCCAGCGCATCGGGGTCATTCCATAGCTCACACCGGTCACGTTCACATCCACGACCCGGTACGTGACATCCACGATCATACTCACATCATTCGTGCCCAGCAGCTTATCGAGCTGGGTCTCCACGATGTTCAGGCCGATAAACGCGAGGATCCCGGCCACCATCACATGCTTGGGGAATTGATGGGCGATCATACAGGCAGCGTAAACGCAGAGGATGAGGCTTGCCAGCCGGGCCAGATTGATGAGGATAGTCCAGAACGTCACCGGCCAGAACCTCGCGCCCAGTTCCCCATACAGCATCCCCCACAGCTGCTTCCAGCTGTCCCAGTCCACCATGCCGAAGGTCTCCGGGTCGAACACGCCGACAGCAACCATGACCGTGATGCAGACGATGCCCACCAGGCCGCTGCACAGCACCCAGACCATGCTGGTGATGAGCTTGGAGAGGATGAGCTGGGTCTCGGTCACGGGCAGGGTGTGCATCAGGTAGCCTTCACGCCCCAGCAGATTTTTATAAAAGCGCTGGATGGTGTTCACGAAGCAGAGCACCGCGATGGCAAGGATGACCGAGACATACACGATCATCAGAATCACTTCGAGATTCTGGAAGCTTGTGCTGTGAGCCAGCGCGTGTTCCTGCCGGAAGGTCACGCCCAGCACCACGCTCAGCAGCGCCAGCGCCAGATACAGCCCGAAATACAGGCGTTTCGTGGCCTTGAACTCATATTTCAACAATTGCTTCAGCATTTGAATACCTCCCGGAAATACGCATCGACACTCTTGCCCTCAGTCTCGCGGATGTCGTCCACGGCGCGGTGGGCGAAGATTTTGCCGTCCTTCAGGAACACGGCCTCGTCCAGCACCGGCTCAATGTCCTCGATGAGGTGGGTAGAAATGACAACGGTCGCGTCCTTGCTGTAGTTGGAAATGATGGTGTTCAGGATGTAGTCCCGGGCCGCAGGGTCCACGCCGCCGATGGGCTCATCCAGCAGGTAGAGACGGGCGTTGCGGCTCATGGCCAGCACCAGCTGAACCTTCTCCTTGTTGCCCTTGGAAAGGGTCTTGAGCCGGGCATTGGGGGCGATGTTCAGCCGGGCCAGCATCTCATTGGCCTTGTCGGCATCAAAGCCGATGTAAGCCTTGGCCTGACTGGGCGTGCCGTAAAAATCCCGGAACATCTCCACCAGCTCCTCCACCCGCATCCAGTCGGGCAGCCAGTCGGCGTCCGGCAGGTAGGAGACCAGCTCCTTGGTCTCCGGGCCGGGGGCCATGCCCGCGATCCGGATGCGGCCTTCCGTGGGCTGCAGCAGACCATTGGCCAGCTTGAGCAGGGTGGTCTTGCCGCTGCCGTTGGGGCCCAGCAGCCCTACGATGCGGCCAAAATCCAGCTCCAGATCGATGCCGTCCAGCGCGGTCTTTTCCTTTCCGTATACTTTTGTCAATTTTTCACAGGTCAGCACTTTACTCATGGGGTTCTACCTCCTCTGTATCCCAGTGCTCCAACAGGGCTGCCGCCTTTTCCGGCGTGTAGCCGATGCTGCGCATCTTCTCCAGAAAATCTGCCGCGATGTCATGGGCGGCGGCAGCCCGCAGTTGTTCGATCAAATTCGTATCCTCCGTGACGTAGCGTCCGCTGGTGCGCTCGGTGCGCACAAGGCCCTCACTTTCCAGCTGGGCCAGAGCCCTCTGCATCGTGTTGGGGTTGACCCCGGCAGCTGCGGCCAGATCCCGCACCGAATCCAGATGGCCCCCCGGCGGGTAGGTGCCCGCCAGAATTCTGGCTTTGAGCCGTTCCACCAGCTGGGCATAGATCGGGCGGCTGGCATCAAACTGTTCACTCATTCTGCTTTGCCCTCCTTATGTGTTGCTGTATTAAGCATCTAATACAATAATACACATTTTTGCATTTCTGTCAAGAGGAAACCCAAAAGTTTTTTCGGACAGCAAAAAGGGACCCCGCAGCCAACCGGCTGTGGGGTCCCTCTGATTTATGGATTACTGCTGCTCCTGCGCGGCGCGCTTGGCTTCCAGCGCCAGAATGGCATCGCGGCGGCTCAGGTTGATGCGGCCCTGCTGGTCGATGTCCGTGACCTTGACCACGATGGCATCACCCACGGCGACCACATCCTCCACGCGCTCCACACGCTTGGTGTCCAGCTTGGAGATGTGCACCAGACCTTCCTTGCCCGGTGCGATCTCCACAAAGGCACCAAAGTTCATCAGGCGGGTGA
>OMFD01000859.1_pt1 | contig 17511 bp, 15 predicted proteins | sample 1645541 | NCBI WGS metagenome assembly OMFD01 (sample SAMEA103958149, study PRJEB25191) | human gut metagenome | biome: human-associated habitat [ENVO:00009003]; feature: intestine environment [ENVO:2100002]; material: feces | place: Germany | collected 2013/2015
TGATGGCCTGCGGCGACGGCCTGAACGACCGCTCCATGATCTCCTATGCCGGGGTGGGCGTGGCCATGCAGAATGCCGAGGATGCCGTCAAGGCTGTGGCCGATTACGTCACCGCCGCCGACAACAACCACGACGGCGTGGCGGAAGCCATCGAAAAATTTATCCTGAACTGAGAGGAACACAAACAACAATGCCACGCAATCTGGTTTTATTTGATCTGGAATGGAACATCGGCTATAAGCCGTATCTCTTTAATTATCATGGCGTGCAGCAGACCTTCCGGGGCGAGATCATCGAGATCGGCGCGGTGAAGATCGACGAGGATGCCAACGTGCTGGATACCTTCTCCATCCACCTGCGGCCCCGCATTTTCCGCACCCTGCAGCACCACATCGCCAAGGTGACGGGCCTGACCCAGGCCGACCTGGACCGGGGCGAGCCCATCGTGCAGGGGCTGCGCCGCTTTATGCAGTGGTGCGGCCCGGATGCCGAGTTTGCCGAGTGGGGCATGGATGACGTGCCGGTGCTCAAGCAGAACCTTTTCCTCTGCAATCTGGACGAGAGCCGCCCCACCCAGTGGTATGATCTGCAGCAGATCTTCCTGCGGGAGCACCCCCGCAAGGAGGGCGAGGGCATGACGCTGGAAAGCGTTGTGACCCGGATGGGCATCCCGATGGAGCGCCCGTTCCACGATGCCCTGTCCGATACCCTTTACACCGCCGATGTCTGCCGCAAGCTTGACCTGCGGGCGGGTCTGGCGGCCTACCCCACCGAGGAGGAATCCCTGCGGGCAAGCCTCTGCCCCGCCCCCGGCGATTACCGGGACTTCCGGGTGTTCCGCGGCTATGTGGAGCAGTCCACCTGGCGCAGCGACCCAAAGATCATCACTGCCAGCTGCCCGGTGTGCGGCGGGGATCTGCAGCCGGACGATATCTGGCTGAAAAAGGGCAACAGCGGCTGGTATACTCTGTCGGTCTGCCCTGCCTGCGCCGGTACCGGCAATGAGGTTGGAAAGGGCGTATTCCAGCGCTATAAGCTGGCCCGGCGGGACGGCCTGCACTGGAGCTTTGCCCGCTGTGTCCAGATCCCGGACGAAGCCGGGCTTGCCCGTTGGGAGCGGATGCGCGCCCAGCAGATCGAGCGGATGCAGGCCCGGGCCGAAAAGGCCGCCGCTGAAGCCGACGGAAAAGCATAAAGATCCCCGCCCTGTGCAGGAAAGGCCCCCGCAGTCTCGTAGTATAGGTGATAGGACAAAAAAAGCTCGTATTTTGTTCACGGGCGTGTCATAGAAACCGGATATACTAAAGAAAAATGAGAGGGAAGGAACACGCGGGATGGAAATGACGATGATAGGCTGGCTCCACCAGCTGGGAACGCTGGAATTCTGGGAGGCCCTGTTGGAAGGCTTTGGCGGCCTTGGCCCCATTGCGCCCGTGATCCTTGCGATGGTGGAATCCTTTTTTCCGCCGCTGCCGCTCATTGCCATTGTGGCACTGAATGTTGCGGCCCACGGGGGCCTTCTGGGCTTTGTGTACAGCTGGGCCGGGGTGATGCTGGGCGGCACTGTGATGTTCCTGCTCTGGCGGCGTGTCGTCAAGCGTTTTTTCTGGAAATTTGCCCGCCGCTCGGCCAAGCTGCAAAAGGCGGAGCAATGGGTCAGCAGGTTCGACACCGCGTCCCTGTTCATGCTGTCGCTCCTGCCCTTTACGCCCTCGTCCTTTATGCACTTTGCCTTCGGCATCTCTGATTTTGACGAGAAGCGTTACCTTGTCACCATGCTGCTGGGCAAGGGCGTGATGGTGGCCATGATGGCCCTTTTCGGGCAGTCGCTGGTGTCCGCCATGAAGAACCCGTTTTACCTCGTGCTTGCCATCGCCATCTGGGCAGGAATGTACTTTGCCAGCAAGCACTTCTGTAAAAAGCACGAGATCGATTGAATCGGCGCAGAGCTGCCGCTGAAATGCCGGCGCCTGCGTTTTGCTTGACTTCTCCCCCCGGCCCGGCTATAATACAGATGTATCAGGAAAAATGCGTTTACCCGGGCAGAGTAGCGCAAAGGTGAGCTGGACAGAGAGAACGGGCCGTTGGCTGGGAGCCTGTTTGCAGCAGCGTGTGTGAAGTGCGCCCGGACAGCACGCCGCGGGAAACCTGCTGGGGAGTATCGCGGCGCGGCAGCCGCCGTTATCGGCTTTGAGCGACAAACAGAAGTGGAACCGCGATTTTGAAAACCGCCTTCGATGTGATATGGGAGATTGTATCACATCGGGGGCTTTTTTACTTCTCTGTTTTCGTAAGTCAGTGAAGCGAAACTGAGAGGTTCTGCTGCGGCTTTTGTTTGCCCTACAAGAAGGAGAGTTCTTATGCAGATTTTCAACACCCTGACCCGCCAGAAGGAAGAGTTTGTGCCGCAGGTGCCCGGCGAATACCGCATCTATGTCTGCGGCCCCACCGTTTACAACTATATCCACATCGGCAACGCCCGCCCGCTGATCGTGTTCGATACCCTGCGCCGGTATCTGGAATACCGCGGCAACAAGGTCATCTATGTCTCCAACATCACCGATATTGATGATAAGCTCATCAAGAAGGGCCAGGAGGAGGGCACCTCCATGAAGGAAGTGGCCCAGCGCTTTGAGGCCGAGTACCTCAAGGATGCAGCCGGTCTGAACTGCAAAAAGCCCACCGTCCAGCCCCGTGCAACGGAGCACATCCAGCAGATCCTGGACATCGTTAAGGACCTGATCGATTCCGGCCACGCCTACGTTGCCAAGAACGGGGATGTCTACTTCCGCGTCAAGAGCGACCCGGAGTACGGCAAGCTGAGCCACCTCAAGCTGGACGATCTGGAGAGCGGCAACCGTGAGCTGCGCAGCCAGATGGAGGATGACCTGAAGGAAGACCCCGCCGATTTCGCCGTCTGGAAGGCTGCCAAGCCCGGCGAGCCCGCCTGGGAAAGCCCCTATGGCATGGGCCGCCCCGGCTGGCATATCGAGTGCAGCGCCATGAGCCGCACCCATCTGGGCAAGACCATCGACCTGCACTGCGGCGGTCAGGATCTGATCTTCCCCCACCACGAGAACGAGATCGCCCAGAGCGAGTGCGCCAACGGCTGTGAGTTTGCCCACTACTGGATGCACAACGGCTTCATCAACGTGGATAACCAGAAGATGTCCAAGAGCCTGCACAACTTCTTCACCGTCCGCGATGTGGCAGACCTCTACGGCTACGAGCCCATCCGATACTTTATGCTGACCGCAGGCTACCGGATGCCCCTGAACTACACCGTGGACCTCATCGAGAGCTGCAAGAACAGCCTGGAGCGCCTTTACACCTGCCGCGAGAACCTCGATTTTGCCCTGAGCAAGACCGCGTTTGGCACCGATGAGACCCTGACTGCCAAGGCAGACGAGGCCCGCGCCAAGTTCTGCAAGGCCATGGATGATGACCTGAATACCCCCGATGCGCTGGCTGCCGTGTTCGATCTGGTCAAGGAGATCAACACTCTGTCCGCTGCCTCCTCCAAGGCTGCGCTGGAGGCTGCCGCCAAGGCGTTCGATGAGATCACCGGCGTGCTGGGCCTGATGTACAACCGCAAGAAGGACGAGGTGCCCGCTGAGGTGACGGAGCTGGTGGAAAAGCGCGCCGCCGCCAAGAAGGCCAAGGACTGGGCCGCTGCGGATGCCATCCGTGCGCAGCTCACCGAGATGGGCTGGGCTGTCAAAGATACCGCCCAGGGCCCGCAGCTGAGCAAAATTTAACTTGAATCCCGTTATTGACCTGTACGGTACAATGCGGTAAAATGAGGGTGCGGGAACACTGTGCTGTGTGTTCCACGCACCCTTATTTTTGCATTGTACAAGAACCTGTATAAAAGGAGGTCTTTGGCTGATGAAAATCAAACGGCTGATCTCATTGCTGCTGGCGGCAGTGTTCGCCCTGAGTGCGGCGGCCACACCGGCGCTGGCGGCTTCAGCGGGCAGCGAACTGCCTGACCTGACCGCCGCAGGCGTGGATGAGAACAACAGCGTTGTCTCGATCCGCCTGACCGCAGACGGGGACCTGACCTATGGCTCCCCCTTTACCCTGAGCGTCCAGACCACCCCGGCAGATACCCAGTATATCGGCGTGGTGATGGGCACCAGCGGCGAAGCGCAGGGCTATGTGACCCTGATCCTTTCGGGCAAGATCCGCACCCTGCTCAAAATGATCCCCCTGCCGAAAAAGATGTCGGCGAACCCTGAGCAGGAAGAGGAGTTCAACATCTACGCCTACATCAAGCAGCTGATCGACGGCAACGACGTGAGCGTGCTGCTGCGGGTGGCCGATGAAGTGGTCTCTGTGATGGATGTCCTGAAATTCTACATCCCCACGCTGAAGGATGTCTCCACCGGCATGAAGCTGGCGCTGGAGCTCATCCGCAAATATTTGCCCGAGGGCGTGTTCAGCCGCATCTATCTGGACGAGCAGCCTACGGAAGCCGGCAGCTATGTGGGCGGTGCTGTGGCGCTGGAATCCGGTGATGTGAACACCGCCGGTATGGCGTTCTTCCGCATCAAGCCCAAGAGTGCGGGGGTGCGTGTCTGCTGGGCACAGGAGCTCCCCGCCAGCATGACTGCGGCAGAGGCCCAGAACTACAACGTCACCGCCGTGGTCGAGAGCGACGGCCAGGTGGTCGAGGGCAGCAAGGTGACCTACACCTATAAAAAGAAGAGCGGTCTCTTCGATTTCCTGGGCACGACCCAGAGCGGGTTCCCCACCGAGCCCGGCGAGTATGTCCAGACGGCCAAGGCCGCCGGAAACTACTCCAGCAGCGAGATCAGCCGGACCATTGTGATCCAGTAGTCAAACAGCAAAAATCCCTCCCTGCCACGCCGGCAGGGAGGTTTTTGTTTGTTCTTACATCCTTATTGAAGCTTACATCCGGAACCGCCAGCCCCAGCCGCCGCCACAGCAGCAGTTGCACAGCAGGTTGAGCAGGATCATGCTCCAGCACCAGCGCATCAGGCCGCCGGGCTGGGCGTAGGTGGTCTGGGTGCGGTAGGTGCGGCCCGGGTCCTGCAGATTGCGCAGGTTCATCTGGTATTCAGTGTTGCCAGGCTCCATCTGGGCGGCGCGGCGGGCATCCTGCAGGGCATCGATGCTGTTGCCCAGGCCCTGATTGGCCAGCGAGGAGAGATAATACCACCGGGCGGTGCGCACGGTGATGCCGTCCAGCACGCGGCGGGCCTCAGGGTAGCGCTGGTTGACGATGAAGTTGCGGGCGGCCTGCATCTCAGGCGTGTCTGCACCGTTGTAGCCGGGGCCGCGCTGCTGCTGATAATTGCCGCCAAAGCCGAATCCGAACCCGAAGGGGTCATAACCGAAGCCAAAGTCTCCGAAATCCCCGTTGGAGTAACCGTTCTGCTGGTACCCCTGCTGATAGCCGCCGTAAGAGGGGCCGCTCTGCTGGCCGTAGGCACCGCCGTAGCCGCCGCCCATCTGGGGGCCGGTCTCGCCTTTGGTGATGGCATCGTATGCCGCCTGCACCTCCTTGAAGTGCTCTTCGGCGGTGGGGTCGTTGGGGTTCAGGTCAGGGTGCCAGCGCTTGCACTTGGCACGGTAAGCCTTTTTGATCTCGTCTTCGCTGGCACCGCGCTGGATGCCCAGAACCTCATAGGGGTCTCTCATCGGTCTACTTCCTCACGTCTCTATTACCATCTGTGCGGCCATTGTGCCGCACAAGCAATCTTTAGTGTACAGGACTGGAACGGAAAAATCAAGGAAAACCGCCGGAATCAGGCGGTTTTGTCCTTCTTTTTTGCGTTTTTGCAGTGATATTTGAGCCACACGCCCGAATACAGGATGTTGCGCAGAAGGTCAACGTTCTCCACACAGGGCAGGCGCTCAAAGCTGCGGGCGCAGTTGGCCAGCAGCAGCTCAAAGATCTCCCGCATCTCTTCCTCGTACCCGGGCTCTCTGCTCAGGGTGCGCAGGGGATTGTATGCGCCCTTGCGCTCGTCCCGGGCCAGGTCGTCGTAGGCATCCAGCAGGTAGATATACTTGCCCAGGTTGAAGCCGATGTTGCGCAGCTCCGGCGACCAGTGATCCTGCCTGTAATCGAACAGCTCGGCCATCAGTTCCCCAAAGCAGCCGGAAACGGCATCCAGATCCTCGCTGCCCTCGGCCTCGTACCGGGCCAGCCGATCCAGACAGGTGCGGATGGCGCTGCACTGGCGGGGCCAGCGGGCAGCGGCCTGCTGCGTGGGGGCGGCAAGCATCTTTTCAAAGCCCAGGCCCAGCAGGCTGTGGTCATCGTTCCACTTGTCCTGCGCGTTGTAGTAGTGCAAAGCCACGCTCAGGTCCGCGCAGTAATCGGTGGGGCCGCTGGAACGCCACTCCACCTTCCGGATGGGGTGGATGGGGCAGTGGTCACAGCCTGTCACACAGGCGCTTTCGCCCTCATACAGGCTGCACAGCAGCAGATCCAGAAAGGTCAGGTCATAGCTCAGGGTCAGCCGTCCCCGGGTGCCGTGCAGCGCGCCAATGCGGCGGCAGAGCCCGCAGTAGGCCGCGCGGTACCGCGCCTGCGCCTCCGGGCTGAGCGCGGCCTGATTCGGGATAACATATCCGAACATGGCTCAGCTCTTCTTGATGAACTGGGTGCCGCAGCGGGGGCAGGAGATCTGGATGCGGCCGCGGCCGCGGGGCACGCGCAGCTTCTGGCGGCACTGGGGGCAGCGGTAGTAGTGATAGACCTTGCGGTTGGCCCACTGCTCCTTCCAGCCCTTGAACTTGTTGTCCACCCGGTCCTTCAGGGTGTAGAACTTGTAGTTCTCCTCGGTGCGCTTGGAGATGTTCCGGCTGAAGGTGCGGTAGTAGCAGAAGATCAGCAGGGCCGCGCCCAGATAGGTGAACAGGTTGACCCGGCTGATGATGGCGATGAGGAGCAGCACCAGCGAGGTAATGCTCAGGAATTGGTTCAGGCCATCGGTGCCATAGCGGCCGATCATAAACTGACGAAGTTTCTCTCTCATAGATTTCCGGTCCTTTGTCCTCAAGAATAACCCTCTCAGCCACGCGGACGCATGGACAGAGAGGGCGTTTGATTGTTCACAACAATAGAATATCAGCCAACCATGATAAAACTTTGAACAGATTGCAAATCTACCATGAAAGGACGAAATTTAATTGGCATTCTCTGTACCGGAGCGCTTGCGCACAGTCAGGGCGGCCTCCACATCCAGCGCGCCCTCCATCCGGCAGTGCAGCACGGCACGGCCTGCTTCACCGGTGGTGGCAAGGTAGGTGCCCGCCATGCCGCCCCGCAGGGGGACGATGGCCGGGCCCAGGATCTTCACCGGGCCTTCCACGCTGAGCTGAACGGCCTCGCCGCAGTAGGGCAGCAGGTTGCCGTTCTGGTCAATGGCCCGCAGGCTGACCGCCGCGCAGTCCCAGGTGGGGCCGTCGGTCAGGATGGGGTTGTGCACCACGCATTCCAGCCGGACCGACTGCACCGGCTCCTTGACCACGGTGCGGACGGTGCGCCCGTGCCAGACTGCCTCAAACCGGTAAACGCTGGACGGCCCGCCCAGCACGCCGATGTATTTGTAGTACATCCGGAGCAGGTCGTTTGCGCTCAGCCGCAGGGAGAGCATCCGCGCCCGGGAGAGAGGCGAAAGGTTCAGCGCGTCCCGGCGCATCTCGTTGAGGATGGCCGCCACCTGCGGGGCCGTGCTCTGGTCAAGACCCTCATACTTTTCCAGCAGGGAGCCGACGAAATCCTGGATCTCGATGGGCGGGTGGGGCAGGGCGGCAAAGCGGCCCCGGCGGTCGGGGGTGAACTCGGCAATGAAATCGTTGCCCCGGTAGAGGCGGACGCTCTCGGCGTTGGTGAACACCCAGCAGGCCCCGGCAAAGCCGCCGGGGTGGTCGCCCAGCGCCATGCTGGAAGAGACCTCGAACACCACGTCCGAAGGGGAGCGGGGCGTTTTCTGGCTGGCGTAGACGGCGGCAGAGAGCTTCGGGTTGCGGAACAGATCCGTCACGCCGTGGTAGCAGATGCGGTCGCCGCTGCCGAACTCGCGGTGGGTGTTGTAATCGGCCATGCACCAGCCAAGGGCACCGGCCACGCCCTGCTGGGCAATGGCATCGTTGAGGACGGCGGCATGGCGCAGGGCCTGTGCCAGCCGGTGCGGCTCGTCGTCAAAGGCTTTGGCCGGGAACTGCTGGCCCCCGAACTCGCTGATGAGGTAGCCCTTGCGCAGGTCAGGCGTAACGGCAGACCGGGGCTCACAGCCCGGGCCGCGGCCGGAGTAGGAATAATCGTTGTAGGCGTAAACATCCTCGAGCAGCTGGCTCTTGCGGGCGATCCGCACGCCGCCGGTGGGGCGGGTGGGGTCCAGCCGATGGACGGCTTCGTTGGTGCGCTTGTAAAAGGCCTCGTTGTCGGAACTGCCGTTCACCCGCACGCCCCACAGGAACACGCTGGGGTGATTGCGGCACTGGCAGACCATCTCGCGGCAGTTCTGCAATGCCTGGGCCTGCCAGGCTTCATCCCCGATGTGCTGCCAGCCGGGCATCTCCACGAACACCAGCAGGCCCAGCTCATCGCAGGCATCCAGAAAAGCCGGGCTCTGGGGGTAGTGGCTGGTGCGCACTGCATTGCAGCCCAGCTGCTTTTTCAACAATTGGGCATCCAGCTGTTGAATGCTGTCCGGCATGGCATAGCCCTGATAGGCGTAGCTCTGATGCCGGTTCAGGCCCCGCAGCTCCACCCGCTGGCCGTTCAGATAAAAGCCCCCGGCCACGAACTGAATGGTGCGGAAGCCGAACCGGGTGCTCTTTTCGTCCAGCACCCGGTCGGGCAGGCCGCTGGTGCCGGGCCGGATGAGCCGGACGGTCAGGGTATAGAGGAAGGGGTGCTCCACGCTCCAGGGGTGCACGCCGTTCAGGGTGCCCACAATGGGCAGGCTGAGCTCACCGCTGTACAGGGCTCTGCTCCCGGCGGGGCTGCGGATCTCGGCCTGCAGGGTGCAGCCGATGGTCTCGCCCACTGTGGAGGAATAGATGCGGAAATCGCCCTCGGCCTGCGCCTCGATGAAGATGTCGCGCAGGTAGGCGGGCTCCTTCACGTCCAGACTGACGGCCCGGTAGATGCCGCCGTAGGTCAGAAAATCGATCTGCCCGCCAAAGGGAGGAATGTTCAGGTCCTCCCGGCTGTCGCACCGGACAGCCACCACATTTTTTTGGCCCAGCAGCAGCGATTCGGTCAGGTCCACAGTAAAGGCAGTGTAGCCGCACCCGTGGTGGAACACCCGCCGCCCGTTGCAGAACACGGTGGCATCGTGGGCCACGGCTCCAAAGGTCAGCAGTACCGTGCGGCCCTGCCACTCTTTGGGCGCAAAAAACTCCCGCCGGTAGCCGGACACCCGCTGGTATTCGTTCTCGTTGCAATAGTTGTAGGGCAGCGTTTTGACCGTGTGGGGCAAGCGCACCGGCTCCAGCTCCACCCCGGTGCATTCGGGGCGGACGATGGCGGGATCAAAGGTGGGGGCAAACAGCCAGCCGTCGTTCCAATCGTAGTGTTCCATAGCCTGTCTCCATCGCTCTGCACAAAAAAATTCTTACCCTTATGCTACCACAAAGTTGTGAACGAAAAAAGCACTCCGTCCCTTATTTTTTCCGTTTTTGCAGAAAAAGCTGCTAAAATCAGAAACGCCCCTGCCGACAAGGGCAGAGGCGCAAAGGAAATATCAGAATCTGGGAAGGTCGTAGGCACGCATGGCGGGGTGTTTGTGGGAAATCTGCTCTTCCGTAGAAACTACGCTGGTGCCAAACTTACAGGATTGACATTGATAAATTTCAACATGAGTGCGATTCTCGACCGAATCATTATATCGGGGATCGCGTCCCTGACAAGGAATAAAATTGACTGTATACCAGGAAGCATAATACTCATCCACACAAATCATATCGCTCTGTCCGCAATATTCGCAGACAAGGGACACGGTTTCGGCAGTTGTTGTAGCATTTACAGAACGAGCCTGAGACACTGCGAATGCGGGAAGAGCACATAGACCTGCAAAAAGAAAGGTGATAAAAAATAGAGTTAATCTCTTTTTCATAATATATTCACCCACCTATATTATCGAATCTTTTTGAGAAAAACTACGGATGATCGTGGACGACCTCTTCTTCATAGTGAGTGTTAGATTCGCCCCGATGGCAATAAGTGCACTCATAAACAGTTGTAATGGTACGACGCTTGATAGTATCATTGTAATTTGGTTTGTTATAAGAACAGGGAATATAACCAACAGAATACCAAGAGCTACGTTCGATACTGGTCTGAACCATTTCTCCACGGTTACAATCGCCGCAAAGAGAAGCACATGTTTGGATGCCGCCATTAGTAGCGAGCGAAGAAAAAGAAATGGAAGATAATAAAAGAATAGTTCCGACCAAACAACTGATAACTCGTTTCATAATAACAGCCTCCTTTTTATAGGGAAATAATTGAAAGACCTCAATTGAGATCATCTTTATTATATCATAAATAGAAATCGGCTGGAACTGTGAGAAAAAACAAAATGGCTGGCTGAAGTTTGGTCGGAGTGACGATAAAAAGTGCCCCCGCCGGGCAGGCGGAGGTGACATGAAACTCAGCGGATGAAATTGGTCATGGGGCGGCGGGGATTCTCGGGGTGAGTGATGCCGTTTGCTTTGCCCAGTTCGATGCACTTGAGCAGCCAGGCCATGTTCCGGCCCAGCTCCCGCATCACGGCGCAGCCCTCTTCATCCTCCAGCACCTGCTCGGGCTTGGAGCCGTGCACCATGGGCCAGTAGGAACCGCTGACCAGCGGCATGTGGAAGAACTCGGGGTACTTCACCAGCTGGTCCAGCGTGGTGGTGGTGCCGGCGCGGCGGGCCGAAGCGCAGATGGCGGCGGGCTTGTAGGCCAGATACTTGCCGCCCGCGTAGGCCAGACGGTCCATGAAGCTGGTCATGTTGCCGGAGGCGGACGCGTAGTGGACAGGTGTGCCGAACACAAAGGCATCGGCGGTCTTGGCCTTTTCGATGGCCTCGTTGACCACGCCGCCGAACACGCAGCCCTTACCGGCGGCACAGCCGCCGCAGCCGATGCAGCCGCCCACCGGCTTTGTGCCGACGTTCAGGATCTCGGTCTCGATGCCGCTGGCGTTCAGCTCCCCGGCGATCAGGGACAGGGCGGTATAGGTGCAGCCCTTCTCGTGGGGGCTGCCGTTGATGAGCAGGACTTTCATAAGCAGATACTCTCCTTTTTTGGCAAAACGCGCCGCACATGGGGCGCTTTGCCCTGATTTTAGCACAATTGCACCCTGAGTGCAACGCGCGCCCTTGACAAAGAGTTGCGTTTTGACGATAATATGGAGATACGAAAACACGAAACAGCTGCTGGCCGGGCAGGGGGCCCGGACAGCGGGAGAAGGAGGCAGATACATGCGCGTTATTGCAGGAGAAGCACGGGGCCGCAGGCTGGAAGCCCTGCCCGGCACCGAGATCACCCGCCCGACGATGGATCAGGTCAAGGAGGCCATGTTCAGCATCGTCCAGTTCGACCTGCCCGGTGCCCGGGTGCTCGACCTCTACGCAGGCAGCGGCCAGCTGGGCATCGAGGCCCTGAGCCGGGGTGCGGCCCGGTGCGTGTTCCTGGACGAGAACCGGGAGGCTGTGAACATCGTGATGAAGAACTGCAAGAACTGCGGCGTGTTTGACCGCAGCCGGGTCAACATCGGCGAGGCGGCACGGTATCTCTCCGCCTGCCATGAGCAGTTCGACATCGTGCTGCTGGACCCGCCCTTCCACACTGGCACGCTGGAAAAGATCCTGCCCGGCGTGGACAAATGCCTGGCTCCGGGCGGCATCGTGATCTGCGAGAGTGAGACCGGCCTGGTGCTGCCTGCCGAGGTGGGCGGCATGACCCTGAAAAAACAGTATAAATACGGCAAAGTCCTGCTGTGGAAGTATGGTAAGCCCCGGCAGAGCGCCGGAGAGGGAGATGCGGAATGAACGTAAACGAGCTTTTGGATACCATTGAGGATACGCTGGAGGAGAGCGCCGGAATGCCCCTTTCGGGCGGCAAGCGCATCGTGGATGTGGAGCAGATCCGGGACTATCTGGACGAGATCCGCCAGAACCTGCCTGTGGAGCTGCGGCAGGCCCAGTCCATTGTCGGCGACCGTGCCCAGCTCATCGAATCAGCCAACGCACAGGCGCAGGCCATTGTAAAAAAGGCCGAGGAGCGCGCCCGTGTGCTGGTGAGCGAGGCTGAGATCGTCAAGGCGGCCCAGCAGCGCGCCGGAGAGATCGTCTCCGCCGCCCAGACCGAGGCCCGCACTGTCCGCCAGACCGTGACCGACTACTGTGATAATATGCTCAAGACCACGGAAGAGACGATGGCGGAAAACGCCGCACAGGTCAAAAATGTCCGTGCAAACCTGCGCCAGAGCCCCAGGAAACAGCTCTGATGCGGGAATGTGAAATTTCCCGGTGAGAGCTTCCGGCCCCTGCAAGCAAAAACGACGGCTTGCAGGGGCTTTTTTTGGTACATTTTGAGAGAAAAAACAAAAGGGAAACTCTTGCAATCAGGGGCCTGTTTTGTTACAATAAAATTGTATCCTCAAGGCTGACCGGGCCACAAACTCCCGGCAGGCCGCAGGCCGCTTTCCCGGGCAGCAGCTCCGGGCAGAAAAGGGCGGCAGATGCAGGATCTTATCTGAGTTTTGAAAGGAGGCTGGGAACATGGACACAGAAAAAACAGCACAGCCCTTTGACCCGGCCTCGTTTGAGCATGTCCCGGTGCTGCTGAACGAGTGCCTGGACGGCCTGAAGATCGACCCGGCGGGCACCTATCTGGACGGCACGGCGGGCGGCGCGGGGCACTCCCGCCAGATCGCCCTGCGGCTGAACGGCGAACAGGGCGGCAGGCTCATCTCGCTGGATCAGGACCCCGATGCCGTGCAGACGGCCCGGGCCCGGCTGGCGGGCCTGCCTGCCACCGTGGTGCAGATCAACTTCCGCTATGCCGGACAAGCTCTGGAGCAGCTGGGCATTGAAACGATCAACGGCGCGCTGCTCGATCTGGGTGTGTCCAGCCATCAGCTGGATGACGCGGCCCGGGGCTTTTCCTACCGGGCAGATGCCCCGCTGGACATGCGGATGAGCCAGGAGGGTGAGACGGCCGCCGATCTCGTGAACAGCGAGAGCCGGGAGGAGCTGGCCCGCATCCTGCGGGATTACGGCGAGGAGCCCTTCGCCTGGCAGATCGCGGGCAGGATCGTGGAAGCCCGGGAAACTGCCCCCATTGAAACGACATTGCAGCTGGCGGATATCGTGGCCAGCGCCATGCCCCCGGCGGAGCGCCGGAAGAACAAAAACCCCTCCCGCCGCACCTTCCAGGCACTGCGCATTGCGGTAAACCATGAGCTGGACGCACTGGAAGAGGGGCTGGACACCATTTTTGCGCATCTCGCACCGGGTGGAAGACTTTGCGTGATCACCTTCCACTCGCTGGAGGACCGGCTGGTCAAAAACAAGTTCCGCCGCTGGTCCACCGCCTGCACCTGCCCGCCGGAGTTCCCGGTGTGCGTCTGCGGCGGCAAGGCCAAGGCAAAGCTGATCACACGCAAACCCATTGAAGCCAACACGCAGGAGCTGGAAGAGAACCGGCGCAGCCGCTCGGCCCACCTGCGGGTTTTGGAAAAGATCTGAGGGCGGCACAGCCCCGCAGATGTGAGGAGGAGATCACCATGGGTCAGGCAGCATACGATATGACAGAGGTCCGGCGCAGAAGAGCGCCGCAGGCACAGCCAAAAGTCCCGCTGCGGGTAGAAAAGGGCGGCAAAAAGCGGCTGAACCCCGTGCGGGCCGCCATGCAGCACGTGCTGCAGCTGGTGGGCGCGGCTTTGCTGGTGGGCTTTGCGGTGAGCCTGCTGTGGAGCGAGGCACAGCTGGTGGAGCTGAATTCTCAGATCCAGAGCGCCAAGGCAGAGCTTGTGAGCGAGCAGAGCCAGTATACATACTACAACAGTGCCCTGAACAGCCGCACCAACATCACAAGTGTTGAGGAGACCGCCACCCGCCTGGGGCTGATGAAGATCGACCAGAGCCAGATCACCTACATCCGGCTGGATGAGGGCAGCGTTCTGGTGCGCAAGGCATCCGCTGTGCGGCAGTGGTCGGATCTGCTCCACGATGGGGCAATGACCATTCTTGCCTCTGTCAGAACGGCAAAATAAACCAAACAACGAAAAGCGTGCGGCAGCGCACGCTTTTTCGGTTTCTTCGGGAGTACGCAATGCAAACACCATCCTCCAATCCCAAAAAGAACAGTGCCCGCCGCCGCAGTGCGGACCCGCACGTACGGCTCAGTGCCCGGCTGCGCCATATCAGCTTTGGTGCCGCCGTGCTTCTTGTGGTGGTCGCCGCGCTGACCGTGATCTACAGCCTGTACAAGATTCAGATCCGCGACGGTGCCACCTACCGCCAGTACGCCGCCGAGCAGCAGCTGCTGGACAGCACCATTCAGGCCACCCGCGGTGAGATCTACGACACCAGCGGCATCACGCTGGCTTCCACCAGCGTGGTCTGGACCATCTGGGCCGACCCCTCCTACAGCACGGCCCTGTATACCACCACCACCGATCAGGACACCAAGGCGGAGATCCGCACCATCGATGAAGCCGCCATGAAGGAGGTCTGCACCCAGATCACCCTGCGCCTGCTTTCGGGTGATGGCGAGAGTCTGGACAGCGTGGACACCACTTCAGCAGAGTACCAGACCCAGTATCAGGCGGTCTGCGATGCCCTCTCCCAAAACGAAAGCTCCTATCAGGTGCTGGCCACCAAGGTCAACAACGCCATCAAGCTCTCCATTGAGGAATACGTCAAGACTTACAACAAGGCCCACAGCAAGAGCGGAAAATCCGCCGGTGCGCTGGAAAAGATCCTGGCCAAGCTGGGCCTGGGCCAGCAGGAGAGCGACGACGGTACCCCCACTGTCCGCAAGGGGCGGGTGTCGGTGTCGGCCTCCAAGGGCTTCCAGCGGGATTACCCCTACGGCCGCTTTGCCGCCGCCGTGCTGGGCTTCTGCAATGCGGATGGTCAGGGTGTGTACGGTCTGGAAAACTCCTATGAGTCCACGCTGGCCGGTGTGAATGGCCGCACCATCACCCTGCGCAACGCCTACGGCAATGCCATTGCCGATGAAAACGCCACCACCTACGCCGCCAAAGACGGTTCCAATCTGGTGCTCTCGCTGGATGTGAACATTCAGGAGGTGGTGGAGCGCTACCTGAACGAGGCCGTGGCGGCCAACACCGTTGAGAACCGCGGCTGTGCCATTGTGATGAATGTCAAGACCGGTGCCATCCTTGCCATGGCCTCCAAGCCGGACTTTGACCCCAATGACCCGCAGGATTTCAGCGCCAATCTGGCCTACCTGACGGAGCAGGTGCAGGCTGAGCCGGAACTGTACACCATCTACAAAAAAGACGAGAATGGCAACTACCTGCGGGATGAGAACGGCCAGAAGATCGTGGATGAGGAGGCCGACTACACCGGCACCTACCGGGATATCCAGTGGAAGAACAAGACCATCACCGAGCTGTACTACCCCGGAAGCGTGTTCAAGGTCATCACCGCCGCCATGGGTGTGGACAGCGGCAAGGCGACCTATTACACCACCCTGAACTGCTCCGGCGCGTACAGCGTGGCAAAGCAGACCTACCACTGCGCCGGCAGAAAGGCGCACGGGGCCCAGAATCTGGCCGAGGCCCTGCGCAACAGCTGCAACATCTACTTTGTCCAGCTGGGCCAGCGCGTGGGTTCCAGCCTGTTCTATGATTACTTTGATGCCTTTGGCTTTACCGAGCGCACCGGTGTGGACCTGCCCAATGAGACCAGCTTCATGCAGTATTACAGCAAGAGCCGTCTGGGCGAGGTGGAGCTGGCCTCCTCCGCCTTTGGTCAGGCCATGGCCGTGACCCCGCTGCAGGTGTGCACTGCCGTCTCGGCGGCAGTCAACGGCGGCTATCTGGTCACCCCCCATGTGGTGGATAAGATCACGGACCAGAACGGCAATGTGGTGCAGGAGATCGGCACCAACACCCGCCGTCAGGTCATCAGCGAGAGCGCCAGCGAGACCATCCGCCAGATCATGGAGTTTGAGGTGGGCGACGGCACCCAGGGCGGCGGCGGCAACGCCTACGTTGCAGGCTACCGCATCGGCGGCAAGTCCGGCACCTCCGAGCAGCTGAACATGGACCGCCGCGCCGATGGCGACTACAAGAAGGTGGCATCCTTTGCGGCTGTCCTGCCCGCCAACGACCCGGAGATCCTGGTCTACGTCATGCTGGACGACCCCAACAATGCCCGCACCGACTATTCCTCCATTCTGGCGGCTCCGGTGGTGGGCAACATCATCAGTGAGATTGCGCCCTATCTGGGCATCGCCACCGACGGCGTGGACCGCAGCGGCACCACCGTCAAGGTGCCCAACCTGACGGGCAAGGAGTGGAGCAACGCGCAGGTGCAGCTGAACATCAAGGGTTTGAAGCATCACCTGGCCGAGAGCGAATCCGACCAGACCGCCGCCCTTGTTACCTACCAGTACCCCCGCGCGGGGGCAGAGGTGCCCTACGGCACCACCGTTTATCTGTATACCGATACCTATGAGGGCAAGCACGCCGAGGTGCCGGACGTGACCGGCAAGAGCGCGGACTTTGCCCGGCAGATGCTGAACGCCGCAGGGCTCAACTGCACAGTCGAAGGCTCCGGCATGGTCCAGAGCCAGAGTGAGGCACCCGGCTCCAGCGTCCAGCAGGGAACCATCGTACATCTGATCTGTGGATAAAGGGGAATGAGAGTATGGAAGCAATTGCAGCAAACATCCTGTTGGAGGGCCTGGCCGTCAACGCGCTGGCCCGGTGCGAGACCCCGGTCACGCTGGTGACCACCGACAGCCGTGAGGTCTGCCCCGGGTGCATCTTTGTGGCGTTCCCGGGCGAAAAATTCGACGGCCATGATTTTGCCGCCAAGGCGCTGGAAAACGGCGCGCTCTGCGTGGTGCTGAACCACCCCGTGGAAGGCGTGCCGGAGGAGAAGAGCGTGATCTGCCCGGACAGCTACCACGCCATGATGGTGCTGGGGGCCAATTACCGCAGCCAGTTCCACCCCAAAGTGGTGGGCGTGACCGGCAGCGTGGGCAAGACCACCACCAAGCAGATGACCTACGCCGCCATTGCAGGCTTTGGCAGTACCATCAAGACCGAGGGCAACCAGAACAATGAGCTGGGCCTGCCCCGTACCATGTTCCGCATCGGCAAAGAGACCCAGTACGCTGTGGTGGAGATGGGGATGAGCCACGCCGGGGAGATCGAGCGCCTGAGCAAGTGCGCCCGCCCGGATGTAGGCATCATCACCTGCATCGGGGTGTCCCACATCGGCAATCTGGGCAGTCAGGAGAACATCTGCAAGGCAAAGCTGGAGATCTGC
>OMFD01000864.1_pt1 | contig 17447 bp, 7 predicted proteins | sample 1645541 | NCBI WGS metagenome assembly OMFD01 (sample SAMEA103958149, study PRJEB25191) | human gut metagenome | biome: human-associated habitat [ENVO:00009003]; feature: intestine environment [ENVO:2100002]; material: feces | place: Germany | collected 2013/2015
TGGTGTAAAGCTCGGTCATGGAGTTGCTGACCGGGGTGCCGGTGGCAAAGATCACACCTCGGTTTCCGGTGACCTCATCCATATAGCGGCACTTGGCAAACATATCGGAGGATTTCTGCGCGTCCGATGTGGAAAGACCAGCCACATTCCGCATTTTTGTGTATAGAAACAGGTTTTTATAGTTGTGGGCCTCGTCCACAAACAAACGGTCCACACCCAGCTGCTCAAAAGTCACCACATCGTCTTTTCGTCCCTCGGCTTGCAGCTTTTCCAGTCTGGCTTCCAGAGACTTTCTGGTACGCTCCAGCTGCTTGACGGTAAAACGCTCGCCGCCACTGGCCTGTACCTCTGCAATCCCCTCGGTGATCTCGTCGATCTGCTCATAGAGAAGCCGTTCCTGACGCTCCCGGCTGATGGGGATACGCTCAAACTGGCTGTGTCCCATGATAATGGCATCATAATCACCCGTCGCAATACGAGCGCAGAACTTCTTTCGGTTATGGGTCTCAAAGTCCTTTTTGGTGGTGACTAAGATATTGGCGGAAGGATAGAGACGCAGAAACTCCGACGCCCACTGCTCGGTCAGGTGGTTTGGAACCACAAAAAGAGATTTCTGGCACAAGCCCAGGCGTTTGGCTTCCATAGCAGCGGCCACCATCTCAAAAGTTTTGCCTGCGCCTACTTCATGTGCCAACAGGGTATTTCCTCCATACAGCACATGGGCAATGGCGCTTTTCTGGTGTTCCCGCAGGGTAATGGCCGGGTTCATCCCTCCAAAAGTGATGTGGCTGCCATCATATTCACGGGGACGGGTAGAGTTCATTTCCTCGTTGTACTGGCGCACCAAAGTCTGGCGGCGTTCCGGGTCTCTCCAGATCCAGTCCCTAAAGGCTTCCCGGATCGCTTGCTGTTTTTGGGCCGCCAGGGTGGTCTCCTTGGCGTTCAGCACGCGGCGCTCTTTTCCGTCTGCGTCCTCTATGGTGTCATAGATACGGACATCCCGCAGGTTCAGGCTGTCCTCCAAAATCTTGTAGGCATTGGCACGGCTGGTTCCGTAGGTGGTGTAGGCTGCCACATCGTTGTAGGATACGGAAGATTTCCCCTTGATCTGCCATTCAGCAGTAAAGGAAGAATAGTTGACCTCGATACTGCGCTGGAGATAAAACGGGGTGTTGAAGGTCTCATACATAAACTGCTGGATGTACTCTTTGTCGATCCAGGTAGCGCCCAGACGCACCTCGATCTCCGACGCATCCAGGTCTTTGGGCTGGGCGGCGGTAAGAGCTTCCACATTGACTGCATAAACCGGGTCCTGCTGTGCCGCCCGCTGCGCCTGACGCAGTTTGCGGCGTACATTGCCAGAGAGGTATTCATCAGCAGTCACATAATGGGGTGTGCCGTCTTTCTCCAGCTGTCCCGGTACACGGAAGATTACGCCTTGCAGCTCTCCGGCCAGTTCTTCTTTTGTTTTTCCGGTAAGCTGGCTCATATAGTCCATATCCACGCAGGCTTTTTCCGAGATGGACACCGCCAGTGCTTCACTTGCCGTATCCACCACAGCCACCGCCTGATGGGGCTTGATGGTCCGCTTGGTGAACATATCTGCCTTGCGTTCCAGCTTTCCGTCCTCGTCGATGACTTCCAGCGCACAGAGCAGGTAATAGGAAGAATCGTCTGCATAGGCCAGTCGGTTTGCACGGTCATTGATGAGACCGTATTTTGCAGAAAAGCTGTCATAGAGGCTGTTCAGTTCCGCCTGCTTTTGGGTAATGGTGCTGTCCGGAACCGCTGCATCCATCTGAAGGTCGATCAGTTCCTGCACACAATCACGCAGTCCCACAAGACCTTTTACACGGGCTTCGGCGGTGGCGTTGAGGTCAGGGCGCACCATACGGCTGTTTTCCCGGTAGTACACCTGCCCGTCTACAATGGCATAGGAATAGTTCTTCACATTGGGGTCGGCAGGAATGGAGGTGTCAATAGCTTCGCCTTCGCCCAGCTCCGGCAGCTCTGCCTCCTGATAAGTGCCATGAATATACTTCACCGCATCATGCAGCTGGTCGGAAAGCTCCAGTCCCTCGATAGGGTTCACGGTGTAGTCCATACCATGAGCAGTGCTTACCGGCTCCTGTCTGCCCAGCACCATTTCCGGGTGGTCGATAAAATACCGGTTGATGGCAAATCCGTCCTCCGTCTGTCCGGTTTGAGTCCATTCCGGCACGATGTCCAGCGGGCGGTCCCGCTTTTGGAGGAAGATGATGTCCGATACCACCTCGGCACCGGCATTCTTTTTGAACGCGTCATTAGGCAGACGGATAGCTCCCAGCAGTTCAGCACGCTGGGCAAGATAGCGGCGCACGGTGGAATCCTTGGCGTCCATGGTATATCGGGAGGTCACAAAAGCTACCACGCCGCCGGGACGCACCTGATCCAGTGCTTTGGCAAAAAAATAGTTATGAATACTGAAATTCAGCTTGTTGTAGGCTTTGTCGTTGACCTGATACTGACCGAACGGCACATTGCCGATGGCAAGGTCAAAGAAGTCACGCCTGTCGGTGGTCTCAAAGCCGCCTACTGTGATGTCCGCCTTGGGATAGAGCTGCTTTGCGATGTGCCCGGAAACAGGGTCCAGCTCCACGCCGTACAGACGGCTGTTTCGCATTTTCTCCGGCAGCATACCGAAGAAATTGCCCACACCCATAGACGGCTCCAGAATATTTCCGGTCTCAAATCCCATACGGTCCACCGCTTCATAGATGGCCTGAATGACCGTAGGGCTGGTGTAATGGGCGTTGAGGGTAGAGCTTCTGGCGGCGGCATATTCCGACCGGGTCAGCAGTTCTTTTAGCTGGGCATACTCTAAAGCCCATGCCGGTTTCTCCGGGTCAAACGCATCAGAGAGACCGCCCCAGCCCACATATCGAGAAAGAACCTCCTGCTGTTCGGGGCTTGCCTGCTGTCCGGCAGCTTCCAGCTCTTTCAGCAAACGAATCGCATTGACATTTGCCTGGAACTTGGCTTTCGGACCGCCTTCGCCCAAATGCTCATCGGTAATGCGGAAGTTTTTTGCATTGCGGCGCAGGTTAGCCTTGTATTCCTCATAGGAGGCTTCCTCGGCAGCTTTGGCATTGGGGAAGGTCTGCCACTGGCCATTGACCTGAATGGAAACCGGGTGTTCGTCCAGCACTTCCTCAAAGGTTTTCTCCGGCTCTGTCACAGGCGCTGGTGGCTCCGGCTCCTCGATATGCAGTCGTTCCACCACCACATCATAAGGCAGATTGTTCTTATCGCCCGGATAGACGGCCACGGTCTCGGAATGGAAGGTCGGGGATTCGGCAGCCGGTTGGGGCTGTTCCTGTCCAAAACCGTCCTGCTGACGGGCATACATCCCGCGCAGCAAAGGCGCAACCTCATCCCAGCGGAAATACAGCATAGCCAGACGCTTTTCCTCTGCATCCATGACTTCCAGTTCTATGCCCTGTGCCGTGGTACGGTAATCGGCAATATCGCCGGTCTCCAGATTCAGTGTCTCGATCTCACCGGAATAGGCTCTGCTCAGCCAGTAGGCGATCTCGCTGTTGCTCCTGCCGGATTGCAGCAGCGTGGAAATCTGCTTTTTATCCGCTTCATCCATCAGTCCATGAGCCAATACATCCCGCAAGTCCTGATCTGCCTTGTCCGGGTCAATAGGAAGAAACTCGGTATAGTAAGCATTGCGGCGGTCTGCCCGAAGCAGCTGCTCGAACTGTTCTTTGCGCTCTGCCCGGTAGATGGGATATACCATCCCGGTGGGCAGAAGCTGTACGGTGTCCTCCCGCAGCTCGGTGATCTGATAGGCGTCATCCTCGATATACACGGTATCGCCCACGGCATAGACCGGGGCGGCTGGGTCATAGGAGGTTCTTTGCGGAATTGGGCGGCGAACTGCGTCATATTCCTCATCGGAAATGGAAACTTTGGAAGTCTGCTCTGTCTCGGCATCTGCGATCTGCTCGGCATCTGACATCACCTGTTGGATAAACGGGGCATTGTCCAGTTTTTCCGTGTCTGCCACCTGTCCGTTGACAATCCCTCTTTCCTCCAGAGCTTCCCGGATGGCGATGGGGTCGATGTCGTCAAAACGGTCCTGTTCTTCTTCGGTATAGAACCGGTCCTCCTGAATGAGCTGGGCAATCCGGCGCTGTACCTTCGGCCAGGGCAGCTGCGTTTCCTCCGGGCTGCCGGCACGGACAACGAACAGGCTGTTGCTGTTACTGCCGCCGTATTCCTGAGCCAGCCATGCGGCGGTATCTTTTTCTCTTGCATGGTCTTTCATATAGCGGACAACAGCGTGTTTACTCTCGATATTGCCGTTCCATGCACAAAGGGCAGTATCAATATCTTCCTGAGAAAGAGGGCGCAGAAGCTCATGGAGCTTTGGATAGGTCTCGTCGATCACTTCCCGGTGTAAACGCTGACGGAACTCCGGCACATCCGAATAGAGTCGGATCAGCTCCATATCCTTAGAACCAAGGACCGCACGGCGCACAGCGGCATTACCCTCGATGACAGCATTTTCACGGTCAGAATGACCGCAGGCATTGCGGTATGCGGTATCCTCAGAAATGGCGGCAGTCACCACAGGCTTATACTGCTCAAACTGCTCCCCAAGGGTAGGCTTTGGTGTTTCTTCATCCATCTCCGGCTGCTGGGCTTGAATGGCATCTTCTTCGGCCAGTTCCTGTTCAGACTGGATCTTGTCATACTGTGCCTGTTCCTGTTCGGTAAGATAGCGGTCTTTCTGGACAAGTGAGGTAATGCGCTTGGCAACCTTTTCCCAGTTCAAGTGAACATCCGGGCAGTCCTGCTTTTTATAGTGCAGTCCTTTCCCATCGTGATCTTCGCCGCTGTGTGTTGCGCCGGACAGGGCATGAGAGCGTCCGCCAATGCCATACTCGTCTTTGAGGAATCTCACTTTCTCCTTATCCGTATGGTTTGCCATGAAGAACGCATAGATACGGCCTTTTCCTCCGGCGAAACTGCTGCCGCCGGTCATAGCGGCGTCGATCTCATCCTCGGTAATGAAGTGCTGAACGGTTGGCACTTGGGAAAGGTCTGAAGAAAAGGTCCTGCGTGGCAGGTCAAGGTCCTTCAGGTTCTCCCAGATCTCCCTTGGTCTGTGATAGTGAAAACGCAACAGGTCACGGTCCTGCTGATAGGCAGTCCAGAAGGCGGCGTATTCTTCCTTGAGGGTCTGGCGGAAAGCCGGGTCACTCAGCTGCTCCGTCAGGCGGCGGGTCTCCTCCGGGAAACCATTGCCTTTGATCTCTGACAGGCAGGACAAATATCCGGCTTTTCTGGCGTCCTCACTGAGATCGTGATACAGATGCCAGAGCTTTTCTGCAAGGAGGGAGCGTTCATAGCCTGCCGCTTCTGCAAGCTCCACATTGGAGGCAAACTGACCACTTTCCAAAAGCTCCCCGATACGCTCTGCGGCGCTCTCCCAGGAAATGACCTGGGCAGACCTGTCATAACGGACAGACTTCCCATGGGAAAGATGGATACCATCCTCGGCATACCATGCGCTCACACTGCCAAGGCCATTGCCGCCGTGGTACAGCGTTTTCAGTATCTCGGCAATCTCAGCGGTGGTTTTCTGCTTTTCAAAGGCTGCAACCACACGCTCCCTTTGACGGTCTGTATTGCCGCCCAAACGCAGCACATGGTCGATGTCATTTTGGGCAAAAGAAAAAGCAGAGGATGTATGCGCTACATTCTCTGCTTCATCTATGGATTGGATCTGTTCCGCTTCGGAGAGGAACAGGTTTAGGGTCAGCTGTTGATAAGCTCCGCCATCAGGATTTCCTCGGCCTGAGCTTTGCAGGTGTTCATCAGCCCCACCCACTTCATGGGATCGCTGGCTTTCAGTTCCTCGGTGGCTCCCGCTTCCTTCGCCAGCTGGGGCATCATCTGCTCCAGTCTGCTCTGGGCGGTCTCGTCGATCTCCAGAAGGTGCGGGTACAGCTTCTCGCTCAGCAACATCTGGTTGTAGAGGATGGGACGGTGTTCCTTCAGGTAGGTTTTCCTCATCCTGCCGTACTTGCCCAGGGGTTTCTCCGGCTGCTGGCTCAGCTTCAGGTCGGGAATCAGATAGTCTCCGTTCTGGATATAGGTCATGGGATTGTTCATCTTGTTTGCTCCTTTCTTGGTTGGCTTCGCGCTCTGCATTTCGGACGGTAACGCCGATCTGCCGCAGCACCTGCTGGTTGATCTGGCTGACCGCTGTTCCCAGCGCCCCGATGGTGGACGGGGTGTTGAAATCAAAGATCGCCATGAAATCTTCGTGGTCGAAGTAGCGTTCCGGCTCCAGTCCGCAGCGGGACATCAAAGCGTAAGTGATGCTGACGGTGGCTGCTGCCTTGAACTGTACTCCGATGTTAAACTCATCATATTCCTCCAAAAAGGAACCGTCAACGATATAGAAGAAGTCCTGCTGATGCTCCGTCCAGTATTCCTCAGCCAGTTTTCCGGCTACCTCGGTGAGCTGTCCGGCAAGGTCATCACCGGAAACATCATAGGTGCGCTCAAGCATGGCCTGCACCGAATCCAAATGGCGCTCCTCCAGCTGCCACAGCCAGGGAGTGCGGGAATGTTCACGGGTTCCGGTGTCGGAAATATCAAAGACATAACGCAGGCGGGGCCTGTCCCCGGAATCGTCCACCAGAGCAATCCCTTTGGAACCGCGCCTTACATACCGGCCCATCTTTTCATTCCACAAATCGTACTCTGCACAGGCGGTGGCGTCCGGTCGCTGGGCGTAGATCATCAGCTGTTCATGGAACGGGTATTTGTAAAGTCGGGAAGCAGTGGTGAGAAACCCTGCCCATTCCTGCCAGCTCCCCGTGAGCTGCGTTGCCACCTTCTCCGCCATCTGTGCATATAGTTCAGCTTTGGTTGGCATAGTGTTCTGTCCTCCTTTCGGTTTTGGGGTAAAGAGGTGGGGTGGCATATTGCCACCCCATCCCTGCGATTATGGTGTTTACTGGTCAAAATCCGGGTACAACTCCAGCTCGGCAAACTCGGCATCACTCATGGCCTGGAGCTTGCCCAGTGCGCTGTCTGTCAACTCCCGCAGCTCGGTTTCCTCCGGGGCCAGCTCGCCGCGCATCTCACGCAGGCTGTCGATCAGTCCGGTGCGGCTGCCGGTATTGTAAATGCACATCAGGTTCATTTCCTCAAAAGTAAAGTTTCCCATATCAAATCTCCCTTTCCGCACTCTTTTTTGGCGCTATCTTTTTGTGTTCTGCCTTGGGCTGGCTTTTCAGCTGCTCCATGACGGACTTTTTCTTTTCCCGTTCCTCCCGATGGGCAGCGGCAGCCAAATCCATGAGGGAAATGGGCTGACCGTTGCGGGCCTGCTGTTCCAGCTCTGCCACCGTAGGCTCTTTTGCGCCATTGTTGATGATACCGTCGATCATGCCGTAATCGTCCTCCACGGCCATCTCCGCATTTTTCAGCGGATTTTCCGGCAGGAATCCGGGGATCTGGGTAAAACCAACACTGTCACAGTAATGACAGGATACCTTACCGTCCTGCTTGATCGCAACGATGTCACTGACACTCATAGAAGGACTGTGAAAATCCGCCGGCTTTTGCAGATTAAACTGCTCATATAGTTTTTCCAGCTGCTCCGGTACCGTGCCAGACTCCCTCAGCGGAGCTGTGTAAATGAGGTCATAATTGCTGCGGTCTATGGAAATGTCATGGGACTTTAGCCAGTCCAGATTCATAAAGCGCACATTCTGCGGATCGTCACGGCTCACCTGATAGATGGCAAAGCAATCTCTGTTCTGAGCGAGAAATGCTTGTTCCCGTTCCTGCTGATGTTCCTGGCGCTCTATGACCTTTTCGTGGAACTGAGGGCTTTTCTCCCATTCCTCACGATCCACACCGAAAAGGCCGCCATGATCCATGATTTCCTGCGAGTCAAATACCATACTCTCCGTATTGTCCTCATGCAGCACATAGACAGTCAAACCAGCGGCATCCAGTTCCAGCGCCCGTTCTCTGGTGACAGGGAGCATCCCATCATAGAAGTAGCCGTATTCCTGCATATCCGGTGTGGAGACCTGCTCATCAGGCATGGGGTATTCATCCAGCGCCTGCTCCTGTGCTTCCGGCAGCTGAAAAGAAGCAGTCATCTGACTGACCTCTGCCTGCATCTGCTGATAGGCAGCGTCCTGCAAGGTTTCAATCATAGACAGGGGCGCATACTTTACTGAATTGCTGCTCAAATCGTTATCATCACAAATCTGGAGAACTGCCTTCATGCGGGAAATCTCCGGCATATCCAGCTGACCACCATCCAGCTCTTTCATGGACGCGGCATCGTAAAGGGTATAATCCCAGCCGCTGTCACAGGACTGGATATGAAGATAGGTGGCATCGTCAATCAGAAACAAAGCCTCCTGCTGGTTGGCGTCCGCCCCCAGCACTTCCATTTCTGGCATTGCCGCAGCCAGTTCCTTTACCGCTTTTTGCACCAGAGGATTATCACGGTAATAGTCGATTGCCTGGATGGTGTCCAGGTCAATGGTCTGGCCGGTCAAAATCGGAAAAGGTCCTTCATAGTCGCTTCCGTCTTTCAGCTCAAAACCAATGCCCTTGATCCCGTTCATTCGTTCTGCCGGAATCTCCTGATAAATGCGGATTGCTTCCTCCAAAGACAGGTTATCGTGGTATTCTCCGAGGTTTGGAAATTCCATGCACTCTGCTACATAGTAGGTCAGATCGCCGGTCTGCTGTCTATCAGATACCTTAGCGGCATCTTCTGGCTGCTCTATCGGGGCGGGTTCCGGCTCTACCTTTGCATGAGGGTCGATTCCGCGCTCTTTGCAGATTTCCTTATAGTGGCGCTCAATGTCGGAGATCAAAGTGCCGGAGGTTTTGTTGATGGTCTCCAAACTGGCTCTCAGCTCTTTCAGCTCTTTGCCCTGGCTCCAGCTTGCAATATAGCCGAAGCTGTTTTCTCCGGTCTCGATGCCAAAATATTTGCAGACTGCGTAGGAGATGCTTTCAGCCTCCACTTCCTCCGTGTGGCGATTTTTGATTGCCTGTTTTTCTGTGGTTGGATCTTCCTCAACTGCAAGACGCCATTCAAACTGATTTTCGTCCACATAGCGCCAATCCATATCAGAAGCAAACAGTTCAGCTTCTCTTTCTGTGGCAAAATCCAGCTTGAAATCATGCTTGGTTCCACCTTCACTCTCCAGCACAACCTTCCATGACGGTAGCATTTCATATTTTTTAGGGTCATGGAGCTTGCTGTGGGCAATCTCATGTACTGTGGCCGAAACCGTCTGCACCTCACTCATGCCCTGACGAATGGCAATTTTCTGATGATCAGCAGAAAAATAGCCGTCCGTATCAGCGGCCATTGCTTCAAAAGTAATCGGCACCGGTGCGCTGCGGCGCAGGGCCTCCATGAATGCCTCATAATTTGGCACATTGCCGGAAAGGGAGGAAGCAAGCTCCGGCAAAGGTTTCCCGTCGGTCTGACTCACATCAAAGACCTTGACAGGGCGAAACATGGGAATCTCGATTTCTTTTTCCTCTGTGACGATCTTTCCGTCTTTATCCAGAATCGGAGCCTTGGTATCTGGGTCCAGCTTCTGCTCCTCGATTTTCTTCTTATACGGTGTGGGAGCGATGATGGTAATGCCATGCTCGCCCTTTTTTACATGACGCTCAAACTGGTCTTTCCACTTATTGTATCCGGCTACCAATGTGGCGTCCGGCTTCTGCATATAGATGAGCATGGTGTTGTTTACCGAATAGCGGTGGAAGCGGGACATGACGGACAGATAGCGCATATACTTTTCACTCTCAAACAGTTCTTTGATGCCCTGCTCGATGCCATCTGTGATTTCCCTTAGCCGTTCTCGGTTGGTGGGTTTGTTCTCAGCCATGATTTTCAATCTCCTTTCCAAGTGTGTGATTTCTGCTGTGTGTTCTGCAATCCATGCCTTTTGTTCTTCTTCACTTTCATAAAGAAAAAGGTCCAGCAGGTACTCTACATAGGCTTTCTTCTGGATTGCTTCCACAAAGCGGGGGTGCGGTTCTTCCTCCGGTGTTTTGGGAGAACGGTCGGCTTCCCATTTTTTCAGCAGATAGTAGTAATCGGACAGTACGCGGTAACAGCGCTGTCGATCCTCCCGAAACTTCTGTGCCTCGGTTTTTTGCCGGACATATCTCCTGCGGGGCGGGGCCTGACTGTCATAGATCAGGCCAAAGTCCTGTGCCAGTTTCTCCGCCGCTTCTTTTGGGGAGAGGTTAAAGAGCTTTGCGGTAAAGTCGATCACATCCCCATCTTCACCGCAACCAAAGCAGTGGAACCGCTGGTCTACCTTCATGCTGGGGTTCTTATCATCGTGAAAGGGACAGCAGGCCATGCCATTTCGTTTGACCTCGATCCCATAAAACGCTGCCGCTTCTCTGGTGCTGACCGACTGCTTGACCGCTTCAAATACATTCTCTGCCATGTGCCTTTAACTGCCGGACTTTTTCACAGGGGGCTGGTATCCGGCGGCTTTCGCACGCTCACTGGCAGCTTTGCGACGCTCGGCGCTGTATGGCTCCCGGACTGATACACACCGCTTGGGAACGGTAAAGTTATGGGCGTCCTTTCGGGTGATCTGGTCGGGGTGCTTTTTTGCCAGCAGTTCCAGCTTCTCCATCAGACGGGGATCGTGGGTGTAGACCTCAGCCATTGGTTCTGCCTGGTTATAGAGGAGAATGGTTTCCCGTTCCACTAAAGAGAGCTTCATCGGCTGCCTCCTTTCCGCTGGTCAAATTCCAGCTTGAAGTTGGCATACTGTCCATCGTCCTCCAAAACCACAGTGGCATCGTAGGTCTTGCCGGTTTTCTCCGAATATAGCCCCGTCACACGGACACGGCCATCGTTCAGCAGCGCAGACACCACAGCCTTGGTCGGCTGTTTTTTCTTGGCAGCCCACCATTTGTTGTTTTTCCAGATTGCAAATTTGCAAGAATCATTCTGACAGAAGAAGCCTTTTTGCAGTTCTGCAACTTCACCGCCGCAGCGAGGGCATTTGCCCACCACCTCCCGGGGCGGAGTGAACAGGTACTCAGTTCCCTTGATGACCTGATAAGTCCCCACCAGATCTTTCAGCATGGTGCTGATCCCGGCCAGAAACTCCTCTGGGGCAAGCTGCCCGCGCTCGATCTCGCCCAGGCGGTACTCCCACTCGGCAGTCAGAAGCGGCGATTGCAGTTGTTCCGGCAGCACTGTAATAAGGGAAACTGCATCGTGGGAAGGGAGAAGCTGCACCGTTTTCCTGCTCTTTTTTCGTTCCAGAAAACCGGCAGATACCAGCTTTTCCAAAATACCGGCACGGGTGGCCGGTGTCCCCAGACCTTTTCGCTCAGCATCCTCTGGCATATCATCTTTCCCGGCAGTCTCCATTGCGGACAATAGGGTGTCCTCCGTAAAGTGCTGAGGCGGACTGCTTTTGCCTTCTTTGACGATTGCCGCAGAAACCGAAAGGGTCTGTCCTTCGGTCAGCTCCGGCAGGGCTTTCTCTACGCCCTCTTTTTTCGGCTCTGTATCCTTCATTTTGGCACGATAAGCGTCCTCCAGTGCTTTCCATCCGGGATGCTTCACCGTTTTTCCTTTTGTGGTAAACTCCCCACCGGCACACGCTGCAATCACAACGGTTTCCGAATAGATATGGGGCTGGGCTACGGCGCACATCAGACGCAGGGCCACCAGCTCCAGCACCGCTTTTTCTCCCGCAGGAAGGGCAGAAAGGTCTGCATCCTTGAGATTTCTGGTAGGGATTACTGCGTGGTGGTCGGTTACTTTCTTATCGTTGATTACCGTCTGCGGATCACAGGTAATGGCGATTCCTTTGCGAAACGGCATAGCATTGGCAACCAGATTCACCAGCACCGGCAGGCTGTCTGCCATATCACCAGTCAGATAGCGGCTGTCAGTACGGGGATAGGTGCAGAGCTTCTTTTCATACAGGCTTTGCAGATAGTCCAGGGTCTGCTGGGCTGTAAATCCAAGCAGGCGGTTGGCATCTCTTTGCAGAGTAGTCAGGTCATAGAGGGCAGGCGGCTTTTCGGACTTTTCCTTGCACTCCACCTTTTTGATTGTGACATTTACACCCTGACAGGCTTCTTTCAGCTGCTCAGCAGCAGCCTTATCCGCCATGCGCTCCCCGGATACGGTAAGACCGGGCAGCTCCAGCGCCACGGTATAAAAGGGAATCGGCTGAAAGGTGTCGATCTCAGCTTCTCGCTGGACAATAAGCGCCAGCGTCGGGGACATCACGCGCCCGATGTTGAGGGTTCGGTGATACAGCACGGAAAAAAGCCTTGTCGCATTGATCCCCACCAGCCAGTCGGCCTTGGCACGGCAGAGGGCAGCATCCCGAAGTCCGTCATAATCCGCACCGGGGCGCAGGTTTGCAAAGCCTTCCCTTATGGCAGAGTCCTCCATCGAAGAAATCCAGAGCCTTTTCATCGGCTTCTTGCAACCTGCCAGCTCATAGACGCTACGGAAGATCAACTCGCCCTCGCGTCCGGCATCGCAGGCATTTACCACCTCCGAAACATCCGGGGCATTCATCAGCTTTTTGAGAATATCAAACTGCTTTTTCTTATCCTTTCCCACCACCATCTGCCAATACTCCGGCAGAATAGGCAGGTCATCATATCGCCACTTGGCATACTTGGGGTCATAGCTGTCTGCATCCGCAAGACCGGCCAGGTGGCCCACGCACCAGCTGACACGCCAGCCGTTGCCCTCCAGATACCCGTCCTTACGGACGGTTGCACCGATCACCGCCGCCAAGCTCTGGGCAACCGATGGTTTTTCGGCAATTACCAATTTATGTTGAGCCATGATGGTTCCTCCTCTCTTTGAGCCATCGGGACATTTCCCGGTGACAGATACCTACGCAGGGCCTTCCATAATTCCCGCAACCATAGCAGGGGTGGCTGTGGGGTAAAGAAGGAGGACGGGAAGTTTCCTTCCCGCCCTCCGGCCTGCGTGTCATCATGCGTTCATAGGGACTGTCTGTGAATCGGGTCATTTCACGCTGTCCTCGTCATCTTCTTCTGTGCTGCCCCCGTCAGCATCCGGCTCGTCCGACTCCTCATCCTCGGTTTCCCATTCCTCGGAATCTTCCTCGCCATAATCATAATCGTCCAGACTGTCATTGCCCTTGGTCTTAGGCTTGTTCTTAACGAGCTTCAAGTAGGCAAATACGCCACCGCCTCCCAGCAGAGCCAGCAAAAGGACTATCGCAGCCGGGTTCAATCCGGCAGGCTTCTCTTTTTCCGGCTCCGATGTTTCTGCCGGAGGTTCCGGTGCTTTGCCCGTACATTTACTCTTATCAGTTGCGCAGACCGGGCAGGCCGTATTGACTGCCCCTGCTTCACATTTTGTTGAACAGCTGCATACCGCAGGCATCTCCTCTTTGGGTTTTCCATCTTCCATCAGCGCCGCAAGGTCTGCATCGTCCACCTGATTCAGAAAGTGAACAGCAGTCTCCTTGTCCTCATTCGCCCTATCAATCAAGATGTAAAAGTAATTTCCAGCTTTGGTCGTAACAGTAATAAGCTGCTTATTGCCTCCAAAATCATCCACCAATGCCGCATTCCCCTCCGGTGTAAGTGCCGGTGCCGGTTCTGTTTCTTCCACAATCACATTGCTGTCATTGGTAGAATCCTCTGCCGGTGCCGCCGGAGCCTGTTCTGACCCCTGTGCGAAAGCAGGGATTGTAAAGCCAAATGCCACAACCATTGTCAGGCAAAGGGCGGAAAGTGTTTTGCAAATTCTTTTATTCTTCATAAGCGGTAGCCTCCTGATTATTTGATTCCGACAGTGCTGTATCTCTGCCGTGGTTCATTCCACCGGAAAGCATAGCGTTCAGCTGTGCTGGAGTCATGCGTAACGCACGAACCATCTGAACGATTTCCAGATTCTCTGCCTCCGTTTTCTGTGCTTCCAAGGTCTTGAGCTTTTCCTGATATTCCGCAATCTTCTCACGGGTTTTCTCAATTTCCTGGTCGATACGTTCAATTTTGTTTTTTGCCATAACCGTTCACTCCTTTCCACAAAGTCTGTTACCAGTTCATCAGGCCGTAGCCCTTAATACTTTGATAATTCAGGTCATAACTTTTGATCTTGCAGGCATCGCCGGAATTTCCCTCCACGGTATAAACACGGCTGCCATCCGTACCGATCACGATACCCACATGGTCTGCTGTCCCATCCAAATCCCAATCAAAGAAAATTGCATCTCCGGGAGCCAGATTGTTATAGCCTCTTGCACCCCATTGTCCATGAGACTGGAACCACGGAACGCCCTGCCACTCACAGCCTGCAAAGCGCGGTTCACTTTTTCCAGCCTGGTTATAACACCAGGATACAAAGCAGGCGCACCACTCCACGCGGCTGTCAAAGCCATACCAGCTCCAATAAGGATAGCCGCCCACATTGCCGACCTGACGCTTGGCCAGCTCCACCAGCTGCGGATTTCCGGGACGGGTTCCATTTACGAACTGCACACCGGTCAAGTCCTCGGAATTGCTCATGTCAGGGGAACCACCGCCAAACAACAGCGGCTTATTGCCCATGGTCTGCCGGTAAACCTGATACATTTCCATCTGCTCCGGGGTCAGTAACTCCGACGCCACAGCGGAAATGGGCTTGCTGGTGAGTTTCACATTCAAAATGTAATACTCATAGGGAACTTCTTCTGAGGTGGTCTCGCCGGTCTCCGGGTCGGTGGAGGTCTCCGTGCGGTAGCGAATCTCCACTTCCTCAGTAAGCGTCAGCTGATACTGTGCTGCAAACACACGCGCCAGCTCTGCCTGAGCGCTCTGCTGGGTGTAACCTTGCAAGACGGCAGACAGAAATGCTGCCAGCTCATGAGGGTCATGGCCGATCATACCAAGGTCATAGCGATACTCGTCATACCCTGGGTGGCTGCTTTCAATGTTGTCGATTTCCTCCTGCAACTGGACTTCTCTGGCTGCATAATCTGCCTCCACTGCCAGCATTTCCGGGTCATCCGACGGATAGGTGGTGCCGGAGAGAACGGAACCGATGCTCTGCGCCATCATGGAGCAGGAGGACATGGTATTCATCAGCATACAGGTAATGAGGAACAAAACCCCTGCCATCAGGAAACCCTTCTTGTGGCGCATGACGAATGCCCCTGCCTGCTGTGCCTTTTCTTTTACCGTCCTTGCGACTTTTCCGGTTTTGGACGCAGCCTGGGCGGTATTTCCGGCAGTCTGACCGGCGTGTTTGGCGGCGGCATACTGCCTTTTGATGGCCTGCTTTTGCTGCCAGCGGGAAAGCGGATTGCTGGCAAACTGGGGATTTTCCTGCAAAGATTTCTGGTACAGAACATTTACATTTGCCTTTTCCAGTTGACGCTCTGCCTGTGCTGCTTTGCGGTACGGCTTCAGCTTGTGGCTGCGATAGCCCTCCCGCACCAGATAAGCGCCGGTCTCCACCGCCTCCTCGGACTTGTGGGCGCTTTCCACGCCCACATTGTCCTGCTCTGTTTCCCGGATCTCTTTGTGGAGCTTGCCCACGACCAGATGGACGGGAGCTTCCCTGACTCCTTGAGAAACTTTGGAAGGTGGCTTTTTCTTGTCCTCAAAGGTCAGCTTCGAGGTCTTTTTTCCGGTATCCGGGTCAATGACCGTCTGCCTGACCTTTTTCTTTGGGATATTGGCCTGCGCCTTATCTGCTCTGGCCGCAGCTTTCTCCGCTTTACGGATCGGCTTTTCCAGTGCAGGGTCAGACCGTTCCTCATCAGTAAAGCGCAGGCGCGGTTCCTTATTCAAACCATTCTCCCAGCATGAGGGAGGACATCATGTAGTGCAGCTCTGCATAAATGGCCATTCCCACCGGATCGTTGAACATACAGCCGGACAGGTAGGCATAAAACTGTGCCACCACATCGGACAGGATCTTCGCTTCGGTTCCTTCCAGGACCAGACCACCCATACCTTCCTTGGCACGGATGGTGCTCCAGACCTCTGCCAGACGGAGCAGCCCCACCTGACCGGTCTCATTCAGTTCGGCTGCCTGATCTGCCGCCGTGCGGCACTCACTTACCGCATCGGCCATGACCGTAAGCAGCTGGCTGCGCTGGGCATTTACCGCCCTGTCAAAAAACATCAGCGGATTTTTATTCAAAATGTTGGGATTCATCATCATTCATCCTCCTTCTTTTTCAGTTCCTGGGGTTTGGTAGTCATAATGCGGTAAAGTTCGGTGTTCTTCGGGAAGTGATCCACAAACGGCAGGATCGTGGAGCCATAGAACAGCAGGCCCTCGCCCTCACCGGAGTGGGTCACATAGCTAAGCTGGTGCGTGGAAATGCCCAGCTGCTTGGCGAGGATCTGACGGTCTCCGCCTGCCTGGTTGAGCATATACACGAAGTCGGAATTTTCAAAGATGTTCTCTACCTCGCGGCTGCTCAAAAGGTCTTTGACATTCTGGGTGATACCTGTCGGAATACCGCCCCATTTTCTGAATCGCTTCCAGATTTCCACCGTATAGGCGGCGGTCTGCTCTTCCTTCAAAAGCAGGTGCATCTCGTCGATGTAGTAACGGGTGGACTTGTGGGCGGCACGGTTGATGGTAACGCGGTTCCACACCTGATCCTGTACCACCAGCATACCGATTTTTTTAAGCTGCTTGCCCAGTTCCTTGATGTCGTAGCAGACAATCCGGTTATCAATGTCCACATTGCTCTGATGATTGAACACATTCAAAGAACCCGTTACATAGATTTCCAATGCCGTTGCAATGTACTGAGCTTCTTTTTCTTCCTGCTCCCGCAACAGGTTATAAAGGTCCTCCAAAATCGGCATATTCTCCGGCTTTGGGTCATTGAGATATTCGTTGTAAACCAACCGTACACAACGGTCAATAATGGTTTTCTGCACCGGCTGCAAGCCCTCCTTACCGCCCACGATCAGCTCACACAAGCTGAGGATAAAGTCAGACTTGAGTGACAGCGGGCTTTCATCATCCGAATAGTCCAGATTCAGATCCATCGGATTGATATAGTTGGTTGAAGTAGGTGAGATCTTGATGACCTGCCCATGCAGACGCTCAACAAGAGGTGCGTACTCCGCTTCCGGGTCACAGATAATGACATCATCACTGGTAAGCAAAAAGCAGTTGGCAATTTCTCGTTTTGCGCTGAAGGACTTACCGGAACCCGGCGTACCCAGAATCAGGCCGTTGGGGTTTTTCAGCAGCTTTCTGTCCACCATGATGAGGTTGTTGGACAGAGCATTGATGCCGTAGTACAGAGCTTCTTTCCCGTTCTGGAACAGTTCCTGCGTAGTAAAGGGCACAAAGATAGCTGTGGAACTGGTGGTCAGTCCTCGCTGAATCTCAATCT
>OMFD01000874.1_pt1 | contig 17274 bp, 8 predicted proteins | sample 1645541 | NCBI WGS metagenome assembly OMFD01 (sample SAMEA103958149, study PRJEB25191) | human gut metagenome | biome: human-associated habitat [ENVO:00009003]; feature: intestine environment [ENVO:2100002]; material: feces | place: Germany | collected 2013/2015
TGGTGTAAAGCTCGGTCATGGAGTTGCTGACCGGGGTGCCGGTGGCAAAGATCACGCCACGGTTTCCGGTAATCTCATCCATATAGCGGCACTTGGCAAACATATCGCTGGACTTTTGGGCATCGCTGGTGGAGAGACCTGCCACATTCCGCATCTTGGTGTATAAAAACAGGTTTTTATAGTTATGCGCCTCATCGACGAATAGGCGGTCCACACCCAACTGCTCGAATGTTACCACATCGTCCTTGCGGCTCTCGGCCTGCAATTTCTCCAGCCGGGCTTCCAGGGACTTCTTGGTGCGTTCCAACTGCTTGACCGTGAAACGCTCACCGCCGCTGTACTTCACCTCGGCAATGCCCTCGGTGATCTCGTCGATCTGCTCCTGAAGGAGCCGTTCCTGACGCTCTCGGCTGATGGGGATTTTCTCAAACTGGCTGTGTCCCATGATGATGGCGTCATAGTCGCCGGTGGCAATGCGGGCGCAGAACTTCTTGCGGTTGTGGGTCTCAAAGTCCTTTTTGGTGGTGACAAGAATGTTGGCGGAGGGATAGAGCCGCAGAAACTCCGACGCCCATTGTTCGGTCAGATGGTTCGGCACCACAAAGAGGGATTTCTGACACAAGCCCAGGCGCTTACTCTCCATGGCGGCAGCCACCATTTCAAAGGTTTTACCAGCGCCTACCTCGTGCGCCAACAGCGTATTGCCGCCATATAGCACATGAGCAATAGCGTTTTTCTGGTGTTCCCGCAAGGTGATGGCCGGGTTCATGCCGCCGAAAGTAATGTGTCCGCCGTCGTATTCACGGGGACGGGTGGAGTTCATTTCCTCATTGTACTGGCGGACCAGAGCTTGGCGGCGGTCCGGGTCTTTCCAAATCCAGTCTTTGAAAGCGTCCCGGATGGCTTGCTGCTTTTGGGCGGCCAGGGTGGTCTCTTTGGCATTCAGCACCCGGCGCTCTTTGCCGTCTGCATCCTCTATGGTGTCGTAGATACGGACATCCCGCAGGTTCAGGCTGTCCTCCAGAATCTTGTAGGCATTGGCACGGCTGGTTCCGTAGGTAGTATAGGCTGCCACATTGTTCTGGCTTACAGAGCTTTTGCCGGTGATTTGCCACTCAGCGGTGAAAGAAGAATAGTTGACCTCGATATTGCGCTGGAGATAAAACGGCGTGTCGAAGGTCTCATACATAAACTGCTGGATGTACTCTTTGTCAATCCAGGTAGCGCCCAGGCGCACCTCAATCTCCGACGCATCCAGGTCTTTGGGCTGGGCAGCCGTAAGGGCCTCCACATTGACTGCAAAGGAAGGGTCCTGCTGTGCGGCCCGCTGTGCCTGACGCAGCTTGCGCCGCACATTGCCGGACAGATACTCGTCGGCGGTCACATAATGGGGAGTGCCGTCTTTCTCCAACTGCCCAGGTACACGGAAGATCACGCCTTGCAGCTCGGCGGCCAGTTCGTCGCTGGCCTTGCCGGTCAGCTCCGCCATATACGCCATATCGACACAGGCTTTTTCGGAAATTGATACGGCCAGAGCTTCACTTGCGGTATCCACAGTGTCCACCGCCTTGTGGGGCTTGATGGTGCGCTTGGTGAACATATCCGCCTTGCGCTCCAGCTTGCCGTCCTCGTCAATGACTTCCAGTGCGCAGAGCAGATAGTAGCTGGAATCATCAGCAAAGGCCAGCCGGTTCGCCCGGTCATTGATAAGGCCATATTTTGCAGAGAAGCTGTCATAGAGCCGGTTCAGTTCGGCCTGTTTATCCTGGATGGCGCTGTCAGGTGTGGCGGCGTCCATTTGCAGATCAATGAGCTGCTGGACACATTCCCGCAGGCCCACCAGCCCTTTCACACGGGCCTCAGCGGTGGCGTTCAGGTCAGGCCGCACCATACGACTGTTTTCACGGTAATACACATCGCCGTCTACAACGGTGTAGGAGTAATTTTTCACATTGGGGTCAGCAGGGATAGAGGTGTCGATGGCTTCGCCCTCGCCCAGCTCCGGCAGCTCAGCCTCCTGGTAGGTGCCGCGAATGTACTTCACGGCATCATGCAGCTGATCGGCAAGCTCCAGCCCCTCGATGGGATTCACGGTGTAGTCCATGCCGTGAGCGGTGCTTTCCGGCTCCTGTCGGCCCAGCACCATTTCCGGGTGGTCCAGGAAATAGCGGTTGATGGCAAATCCGTCCTCGGTCTGCCCGGTCTGCGTCCACTCCGGCACAATATCCAGCGGGCGATCCCGCTTTTGCAGGAAGATGATGTCCGATACAACCTCGGTCCCGGCATTGGCCTTGAACGCATTGTTGGGCAGACGGATAGCCCCCAGCAGCTCGGCGCGCTGGGCAAGATACCGGCGCACGGTGGAATCCTTGGCGTCCATCGTGTAGCGGCTGGTGACAAAGGCCACCACGCCGCCGGGACGCACCTGGTCTAACGCCTTGGCGAAAAAGTAGTTGTGAATGCTGAAATTCAGCTTATCGTAGGCTTTATCCCGGACCTGATACTGGCCAAACGGAACATTGCCCACCGCCAGATCGTAGAAATCCCGCCTGTCGGTGGTTTCAAACCCGGCCACGGTGATGTCGGCCTTGGGGTAGAGCTGCTGGGCAATCCGCCCGCTGATGGAATCCAGCTCCACGCCGTAAAGACGGCTGTTTCGCATTTCCTCCGGCAGCATACCGAAGAAATTGCCTACACCACAGGACGGCTCCAGGATGTTGCCGGTCTCAAATCCCATGCGGCCCACAGCCTCGTAAATCGCTTTGATGACCGTAGGGCTGGTGTAGTGCGCGTTGAGGGTGGAACCTCTGGCAGCAGCGTATTCCTCCGGGGTCAGCAGCTCCTTCAGCTGGGCATATTCCTTGCTCCAGCTTTCCTTGTCGGGGTCAAAGGCATCGGCAAGGCCGCCCCAGCCCACATACCGGGAAAGGATTTTCTGCTGTTCCGGCGTTGCCTGCTCGGTGGTTTCCTCCAGGTATTTCAGCAGCTTGATTGCCTCGACATTGGCCTGGAACTTGGCCTTGGGGCCGCCTTCGCCCAGGTGATCGTCAGTGATACGGAAATTCTCGGCGGTGCGACGCAGATTGGCCTTGTATTCCTCATAAGAGGCTTCCTCGGCAGCTTTGGCATTGGGGAAGGTCTGCCACTCGCCGTTTACCTGAATGGAAACGGGGTGTTCGTCCAGTACCTCATCCAGAGTCTTTTCCGGCTCGACAGCAGGCGTGGGCGGCTCCGGCTCATTGGTTCGCAGGGTCTGAACAACCACATCATAGGGCAGATTGTTCTTATCGCCCGGATAGACAGCCACAGTCTCGGCTTGGAAGGCCGGGGTTTCGGCAGCCGGTTCGGGGCGTTCCTGCTCAAAACCGTCCAACTGACGGGCATACATCCCGCGCAGCAAAGGTGCAACCTCGCTCCACTGGAAGAACAGCATATCCAGACGCTTTTCATCTGCATCCAGCACTTCCAGTTCGATACCTTCCGGCATCGTGCGGTAATCGGCGGTCTCGCCGGTCTCCAGCTCCATCGTTTCCACGATGTTGGGATAGGCCCGGCTCAGCCACAAGGCTATCTCCTGGTTGCTCTTGCCGTTGCGAAGAAGCTCGGAAAGCTCCGCCTTGTCCGCCTCACCAATCAGGCCATGGGCCAGCACATCCCGAAGGTCCTGGTCCACCGTATCCAGATTTGCAGGCAGGAATTCGGTATAGAAGTCGTTGCGGTTATCCTCCCGCAAAAGCTGCTCAAACCGTTCCCGGCTCTCAGCCCGGTAGATGGGATAGCTCATGCCGGTGGGCAGCAGCTGCACCGTGTCATCCCGCAGCTCTGTGATCTGATGGGGCCGGTCATCCAGATAGACAATATCACCCACATTGTAGGGAGGAACCGCTGGATCGTAGGAGGTTCGCTCCCGGAGTGTGCCACGAGCCGCAGCGTATTCCTCATCTGAAACCAGAACACGCGAATTATGGGGAGAAGGCTGTTCCGGCTCATCTGCCGGGATGCCCTCTCTGGATATGGCCTCCACATCCGCCATAACACGCTGGATGAATGGGTCATTATCCAGCTTTTCCTCATCCACCAGTTCACCATTCACAATGCCGCGCTCGGCCAAAGCCTCCCGAATGGCGATGGGGTCGATGTTGTCGAACCGATCCTGTTCCGCTTCGGTGTAGAACCGGTCCTCCTTGATAAGCTGAGCGATCCGGCGCTGTACCTTGGGCCAGGGCAGCACCGTTCCTTCGGGGCTTTCCGGGCGAACCGAAAACGGGGTTTTGCCATCGCCGCCGTCAAACTCATGGGCCAGCCATGCAGCGGTATCTTTTTCCCGCCCATGTTTCTCCATGTAACGGACAACGGCGTGTTTACTTTCGATTTTGCCGTTCCAGTCTTGGATAGCCTTGTCGATGTCATTGTCCGAGAGAGGGTGCAGTAGCTCATGGAGCTTGGGATAGGTCTCGTCGATGATTTCTCGATGAAGGCGCTGGCGGAACTCTGGTGTGTCGGAATAGAGGCGGAGCAGCTCCATGTTGCCAGATCCCAGGACAGCACGGCGAATGGCGGCATTGCCCTCGATCACAGCGTTCTCATGGTCACTGTGACCGCAGGCATTACGATATGGCACATCCCCCATAACAGCGGCAAGTACAATGGGCTTGTATTGCTCATGCAGTTCTCGAATCGTAGGGGCTGCGGCTGCTTCGGTCTCCCGAAATACTCTGGTCCCGTCTGCGCCAAACTCCGCTTCTTGGGTATTGATGTGCTGCTCCGCCTCATGGTCGATGGAGGGCATGGAATATTCCTGCCGCTCCTTGCCGCCCTCCGGGATAGCAGAAATGGTCACATCATGCTTATCACGCAGCTGTTCCACAACCTGCTCCAGCCGGTTTGCCGGGAAGCCGCACATTTCCACATAGCCGCCTCCGGGAATGGCACGGAGAGTGAGATTGAGGTCCAGTTCGGTAGCCGCAGTTTTGGCGTCCTCGCCGTATAGTTCAAAGAAATCGCCCATCTGATACAGGACCATATCATCCGGGTGGCGCTCTTTGACGCCGTTATATTCCCACACAGTCGGGTTCGGTTGTTGGACTTCCATGGTGTCCGTGTCTGCCAGAACCTTTTCCTCCTGGCTCTTATCGAACTCGGCCTGTTCCTGATCCAGTTCCTCCATCGGTGCAGGAGCATCTTCCACCCTGAAACCCTTTGGAGGTGGGTCCAATTCTGCCAGGAAATCCTGGGGAATGGTGTTCCCATGGGTGTCCCGATACAAAACCACAGTGATAGGAACCCCATAGTCTGTATCTTCCTGGATGGTTCTGATGAACTTCTCTGCATCCGTGTATTCTACACTCTCACCCGGCAAGCCATTGGTTCCCAGGTATTCAATCCGGCCCACGGCCTCCAGTTCCGGTTCCGACTCTGCCAGGGGCTTTTCTGCCTGGATTTTGTCGTACTCCGCCTGTTCCTGTTCGGTGAGATAGCGTCCCTTCTGAATCAGGTCGGTAATCCGTTTGGCAACTTTCTCCCAGGTGAAATGCACATCCGGGCAGCCGTCTTTTTTGTAGTGCAGACCTTTTCCGTCGTGGCTTTCATCGCTTTTCATTGCACCGGACAGGGCATGGGAGTGACCGCCAATACCATACTCGTGTTTGAGAAAATCCACCTTTTCCTTATCCGTATGGGGTTCCTGGAAAAAGGTGAAAACACGCCCTTTGCCGCCCTCAAATCCGCTGCCTCTGGTCATGGCGGCGTCGATCTCGTCCTCGGAGATAAACTGCTTGACCGAAGGTACTTCCGTCAACTGAGAGGTAAAGGTGGTGCGAGGCAAGGACAGATCTCGCAGATTCTCCCAAATCTCTTTGGGCTTGTGGTAGTGGAAACGCAGCAAATCCCGATCCTGTTGGTAGGCCGTCCAGAACGCGGCATATTCTTCCGCAAGGTTCTGGCGAAACTCCGGGCTTTTCAGCTGCTCGGTGAGCCATGCAGATTCCTCCGGGAAACCGCGCCCCGGATTGTTGGCAAGGCTGGGCAGATACCCGGCTTCTCTGGCTTCCTCGCTGAAATCGTGATACAATTCCCAGAATCTTTCCGCAAGGAGGGAGCGTTCATAGCCCGCTGCCTCAGCCAGCTCCACATTGGTGGCAAACTGGCCGTCCTGCAAAAGCTGGCCGATACGCTCGGCGGCACTCTCCCAGGAAATAACCTGGGTGGACTTGTCGTAACGGGCTGTTTTGCCGTGGGACAGATGGATTCCATCCTCGGCATACCATGCAGTGATGCTGTCGATCCCATTGCCGCCATGGTACAGATTTTTCAGGGTGTCTGCGATCTCGGCGGTGGACTTCTGCTCCTCAAAGGCCGCGACAATGCGCTCTCTCTGGCGATAGGTGTTTCCTCCCAGCCGCAGCACATGGTCGATGTCAGCCTGGGCAAAAGAAAAAGCAGAGGATGTTTTCACATTCTCTGCTTCATCTATGATTCTGATTTGTTCTGCTTCGGGGAGGAAGAAACTCAGCTGTGAATAAGCTCCGTCATCAGAATCTCCTCGGCCTGAGCCTTGCAGGTGTTCATCAGGCCCCCCCACTTCATCGGGTCGCTGGCTTTCAACAGTTCCGTCGCGCCCGCTGCCGCCGCCAGTTGGGGCATCATCTGCTCCAGACGGCTCTGCGCTGTCTCGTCGATCTCGATGAGGTGCGGATACAGCTTCTCGGTCAGCAGCAGCTGATTGTAAATCAGGGGACGGTGTTCCTTCAGGTACGCTTTCCGCATCCTGCCGTACTTGCCCAGGGGCTTCTCCGGCTGTTCGGTCAGCTTCAGGTCGGGAATCTGATAATCTCCGTTCATCGTGTAAGTCAGGTTGTTCTCCATGTGTAACGCTCCTTCCCGCGAGTTGTTCGCGCTCATAGTTCTGGATGGTGACGCCGATCTGCCGCAGCACCTGCTGGTTGATCTGACTGACCGCCGCGCCCAACGCCCCAACCGTGGCAGGGGTATTGAAATCGAAAATTGGCATGAAGTCCTCATGCTGGAAATATTGTTCCGTATCCAGCCCACAGCGAGACATCAGGGCATAGGCGATACTGACGGTGGCAGCGGACTTAAACTGGACTTCGATGTTGTAATCATCGTACTCCGCCAGGAACGAACCGTCAACGATATAGCGGAAGTCCCTCTGATGCTCGTCCCAATATTCACTCGCCAGCTTTCCGGCTACATCAGTGAGCTGCTGGGCGAGATCGTCACCGGCAACGCCATAACTGCGCTCCAACATGGCCGACACAGGACCAATATGCTGTTCTTCCAACTGCCACAGCCAGGGGGTACGGGAATGTTCACGGGTGCCGGTATCGGAAATATCGAACACATAGCGCAGGCGAGGCTTGTCGCCGGAATCGTCCACCAGGGCAATGCCCTTGGAGCCACGGCGCACATACCGGCCCATTTTTTCATTCCATAAATCATACTCGGCGCAGGCGGTGGCATCCGGGCGCTGGGCGTAAATCATCATCTGCTCATGGAACGGGTACTTATAAAGGCGAGCGGCAGTGGTAAGAAAAGCCGTCCATTCCTTCCAGCTGCCCACAAGCTGGGTTGCCACCTTATCAGCCATCTGCGAATACATTTCTGCTTTGGTTGGCATGGTTTTCTATCCTCCCTTCAAAATTCTTAAAAAGATGGGGTGGCAATTCACCACCCCATCCAAACAGCTGTATTATTCATCAAAATCCGGGTACAGCTCCAGCTCAGCAAACTCGGCATCGCTCATGGCCTGGAGTTTCTCCAGGGCGCTGTCCGTCAACTTCCGCAACTCGGCTTCCTCCGGCGAAAGCTCGCTGCGCATCTCCGTCAGAGCGTCGATCAGCCCGGTGCGGCTGCCGGTGTTATAGATGCAAAGAAGGTTCGTTTCCTCAAAGGTGAAGTTGTTCATATCAAAGCTCCCTTTCCGCGCTCTTTTTTTGCGCTGTCTTTTTCGGTTCCGTCTTAGGCAGGCTTTTCAGCTGCTCCATGACGGACTTTTTCTTTTCCCGGTCCTCCCGGTGGGCGGCGGCAGCCAAATCCATGAGGGAGATCGGCTGGCCGCTGCGGGCCTGCTGTTCCAGCTGGGCCACCGTCGGCTCTTTGGGACCGTTGTTGATGATTCCGTCGATCATGCCGTAGTCATCCTCCACCGCCATTTCCGCGTTCCTCAGCGGATTGTCCGGCAGAAATCCGGGAATCTGCTCAAAGCCGAAGCTATCGCAGTAATGACAGGATACCTTGCCATCCCGCTTGATGGCAACGATGTCGCTGACACTCATGGACGGGTGGCCGTAATCGGCGGGATGTTCATTGTTGAAGCGGTAAAAGAGCTGTTCGGTGGTATCTCCTTTCAGATCAGAGGGCTGCAATGGGGCGGTATAAACCAGCTCATAGTTGTTCCGCTGTACTGTCTGACCGATGGACTTGATCCATTCCAGGCCCTCGTAGCGGATGTCCCGCAGCTCGTCGGTGTGCTTCACCTGATAAATAGCGAAGCAGTCCCCCTTGTGGGAGAGAAACGCCTGCTCCCGTTCCTCCTGGTGGGCCATGCGGTCCTTGACCAGCTTATCAAACCCCGGGCTTTCCTCCCATTCCTCGCGGGATACAGCAAAGATGCCGTCATGGGCGTCCAGATCGGCGGTATCAAAGGCCATTTCCGGGTTTTCACCCTCCTGAATGATGTAAACGGTCAGGTCGCGGTCCATCAGCTCATAGGCCCGCTCTTTGGAGAGGGGCAGAAGGTCACCGTCCAGGTAGCCGCATTTCTCCAGATCATCCTGAGTCAGTGCCGGGTCCGGCATAGGATACTCGTCCAACGCCTGCTCCTGGGCATCCGGCAGCTGGGTGGCGACAGCTTCTGCGGTCTGCTGGTAGGCGGCCTCCTGCAAAGTCTCGATCATGGACAGCGGGGCATACTTGATGGACTTGCTGCCCATGCCCAGGTCCTCACAGATGTGGCCGATAGCTTCAGAACGCCCCATATTTGCTCCATCCAGCTGGCCGCCGTCCAACTGTTTCATGGTCGCTACATCGTAGAGTGTGTAATCCCATCCGGTGTCACAGGGCTGAACATGAAGATAGGTGGTATCATCCAGCACCAGCAGGGCCTCCCGGTACTCGGCGCTGGGCTGGGGACTTTCAGTATCGAAAGACAACGGAAATTCCTTATCGGAGTTCCAGTCAACATCCACGCCCATCGCCATCGCTTCATCGGCCATCTTCACAAGGTTGGGGTCAGGTTCCGGCTCGTCCAGCTGTTCCGGTTCCAGCCCCGGCACAAGCTGATCCAGCCGCTCCATAAGCTCGGCTGCTTTTTGGGTGGTTTCATCTGGTTCGTCCTCGTTCACGATATTCTGGAGCCATTCGCGTACACCGCTGGCATCTCCGCTTCGGAGTGTGGCAGTCAGTTCATGCAGTGCGTCCTCACGGCTATCTGCATTGTTACGGTACTCATAAGGGTCATAATCGAAAGTGAACTGGTCGATGTCTGCTGCCAGCTGCTCGATAGGGTCCCGCTCAGGCTCCGGGGCGGCAGTCAGGTCAATGCCGCGCTCCTTGCAGATTTCCTTGTAGTTGCGCTCGATGTCGTTAATCAGCTCGCAGGAAGTCTTGTTGATGGTCTCCAGACTGGCCCGCAGCTCCTTCAGCTCCTTGTCCTTCGACCAGGAAGCGATGTAGCCAAAACTGTTCTCGCCGGTCTGGATGCCGAAATACTGGCAAACCGCATAAGAAATGCTCTCGGCCTCCACTTCCTCGGTGTTGCGGTTTTTGGCAGCCTGTTTCACCGCCGTCAGATCTTCCTCCACTTCCAACCGCCACTCAAACCGATTCTCGTCCACATAGCGCCAGCCTTCCTCGGCGGCGGCCTGTTCCGCCTCTGCTTCGGTGGCGAAGTCCAGACGGAAGTCATGCTTGGTGCCGCCCTCGCTCACCATCACGATCTTCCAGGTCGGCTCCGCTTCATACTTTTTGGGGTCGTGGAGCTTGCTGTGCGCGGTCTCATGGACAGCGGCGGAAACGGTCTGCACCTCGCTCATGCCTTCCCGGATTGCGATCCGCTGCTGGTCAGAGGAGAAATAGCCGTCCATGTTCTCGGCCATCGGCTCAAACTCGATGGGAACCGGAGCCGAGCGGCGCAGAGCTTCCATGAAAGCCTCATAGTGCGGTACCGTCCCGGACAGGCTGGAGGCCAGCTCTGGCAGAGGCTTTCCGTCCGTCTGGCTCACATCGAACACCTTCACCGGACGGAACATGGGGATTTCAATTTCTTTTTCCTCCATGACCGCCTTGCCATCCGCGTCCAGGATGGGGGCATGAGTATCCGGGTCGCGCTTCATTTCCTCGATCTTCTTTTTGTAGGGCGTGGGGGCAATGATGGTGATACCATGCTCACCCTTCTTCACATGGCGCTCAAACTGGTTTTTCCACTTGTTGAACCCGGCCACCAGGGTAGCGTCCGGGCGCTGCATATAGATAAGCATGGTGTTGTTGACCGAATATCGGTGGAACTTGGACATGACGGACAGATAGCGCATATACTTCTCGCTCTCAAACAGCTCCTTGATACCCTGTTCAATGCCCGCCGTGATCTCCTGCAACCGTTCTCGGTTGGTGGGCTTATCAGCCATGAATTTCACTCTCCTTTCCAAATTGGCAATTTCTGATTGATGTTCGGCAATCCACAGCTTTTGTTCCTCCGGGCCGTCCTCCAGAAAAAAATCCAGCAGATAGCCCACATAGTCCTTTCGTTGGATTGCTTCCATAAACCGGGGGTGTGGATTTTCCTCCGGTGTTTTGGGTGTATAGTCCGTTTCCCACTTGCGGAGCAAGTGAAAGTAGTCGGCCAGTACCCGAAAGGTATGGTCCCGGTCCTCCTTGAATTTCTGGGCCTCGGATTTCTGCCGGACATAGCGTCGCCGGGGAGGGGCCTGACTGTCATAAGCCAGGCCAAAATCCTGGGCCAGCTTCTCGGCGGCCTCTTTGGGGGACAGATTGTAGAGCCTCGCTGTGAAGTCGATCACATCGCCGGTGGCTCCGCAGCCAAAGCAGTAGAAATATTCCTCGTTCAGCTTCATGCTGGGATTTTTGTCATCGTGGAACGGGCAACAGGCCATACCGCTCCGATTGATCTCTATTCCATACATCTGCGCCGCTTCCCGGACAGTGATGGACTGCTTGACGGTCTCAAAGACACTTTCAGCCATGCTTACTCATTGCCTTTCTTGTGGGTGGGCGGCCTGTACCCGGCAGCCTTGGCTCGTTCACTGGCAGCCTTACGACGCTCGGCGCTGTACGGTTCTCGGACGGATACGCAGCGTTTGGGAACGAGAAAGGTTTGGCGGTCCTTTTTCACGATCTGGTCCGGGTATTTCTCCGCCAGCCGTCGCAATTTCTCCAGCAGCCGGGAATCATGGGTATAGACTTCGGCGGTAGCCTCAGCCTGGTTGTAGAGGATAATGGTTTCCTGTTCGTAGAGGGAGAGCTTCATCGTTTGCCACCTTTCTGCTGGTCAAATTCCAGCTTGAAATTGGCGTACTGCCCATCATCCTCCAAAACCACTGTGGCATCGTAGGTCTTACCGGTCTTTTCGGAATAGCAGCCGGTGATCCTTGCACGACCATCTTTGAGCAGCGCCGTCACCACAGCCTTGGTGGGCTGTTTTTTCTTGGCGGCCCACCACTTGTTGTTTTTCCAGATGGCGAATTTACAGTCCTCGTTCTGGCAAAAGAAGCCCTTTTGCAGCTCCGCCACATCGCCGCCGCAGCGGGGGCATTTGCCCACCACTTCGCGGGACGGAGTGAACAGATACTCGGTGCCTTTAATCATCCGATAGGTTCTCACCAGCTCCTGGAGCATGGCGCTGATCCCGGCCATAAAGTCCTCCGGGGCCAGCTGGCCACGCTCGATCTCACCCAGCCGGTACTCCCACTCAGCAGTCAGAAGGGGCGATTGCAGCTGCTCCGGCAACACGGTAATAAGGGATACCGCATCATGGGAGGGCATAAGCTGAACGGTTTTCTTGCTCTTTTTGCGCTCCAGAAAGCCGGTGGACACCAGCTTTTCCAGAATCCCGGCGCGGGTGGCCGGAGTTCCCAGACCCTTGCGCTCAGCGTCCTCCGGCATATCGTCCTTCCCGGCAGTCTCCATTGCGGAAAGCAGCGTATCCTCTGATACATTTTGTCAAGGTGGTTTTAAGAAATTTTCCCGCAATCGTTCATAATAAGCCGCTTGATTTTATCGCTCATAGTTTCCTTGCTGGTGGTGCTGAAGTGGATTTTCACCCGATAGGTCGTGTTTCCGATTTTCTTCACAATATCGGGCTGTTCTGCTTCCTTTACGGTCAGAGGGGAAGCGTTTGCGGGGGTGCTGGCTTTATTGCTCATAGGCTCTCCTTTCCATGAAAAAAGCCCTCATGCTACGGCGCACAAGGGCTTATAGTCATTCTTCTATAACTCTGAAAGTGCGAAAGTGCAAAGCGCAAAGGGTCTGCGTTTTGCACTTTCAGCTTGCGGGTTCGGGTGGCTACTTCTTCTTGATGAAGTTGTACCATTGACCGCCGACACGCCTTGCGCCTAAAATGCCGCCCATGTTGCGCTTGGCGTTCTGTACCGTCCTTTCGGATATTCCGGCTTCGGCTGCGGCTTTTACAATGTCCTCACTGGCAAGCTCTTTCCCGTCTGCAAGCAGGTCAAGTATCAGCCGTTCCGCCTGTTCGGTCTTGGTGGCGGTGTTGCCGCCCGCGCCGGACAGCAGCTCGTCGGCGGTGATGTCGTATTCGCCTATCCACGAAAAGCCCGTTTCCGGGTCAAGGCAAAAGGCAACGGGCTTGCCCTCCGGCGCAAGGGAAGATTTGTCATGGACGATAACGCGCACATTCGGTTCTCGCTTCACGCGCCCGATCAGCAGGACGCTCCTTGCTGCGGCGCGGAAGTCGATAGAACCTAAGCCCCGGTATGCGCTCTGCCCTCCGGCAGCTTTGTTGAGATGTCCGATAAGGATAACGGCGCACCCGGTACGCTCGGCAACATCGGCAAGGCGGCGGAACATGGGGCGCACTTCATTTGCCCGGTTCATGTCGGTTTTTTCGCCCATGTACGCCTGTATGGGGTCAAGGATAATCAGCCGCGCCCCGTTCTGCGTGATTGCCTTTTCTATGCGCTCATCGGAGAGGGTAAGCTCCCGCTTGGCTTCATCAATCACAAGCACCCGGTCAAGGTCTGCGGCGGCTTCTATCAAGCGTGGCTTGACGGTATCGCCCAGCCCGTCCTCGGCGGTCTGGTAAATTACTTGGAATGGCGGCAAGGGCTTCATTCCCGGCAGCGTTCCCCCGGTAGTGCAGGCGGCGGCAAGGCGTAGGGCAAAAGTGGTCTTGCCCTCGCCGGGATTGCCCTGCACAATGGTTACTTTCCCAAAGGGAATATACGGCTCCCATAGCCATTCAACGGTCTGTGTGTCAACCTCGCTCATGCGGATAATCTCAACGGTTTCTTCCTGCGGCGGCTCTTTCAAGCCATAGATTGCTTCCCGCAAATACTTCCCGTCTGTGATTTCTGCCCGGTGCTGCAATACCTCGTTCCAGTCCTTGAAAAGAGGGATAAGCCGATGGACGGTCAAGTCCTCCGGCACAAGCTCTGCAAGGCGGCTGCAAGCGTCGTTTCCGGCTTCGTCGCTGTCAAGGCAGAGGTACACGGTCTTGATGTTCGGACGGTCAGAGAGAAAGCGCAACAGGGCTTTTTCTCCCACGCCGCCCAACGCCAGATAGCTTTGCTTCTGCCAGTCCTTTTTGAACAGGCAGAGGAAAGATAAGAGGTCTATCGGGGCTTCAAAGACAAACAACCTTTCGTCCTCGCCACGGTAGCAGAAGTTAAAGGCTTTGTCGCTGCCTTTCACATCAAGCCGAAAACTCCCGGCTGTGCCGCGCTGATGGGCGTATCGCGGTATGCCGCTTTCATCTCTGCCGACAAATACGGCGTTATGGTGGGCGGCTTCCTCGTAAATATCCCCGGTGGCAAAGAAAAAGCCCGTCACATCTTCATCAATGCGGCGGGCAGCTGTGAGGTAGTTCCTCGCTGTTCGGTTGTCGGTGTTCCGGGGTGGTAGCCGGAAGTTGGAGAGGAACGCGGGGCTTGGTCTGTCCGGCGGCGGTGCTTCGCCTTTTTCTCCTGTCAGCAGTTCTACGGCTTCGGTAAAGCTCTTTCCGAAAAACTCCATGACAAAATCAATGGGTGCGCCGCCTTTGCTCTGGCTGTGCCTGTACCATTTGTTTCCCCGGACGGTCAGGCTGTCGTGCCGCTTCCAGCGGTATTCCTGTCCGGCACGGGTAAGCTGCTCGCCCTGTGATTGCAGGAAAGAAACAAGGTCGGCTTGGTTGGCGCGGTCTATCTGTTCTTGGGTGTAATACATAAAAGTTCAACTCCTTTCAGCGGTCTATATCATGCCGTTTGGTGCGGCTCTGCGTCTGCTCCGGTTGGTCGGCGCGGAGTGCAATATCCACGCATTTGCGGATTTTTTGAAGCTCTGAAACATTTGTGCGGGTATCTTTCAGTTTGGTATAATCGCTGTCCCTCTGTGTTTTGAGGTCAGCATATTCCTGTTCCCATTCCGCAATAGGCAAGGTCTTTGTTCCTTTCGGCAGATTTGCATGGAGATAGCGGCTTGCTGCGTTCCATAGGGTCAGCTCGGCGCGGTGGGCTTCCTCGTACTTGTCGCGCTTGTTTGTCCAGCCGTTTTGCAGCTTTTTCAGCTCATCGTGAATGGGCTTGTACTCTGTGTAGTTCTTCCCGTATTCAATTAGTTTTTGCAGCTCTTTCATGCGCTGCTCGGCGGCTTTCATTCCCTCCCGGATAGAAAAGGCTTCATCACTGACAGAGGAAAGAGAAGCGTCCAGCTCATCAAGATTAGAGATACCATGCTCGGAAAGATAGTTGACCGCTGCCGCTATGGTTTTCAGTTCATCGGCTGTGTGCTGTTGCTGCCAACGCTGCGAATACTTCCGGCTTTTTTCTCTCTGAACGCTCAAATACTTTATCAACAGATTTGCAAGGTTGGGAGATTGCGGCGGCTGTTCCGGGGCGGTTTCCCGCGCTTTGAACAGGTCGGCAATCCATTCCTTGAGCTTGCTAATCTGCGCCCGGATTTCCCGGATAAGGCGGTTTGTCTTTTGAATACTGCGGTTCAGTTCGCCTTTCTCGGTGGCGATGCCTTTCTTCTCCATCTGGCAAGCCGCCACGCCCATGTGGACGGTAGGCAACTCGTCAATGCCGCGCTCGGCGTTGCTGCGGTGGTCGATACGCTCCGGGCTTCCGTTTCTCTCCAAAAAGTCGTTGGTAAAGTCAGCCCATGCCTTGCGCCACAAGAGGGTGTTGTCCTTGTCGTTCCAGCCTGTAAGGTCAATTTTGTGCGTCTTGTATCTGCCACTTGGCAAGCGGATACGCTCGCCGTTTTCGTCAAGGTCATATTCCTTTTTGGACTTCGCCGCCCACGCGCCGCGCTCGTCAAGGGGGCGCATGGTAAGCATAATATGACAATGGGGGTTGCCGCTGTTGGTGTCGTGGATAGCAAGATCCACACACATTCCTTTAGAAGCAAATTGAGAGAAACAGTATTCCCGGACAAGCCGGATCTGTTCCTCTCTGGATAATTCTATGGGGAGCGCCGCATCAATCTCTCTGGCAAGCTGGGCGTTCCCGGCTTTCTCGTAAAGCTCCACGCTGTTCCACAAGGTTGAACGGTCAGAGAAAGAGGGCGGGGCATGGGGCGGCAGCATGATTTCTGTATGGACAACGCCGCCTTTGCGGGTGTAGTCATGGGTCATTCCGTCCCATTCGTTTGTCAGCTTTTCGCCGCTTCGGTAGGCGGCTGCGGCAACGGCTGATTTACCTTTTCCTCGGCTCACAATGCCGATGTTCCAATGGTAAATGGCTATGGGTATCACCTCCCGGATAGGATAATAAAACCCGCAAAAATGGTACAGACGCCAACGGCGGGTGTACTGTTTTTGTGGGTGTGCAGGGATAGCCGCGAAGCGGCGCAAGGGGTGCAGCCCCTTGTTGCGGCAAAGCCGCCAATCGGAGCGCGGGGAAAGTTCCCTGTGCGGAGATAAGCCCTCGGCAGAGCGCACACGCCCGCAAGGGTGTATAAGTGCGCCCTTGTTGCCAAGGGATTATTTAGCTTGTCGCTCCCTCGGCTCGTTTTTTCAGATATTCCCGCGCTGGTTCACTCGTCAAGGCAAGCCGGAGAAGTGCTGTGGCTTCCTCGTCGGTCATGTTCTTTGCTTCCGGCACAATGCTTTCAAAGACTGCGCCCCGGACGATAAGGCGGTGGCTGCGCGTTCTGCGTTCCTCTTTGGATAGCTTCTGACGCAACATCTTTTCCCGGTTCTCAAATTGCCGGATTTTCTTCTTTCCGTCCTCAATCTCGGCTTGCAATTCCTCGCGGGTTTTCTCTCTCGGTTTCGTCATGGGTGGTCGCTCCTTTCTGTCCGTAGACATAGAAAAAGGACAGTCGATTTGCTCGGCTGTCCTGATGGTAGTATTAAATTTTCATGGGGTTATCCGTTGAAAGAACTTAGGTCAAGCGCACCATTATTTATCAGCTCTTGGATAATGGTAGCCAAATCGTTTTTCACACTTTCGCTTTCAGTTTTTGCACCCGCATTTTCAACATATACGGTGCTATCTCCCAACTTAAAGGTCGCATAGTAAATTACATTCTGTTCTCCCACGCTGTTCCGGTCTGTTACAAAATATCCTGCCGTCACGCTTGTGCCATTTACTTCGCTACTTTCTTCACTTCCTACAATCTTCGTATCAAGTAGTGCTATATCCGTTGTAGATATTACCACTTTGGCATTTTCGATTTTTCCCTCAAAACCAATCAATTCTTTGTTGCTGTCGGAAACAGTATCATCAACACGAAAAACTGCATGAGCTGTAACGGTCAAGTTTGGAAAAAGAGATGCAGCTTCCGTTTCCGTAAGTTGCCTTGTTGTTATAGTCCCGTCAATGTCAATGCTTGAGCCAGCAGTTTCCGATTTTACAAAGATGATTTCATTTCCGTTGTCCAAAGTGGCAATGTCAGTTTTGTTCCCGAACAATCCATTTTGAAATACGCCTACGCCTAAAACAGCAATTACTGCAAAGCAAGCCGCCATAGCTCCCCACTTAACCCAACCGGGTTTCTTTGCTTTCTTTTTGTAGTTAAGGGCTTCATCGACATATTTTGTGTCAAGCTCGCTCATAGCGTCGGAAAACTTCTTTG
>OMFD01000875.1_pt1 | contig 17245 bp, 15 predicted proteins | sample 1645541 | NCBI WGS metagenome assembly OMFD01 (sample SAMEA103958149, study PRJEB25191) | human gut metagenome | biome: human-associated habitat [ENVO:00009003]; feature: intestine environment [ENVO:2100002]; material: feces | place: Germany | collected 2013/2015
TCGGTGCCGGTCATCGCAGCGCCGGAGAGAACAAACTTGACCACCTTGAGCAGGGACGCGCCCGCCATAACGGGGATGGCGAGGAAGAAGGTGAACTCGGCCACGCATGCACGGGACAGACCCAGCAGCAGGCCACCCACGATGGTGGCACCGGAGCGGGAGGTGCCGGGGATGATGGCCAGCATCTGCCACACGCCAACGATGAAGGCTTCGCGGTAGGTGATCTGTTCCAGCCGGGTGACATGCGGGGCGGTGCGGCGGTTCTCCACAAGGATGAAGAGGACACCATACAGGATCAGCATGGCGGCGACCGTGATGTAATTGTAGAAGCGGGCCTCAAACCAGTCGTCCAGCGGGCTGATGATGAGCACCGGGATGGTGGCGGCCACCACCTTGAACCAGAGCTGCCAGACGGCAGGTTTGGAGCAGACGCGGCCATGGCGCAGGCCGAAGGGCCAGAGCTTATTCCAGAACAGCACCACCACGGCCAGAATGGCACCCAGCTGGATGACCACGCGGAACATGGACATAAACTCCTCGCTGGCGTTGAACTTGACCACCTGCTCCACCAGGATCATGTGACCGGTGGACGAGATGGGCAGCCACTCGGTAATGCCCTCCACAATGCCCATCAGGATGGCTTTCAGTATTTCAAGAAACATGGGTTCTCCTCCCTGCAAAGCGGCACAGACGCTCTGCACACATTCAGATTGGGTTCGCTTTCCAGTATATCATATTCTGAGAGCCTGCGCACGAAAAATCACAAATTTTATACAGGAGCACTGTCTGCTTTTTCTGTATTTATCTGCCGCGGGAAATATGCTATACTGGACACAACGTTTTTCCCTATGTTTCCTTCTGACGCGGAATGCCGGGCCAGATAACAACAGATTTTGAACAATGAGGTGACATCCATGAATATTCTGGTGATCGGCTGCGACCAGGTGGGCGCGGCACTGGTGCGGGATCTGGAACGCATCGGCCATGATATTTCCCTGATCGAAAAGGACCCCGAGCAGCTCAAGCGGCTGGACAGCTTTGATGATTATTCCTTTGGCGGCACGGCCCTTGTGGGCGACCCCACTGACCCCGACATCCTCAAGCAGGGCGGCGTAGAGAACTGCGACGCGGTGGCCGCTGTGTGCGAGGATGACTCCGTGAATCTGATGGCTGCACAGATCGCCAAGAACATCTTCCGGCGCGAAAAGGTCATCTGCCGCGTCTCTGACCCGCATTTGCAGGTGCTCTACCACAAGACCTACGAGCTGGACACGATCTGCCCCACCATCCTGACAGAACAGGCCGTGTTCCGTGCGCTGGCGAAGTGAGGGTTTTATCCCAAAATAGTTTTACCCAAAGTAATACGAGGTATCAATATGAAAGTTTGTATTGCAGGCGGCGGGCGTGTTGGGCGGTATCTGGCCCAGAGCCTGCTGACGAACCACCATTCGGTGGTCATCATTGAACCCATCGAGGCCCAGTGCCGGATGCTGGCAGATTCGCTGGACATTCCCGTGATCTGCGGCGATTCCATCAGCGTGGACACCCTGCGCACCGCCGATGTTGGCAGCTGCAACGCCTTTGTGGCCGTGACCGGCTCGGACGAGGACAACCTCGTGGCCTGCCAGATCGCCAAGCGGGAGTTCGGCGTGGACCGTACCGTGGCCCGGGCCTCCAACCCGAAAAACCGGGAGCTGCTGCACACCTTAGGCGTGGACACCGTGGTCTGCGGCACCGACAACCTGAGCCACATTCTGGAGCGGGAGATCGAGACGGATACCATCCGCCAGCTGCTCAGCCTAGGCGGCGGCACGGCCAGCCTGAACGAGATCCTGCTGCCCGAGAACTTCAAGTTTGCGGGCAAGGCCATCATGGATGTGCCCATTCCCGGCGATGCCATTCTGGTCAGCATCACCCGCGACACCGAGTTCATCATCCCCCACGGCAACACCGTTCTGCTGCCCTGGGACCGCATCCTGGTGCTGACGCAGGACGATACCCTGCACCTGCTGACCGATGCCTGGGAGCTGAACAGCAAGTGACGGAGCGGGAGCTGCGCCGCACGGCGCTCATCATCCCGCCCCGGGGCCGGGCTGTGCTCTGCTGCTGGGCCGCCATCCCGGGCCTGTTGGCGGCTCCCTTTGTGTTCTGGCAGAGCCTGCCCGCCGGGGTGGTGTTCTGCCTGCTCTGGGCCGCACTGGTGGCGGTGGTGTACCAGCGTGCCTGCAGCTATGCCGCCACGCTGGGCGCGGAGACCCTGACGGTGTACTCCGGCATCGTCTTCCCGCTGCGGCGGGCGATCCGACGCAGGGCCGTAACAGGGCTGTTCCGGCTGCGCACGCCGCTGCTCCGGCTGGCAGGGGTATCAGTGGTCGTCATCACGGCACCGGGCACACGGCTTATTTTACCGGCGGTCCCGGCAGAGCAGGCCGCTGCCCTCACCCATGCCCTTGCGGAGGAGATCCGATGAATGAACGCCGCCTGCACCCCTTTACCGTCCTGCGGTTTCTGCGCAAGACGCTGGTGGTCTATCTGCTGCCGCTGGTTCAGGTGCTGTTTGAGCGGAACTGGACAGCCCTGCACACGGCTCTGCGGCAGGATGCGCTGCTGTTCCTTCTGCTCTGCGCCGTGAGCTGGGGCATCCTGCATGTGAGCAGCTGGAGCATGGATGACACCAGAGTCTTTCATCTGCACTGGCGGCTGGGCATCCGGCTGGATCGTGCCCTGCGGGGCGAGATGCTGGCGGCACTGACCATTGACCGGCCCCTGCTCTACCGGATGGCCGGGGCAAGCCGCCTGACCCTTTACCCGGTGGGCGCGGCGCAAAAGCACACCCTTTCGGTCTGCCTGCCCAAAGCCGATGCCGAGGCGGTGGCAGACCAGCTGATGCCTCTGGTAAATCCTGCCCTGCACCGGCCCGCCGGGGGGGAGCGGGCGGCGCTGGGCTTTCTGGGGGCCAACGGCCTCTCCACGCTGGCCCTGTTCGTGCTGGCCGTGCGCCAGACCCGGGATGTTCCGGACTGGAACCCTGCCGTTTTTGCCCAGATCCAGGTGAGCTTTCTGGCCCGATTCGCGGCGCGGTGGCTCCCTGCAGGCGCGGCGTGGCTGCTGGCGGCCGCAGGCTTTCTGCTGGGGGCCAGCCTGATGCGCAGCTTTGCCCAGACCGTGCACTACACTGTCTGGCACACGGCCGACCAGATCGGCAGCCGGGGCGGCTGGCTGGGGCACTTCGAGTGCCGGGTGCGGACAAGCGAGATCAGCTTTGCAGATGTCCGCATCTCCCCCGCTGCCCGGCTGATGAAGCGCTGGCCGGTCTTTGTAACGGCGGGCGGCTGCTCCCCCGAGCTGCCGCTGTTCGTCTACCGCAGCGGCGAGGAAGCATTGTTCCGGGAGCTGCTGCCGGAGTTCCGGATGCCGCCCGACCTGCTGGCCCGCACCGAGCAGCGCAGTCTCATCTTTTTTGCACCGGCAGGCATTCCCTTTGCCCTCTGCCTCCTGCTGACGCTGGTCTCGGCCACAGTGCTGCCCCAGCTGACCGTGACCCTGCTCATCCCCACCTTCTTCTTTGGGGCACTGCTGGCCGGGGCCGCGGCTGGCTACCGGCGGGAGGGCCTCTGGCTGTGGGAGGGTCGCATGACCCTGCGGCGGCAGCAGGGGCTCTACCTGCACTGCATCTGTGTGTTTCACCCGGATGTCTGCCTGACCGCAGCACAAAGCCCCTGGGCTGCCAGCGTTGGCCGCACCAACCTGACCCTGACCTTTCCCGGCTGGGTAAAACTCAAGGTGAGGAGCGTACCGCTGCGGGATGCGGAGAAATTTTTCAGATTTATGGAAACGAATTAAACCTCTCAGCCGCCGATCGGCGACAGCTCTCCCAATAGGGGGAGTCCTTGGCATAAAGATAAAGCTATTTGTTCTTAGGGGAAGTAAAATTGTTATGATTCATACGGTATTATTTGATTTGGACGGCACTTTGCTGAACACCATCGACGACCTGGCTGATGCAGGCAACTGGGTGTGTGCACAGCATGGGTGGCCGGAGTTTACGGTGGAGCAGTTCAAGCACATGGTGGGCAACGGCATCCCGAAGCTCGTGGAGCGGTTTTCGCCCGCCGAAGCCCGCACACCGGAGCAGCTGGCCGCTACGCTGGCGGAGTTTACCGCCCGGTACGATGCCCACAAGGAGGACAAGACCGCGCCTTACCCGGGCATTGCTGCCCTCATTGACGCGCTGAACACCGCGGGCGCGCAGTGCGCGGTGTTCTCCAACAAGGCTGACCCGCTGTGCGGCAAGATCATCGAGCATTATTTCGGGGCAGGTCGGTTTGTTCTGGTGCGGGGCAGCCGCCCTGGCGTGCCCACCAAGCCCGACCCCACCGGTGTTTACAGCCTGATGCAGGACCTGCATGCAGACCCTGCCAGCACCCTGTTTGTGGGCGACAGCGATGTAGATATCCTGACCGGGCACAATGCCGGTCTGCCTGCCATGGGGGCGCTGTGGGGCTTCCGGGGCCGCGCAGAACTGACTGCTGCCGGAGCCGATGCACTGGCCAGCGTGCCTGAGGATATTTTAGAATACGTTAGAACACATTAAAGGAACGACCCTCTCCGGTGCTGTGAAGCACGGACGGAGAGGGTCGATTTTTATTTGCAGACTGTTCACAGGATGTTTCTTGCATAAACTCCCCTGTTTTCCTATAATATAGTTCCTATTTGAAACAATTGAGAAACGGAGGACTTGCCCATGGCAGCTGAAAAGAAAACTTCCCCCAACGTAGAGAGCCGCCTGCGCCACAACATCCTGAAAATGCCCCAGGAGGTGTATGCCGCCAGCGGCATCGTCATCAACGGGCGGCGGCTGAAAAGCTTTGTATTCACCACCGACCTTGCCATCATCCGCAACTGCGACGCGGACGCGGTGTTCGCGGTCTATCCTTTTACGCCCCAGCAGGCCATCAGCGATGCCATCATCAAGGCATCCTACATCCCGGTGTTCTGCGGTGTAGGCGGCGGCACCACCCATGGCGTGCGCACCCTGAACCTTGCCCGCGACGTGGAGAGCCAGGGTGCCATGGGCGTGGTGCTCAATTCCCCCATCTCTGACCTGAACCTGCTGGCGGTCTCGCGGGTGGTGGACATCCCGGTCATCATCACAGTGACAAAGGAGGACACCAACATCCAGAGCCGCATTGATTCCGGGGCATCCATCCTGAATGTGGCCTGCAGCACCGACACGCCCCGGGTGGTGGCAAAGATTCGGGAGCAGTTCCCGGATGTGCCCATCATCGCCAGCGGCGGCAAGACCGGCGAGAGCATTTCCGCCACCATTGCGGCGGGTGCCAACGCCATTACCTACACGCCGCCCTCTCCGGCTGTGCTGTTCAAGGAAATGATGGAGAAATACCGGGAATGATTTACGCAAGACGCTGTAACTTTTTTCTGTTACAGCGTCTTTTTTACGCCATGAAAGGAGATATTTCAGAAATTTTTGAATTTTTGCGAAATAATTGTTGACAAATCGCGGTCGATTGGCTATAATAATAAAGCACTGTTCAAGTGCACAAAATAAATATGGCGGTATAGCTCAGTTGGCTAGAGCATTCGGTTCATACCCGAAGTGTCACCGGTTCAAATCCAGTTACCGCTACCACATTACAGAGTTTCGCTAAGATAAGGGGGACGGTCGTCCGCAATAGTGGATGATGAAAGTCGGAGGTTTTAGCGAAGCTCTGTATTTCTAAGGCCCGTTGGTCAAGCGGTTAAGACACGGCCCTTTCACGGCTGTAACATGGGTTCGATTCCCGTACGGGTCACCAAAAAGCTTCTGATTGAAAAATCAGGAGCTTTTTTCTTTTTGTTTTTTCTGCACAACAAAACCCCGCCGTCTGCATCACGCGGACGGCGGGGTTTTCAACGTTTTATGAGTGCTTTGTGGAAAAGCTCAGGCTCAGCCCTTCTTGTGGGTAGGGACCATAACTTCCAGGCCGCCCATGTAGGGCTGCAGCACCTTGGGGATGGTCACGGAGCCATCGGCCTGCAGATGATTCTCCAGGAAGGCGATCAGCATACGCGGAGGAGCCACGCAGGTGTTGTTCAGGGTGTGGGCCAGATAGCTCTTGCCGTCCTTGCCCTTGACACGGATGTGCAGGCGGCGTGCCTGTGCATCGCCCAGGTTGGAGCAGGAGCAGACCTCGAAGTACTTCTGCTGGCGGGGGCTCCAGGCCTCGATATCGCAGCTCTTGACCTTCAGGTCAGCCAGATCGCCGGAGCAGCAGTTCAGCTGGCGCACGGGGATCTCCATGCTGCGGAACAGCTCCACGGAGTTCTTCCAGAGCTTCTCGTACCAGTCGGCGCTCTCCTCGGGGCGGCAGACCACAATCATCTCCTGCTTCTCGAACTGATGGATGCGGTAGATGCCGCGCTCCTCGATGCCGTGTGCGCCCTTCTCCTTGCGGAAGCAGGGGCTGTAGGAGGTCAGGGTCAGGGGCAGAGTGGCCTCGTCCAGGGTCTGGTCGATGAAGCGGCCGATCATGGTGTGCTCACTGGTACCGATCAGGTACAGATCCTCGCCCTCGATCTTGTACATCATGGCATCCATTTCGGGGAAGGACATCACGCCCTGCACCACGTTGCCGTGCATCATAAAGGGAGGAATGACATAGGTGAAGCCCTTGTCGATCATAAAGTCGCGGGCGTAGGCCAGCACAGCCTCATGCAGGCGGGCAATGTTGCCCAGCAGGTAGTAGAAGCCATTGCCGGCAACGCGGCCAGCAGCGTCCATATCGATGCCGTCAAAGCTCTCCATGATCTCGGTGTGGTACGGGATGGGGAAATCGGGCACCACAGGCTCGCCAAAGCGCTGAGCCTCCACGTTGTAGGTGTCATCGGGGCCGATGGGCACACTGGGGTCGATCATCTGGGGGATGGTGTACATGATCTCCTGGATGCGGTCAGCCAGCTTGGCTTCCTCGGCTTCCAGCTCTGCCATCTTGTCCGCGTCGGCCTTGACGGCGGCGTTGTTGGCATCGATCTGTGCCTGCAGCTGGGCCTTTTGGGCCTCATCGGTGCACTTCTTCAGCTGACCGAACAGGGGGCCGTTGGCCTTGCTCAGCTTGTTGCGGGCAGCCTTCAGGCTCTCAACTTCCTTCAGGCACTCGCGGTACTTTGCGTCCTTCTCGATGACTTCATCCACCAGAGGGAGCTTGGCATCCTGGAACTTCTTCTTGATGTTTTCCTTGACAGCATCCGGGTTGTCACGGACAAATTTGATATCAAGCATGATTTACTCTCCTTACTCTATTTCGGTTCGCATGGGGCGGGTAAGCCCTTTCCCATGCCGTTCAAAGGCGGCGTGCGCCTTAGATCGCTATGTTTTTCTTCTCGGGCAGGCTTGCCTTCGTACAACCTCTCAGTCGGGCTTGCGCCCGCCAGCTCCCCTAGTAGGGGAGCCTCTGGCGTATACGAAAAGCTTCCATCGGCTGCCAAGGTCTCTCCTACTGGGCAACAACAATGACGGAGAGGTTTAATCCTCAACCTGATATTGCCCTAATAAGTTTGCAAAAGCCTTCAGCTGCTCATCCGAGTAGAAGTGGACGGTCAGCTTGCCCTTGCCGTCGTGGTAGGCCACATTGACCTCACTGCCCAGCGCCTGCTTCAGGCTCTCCTCCACCTCCACAGGCAGGGTGCCGCGCGGGGCAGGCTCCACAGGCTCTTTGGGGGGCTTGGCCAGCTTCTTGCACAGGGCCTCTGCCTGCCGGACATTCAGCTCATGGTCGGCAATGATCTGTGCCGCCTGCTCCTGCAGCTCCGGGGTGGGCAGGCCCAGCACCACCTTTGCGTGGCCCGTGGTGAGGAAACCGCTCTTCAGCAGCTCCAGCACCGTTTCGGGCAGGTTGAGCAGACGCAGGCTGTTGGCCAGCGCACTGCGGCTCTTGCCCAGTTTGCGGGCGGCCTGCTCCTGGGTCAGGTCACAGCGGGTCATCAGCTCCCGGATGCCCAGTGCTTCTTCCACCGGGTCCAGATCCTCGCGCTGAAGGTTTTCCACCAGCGCCAGCTCCATGGCCTGCTCATCCGTGACATCCTTCACGACGACAGGTGCCTCGGTCAGGCCCGCCATCCGGCAGGCACGCCAGCGGCGCTCACCGGCTACAATGAGATAGCGGTCTACCCCGTGGGGCCGCACCGCGATGGGCTGCAGCAAACCGTGCTCTGAGATACTGGCCGCCAGCTCTGCCAGCGTTTCCTCATCAAAGGTCTTGCGGGGCTGGGCCGGGTCCGGCTCGATCTCCCGCAGGGGCAGCGTCTCGATCCGGTTATCGGACTCAAAGCTGGGGGCTGTGTCCTCAAACAGACTTTCCAGGCCCCGGCCCAGTCCTCCTCTTTTTTTTGCCATAGGTTACGCTTCCCCCTGCTTCACTTGTTCCAGTGCGCTTTTCTGCTCGGCGGGGGCACTGTTCCCTTTTGTGCGGCGGCGTGCCGGTTCATGCGGGCGGTTGTTCTTTACGAACTCAATGGCGAGATCCATATAGGCCTCGCTGCCCTTGCCCTTGGGCTCATAGAAATTGATGGGCTGGCCGTAGCTGGGCGCTTCCGAGATGCGGATGGTGCGCGGAATGGTGGTCTTGTAGACCTTGGTGCCAAAATACTTTTTGACCTGATCCACCACCTGCAGCGTCAGGTTGAACCGCCCGGAGAACATGGTGAACACCACGCCCTCGATGTCCAGATAGGGGTTGTACTTCTTGCGGATGGTCTTGAGGGTGCTGATGAGCTCCGACAGGCCCTCCAGTGCGTAATACTCACACTGAATGGGAATAAGCACGCTGTCGCAGGCGCACAGACCGTTCAGGGTGAGCAGATCCAGGCTGGGCGGGCAGTCCACAAAGATGAAGTCGTAGTCCTTCTGCACCGAGGCCAGCGCCTTGCGCAGGCGGCTTTCGCGGCCCGGCAGATCAATCATCTCCAGACCCGCACCCGCAAGCCGGGTGTTGGAACCGATGACATCGGTGCGGAACTCGGTCTTGCGGATGGCATCCTTTGCCTCCGCCTCACCGATCAGCAGCTCATAAGTACCCACATCGACACTCCGCTTGGGAATGCCGTAACCGGTGGTGGTATTGCCCTGCGGGTCCAGATCGACGATGAGCGTCTTTTTGCCCAGAGCCGCAACGCAGGACGAAAGGTTCACGGCCGTGGTGGTCTTGCCCACGCCGCCTTTTTGGTTTGCAATTGCAACGATTTTAGCCACGCTCTTTGTTTCCTCCCGGGAAAATTATTTGTTCCACGTGGAACATTCGAGGCCGGGCCCCGCTGTTTTCCCGCCAGCAAAGCCCCTTTAAAGACTAGTATAGCACATCAGCGCAGCTTTTTGAACCTGTTTCCTGATTATTTTGCGTAAAAACCCTGTGGAATTGCATTTTTTGTGAAAATTGCGATGCGTTTTATCTTTGCGCGGCTGCGGTTGGGATGCGTACCGTGTATTCGATATAGCCGTCCCGTTCTTCCCTGTGGGCCGTAGCTGGCACACCGTTGTCCGTCATCAGCCGGATGGCATGGTCGATGGTGTTGACAAAGATGCGCACATCCTTGACCATGGAGATGCGGTGTCTGCCCGGGGCGGCGGCATTGAGCACCTGCTCAATGTACAGGTCGGTCTGCCGGGCATTCATCCGCCGCTTGGCAATGGTGATAAGGGCTTCGCTCCGCCGGTTCTCGGGCAGGCGCAGGACAGCCCGGGCGTGGCGCTCGGTCAGGCCATTGTCCAGCACGAACTGCCTTTGGTCGGTGGTCAGCTGCAGCAGCCGCAGCTTGTTGGCAAGGGTGGGCTGTGCCATGCCCAGCCGCTTGGCCGCCTCGGCCTGGGTGCAGTCCCAAAGGGCGATCACATCCCGCAGCCCTTGTGCCTGCTCAAAGGGGTTCAGGTCTTCCCTCTGGATGTTTTCCAGCAGACCCAGCGCCGCAGTCCGCTGGTCGCCGCAGTCGCAGAGGATGGCCGGAATGGTCTCCATCCTGGCCAGCTTGCAGGCGCGAAGCCGCCGCTCCCCTGCCACCAGCTCGTAACCACCCTCGACCTTCCGCACCGAGATGGGCTGCAGCAGGCCGTTTTCCCGGATGCTCTGGGCCAGCCCCGCCAGCTCCTTTTCATCAAAAACTGTCCGAGCCTGAAACGGCGAGGGACGGATGCTTTCCACAGGCAGGGTGTAGATCTTTCCGGCAGATTTCTTCCATTCAAACATGATTCTTTCCCCTTTCGCTGAAATGTGACACGGTTTTCCACTGTTTCCCGGGAAACGGTGGAAAACTCACTCATTGCAGTTCCAGTGTACCAGAAATCAAAAAGCCCTGCCAGAAGAATCGTTCGGCAGGGCTTGGCATTTATCTTGCGGTTTTGCGTTATTTCAGCGGAGACTTTGCGATCTTTCCACCGTTTCTGGGGTAGGCTGTCGGAGTTTGCGAAATCTTTTTGCAGAGGATGAGGGTGCGGGTATCGCCGCCCGGCAGATGCAGGGTGCGGGTCTCCTTATACTCGCCGCCCAGCTTCCGGATGGCACCGCGGGCTGCAGCCAGCTCCTCCTCGCCGGAAGCGCCTTTCATGGCAAGGAAGCTGCCACCCACCTTGACCAGCGGTAAGCAGTACTCGGCCAGCATGGGCAGAGCCGCCACCGCACGGGCAGAGGCCAGATCAAACTGCTCCCGCCATGCTTTGCGGGCGGCTTCCTCGGCGCGCTCCTTGGCAAACTCCACCCCGGTCAGGCCCAGCTGAGCGCAGGCATACTTCAAGAACTCCACCCGCTTGCCGGTGGGCTCCATCAGGGTCAGCTCCAGCTCAGGCTTGTAGATCTTTGTCACGATGCCCGGGAATCCGGCACCGGCACCCACGTCCACCATCTTCCCTGCCACCTCGGGCTGGCTGGCAAACAGCAGGCTGTCGAGGAAGTGCTTGTCCTCAATGCCCTCTGGGTCGGTAATGGCGGTCAGATTGACCTTCTGGTTGTAGTCCACCAGGATCTGCGCAAAGGCATCCAGCTGGTCCAGCTGGTCCCCGGTCAGCGCAATGTTCCACATGGAACATTTTTGCTCTAATCTGTTCTTGTCGATCATTTATCTGTCCCTTTTCGTTTTAGGCAATTCTTTTATCTTTCTACCAATGGCTCTCCCTATCAGGGGAGCTGTCGCCGCAGGCGGCTGAGATGTTATACAGAGGTTCTGCTCTCCTTCGTCAACCTCTCCGTCAGTGCATCAGGTTTTCTCTCTGACTGTTAAAGCAATGCTCAGCTGCGCCACATCGGAGGGCGAAACGCCGGGGATGCGGCCCGCCTGCCCCAGATTCTTCGGGCGGATGCGGGTCAGCTTCTCACGGGCCTCCAGCGTCAGGCCGGTCAGGTCAGCATACTCAAAATCTGCGGGGATCAGGGTCTTTTCGTGGCGGGCCACGTCACGGATCATCCGATCCTGCCTTGCAATGTAGCCTGCGTACTTGATCTCGGTCTCCAGCCGCTCGGCCAGCATAGGGGTGATGCCCTCGCCCCAGCCGATCACACCCGCCAACAGCGGGTAGCTGATCTCGGGGCGGCGGAGCAATTCTTCGGCAATGCCGCCCTCCGCGGCAGGGGTCAGCCCGGCTGCTTCCATGGCAGCGCGCAGGTCAGCAGTGCGCAGGTGGGTCTCGTGCAGGCGGCGGCGCTCCGCTTCCAGAATGCTCTGGGTGTGCTGGTATTTTGCCCAGCGGTCATCTTGCACCAGACCATACTCCCGGCCAATGGGGGTCAGTCGCTGATCGGCGTTGTCCTGCCGCAGGGTCAGGCGGTACTCGCTCCGGCTGGTCATCATGCGGTAAGGGTCCATGACCCCCTTGGTGACAAGGTCATCCACCAGGGTGCCCAGATAGCTGGTCTGACGCTCCAGGATCAGCTGACTCTCCCCTTTTGCACTGCGGGCAGCGTTCAGACCTGCCAGCAGACCCTGCGCGGCGGCTTCCTCGTAGCCGGAGGTGCCGTTGAACTGGCCTGCACCATACAGGCCCCGCACCACCTTGCTCTCCAGTGTGGCTTCCAGGCTGGTCGGATCTACGCAGTCATACTCAATGGCGTAGGCCGGGCGCATGATCTCAATGTGTTCAAACCCCTGAATGCTCCGGTAAAAGGCGTTCTGCACATCCTCAGGCAGGCTGCTGGACGCACCCTGCAGATACATCTCCTCTGTGTTCTCGCCGCAGGGCTCCACAAAGATGGGGTGCCGGTCCTTGCCCGCAAAGCGCACCACCTTATCCTCAATGGAGGGGCAGTACCGGGGGCCAACTCCCTCGATCATGCCGCCATAGAGCGGGCTGCGCTGGATGTTGTCCAGAATGATCCGGTGGGTCTCGGGGTTGGTATATGCGATCCAGCATTCGACCTTGTTGTGCATGGGTGCATCCGTCAGAAAGCTGAAGGGCTGCAGCTCGCTGTCCGGGTCGCCGGGCTGGCATTCCAGCTTGGAGAAGTCGATGCTTCTCCGGTGGACACGGGCAGGCGTACCGGTCTTGAACCGCCGCAGAGGCAGACCGGCGGCTTTCAGGCTTTCGGTCAGGGCATTGGCGGCGTGCATCCCGTCAGGGCCGGAAGCATACCACGCATCACCGACAAAAATTTTGCCGCCCAGGTTGGTACCCGTGGCAATGACCACACACTTTGCGCTGTACTCCCCGTTCAGCTGGGTCACAACGCCCTTGACATGGCCGTTTTCCACCTCAATGCCCACCACCTCGGCCTGATGGATGGCAAGGCCGGGCGTGAGCTCAAGGGCGTGCTTCATATATTCGTGGTAGCGCTTGCGGTCGGTCTGAACGCGCAGGGCATGAACGGCAGGGCCTTTGCCCTTGTTCAGCATCCGGCTCTGCAGGTAGGTGGCATCCGCCGCAAGGCCCATCACACCGCCCAGCGCATCCAATTCGCGTACCAGCGTTCCTTTTGCCGTTCCGCCGATGCTGGGATTGCAGGGCATGTTGCCAATGGCATCCAGGCTCATGGTAAACACCGCCGTTCTGGCACCCAGCGTGGCGGCAGCGTGGGCCGCTTCAATGCCAGCGTGGCCCGCGCCTATTACGATCACATCATAATCTCCTAAATGGTTCATAACTTTTTCGGATTCCCTCTATTGTCAATGGAACAATCGAAACTGTACCTACACAGCCCGTCGCGCAGCGACTTCAAATCGGTGGAAAGCAAAAATGCGGTTAAGAGATCTTCGCGCGGGAGCGCGAATCTCCAGCATTTTTGTTTGGAGCTCACTTCTTTGGGGTCACTAGGGGCGAGCAGCCCCTGGTTCGTGCCTCCCGCGCTTCGAAAGTAGCGGGTGCTTTTCTGGTTCTCTTTTGGCACGCAAAAGAGAACATTCCTCATTACTTCCCCACACAGAACCGCTCAAACACTTCATTGATGACATTCTCCGACGCATTTTCGCCGGTGAGGTCACAGAGGGCATCCAGCGCATCGTCCACACAGACCGATACAGCATCCAGCCCAAACCCGCCGCTGACCGCATCCAGCGCACCGGCCACTGCATCCCGCGCGCGGGTGGCGGCGGCAAGCTGGCGCTGGCCCGAGAGGCTGGCAGCGTGGGGGTCGATGTTGTTGGTGCCCAGCAGGCGGGCAACGGCAGCAGCGATCACCCTGCGGCTCCCCTCTTCCTGGCAGCAGACCGGGAGCACCATGGCAAAATTGCCTGCAATGATCTCTGCGTCAAACTGAGTGGGCTTGTCCTCTTTGTTGACCAGTGCAATGGCCGGGCGGCCAGCGCACCGCTGCGCCAGCGCAAGATCCTCCCGGGTCAGGGGCTCAGAGCCATCGAACACCGCCAGGATCAGCCCCGCCTCTTCCAGCTTTTCCCAGCTGCGGCGGATGCCTTCGGCCTCGATCGCATCCTCGGTCTCCCGCAGACCGGCCGTGTCGAACAGGTTCAGCCGGATGTCCCCCAGCCGGACGGCCTGCTCCACCACATCCCGGGTGGTGCCCGCCACGGGGGTGACGATGGCCCGGTCGAACCCGGCCAGCAGATTGAGCAGGGTGGACTTGCCCGCATTGGGCCGCCCCACGATGGCACAGTCCACACCCTCCCGCAGGACAGCACCGGCATCATAATTCCGGATGAGGGTGTCCAGCTCTCCCCTCACGGCAGTCAGGGTGGATACCAGCTGGGCATCCTCCAGCGCGGGAACATCCTCCTCGGGGAAATCCACCCAGGCAGTCAGATGGGCCTGCAGGGCGGTCAGGGCATCCTTTTCAGCCCCGATCTTCTTCGCCAGCGCGCCGTTCAGGGAGGCATTGGCCAGCGCCGCACCCTGTCTGCCATCGGCAGAGATCAGGTCCATAACAGCCTCGGCCTGGGTCAGCCCCAGCTTGCCGTTCAGGAAAGCACGGCGGGTGTACTCGCCGGGGGCGGCGGGGGCGGCACCGGCTGCGATGCAACTTTCCACCAGCCGCCGGGCCACCGCACTGCCGCCGTGGCAGGAAAGCTCCACCACATCCTCGCCGGTGTAGCTATGGGGAGCCCGGAAGAAGAGGGCCACGCCCTCGTCAAAGGCTTCCTCCCCTTCCATGAAATGTCCAAACAGGGCGGTGTAGCCCTTGGCATCTTCTACCCGCTTTGCCGGGTTGGCCGGGCAGAATACCTTTGCCGCCACGGCATAGCTCTCCGGGCCGGAAAGACGCACCACGGCAATGCCGCCTGCGCCGGGCGCGGTTGCAATGGCCGCGATCGTTGAATGTTCCATGTTGGTGCTCTCCCTCCGCTCTCAAATCAGAATTATTGTATCACGAAGCGACGAAAAAGGAAAGAGACAAAAAGCCCCCTTCCGGTTTTCCACCGGAAGGGGGCAGCATTGTGCAAAACTCAGCGGAGTTTACAGCTCGATCTTGCCAAAGCTGAAATCGGCAAAATCATCCACGCGCTCGGTGCGCTTGGGTGCCACGGGTGCGGCAGTCTCTGCATCACGGGGAGCATAGGTGCGCTCGGGCACGCTGGAAGGACGAGGACCGCGGCTGCCTGCGGGACGGCCATTGCGGGGACCTCCATTCCGGGGGCTGCTGCCGCGTCCGCCGCGGAAACCGCCATTGCGGCTGCCGCCGGGGCGGCGGCCATTGCCCCGCGGGCGGCGCTCGCCATAGGTGTTGTCGGTCTGGGCATCGGGAGCAGTGGAGTAGATGACCACACGGCGGTCACGGCCCTCCCCCTTGCTCTCGCTGCGCACACCCTCCATCTTGCCGATGGCAGAGTGGATGATGCGGCGCTCGTAGGGGTTCATGGGCTCCATGGCAAAGCTGCGGCCGGTCTTGCGCACCTTGTTGCCAATGCGCTGTGCCAGCACGGTCAGGTCATTTTCACGCTTGTCGCGGTAGCCGGCCACATCCAGGCCCAGCTTGATGTAATCGCCTTCCAGACGGTTGGCCACCAGGCTTGCCAGATAGGACAGGCTCTCCATGGTCTCGCCGCGGCGGCCGATCAGGGCACCCAGCTTCTCGCCATCCAGACGGATGATGGTAGCCTCGCCCTTCTGCACGGCGCTGAAGGTGACATTCTCCACGCCCATCAGGGCAATGACTTCCTTCAGGTAGTCCACAGCGGCCTTGACCTTGGCGTTCTCTTCGATGTTGATGGGAACTTCCGGCTCCTCACCCTCTGCGGCGGGGTCAGCAGTCTCCTCAACGGGAGCGGCCTCCTCTGCCACAGGGGCAGCGGCAGGCTCCTCGGCCTTGGGTTCCTCAGCGGGAGTTTCCTCCACAACAGGCTTCACCTCAGGCTCCACCTTCTCCTCCACCACGGGAGCGGCCGGGGCATCGGGCTCTTCCACGCTCACACGCACCTTGGCAGGGGTGGTCTTCAGGCCCAGAAAACCGGTTTTCTGGGGCATTTCGAGCACTTCATAGCTCACATTCAGGTCGTCGGCCTGCACGCCCAGCAGGGCGCAGGCTTTTGCGCGTGCTTCATCGACCGTCTTGCCGGTCGCTTCCTGAGTACGGATCATAACCGTCAATCCTCCTTTTTGTTTTCCAGCTCGCTCAGCGGAACGGTGCGCTCGTCCTTATAGCGCTCCTCATCCAGCTTGCGGGCATACTCCAGGCGGCGCTTGTTCATTTCGCTGGCGGAGATATTTTTCTCCACGACCTCGCCGGTCTTTTCATCCGTGACCTTGATGGTGGTGCTCTTTACACCGCGCTTCTGCTCCTTCTTGCGGGCAGCCATCTCGGCGGCGACTTCTGCCTTCATCTTCTCAGGGTCGTAGATCTTCTTCATCAACAGGCTCTGCACGGTCATCAGGATGTTGGAAACAACGTAGTACAGAGAGAAAGCGCTGGGCACGGTGAAGCAGAAGAAGACGTACATCAGCGGCATCATATACATGGTCAGCTTCATGCTGCCCTGCATCTCCTGGCCGCTGGCCTTCATGCTGATGTGGGTGGACAGGAACATGGTCACAATCGCCAGGACCGGGAGGATCAGCAGGGGCAGGTTCTCTGCAGCCAGGCTGTACTGGGGCACACGGGTCAGGTCGATGCCAAAGAAATCCATGTGCTGGCCGAACTCGGTGATGGTAGCCACCTGATCCGGGGTGAAGCAGGAGGAAACGGTGCTCTCGCCTGCAATGACCTGTGCAATGATGTTGGTGTCGCGGGTCACGGTGGTAAAGCTGATGCCCATGGCAGTCAGGGCCTCACCTGCGGCGGTCAGGGCATCGGCACCAATGTGGAAGATGCGCTGCAGCGGGCGGTACACCACCTCGATAACACCGAACATGACCAGGAAGTTGACCAGCATGGGCATACAGCCTGCGGTGGGCTTGTAGCCCTGCTCTTGCAGCTTCATCAGCTCTTCCTGCTGCTTTTCGGGCTTGTCGCGGTACTTTTTCTGGATCTCGGCCACCATGGGCTGGAAAGCGCTCATGCGGGCCATACTCTTCTGCTGGTTGAGCTGGAGGGGGATCTTGATCACGGTGATGAGCAGGGTGAACAGGATGATGTCCCAGCCGTAGTTGGGGATCAGCTTGTAGATCCACTCCATTACATAGCCCAAGGGCCAGCCCAGGATGTACAAAGGATTCATAGTTTCGTCCATTCTGCCCCGCCTGTGGTGCGGGACGTTTAGATTTTTATGAGAAGGACACCCCGCCCACAGTGCGGAGCGTCACAAGAAGCTGGTTATACAAGTCCGACGGGTAGCTTTCTCCTCGGACACGAGTTCGGATTGCGGCTCCCAGCATCCGCCGCGCATT
>OMFD01000890.1_pt1 | contig 17059 bp, 10 predicted proteins | sample 1645541 | NCBI WGS metagenome assembly OMFD01 (sample SAMEA103958149, study PRJEB25191) | human gut metagenome | biome: human-associated habitat [ENVO:00009003]; feature: intestine environment [ENVO:2100002]; material: feces | place: Germany | collected 2013/2015
AGGTCATTCAGGTCATCGGTGCCAGCGGCTTCAATATGGAGTCCATCAAGAGCCGGCCCATGCCCCATGTGCCGTTTGAGTATTATTTTTACGTCGAGCTGGTGGGCGATCCCACAGCCGACGAGACCGCCGCGCTGCTGCGCGAGCTGAATCATGTCTGCCGCACGGTACGGCTGTTAGGAGTGTATACGAAATGAGCGATTTCATCGGGACAAAGCTCACCATGAATCTGGGCGAGCGCAGTTATGATATCATCCTGAAAAACGGTGCACTGGAAAATCTGTACCAGTTTGCCCGGCTGGACCGCAAGGTGGCCGTTGTTACCGACAGCGGCGTGCCTGCCGAATATGCCCAGCGCGTGGCCGACCAGTGCCGGGAATCCACCATCATCACGGTGCCGCAGGGCGAGGCCAGCAAGAGCTTCAAGATCCTGGAAACGGTGCTCCGGCAGATGCTGGAGTTCAACATGGGCCGCGGCGACCTGGTGGTGGCCGTGGGCGGCGGCGTGGTCGGTGATCTGGCCGGATTTGCCGCTGCCATCTACATGCGGGGCATCGATTTTATCAACTGCCCCACCACCACCCTTTCCATGATCGATTCCTCCATCGGCGGCAAGACCGCTGTGGATCTGGGCGATACCAAAAACATCGTGGGCGCGTTCTGGCAGCCCAAGCTGGTCATTGTGGACCCGGCCACCCTTTCCACCCTGCCCCGCCGCCACTACATCAACGGCCTGGCGGAGGCGGTCAAGGCGGGCCTGCTGGCGGACCCCGAGCTGTTCGCCATCTTTGAAAAGGGCGATATCGACACCCAGATCAGCGAGATCATCTACCGCAGCCTGCGGTTCAAGAAGAACGTTGTGGAGCAGGATGAGACCGAGCGCGGGATGCGCAAGGCCCTGAACTTCGGCCACACCATCGGCCACGGCATCGAGGCCGTCAAGGGCATCAAGGGCCGCCGCACCGTGGGCCTGTTCCACGGCGAGTGCGTGGCGCTGGGGATGCTGCCCATGATCGAATCCAAGGCACTGCAGAAGAGGGTGCGGGCGGTCTACCGCCGCATCGGCCTGCCCACCCGCACCACCTATAACAAGGAAAAGGTGCTGGCCGAGATGCTGCACGATAAAAAGGCCCAGGGCGGCCAGATCACGGTCATCAAGGTGCCGGGTCTGGGCTGCTGGCGGGCCGAGACCATCCCCGTGGAGGGCCTGCGCCCCCTGCTGGGTGTGGAGGAGTAAGCCATGAAAAATACCTTTGGCAGCGACCTTTCGCTGACCATTTTTGGCGAGAGCCACGGCAGGGCTGTCGGCGCGGTGCTGGACGGCATGGCGGCGGGCGTGCCTGTGGACGAGGCCTTTCTTGCTGCCTGCATGGACAAGCGCCGTGCCCGGGGCGACGGCCTTTCCACCCCCCGTGTGGAGGGGGATGCGGTGCAGTTTTTGTCCGGCGTGGTCAACGGCCGCACCACCGGCACTGCCATTGCCCTGATGATCGAAAACCAGAACACCCGCAGCGGCGACTATGCCAAAACGGCTGACCTGCTGCGGCCCGGCCACGCGGATTACACTGCCTACGCCAAGTACCACGGCTATCAGGATGCCCGGGGCGGCGGCCACTTTTCGGGCCGCGTCACCGCCGCGCTGGTGGCGGGCGGCGCTCTGGTGCTGGGAGCCCTGAACCGGGCCGGGATCGAGATCGTGACGCACATCGGGCGGTGTGCCGGGATCAGCGATGCCCCCTTTGCGCTGGATGATCCCGCCGCGCTGGCGGCGCAGGCCGAGGCACTGCTGAACAAGTCCGAGGGCTTTGCCCTGCTGGACGGCAGTGTGGAGAAACCCATGAAAGCTGCCATCCGTGCCGCCGGTGCCGAGGGCGACAGCGTGGGCGGCGTGCTGGAGACCGCCATTCTGGGCCTGCCCGCAGGCGTGGGCGAACCCTATTTCGACAGCGTGGAGAGCAAACTCGCTCACCTGGCCTTCTCCATCCCGGCGGTCAAGGGCATCGAGTTCGGTTCCGGCTTCGACTTTGCGGACCAGAAGGGCTCGGAGGCCAACGATGCCTTCCGGATGCAGGGGGAGCGCATCGTCACCGCCACCAACCACAATGCGGGCCTGAACGGCGGCATCTCCAACGGGATGCCCGTGGTGTTCCGCACGGCGGTCAAACCCACCCCCAGCATCTACAAAACGCAGGACACGGTGGATTATATCGCAAAGAAGGACGCGGAGCTGTCCATTCAGGGCCGCCACGACCCCTGCATCGTGCCCCGGGCCGCCATTGTGCAGACCTGCGCCGCCGCGCTGGCCGTGGGCGACCTGCTCACCGCAAGATACGGCATGGCCTGGATGGAGGACCCCACCGGCTACCGCAAGGAGGTGCTGTAAATGGAATACGGACTCATCGGCGGGCGGCTGGGCCACTCCTACTCCAAGGTCATCCACGAGATGCTCTGCGGTTACCGGTACGACCTGTGCCCCCTGCCCACGGAAGAGGAAGTCCGGGCCTTTATGACCCGGCGGCAGTTCAGGGCCATCAATGTCACCATCCCCTATAAGCTGGTGGTCATGGAGTACTGCTCCTACATCGACCCCCACGCCAAGGCCATCAACGCCGTGAACACCATTGTCAACAGGAACGGACTGCTCTACGGCTACAACACCGATTACCCCGGCTTCTCCTACCTGTGCGATGCACACGGGGTGGAGTTCAAGGACAGGACCGTGCTCATTCTGGGCACCGGCGGCACCCACAACACCACATGGGCGGTGGCCCATGACCGGGGCGCGAAACAGATCTATACCGTCAGCCGCCATCCCGACCCCGAAAAGGGAGAGCTGACTTATGCTCAGGCCCTGACCACCGGGGCGCAGATCATCATCAACACCACGCCGGTGGGCATGTACCCCAATGTGGGCGTGAGCGCCCTGGATATCACCTCCATGCCCGGGCTGGAAGCCGTGATCGATGTCATCTATAATCCCGATAAGACCGAGCTCATCCTCCGGGCCGAGGAGCTGGGGGTGCCCGTTGCCGTCGGCGGTCTGGAAATGCTGGTGGCGCAGGCAGTGTACGCGGCAGAATTTTTCCTCGACCGCAAGTTTGAGGATGCCGGTGCCGAGATCGCCCGTGTGACCAGCGAGCTGCGGCGGGAACAGCTGAACATTGCCCTCATCGGGATGCCCTCCTCGGGCAAATCCACCCTGGGCCGCGCTCTGGCGGAACGGCTGGGCAAGCGGTTCGTGGATCTGGACGAGGAGATCGTCAAGGCCGACGGCCGGAGCATCCCGGACATCTTTGCCGCTGAGGGGGAGGCAGGCTTCCGGAAGCTGGAGGCCGCGCAGACCGCCCGCTTTGCCAGGGAGAACCGGCAGGTCATCTCCTGCGGCGGCGGCGTGGTCAAAGACCCGGCAAACCTCCGGGCGCTCCACGCCAACGGCATCGTGCTCTTTATCGACCGGCCGCTGGAAGATCTGCTGGTGGGCGGCGGAAGGCCCCTTTCCACCAGCCCCGAGGCCCTGAAAACCATGGAAGCCCAGCGCCGCCCGCTCTATCTGGCGGCAGCGGATGCTGTGATCCCCAACAAGACCACCCCTGCGGATGCCGTGACGGCGGCAATGGAGGCGCTGGATGAAATTTTTAGTCATTAACGGTCCCAACCTCAACCTGACCCAGTTCACGGAGCCGGGCATGGAGGGGCAGATCGATTTCAATACACTGCTGGATTATATCGAGGCGGGCTGTGTCCAGATGGATGTTCAGGTGGACTTTTTCCAGTCCAACCACGAGGGTGACCTCATCGATGAGATCCAGTCGGCGGCAGGCCGGGCCGATGGCATCATCCTCAACCCGGGCGGCTACGCCTATTACAGCGTGGCCATTCTGGAAGCGCTGCAGGTGTGCGGCGTGCCTGCCGTGGAAGTGATGCTGGCCGACCCCAGCGGCAAGGAGCCCTTCCGCAGCGTGGATGTGGTCTCCTTTGGCTGTCAGGGCCGCTTTGCAGGCGAGGGGGTCAGCGGATATCTCCATGCCTGCGCCTACCTTGTGCAGCTGCTCCGGCTGGATGGCGGCACGCAGACGCACCTGGTGCAGTAACAACCCTCTCAGTCTCGCATTCGCTCGCCAGCTCCCCCGAAGGGGGAGCCCTTGGCAAGTAGGGCAGGCTGTGCAGCAAAACTGAAAGCATAGAGACAAAACAGAAGGGAAAAGAAACAAGATGATCATTTCGACCAAAAAAGGCACCCCCAAGGAAGAGCTGGAAAAGATTGTAGACAAATTCGAGAAGCAGGGCCTGGATGTGACCCTGATCACCGGCAAGGATTACAATGTGTTCGGTCTGGTGGGCGATACCACCAAGATCGATGAGCGCGACGTGCTGGCCAACCCCTGGATCGACAACGTCACCCGCGTGTCCGCCCCCTATAAGCGGGCCAACCGCCTGTTCCACCCCGCCGATTCCATCATCGACTGCGGCGGCGTGAAGATCGGCAGGGGCGAGAAGATCGCCGTGATGGCAGGCCCCTGCAGCATCGAGGGCGAGGAGCAGGCACTGCGCATTGCCAACGGCGTAAAGGCGGGCGGTGCAAGCCTGTTCCGCGGCGGCGCTTATAAGCCCCGCACCTCTCCCTACTCCTTCCAGGGTCTGGAGACCGAGGGCATCCTCGATATGGTCAAGGCCCGGGAGGCCACCGGAATGCCCATTGTGTCCGAGCTGATGAGCGAGGACCGGATCCCGGAGTTTGAGGAATATGTGGACGTGGTACAGATCGGTGCCCGCAACATGCAGAATTTCCAGCTGCTCAAGGCCGTGGGTAAGATGCACAAGCCTGTCCTGCTCAAGCGCGGCCTGTGCAACACCATCGAGGAGTGGATCATGTCCGCAGAGTACATCATGGCCGGCGGCAACGAGCAGGTCATTCTCTGCGAGCGGGGCATCCGCACCTTTGAGAAGTACACCCGCAACACCCTCGACCTCTCCGCTGTGCCTATCATCCACGAAAAGACCCATCTGCCCATCATCGTGGACCCCAGCCACGCCACCGGCAAGGCCAATCTGGTTGAGCCGATGATGATCGCCGCTGTGGCCGCCGGTGCCGACGGTCTGGAGGTGGAAGTCCACTATGATCCCCGCCACGCATGGAGCGATGGCGCACAGTGCCTGACCCCGGATGCCTTTGCACAGGCCATGGCAAAGTGCCGTCAGGTCGCATGGGCCATTGGCCGGGATATGTAACACGATGAACGGCCTCACCCTCTCAGTCAAAGCCTGACGGCTTTGCCAGCTCTCCCAAAGGGAGAGCCTCTGGCGAAACCACAGACCTTGCGGTGGACTGCCAAGGCCTCGCCCTTTGGGAGAGGTGGCAGCGCAAAGCGCTGACGGAGAGGGCGAGCCAGGTAAAGTAACACGATGAACATTACGATAAAATCAAGCCGGACGGTGGGCGGCAACATCGCCGCGCCGCCCAGCAAAAGCATGGCTCACCGGGCGGTGCTCTGCGCGGCGCTGGCAAAGGGGACCTCCCATCTCCATCATCTTGCTTTCAGCAAGGATATCTCCGCCACGCTGGGCGCGGCGGGCCGACTGTGCGCCCGTGTCACCACCGGTGAAAACGACGCGGTGGTGGAGGGGCTGGGCTGCTTTCTGCCGGTTGATGCCCCCGTGGACTGCTGTGAGAGCGGCAGTACCCTGCGCTTCCTCATCCCACTGGCCAGCCTGACCGGGCAGGAAGTGACTTTTACGGGCCGTGGGCGGCTGATGGAGCGGCCCCAGTCGGTCTACAAAACGCTGTATCAGCAGCAGGGCCTGCGCTTTGAGCAGGGCGCGGACCGCCTGACCGTGGAAGGTGCCCTGACCCCGGGCGAATACGAGCTGGAGGGCAACGTGTCCAGCCAGTTCATCAGCGGGCTGCTGTTTGCCCTGCCCCTGCTGGGCGGCACCAGCACCCTGCACCTCATCCCGCCCGTGGAGAGCCGGAGCTACATCGATATGACCCGCGCGGTGCAGCACGCCTTTGGCGTGGAGAGCCGCTGGCTGGATGAAAACACGCTGGAAATTCCCGGCGGGCAGCACTATCTTCCCGGCGATTACACCGTGGAGGGCGATTACAGCCAGGCGGCTTTTCCTGCCGTGCTGGGTGCTGTGACCGGCGGTGTGGCCATCACCGGCCTGTCTGAGGAGACCTTGCAGGGCGATGCCGCCATTCTGGAGATCCTCCGGCGGTGCGGTGCAAGATTCACCCGCACCGGGCAGGGCGTGGTGTTTGAAAAGGCCCCGCTCCATGGAACGGACATCGACCTTGCCGACTGCCCCGACCTGGGCCCCGTGCTGATGGTGCTGGGCCTGCTGTGTGAGGGCACCACGGTCATCCGCAACGCCGAACGTCTCCGCATCAAGGAGAGTGACCGCATCGAGGCCATGGAGACCGAACTGCGGGCCTGCGGCGGGCAGCTGGAGAGCGAGGGCGGCACCATTACCATCCATGGCTGTGCCGGCGCGCTCCATGCCCCGGAGCAGCCGCTTTCCGGCCACAACGACCACCGCGTGGTGATGAGCCTTGCGGTGCTGGCGCTGGCCGCCGGGCTGGCCCTGCCCATCAGCGGGGCCGAGGCCATTGCCAAGAGCTGGCCGGATTTTCTGGAAGCCATCAAGCCTTTGGGCGCGGAGGTGGAACATGTTGGATAAATCAAAGCGTTATCTCATTGTGGGTCTGGGCCTGCTGGGCGGCAAGTACGCCTTGGAGCTGAGCAGGGCCGGGTTCCATGTGGACGGCATCAACCGCAGCGAGGGCCATCTGCAGTATGCCCTCGACCACGGCTATATCGCCAGCGGCAAGACCCACGATTTTGAGGATCTGGTATGTCAGGCCGATCATATCATCTTTGGCTTGTACCCCACGGCCCTGCTCGAGTGGTTCCGGACCTACGGCCACCTGCTGAAGGAGGGCTGCATCTTTACCGATGTTTCGGGCGTAAAGACCGGTCTGGTGGAGCCCATTCAGGCCATGTGCAGGCCGGGCGTGGAGTTCATTGCCAGCCACCCCATGGCGGGCCGTGAGACCTCCAGCGTGGAGCACGCCGCCGAGGTGAATTTTGCCCCGGCCAACTTCATTGTGACCCCCACGGAAAAGAACACTCCGGAGGCCGTTCAGTGGGCCAGGGAGCTGGCCGAGGTGTTGGGCTTCAAGCATATCTGCACTCTGACCGTGCAGGAGCATGACAGGATGATCGGCTATGTCAGCCAGCTTTGCCATGCCATCGCCGTCAGCCTGATGTGCGCCAACGACAATACCTCGCTGTGCGAGTACACCGGCGATTCCTTCCGGGACCTGACCCGCATTGCACGCATCAACGATAAGATGTGGGCGGAGCTGTTCCTCTGGAACAAGGAAAACCTCATCTCCGAGATCGACCAGTTCAGCGGGGCGCTGAACGAGATGCGCAACGCCCTTGTGGCCGATGACCGGGAAAAGCTGGAGGAGATGTTCCGCCTGTCCACCCAGCGCCGCGCGGCGTTTGATAAGAAAGCGCCGTAACCTTTTCAGCACACAGCGCTGCTGTTTTTTTCCAGCTCCCCTGCTGGGGAGCTGGAATCGAGACTGAGAGGTTTGGCACAACACGAAAAAATGAGGTGTACCGAATGCCCAAACAGGAAGGCCAGAAATCCAAGCTGCTGGCGCTATTGCGCATTTTTGAGCAGCAGACCGATGAAAACCACCTGCTGAACGTGCCGCAGCTGGTGGAGCTGCTGGAGGCGCAGGGCATCCGCTGTGAGCGCAAGAGCGTGTACAGCGATATTGAGGCACTGGGTGCGCTGGGCTATGACATCAAGCTGCGCCGGGGCCGGGGCGGCGGGTATTTCCTTGCCAGCCGCACCTTTGATCTGGCGGAGCTCAAGCTGCTGGTGGATGCCGTGCAGGCAAGCCGGGTGGTATCCGGCACCACGAGCAGGCGGCTGATCCACAAGTTGGAAAAGCTCTGCTCCAACTACGAGGGCAGCCAGCTGCAGCGTCAGGTCTATGTGGAGGGCCGCCCCAAGACCGACAGCAAGAGCCTGCTGTACAGCATCGATGCCCTGCACGAGGCCATCAACAACGGTAAAATGGTGGAGTTCCTCTACAGAAAAGCCGACAGCCGCGAGAAAGAGAAAAGAACCGTCAGCCCGTGGCAGCTGGCCTGGGAGAACGGGTGCTACTACCTCATTGCCTTTGCCGATGAAAAGGGCATCCGCCATTACCGGGTGGACAAGATGAGCGGGGTCCGGGTGCTGGATGCGCCCCGGCGGGGTCAGGAGCAGTTTGCGGATCTTGACCTGCCTGCCTATCTGCGCAAGCACTTTGGAATGTACGGCGGGCCGGAGCATCGCGTTACCCTGCGGTGCACCGCGGATCTGGAAGGTGCCATGCGGGAGCGCTTTGGCGCAACGCCCATGTTCCTGCCCGAGGAGAATGGCTGCTTCCATTTTGATGTCCCCATCTGCGTCAGTGACCAGTTCTATGGCTGGGTCTGCGGCTTTGGCGGCAAGATAGAAGTGGTTGCCCCGCCCGAAGTGCGGCAGGGAATGCGGGAGATGACCGCCCGGCTGGCAGAACAGCATCAATAACACAAAAAGGACTGCGAAAGCAGTCCTTTTTTGCGTGTTTACGGTTCCTTCAATTCCAGATCACTGGGCAGGATCAGATCCAGCGCGGCAGCGGGCTCGGCGACAAGGCGGCGGCTCTGGTGGAAGATGGCCTTTTCCAGTGTGTTGCGGGCAAGGCGGCCATTGCCAGCGGTGCGGGCATCGGATTCCTGCCAGCGGGCATAATAGCCCAGCAGGGGTTCGGTGCAGGCTTCGGCCAGGGTGTAGCCCTTGTTTTTGGCAAGGACCTGGGTGATCTGCAGCAGCTCCACGGCGGTGTAGTCCGGGAACTCGATCCGGTTGGGAAAACGGCTGGCAAGGCCGCTGTTGGCGGTGAGGAAGGTCTCCATCTCCCTGGTGTAACCTGCCAGAATGACCACCAGCTCATCCCGGTGATCCTCCATCCCCTTCACCAGCGTGTCGATGGCTTCCAGTCCGAAGCTGTCCTGCTCGCCGCGGTAAAGGCTGTATGCCTCGTCAATGAAGAGCACGCCGCCCAGGGCGCTCTCGATGACGCTGTTGGTCAGGGGGGCGGTGTGGCCGGTGTAGCGGCCCACCAGATCGGCACGGGCCACCTCCACCAGCTGGCCGCCCTTGAGGGCACCGATGGCTTTCAGATACCGTGCCACCAGCCGGGCAATGGTGGTCTTGCCGGTGCCGGGGTTGCCCGTGAAGATCATGTGCATCGAAAGGCTGGCCGTTTTCAGCCCGGCGGCGGCCCGGCGCTGCTGCACCTGCAGGTTGTCGGCCAGACCGAACACATATTCCTTGACCGGGGCAAGGCCCACCAGCTCGTTGATCTCGGCGCGGATGGCATCCAGCGCGCCGGTGTAGGCGGCAGGCAGCAGGTCGAACAGGGGCTGGTCTGCGCCGTCGTTCAGGCGGAACAGCACCCCTTCCGGCCCGGCGGTCAGGGTCACGGTGCCGGTAAGGGTTTCATCGGTCCGCAGACAGTATTCGCTCAGGGCGCGGAAGATGCGGTCGGTGCACGCGGAAAGGCCTGCCGCACCCTTCTGTGTGGTGCACTGGGCCGCGACATAGTCCCGCACGTCGGCCCCGGCGGAAAGGGTCAGCCCCAGCCGGGTGCGGATCTTCTGGGCCAGCGCGTTGAGCTGCTGTGCGGCAAGGGCGGCCAGATCCTCCCGGGTGTAGGAGACCGTCTCGCAGACATCCCCCAGTGCCGACACCAGCGCCGCACCGAATTTGTCAGCCAGTGCCTCCCGGCCCTTGTGGGAGTAGAAGATGAGGTATTTGCCGCAGGGGTCGATGCGGCTGATGGCTCCCGGGGCCAGCGCCGTGCCTGCATCCACAAGGATGCCCTCCTTGTTCACGAGATACCGGCTGGACAGGGGGGCACTGCCCTTGACGGCCAGATCAGACAGGGTCTTCAGAAAGCCGAGATAACAGCTCTCATAGTGCTCAAAGGCAAGGATCTCCCCGGGCGCGTGCAGGGCGGCGTAGAGGTCCTGCAGGAAGAGCTTCTCGGCTCCGGAATTGGGGTAAAGGGCCAGATCCAGTGTGGCGATCCTGTCGCTCTGCAAAAGGCCCCGGGCCGCCATGCAGCGGGCAGTCTCTTCCAGCGCGAAATGCCGGCCTGTGCCTGCCCCGCCTGTGAGCAGGATGACGTTGCGGGCGGCGGGGGCTTCGGTGCCCAGCACAAAGGGGCGGCGCATGGCCCGCACCACGCTGTCCACAAAAGCATCCTGCCCCAGCACCGTCTGCCTGACCTCGGCGGCAAGGCCTTCAAAGCTGCCCAGGTGCTCCGGCTTCACGTCGGTGGTGCCCCTGGCCAGCAGGCCTTCGTCCTCCATGTCCCGCAGCATCTGGCGGCTGCTTTCCAGCGCGGCGGCGGTGGCATCGCTCTGGGTTTTGAGCTGGGCGTTCTGCTGCTTCAACAGCTCGTCCAGCCGTTTCTGCTGTTCCAGAAGCGCCGCGTTCAGGTCAGGCAGGGCGGCGCTGCCGCCTGTTTTGGGTGCAGAAGTGCCGGGGGCAGCCTTGAATCTGCCCCCCGGGCCGAACACGCCGTTCATCAGACTTTCCCAATCATCGGTGTATGCCATAAAACTTCCCTCCGTGCAGTGTTTTTTCTTTCAGTATAGTGGAGTCTGGTACGTTTTGCAAGGAAAGGGTTGAAATAAAGGACAAAGTTCGTTACACTATTGTCAAACGAAAGGATGAATTGCTATGGAGCCAAGAACACCTGCTGAATGGAAGACGCTGTTTGAGAGCGAAGCCTTTGCCCGCCAGACGGAATACTACGGCCCGCTGGGGGTGGAGTATACCCCTGCCGGGACACACCTGCGCCTGTGGGCTCCCACGGCAAAACAGGCAGCAGTGAACCTGTACCGCCGGGGCACCGGCGGGGCCTGTGTGGGCACCCTGCCCCTGCAGCAGCAGGACAAGGGTGTGTGGAGCATCTATCTGCCCGGCGACCAGCACGGAAAATACTACGATTTCACCCTTACCACCCCGTTTGGCACCTGCAATGCAGCGGACCCTTACGCCCGCGCGGCTGGGGTGAACGGGGTGCGCAGCATGATCTTTGACCCGGCCCGGGTAGACCCGCAGGGCTGGGAGCGGGATGTGCGGCCGGTGATCCCACCGGCCCGCCGCAGCGTTTGGGAGGTCAGTGTCCGGGATTTCTCGCAGGACCCGGCCAGCGGCGTGCACACGGCCTGGCGGGGCAAATTTCTGGCCTTTACCCAGCAGGGCACGACCCTGAGCAGCGACGGCATCCACCCCACCTGCCTGAATTACCTCAAGCGGTTGGGGGTGAGCTATGTCCAGCTCATGCCCATCTTCGATTTTGGCAGCGTGGATGAGAGCCGCCCCCTGACCCGGCAGTATAACTGGGGCTACGACCCCACCAACTTCAATGTGCCTGAGGGCAGCTACTCCACCGACCCCACCCGGGGGGAGGTGCGGGTGCGGGAGTGCAAGCAGATGATCGCGGCCCTCCATGCGGCGGGCATCGGCGTTGTAATGGACGTGGTGTATAACCACATGTACCGCTCCGATAATGTGCTGAACCGGGTGGTGCCCCTCTACTACTTCCGCCAGAACGACGATGGTTCCCTCTCCAACGGCAGCGGCTGCGGCAACGAGTTTGCCTCCGAGCGGCCCATGGCCCGGCGCTATCTCATTGATTCGGTGCTCTACTGGGCACGGGAATATCACATCGACGGCTTCCGGTTTGACCTGATGGGCCTGTATGACGTGGAGACCATGAACCTCCTCCGGGCTGAACTGGATAAGCTGCCCGGCGGGCGGGATATTCTGATGTACGGTGAGCCGTGGCAGGGCGGCTGCAGCGCCCTGCACCGGTACGAGGCCAACAAGAACAACCTGAACATGCTGAACGAGCGCATCGGCATCTTTTGCGACAACACCCGGGATGCCATCAAGGGCGGCTGCTTCGATGCCCGGGAGCCGGGCTATGTGGAGGGCAAGCCCGGGAGTTTCTGGGATATCGGTGCTTCGGTGGCGGCGTGGTGCCGCAGTGAAAAGCTGCCGCCTCACGCTCCGGGGCAGATCATCAGCTACGTTTCAGCCCACGACAACTTCACCCTGTGGGATAAGCTTCTGATGGTGCGCTACGCCCGCCCGGAGTTTGCCGCTGTGGACAAGACCGCGCTGGCCCAGAACCGGCTGGCAGCGGGCATCTACCTGACCAGCATGGGCCTGCCTTTCTGGCAGGCGGGCGAGGAGTTTGCCCGCACCAAGAAGGGGCAGGGCAACAGCTACCACTCCAGCCCGGCCCTCAACCGGCTGGACTGGCACCGGGCCGAACAGTTCCACAGCCTTGTGGATTACTACCGCGGGCTCATTGGTCTGCGGGCGGCGTTCCCCCGGCTGGGCGCGCTGGACAAGGCCAGCCCTGCCGCCATCGAGTTCTTCCCGCTGGAACAGCCTCTTGTGGGCTGGCGGCTCCCCGCCCAGTGGGGCGACGGCGCAGCGTGGAGCGCCCTGTGCGTCTACTATAACCCCACCGAGACGGCGCAGGTCGTCACCCTGCCCGGCGGCAGCTGGAAGCTGCTGAGCGACGGCATCTCCTCCAGCCTGTGGCGGGGCAGCAGCCGCATCTGCACCGGCCAGACCGTCCTCCTGCCCCTGAGCGCCACCGTGTTCGGGCAGGTATAAAAATACGGTCTGCCGTTGCTTGACAACCTGCAATTGAAAATCCCCTGACCAGTTCAACGCCGGTCAGGGGATTTTTGATTTATGGATCAGGAAAAAGATTGGGGAGAATCAGGAGTTTTTCTGTGCCTGCTGGGTCTGGGCGTTCTTTTCGCCCAGGGTCAGGCTGACGGTCTGCATCTGGCCTTCCCGGGCCACGGTGATGGAAAGGGTATCACCGGCGGCATGCTGCTGGATCAGGGTGCCAAGGTCGTCCTTCTGGGCGATCTCGGTGCCGTCGATGCTCACGATGCGGTCACCGGTCTTCAGACCGGCCTTGTCGGCGGGGCCGCCCTGCACAACATCCACAACGTAAACGCCGTAGGCAGTGACGTTGAGCTGTGCGGCGGTCTGGGCATCGGTCACAGCCAGATAAGTGATGCCCATGTAGGGTCGGCCGGAGACATAGCCGTTCTCCAGCAGATCCTGTGCCACCTTGATGGCATCGTTGATGGGGATGGCGAAGCCCAGACCCTCCGCATCGCTGGAGGAGGACTTTGCGTTGACCAGACCGATGAGCTCACCGTTCATGTTGAACAGGCCGCCGCCGGAGTTGCCGGGGCTGACAGAGGCATCCATCTGGATCAGGGACATGGTGTTGGTGGAGCTGGTGCCCTGGATGGTCACGCTGCGGTTCAGGGCGCTGACGATGCCGCTGGTCACGGTGCCGCCCAGCTCACCCAGCGGGTTGCCCACGGCCAGCACGCTCTCACCCACGGCAAGGCTGTCGCTGTTGCCAACGGTGGCGGGGGTCAGGTCAGTGGCATCGATCTTGAGGACAGCCACATCGCTGGTGTCGTCCTCGCCCACCACGGTGGCGGGGTAATCGGTATCGCCGATGGTCACAGTGATGTTGGATGCGCCGGACACAACGTGTGCACAGGTCAGGATATAGCCGTCGGAGCTGATCACGACACCGCTGCCAGCACCGCTCTCCACCTGGCTCTGGCCGTACCAGGACCACTGGGAGTAGACCACCTGCTCGGTGGTGATGACCACAACGCTGGGGCTGACCATCTCAGAGACCTGAGCGGTGGTCATGCCGGAAGCGGTGTTCACCGCGGAGGCAGAGCCGGAATCACTGCTGGACGTGGAGGAAGGTGCCACCTGCTGGATGACCACCTTGCCGCCTGTGTTGCCCACCTGGGCTCCCACAAAGCCGCCGACAAAGCCCATGGCGGCGGCCAGTACCAGCGCAACTGCACTGCGGGCGATATTGCCGTTTTTCCGGCGGCGCTTTTTGGGAGGCTGCTTGGGGCTTCCCTGTGCGGCCTGATACCGGGGGCCTTCCGGAGGCGGCACCGCGCCGCCATCGCTGCCGCTGTTCGGCTCGGCCTGGGGGTCGGCCTGTGCGGCCTCGCCGTAGGTGCCTGCCGTGTTGGCGGTGTTCATGCCGGAGGAGCCGACGTTGGGGTAGCCGGTCTCGCCGGTCTGGCTATGTTCAGAGGAATAATCGTATTCCCACTTGTTCTCGTTATCCATACTGGTTACTTCCTTTCTCAAAGGGAATGGTTCGGAGGGGGCGCTTCTGCCGCACCTCCTTGGAACTGTTTCTATTGTATCCGGTAATTGTGAAAAGGAATCGCTGACCGGGTGAAGAATATGTGAAATAAGGTCGCAGCGGGAAGCCTTGACAGCGGCGCGGGGGCTTGGTATTTTAAGGGTGCAGCGCAGAAGCCGGCAGCGTTGCGAAACCTCTCCGTCATCTTCGCTTTGCTCGATGCCACCTCTCCTAGTAGGAGAGGCCTTGGCATACCGTCGCGTTTTCGTGGGTCGGCGCTTCGCTCCTGTTTGCCCTGCGGCAGGTATTGGTTTTGGAGCGTCAGCGATTATTGCGAAAAAACGAATCTTCTGCCAAGGGCTCCCCTACTAGGGGAGCTGTCGCGGCAGCGCCCGCGACTGAGAGGTTTAGCCCAACAGGGCAAGCTCGCGAAAGGAGCAAATTATGAAACTGGAAAAGATTCCGGGCGGTTATGCCCTGTATAAAGAGAAAACCATCATTGGCACCTGCCAGGCCCGGCCCACGGAGCAGGGCGCGGACATCACTGCCCTGACCATTGTGCCGGAATGGCGGCGCAAGGGCTACGGCTCCTACCTGTTAAAAGAGGTATTGCGCAGCCTGGGCGGCTATGACAAAGAGAGCGCCACGGTGTTCACGGCTCCTCTGCCTGCCGATGCGGGGGAGCTGGCCTTCTGGGCAAAGTTCGGTTTTGCGGCAGAGGGCAGCGGCCTGTGCCGCCGCCGCACCCCCGACCTGACGGCCGTGAAGCTTGTGCAGGACTTCCTCGCCGCGCGGCTGGCTGACCCCAGGCTCTGCATCGATGCCACCTGCGGCAACGGGGGTGACACGGCTTTTCTCTGCCGCCTTGTGGGCAAAGAGGGCCGGGTGCTGGGCTTTGACATCCAGCCCGAAGCCATTGCCTCCACCCGGCAGAATCTTGCACGGAAGGGCTTTGCGGCAGAGCTTCACTGCGACAGCCACGCCAACCTCTTACAATATGTACAGCCCGGCACCGTTGATGCCGTGATGTTCAATTTCGGCTGGCTGCCCGGTGCCGACCACGGGGTGTTCTCCCACGCCCAAAGCAGCATCCCGGCGCTGGAAGCTGCCCTCGGGGCCCTGCGGCCCGGCGGGGTGCTCAGCGCCATCTTGTACAGCGGCAAGGTCATCGGCTCCGACGAAAAGACCGAGATCCTCCAGTGGATGCGCTCCCGGCCCCTGAAACAGTGCACCGCCCTTGTCTGCGGTTTCGCCAATTGGGCCGATACCGCCCCCTTGCCCTGCTTCCTCCTGAAAAAATAACAAAAACTCTTGCATCTAGGTGGATTTGCTGGTAAAATATAAGTTGCGTGTAATTTTGGAGGGCAGGTTCTGCTCTGTACAACCTCTCAGCCTTCGCTGACGCTCGGCAGCTCCCCTAGTAGGGGAGCCCTTGGCAGAAGATTCATTTTTTGATCTTTTCGCCTTTGGCTCCAAAATCGACAGCTGCCGCAAGGAAAAAGCGAACGCCAGCAGGCTCAAACGTAGCGAAGCGCTGAGACACGAAAACGCGACGGTATGCCAAAGGCTCCCCTACTAGGGGAGCTGTCACGGCGAAGCCAGTGACTGAGAGGTTGTACAAAGACGAAGCCTGCCCAAGAGCAAGAAACTATGGGAGCTTCCGATGTAAGTGCATCTTTGTTTTGACAAATATCCCCCATCAATTTAGGAGAAATCAATATATGACAAATCGTGAAGAGATCGAGCGCCGCCGGACGTTTGCGATCATCAGCCACCCCGATGCCGGCAAAACGACCCTGACCGAAAAGCTGCTGCTGTACGGTGGAGCCATCAATCAGGCCGGTTCCGTCAAGGGCAAGCAGAGCGCCAAGCACGCTGTGTCCGACTGGATGGATATCGAGAAGCAGCGCGGTATTTCTGTCACTTCCTCTGTCCTGCAGTTCAACTATGCAGGCAAGTGCGTGAACATTCTGGATACCCCGGGCCATCAGGACTTCTCGGAGGATACCTACCGTACCCTGATGGCAGCGGACTCCGCTGTCATGGTCATCGATGCGGCAAAGGGCGTTGAGGCCCAGACCATCAAGCTGTTCAAGGTCTGCACCCTGCGCCACATCCCTATCTTCACCTTCATCAACAAGATGGACCGCGAAGCCCGCGACCCCTTTGAGCTGATGGAGAACATCGAGGAGATCCTGGGCATCAAGACCTACCCCATGAACTGGCCCATTGGCTGCGGCAAGGAGTTCAAGGGCGTGTTCGACCGCAATACCCGCAAGGTGCTGGCTTTCTCCAGCGACGGCCGCGCCAACGGCGTGAAGAAGGTCAACGAGACCGAGGCCGAACTGGGCGATGCCGCACTGGACGAGCTGCTGACCCCCTACCTGCACCAGCAGCTGGTGGACGAGATCGAGCTGCTGGACGGCGCTGCCGAGGAATTTGACCTCGACAAGGTGCTGCGCGGTGAGCTGAGCCCTGTGTTTTTTGGCTCTGCTCTGACCAACTTCGGCGTGGAGCCCTTCCTTGAAAACTTCCTGCGGCTCACCTCCGCCCCGCTGGCCCGCGTGGACAGCCTGACCGGCGAGCCGGTGGACCCCTGCCGGGACGAGTTCTCCGCCTTCATCTTTAAAATTCAGGCCAACATGAACAAGGCCCACCGCGACCGCATTGCCTTTATGCGCATCTGCTCCGGCAAGTTCGAGCGCGGCATGGAGGCCTACCATGTGCAGGAGGGCAAGAACATCAAGCTGGCCACCGGCACCCAGCTGA
>OMFD01000901.1_pt1 | contig 16984 bp, 9 predicted proteins | sample 1645541 | NCBI WGS metagenome assembly OMFD01 (sample SAMEA103958149, study PRJEB25191) | human gut metagenome | biome: human-associated habitat [ENVO:00009003]; feature: intestine environment [ENVO:2100002]; material: feces | place: Germany | collected 2013/2015
AGAAATTCAAAGAAGTGACGGAGGCGTACTCTGTACTGAGTGATCCGGAGAAGAAGAAACTGTATGACCAGTTCGGTCACGCTGCATTTGACCAGAGTGGTTCCGCAGGTTCCGGATATGGAAATGCAGGTGCAGGTGGCTTTGGAGGATTCGGCGGAAACGGTGGATTCAGAGGCGGTACTTACCGTAGTTATGGCGGACCGGGAAGCGGATATCAGGAGTATCATTTCGAAGGTGGCGACATGGATGACATGTTTGGTGACATTTTCGGAAATATGTTCCATGGAGGAAGTACTTCAGGACGCAGTAGAAGGACATCAGGATTTACCGGAGGATTTGGAGGTGAAAGCTTTAAATCAAAAGGTTCTGATATCAAGGCAGGTATCACTGTAGGATTTGACGAGGCTGCATTTGGTGGAGATAAGGTTATTACCCTGAGTAATCCGGAGAATCCGGGACAACCGGGACAGTCACTGAAGGTTCATATTCCGGCAGGTATTGATAACGGAAAGTCAATCCGCTTAAGAGGAAAGGGAATGCCGGGAACCGGTGGTGGTGAAGCCGGAGATCTTCTGTTGAAAGTAACAGTTGCTCCGAAACCTGGATATGAGCGGAAAGGTATGGATGTATATACAACCGTATCTGTTCCATATACAACAGCTGTATTCGGAGGAGAGACACTGGTACACACCTTGTACGGAGATGTTATGTGCAAGATCAAAGAGGGAACACAGTCAGGTTCCAAGATCCGTCTGAGAGGCAAGGGAATCGTTTCGATGAAAGATTCATCCGTTCACGGAGATCAGTATGTAACCATTCAGATCGAAGTGCCAAGAAACTTAAGTCCGCAGGCAAGACAGAAATTAAAAGAGTTTGAAGAAATCTGTCAGGGGAGTTCAAGAACAGCATAAATAAATGAAAAGACCAGAGGCTTGTTTTACAAATTGAAACAAGAACCTCTGGTCTTTTCTGCTGTTTAGAATATTGTTGTAGCTGTTTTGCAGTTACTGTGAGCAGTAACGTTTTGTACAGGTACAATTTATAGCCACTGACTTAGAAAATGGAAGCCAGTAACAAACGAATTATAAGGGGAACCCTAGTCACGTTCCCAACGACCGGAAGCTCCACAAGGGAGAACCAGTCCTGAATCTGTAACAGGAAGTCCGATCTCCTGAGAATCTACATGTCCGTTCCAAGGTTTTAATTCAGTTGAGATCATGTAGGTAAGTACGGCAGGAGCAAGTCCTGTTGTATAAGAATTCACAAGGAAGAACAGTGCATCCTTGGAAAGAATCTTTGTACAAAGCTTGATGAGTGGATGGATCATATCTTCAATCTTCCAGATCTCGCCTTTTGGTCCACGCCCATATGACGGCGGATCCATAATGATTGCATCATAAGTGTTGCCACGGCGGATCTCGCGCTCAACGAACTTCACACAGTCATCGACAAGCCAGCGGATCGGTGCATCTCCCAGACCGGAAGAAACCGCATTCTCCTTTGCCCATGTCACCATACCCTTAGATGCATCTACATGAGTAACCTGCGCTCCGGCAGCTGCCGCTGCAAGTGTAGCACCTCCGGTATAAGCAAAAAGGTTCAGCACCTTGACCGGACGTCCAGCATTCTTAATCTTCTCAGAGAACCAGTCCCAGTTAGTTGCCTGCTCAGGGAAGAGTCCTGTGTGCTTGAAACTAAATGGTTTTAAATTAAATGTGAGAGAACCGTAATGGATCTGCCACTGCTGTGGGAGACTAAAAAACTCCCATTCACCGCCACCCTTTTTGCTACGGTGATAATGTCCGTTCATCTCTTTCCAACCGCGGTTCTTCTTAGGAGTATCCCAGATGACCTGTGGGTCCGGACGGACAAGAAGATAATTTCCCCAACGCTCAAGCTTTTCGCCACCTGAGCAGTCAAGAATTTCGTAATCTTTCCAACTATCTGCAATCCACATGAATTAGTTAATCCTTTCTACAAAAAATACTTGTAATCATACAGAGACAATCTCAAAAAACGATACATTTTTGAAATTGTTTCGTTTTATATCGTCTATAACATTTCTATTATAATAGAAAGTCCTATGGTAATGCAATGAAAATTTTCAGATTCAGAGATCAGGTATTGTCAACCGGTATTATTCACACTCTGTGTGACCTGCATTCTTATAATACGACTGGTTAAAATGCACTAATAACCCACTAAACAGATAGGAATATGAAAACAAAACGCCGAAAACATATAAAACCTATTGACGTAGTAGGTTGATAAGGTGTATCATACGCCTATCGAATCTGAGATGCGAAAAAGTAACAGTGTTACATCAAATGATAGATGGAGTGATGAGTATGATAAAAGTAGAACATGCAAACAAAACATTTTCCGGGAAATACGGTACAGTACATGCGCTGCAGGATGTCAGCATTCATGTAGAGAAAGGTGACATCTACGGAATTATCGGATTTTCCGGAGCAGGTAAATCAACTTTGATCCGGTTGGTAAATGGATTAGAGACACCGGATACGGGAAATGTTATAGTCCAGGGAGAAAATCTTGGGAATCTGAAAAAAACGCAGCTTCGCAAGCTTAGAAGAAAAATCGGAATGGTTTTTCAGCAATTTAATCTTCTTGAATCAAAAACAGTGTATCACAACATTGCATTGCCATTGATTCTTGAAAAGGCACCAAAGGAAGAGATTGATAAGAAAGTAAAAGAAGTACTCCGGTTTGTAGAACTGGAAGATAAGAAAGATGTTTATGTAAGCCAGCTTTCGGGAGGACAGAAACAGAGAGTGGGAATCGCAAGGGCACTGACAACAACACCGGACATTCTGCTCTGTGACGAGGCAACAAGTGCACTGGATCCGCAAACTACAGAATCCATTCTAAAACTGCTTAAGAAGATTAACCGGGAGATGGGAGTTACAATCCTTCTGATCACACATCAGATGCAGGTCGTTCAGATGATCTGTAATAAAGTAGCAGTTATGGAGAACGGACAAGTAGTAGAGGCCGGAAGTGTGCTTGATGTATTCGGAAAGCCACAGGCACCTGTTACAAGAAGATTCGTTCAGACTGTAGTAAATGATCAGATTCCGGAAAGCATTCTAAGTCTTGTGAAAGAACAGAAAGAACATTTTCGGGTAGAGAGGCTTAAGTTTATCGGAAGCAGTGTAAAACGACCTGTGATTTCAGATATCTGTCATGTGGATGGAATTGTAGTAAATATTCTGGGAGCAACCGTGCAGGAATTGCAGGAGAATGTAATGTGTGTGTTCATTTTGCAGCTGATCGGAACGGAAGAGAAAATATTAGAAGCTGAGAAACAGATTGATGAGAATGGAGTAATCAGAGAAAGAGTGGAGGCGATTTAATGGAACAAGAGTATTTTGGAGTATCCCTTGAAAAGTTATTGACCAGTGGGGGACAGACATTATATATGGTTGCATGGTCACTGATCATTGGAACAATCATAGGAATTATTTTGGCACTGATCCTTGTACTTTGCCGTAAGGGAGGACTGATAGAGAATCTGATCCTTTACAATATTGTAAGTATCTACATTAATATAGTAAGAAGTATTCCATTTGTGATCTTACTGGTAGCGATCATGCCGTTGACAAGGGCAATTGTTGGAACGACCATCGGGAGTACAGCATCACTTGTCCCGCTTGTTATTTATATCAGTCCATATCTTGCACGTTTGATGGAAAATAGCTTACTGGAGATTAATCCGGGTATTCTGGAAGCGGCTGAAGCAATGGGGGCATCTACCTGGCAGACGATTCGTTATTTTCTGCTTCCGGAAACACTTGGATCTATCGTACTCGCATTGACAACAGGTACGATCGGGTTGCTTGGAGCATCAGCAATGGCTGGATATGTAGGCGGAGGAGGTGTCGGAGACCTGGCACTGACTTATGGATATCAGAGGATGAATACACCATTGATGATCTTTACTGTAGTTGTACTGGTTGTATTTGTACAGATCCTTCAGCTTGCAGGAAATACAATTTCAAGAAAACTCAGACAACATAGATAATTGATTAAGAAAGAACGAGGAAAATTATATTATGAAAATCAAGAAAATTATTGCAGGATTATTAGTAGCGACAACAGCATTCAGCCTGGCGGCATGCGGAAATTCAGGTTCAGGAGATACGAAGAAAAGTGACGCGGATACATCAGAGAAAAAGGAAATCGTCTATGGAAAATCCCAGGGACCATATACAGAACTTTTCGAAGATGCAATCGTTCCAATTCTTGAGAAAGAAGGATATACTCTGAAAGCTGTTGACCTCTCAGATCTTCAGACAGCAGATGTTGCACTGAATGATGGAGATGTAGATGTCAATGTAGAACAGCATACAGCATACATGGACAATTTCAATCAGAGTTATAACGCAGATCTGGTTGCAATCAGTCCGATTCCAACTGTTCCGGCAGGAGTTTATTCAGAAAAATACGATTCTGTAGATGAAATCCCGGATGGTGCGAAGGTTGCAGTCCCAAATGATGCGTCCAACACAGCACGCTGCTATCTGATGCTTCAGAAAATCGGCTGGATCAAGCTTGACGAGAATGCTGATCCATCCACAGTTACACAGGATGATATTGTAGAGAACCCACATAATATTGAATTTACAGAAATGAACAGCATGACAATTCCGGCAGCAGAATCTGATTTTGATTATATTGCAATCACAGGAAGTGTTGTATATAATGCAGGCATTGATGCTTCTACAGCACTGGTCAATGAAGATATTTCAGATTATCTTGTACTTCAGGTTGTTGTAAAAGAAGAGAACAAAGATGCAGATTGGGCACAGGCAATCGTGGACGCATACCACTCAGATGAATTCAAACAGTATATGAAAGAAAACAATGATGGATTATGGTGGATCCCGGAGGAGCTTCAATAATTAAGAAAGGCAGTGATGAAAATGGATCAGACAGAAAAATTAATCCTAGAAGCAATCGATCAGCACAGAGATGAGATCATTGAATTTGCCAGAGATATATACGATCATGGAGAACTTGGATATAAAGAATTCAATACAGCAGAAAAATTCATAAAGAAGATGAAAGAATTAGGTCTGCGCACAGAAACCGGACTTGCAATTACAGGAACAAAAGCGTATTTAAATGAAGAAAAGAAAGATACAGCAAGCCTTGCACTTCTTGGAGAACTTGATGCACTTAGGATTCCGGAGCATGCTCATGCGAATCCAGAGACAGATGCGGCACATTGCTGCGGACATCATGCACAGATGGCTGGAATCTTTGGTGCGGCACTGGCTCTTACAGTTCCGGAGATCGCGGAAAAACTGGATGGACAGGTGGTGTTTTTTGCAACACCGGCGGAAGAGTATGGTGAAATTGGATTCAAAAATGAGCTGCGTGCACAGGGAAAAATAAAATATGGCGGTGGAAAATGTGAGCTGCTTCGTATCGGCGCATTTGATGATATTGATCTTTGTATTACACATCACATTGCACCGGGGGATGACATCATAGTAGGAAGTGGAACCGGAAATGGGTTTGTGTCTAAAGTGATCCGTTGTTTAGGTAAGGCAGCCCATGCGGCAGGAACACCGGAACAAGGTGTAAATGCTCTGTCGGCGGCGTCACTTGGTCTGCAGGCACTTGGTCTGAATCGAGAGACATTCCGTGATGAGGATTGTGTCCGTGTCCATCCGATCATTACAAAGGGTGGCAACCTGGTAAATGTAGTGCCTGATGAAGTTGTAGTAGAGACATTGGTAAGAGCTAAAACAATCGAGGCATTTACAGATGCAGCGAAGAAAACAGACCGATCCTTTCACGCAGGGGCTACTGCAATGGGAGCGAAGGTTGAAATCACAACACTTCCGGGGTATCTTCCGACACTTGCGGAAGAAGCACTCCCAGAATTAAAAAGAGCAGCAGAACTTTCTGCACCGGAAATAAATGTAATCGAGGCCTCGGGACATACGGGAGGATCTACAGATGTCGGTGATGTCCAGCACTTAATGCCTGTATATACATTTAATACAGGTGGTGTAAAGGGTGGACTCCATCAGGTAGAATTTGAAGTGACAGATGAGGAAGAAGCATATATTGTCACTGCGAAGATGTTTGCACTTGGAGCCTATGGGCTTTTGAAAGAAAAAGCAGCAAGAAGCCGGGAACTTGTTAAAAATTATAAGCCGGTATTTGAAAATTCAGCAAAGTATGCAGAGTTTATGGATCAGTTTGATTCGAAAGAAGTGTTAGAATAATTCTATACATTTTCCTACTTTTATGATATAATTTAAAAGCTATTTTAATGATTTATCAATTTAATGTGATGAATAGTCGACCTAATAATATCATAAGAGAAAGGAATTAGAGATGTATGTTATCTACGATAGAATCAGTAAATAGTGCAGTGAACAACTTTATCTGGGGTGTTCCGGCAATGATCTGCATTATTGGAGTCGGACTCTACTTAAGTATCCGGACCGGCTTCCTTCAGATCAGAAAATTTCCGTATGCGATGAAAGTGACGATCGGAAGAATGCTCCGCAAAAGAGATGCATCTGACGGTGCACTGACTCCGTTCCAGGCAGTTTGTACCGCACTGGCGGCAACGGTCGGAACAGGAAATATCGCCGGAGTCGCAGGAGCAATCGCAATCGGAGGCCCGGGAGCAGTATTCTGGATGTGGATCTCAGCACTGCTTGGAATGTGTACAAAGTTTTCGGAAGTTACTCTTGCAGTTCATTTTCATGAATTAAATGCGCAGGGCGAGCGTGTCGGTGGACCGATGTATTATATTAAAAATGGTCTGAAAAAGCATTGGCACTGGCTGGCTTATCTGTTCGCTGCATTTGGAGTTCTGACTGTATTTGGAACAGGAAATGCAACACAGGTGAATACAATTACAACAGCAATCGATTCTGCACTCTTTAATTATGGAATCATAGAGAAGGATTCTGTTGGAACATTGAATCTGATCATCGGAATTGTACTTGCTATCCTGATCGGCATGATCCTTCTTGGAGGAATCAAGAGAATCGGTCAGGTTACAGAAAAGCTTGTTCCATTTATGGCAGCAATTTATGTGATTCTGGCACTTGGCGTTGTTGTTCTGAATTTCCAGAACATTCCGAGTGTATTTGGATCCATTTTCGAAGGAGCATTTTCACCGGCATCTGTGACAGGAGGAGCCGTGGGATCTTTCTTTATGAGTATGAAGAAAGGTGTTTCAAGGGGAATCTTCTCTAATGAGGCAGGTCTTGGTACAGGTTCTATCGCACATGCGTGTGCTGATACCAAAAAGCCTGTAAAGCAGGGATTCTTCGGAATCTTCGAAGTGTTTGTTGATACCATTGTAATCTGTACATTAACTGCACTGGTTATCCTGTGCAGTGGTGTTCCGGTCGGATACGGAGAGGCAGCTGGAGCAGAACTTACCATTCTTGGATTTACATCCACTTATGGAAACTGGGTATCTATCTTCACAGCAGTAGCAATGTGTTGCTTCGCATTTTCTACGATTATCGGATGGGGATTATATGGAACAAGATGTGTGGAATTCCTTCTTGGTACAAAAGCGAATAAGCCATTTATGGTACTGTATGCACTTGTTGCGATTGTAGGTGCAACAATGGAACTTGGTCTGATGTGGAATATCGCAGAGACATTTAATGGTCTGATGGCAATCCCGAACCTGATCGCGGTGTTCTTGTTATCAGGTGTTGTCGTGAAGCTTGTGAAAGAATACTTTGCGGGGGAAGGCAAAGAAAGTTAAAAACAGAATAGAAATAAAAATTCAAAGCTTTGATGATTAAAAAAATCATCAGAGCTTTTTTTACGCGAACAACGAGCCAAAGTCCGTGCTTGCACGAGACCTTGGCGACTGTCGCGATAACTTGAGAAACTCGCAGAGCGTGTTTCTCATAGTTAAGTGCATAAATATACAATGTGATTTATAAAAATACCATAGAAATTTTCACATATTAGCAAATGAAACAAAAAATATAAGAAATGAAAAAGAAATTAACGAAAAAATAAACAAGAATATAAGCAGGATAAAGAAAGAAAATGTACAATTTTACGGAAAAGTGAAAATCATTATATTTTTTGTCCTGTTTCGTCCAAGATTTTATTCAACGACTATGATATGATTCTTAGACAGTCAAATGTAAAAAATATATGTTTGAAATGTGATGAAAAAGTGTATATTCTGTGAACTGCATAAATAAACAATGTGGGTAATATATGTTATGCAACTAACGCAAACAACAGAGGTTATAGGAGCTGTTGAAATATAAAGAATGGATAGGAGGTTTCTGCAGGCAGTAATGTCTGTAAGGTTGAAATACACAGGGAACTGTGAAAACAACATAAGGACAGGAAGGGAAAACTGTTCAGTTAAGTAACTAGGAGGTAAAAGAATGAGGAAGAAGTTTAAAAAGCTTGTCGGATTTACAACAGCAGTGGCAATGGCTGTTTCATTAGTTCCGACAAACGTTTTTGCAGAAGAACCAGAAGTGGCAGTAGCGGAAGAATCTGCAAAGAACGATAATCTTTTAAGAGTCTGGTATGATGAACCGGCAACAGACTGGCAGACACAGTCACTGGCAATTGGAAATGGTTATATGGGAGGTCTTGTATTCGGTGGTATTAATAATGACAAGATCCACATTAATGAGAAAACAGTCTGGGAAGGTGGACCGGCTGATTCTTATGATTATACCTATGGTACAACAAATCCAATTGATACAGATGCGGATCTTCAGAAAATCAAAGACAATCTGAATGCATTGCGTGAAAAATTAGATGATAAATCTGAGTTCGTATTTGGTTTTGATGAGGATTCCTATCAGGCAAGCGGAACCGACACAAAAGGTGAAGCAATGGATGAATTGAATAAGCTGATGGGAGATCTGACAGGATATGATGCACCGACAGATTATGCAAACTTATTTATTTCCAACAATCAGGATGAAAAAAAGGTATCCAATTATGTCAGAGATCTGGATATGCGTACAGCTCTGGCAACAGTAAATTACGATTACGAAGGTGTTCATTACACAAGAGAATACTTCAACAGTTATCCGGATAACATCATGGCAGTACGTTTGAGTGCTGATCAGGCTGGAAAGATCAGCTTTGATACAAATCTGGAGAACTTAATTAACGGAACGGCTTATACAAACACAGTTGATGGCGATACAATCACAATGCGTGATGCATTGTCAACGAATGGTTTAAATGTAGAAGCACAGCTGAAAGTGATCAATGAAGGCGGAAGTCTTTCTACCGGTACAAATGGTGGAAATCCAGCAATCACTGTATCCGGTGCAGACGCAGTTACATTGATCTTCGCATGTGGAACAGACTACAAGATGGAACTTCCAAACTTCCGTGGTGAGGATCCGCATAAAGCAGTTACAGCAAGAATTGATGCTGCAGCAAAGAAGGGATATGAAGCACTGAAAGCAGATCATATAGCAGATCATTCCGCATTGTTCTCACGTGTGGAATTGGGATTTGACGAAGAGATTCCACAGATTCCAACAGATGAACTGATCAAAAAATATCGCAACATGATAGAAAACAATGGTGGCGATATTCCTACTTCAGCAGAACAGAGAGCTTTGGAAATTATGTGTTACCAGTTTGGTCGTTATCTGACAATTGCTGGTTCCAGAGATGGTGCTCTTCCGACAAATCTTCAGGGTGTTTGGGGAGAAGGATGGTTCACATGGTATGGAGATTATCATTTCAATATCAATGTTCAGATGAACTATTGGCCAACAATGGCAAGTAATTTAAGTGAATGTATGAAACCATACAATGATCTTTTGAATGTACTGAAACAAGCAGGTCGTAATGCGGCAGCTGCATCATTTGGCATCAAGAGTAACCCGGGTGAAGAAAATGGATGGCTTGTAGGCTGCTTTAGTACACCGTATATGTTCTCTGCATTGGGACAGAAAGATAATGCAGCCGGATGGAACCCGATTGGTTCTGCATGGGCACTTCTTAACTCTTATGAGTACTATCTGTATACAGGAGATACACAGTACTTGAAAGACGAGTTATATCCGTCTATGAAAGAAGTTGCAAACTTCTGGAATGAAGCTCTTTACTGGAGTGAGTATCAGCAGCGTTATGTATCTGCTCCTTCTTACTCACCAGAGAACGGACCGATTGTGAATGGTGCATCTTATGATCAGCAGTTTATCTGGCAGCATTTTGAAAATACAATTCAGGCAGCAGAGACATTAGGAGTTGATGCTGATCTGGTTGCAGAGTGGAAAGATAAGCAGTCAAAACTGGATCCAGTATTAGTTGGTGATGACGGACAGGTGAAGGAATGGTTTGAAGAGACATCTATCGGAAAAGCACAGGCAGGAGATCTTGAGGAAATTGATATTCCACAGTGGAGACAGAGCCTTGGTGCACAGAATTCAGGAGTGCAGCCACCGCACCGTCATTTGTCACATCTGATGGCATTATATCCATGTAATCTGATCAACAAAGATAATCCGGAATATATGGATGCAGCAATTGTATCTCTGCAGGAAAGAGGACTTGATGCAACAGGTTGGTCAAAGGCTCACAAACTGAATCTTTGGGCTCGTACAGGACATGCTGAAGAAGCATTCCAGCTTGTACAGTCAGATGTTGGAGGAGGAAATTCAGGATTCTTAACAAACCTTTTCTGTTCTCATGGTGCAGGAGCAAACTATAAAGAAAAACCAATCTTCCAGATTGATGGAAACTTTGGTTATACAGCCGGCGTTAATGAAATGCTTCTTCAGAGTCAGCTTGGATATGTACAGTTCCTTCCAGCTATTCCAGAGCAGTGGAACACAGGTCATGTAGAAGGTATTGTTGCAAGAGGCAATTTTGATATTGATATGAAATGGTCTAACGGAAAAGCAGACCGTTTTGCAATTACTTCAAACAATGGAAATACTTTTACAGGTGAATATGACAATATTGCAGCTTATACAGTAAAGAAATCTGATGGAACAAAGGTTGATGTAGATGTTATTTCAGACAACAAGATCTCTTTCCCAACAGTGGCAGGAGAAACTTATACAATTGACTTTAATGCATCACCAGATAAACTTCAGGGTGTAATCGATGCAGCAAAAGAAATTTCAGCACAGATGACAGATGAACTTCTTGCTGAACAGAAAGCACATTTAGATGAACTCATCCAGACAGCTGAAAAAGCAATCGCAGAAGAAAAATCTGACGAATATGAGAATCAGTCACAGATTCTCAGCAAAGCAATTCAGGTTGCAAAAGCTGCAATGACATTAAAAGATTCCTATTATCCTGCAAAGGAAGTATATGATGGAAGAGATCTGGAAGAAGACTGGGCAAGTTATATTAAGACAGCAGCAGATTTAAACAATCAGTTATCTGCAGCCGCAGAACTTCTGAAAGATACAGAAGCAACAGTAAGTGAATTAGAACTGATGAAAGAAAGTGTTGATCATGCGAAAGATGCTCTTCCGGAGCTTTGGAACAGACTGACACTGAAAATCACACCAGATAATCAGCTGACACTTGGAGAAAACGATTTAGTTGAGATTACAAGTGAGTTTGATGATCTTCAGATCAGATATACAACAGATGGAAATGATCCGATGTGGTTCTCTGATGAGTATAAAGCCCCATTTGCTGTTACAAAATCAAAACAGAAAATTAAAGCTGCTCTGTTCCTTGGAAGACGTCAGATGAGTGAAGTATTTGAAGCAGAATATCTCAGCGAAGAAGGATTAAATTCCGCAGAAGGCATTGAAGAGAATTACATTGCTGCTACAGATAACGGAACATCAGGAGATAGTGAAGGGATTGCAAATGCATTGGATGGAAAGAATGGTACAGCATGGTATCCGTCAACTTTCCCAACGGTGCTTGAAGTTGAGTTTGAAAAACCGGTTAAGGTAAATACAGCAGAAGTTGCATTAGACTGGTTCTATGAGAACTATTATGACATTACAGATATGGATATCGAATATTGGAATGGAGATGCATGGGTTCCGGCAGTTGAGGGAGCTTCATTGGGAGATATTTCCAAGGTATTTACATTTGATGAATTTGAGTCCAACAAAGTAAGACTTAAGATTAACGAAGCATGGAAATATGCTTATTATGGTTATATCGGTATTGATGCATTCAGACTGTTTAACCTGAACGATAAAGTAACAACAGACAAGAGTCTTTTGGATCAGGTAATCTCTGTTGCACAGAAATGTGTGGACAATGGAGAAGTAGATGAAGCAATCGAGAGTGTACAGGAGAGCTTTAACAAGGTATTTGCTTATGCAAAATCAGTCAGTGCAAATATCCAGTCCAGTCAGAGCACAATTGATGGCACGAGAGATGCATTGATTGAAGAAATCCAAAAACTTGGATTTAAAGCAGGAGATAAGACAAATCTGCAGAATCACTATACATTATACAGTGCATTAGATCTTGATCAGTATATTGATGGAGAAGAAAAAGATGCATTTGTAGAAGCACTTGAGAATGCGAAAGCAGTGATTGAAGATGGTGATGCAATGGAGGCAGATGTTGTAGAGGCAGATCAGCAGCTTCTTCGTGCAGCAGATGCATTGATCAAGAAAGGAGATAAGACATCTCTTCAGGCACTGGTAGATTCCACAGCTGACTATAAGAAAGAGAATTATCTCAGTGCAGGATGGAACACATTCGAAGCAGCACTTGACGCTGCAAAGAAAGTGCTTGCAGATGAGTCTGCAACACAGGAAGACGTAGACAAGGCAAAAGAAGTTCTTACATCAGCAATGACAGGACTTCGTTACAAAGCAGACAAGTCCGTATTAGAAGAAATCATTGGAAAAGCAAAAGCAATGGATCTGACAGGATACAGCGCAGAAAATGTTGCACTGTTCAATGCGGCTCTTGCTAAAGCAGAAGCAGTTATGGCAAACGAGGAACTTTCCGTTTACGAACAGCCAATCGTTGACGCAGCAGTTCTTGATCTGCAGAACGCAATGAAAGCTCTGAATGATGAGAAAGATAATGCATCAAAACCGTCGAACCCATCAAAACCGGGAAGTGGAAATGGAAACGGTGCTACAGGATCTGACAAGAATAATGGATCAGGTTCTGATGGAAAACATCAGGCGACAACAGCAGGTAAGCAGAATGGCGGAAACACAGTGAGCGGAACAAACGGAAAAGCAACTAAGACAGGTGATGTTACACCGATCATTCCGGCGGCAGCAGGTGTTATTCTTTCAATGGCAGCAATTGTTGTTGTACTGAAAAAGAGAAAAAGATAATAAAAAGAATCAAGAAGTGGAACAGAAATCAAGAATGGTGAACTTCAGAAAATAGTAACACGGAAGGATTCATGAGAGACAGAGAGGACTTTTTAGACGAAGTCCTCTCTTTTTTTGAGCAATAAAAACATCTTATATCCCCCCACCTGGCTTGTGGGTTTATTCTGTTTTTTATACAATAAATTGCATTGAAAGAAAATAGACAGCATGAGGAGAAAACGATGAAACGAAGAAAACTATCACAGGTGATCGCGGTAACCTTAGCAGTCTGCATGTTGGCAGGTTGTATACTTACAGGCTGTGGAAGCAAATCAGATAATGCAAATAAAGAGACTACACAAAGCGGATCTACATTAATCTATGGAAGTAATGATTACACAAGGATCAATCCGGCTATTGATGAGCATGGAGAGATTAATTTGCTTCTGTTTGACGGTCTGACAGCACATGATGAGAATAATGAGGTAGTACCGGGACTGGCAGAATCATGGGAGCTGGATGACGCGACAAATACTTATACATTCCATCTTAGGGATGATGTAAATTGGCATGATGGAGAGAAATTTACAGCAGATGATGTTGAGTTTACGATCAAAGCAATCATGGATCCGGACAATGAATCAGAGATTGCTTCTAATTACGAGGATGTTACAGAAATCAATGTGATCGATGATAAGACGATTTCTTTTACACTTCGGGATAAGAATGTGGCATTTCTTGACTATATGACAATTGGTATCCTTCCGAAACACTTACTGGAAGGCAAGGATATGCAGACAGATGAATATTTCCATAATCCAATCGGAACGGGTCCGTATAAGATTCAGGAGTGGGATGAAGGACAGAGTATTACACTTGTAAAGAATGAGGATTATTATAAAGGAGCTCCGAAGATTGATACAATCGTGTTTAAGATTGTACCGGATGATAATGCAAAGGCACTCCAGTTAAAATCCGGTGAGATCAATCTGGCAAAGGTGACACCGAAGGATGCACAGAATTTCACAGATGATGATACTTTTACAGTATATGATATGAAGACAGCAGATTACAGAGGTATCCTTTATAACTTTAATAATGAGTTCTGGCAGAGGAACAAAGATGCAATTCCGGCAATCAGCTATGCAATCGATCGTCAGAAGATGGTAGACAGTGTTCTTCTGGGAGAAGGAATTGTAGCTTATGGTCCGCTTCAGAGAAATAAATATAATAATGAAGATGTAGAGAAATACTCTTATGATCCGGCAAAAGCAAAAGAAGTGTTAGAAGTGGCTGGATGGACGTTGGGAGATGACGGAATCTATGAGAGAAACGGAGAGAAGCTTTCTTTTACAATCAATGTGATGGAAGGTGATCAGGTGCGCGCAGATCTTGCGGCTATCGCATGTCAGCAGCTGAAAGAAGTTGGAGTTGATGCAAAAGCACAGGTTCAGTCAGAAATCGACTGGGCAAATCAGGAAGCATTTTTGATCGGATGGGGAAGCCCGTTTGATGCTGATGACCATACATATAAAGTGTTTGGTACAGATAAAGGAAGTAATTACAGTGGATATTCCAATGAACAGGTAGACACTTATCTGACACAGGCAAGACAGACAAGTGATGAGAATGAGCGAAAAGAAGCATATGCAAAGTTTCAGGTTGCACTTGCAGAAGATCCGGCATATACATTCTTCTGTTATTGCGATGTAGATTATGTGACGAATAAGAAGATCCAGGGAATTACAAAGGATACAGTTCTTGGCCATCATGGTGTTGGAATTTTCTGGAATGTAGAGGATTGGACAATCGAATGAAAATAGAAGAAATACTGGCAGTGAAGCATTTGTCAGTTGAATTTCAAACTTCAGATGGAAAGAAACAAGTAGTAAAGGACGTCTCCTTGTCGTTAAGACAAGGGGAGGTCCTTGCTCTTGTTGGAGAGTCAGGATGTGGAAAGACTGTACTGTGCCGATCAATTTTGAAATTACTGCCCAAGAGTGCGTCTGTGACAGGCGAAGCCATTCAATATAAAGATCAGAACTTGATCGGATATAATGAAAAAGAGATGCAGCAGATCCGAGGACATGGAATCGCGATGGTCTTTCAGGATCCACAGAGTACGTTAAACCCGACGATGACAGTTGGAAGTCAGATAGAAGAGGCTATTTTGCTGCATGAAAAAGCTTTAAAGCAGAATAAAAAGGAATCAGCAAAAGAGCGGGCAATTGAACTGATGAAGCTCGTTGGGATCAAAGACGCAGAGCAGCGTTATGATCTGTATCCGTATCATTTTTCAGGTGGAATGCGTCAGAGATGTGTCCTTGCAATAGCACTTGCCTCAAATCCAAAGCTTTTAATTGCGGATGAACCGACGACAGCTTTGGATGTGACAATCCAGGCAGAGATTCTGAAACTGTTGAAAAAATTACAGAAAGAATTGAATTTAAGTATTCTGTTTATCACACATGATCTCGGAGTTGTTGCTCAGATCGCAGACCGGGTTGCTGTAATGCAGGATGGAAATATCGTGGAATTGGAAGAAGCAAAACAGCTTTTCACAGCTCCAAAACATTCTTATACAAAGAAATTGCTTCATGATCATCCTTATTATATGCATAGAAATGAATCAAAATTAATAAGTGAATCAGAATTGCATGAAAAACTGGTAGAAATCTCACATTTGTCCTACTTCTATCCTTTAGATAGAAAAAGGGTGTTTCAAGCGGTGAAAGATGTGTCCTTTGAGATAAGAAGAGACGAGATTTTTGGACTGGTAGGTGAGTCAGGATCTGGAAAGTCAACGGTTGGAAAATGTCTGATGGGAATTCTAAGTCCGGAAGCAGAAACATTTTCTTATGATGGGATAAATCTTCTTGATAAAAAAGCAAAAAAGAAAAATGCGAGAAGACTGCAAAAAGAGCGTCAGATGATCTTTCAGGATTCAACATCTTCCTTAAACCAGAAAATGAAGGTAGAGAGAATCCTGGCGGAACCACTGGAAATCCATAAAATATTTTCTGACAGGAAAGAACAGCATAAATTTCTATGTGAAATGATGGAAGAGGTAGAATTGCAGGAAGAACAGCTTCAGGTACGACCACCGGAATTATCAGGTGGACAGAGACAGAGAGTTGCAATCGCAAGGGCATTTGCAATGAAGCCGAAGCTCTTGATCGCAGATGAACCAATCGCTTCACTTGATGTGACAACGCAGGCACAGATGGTGAGGTTGTTTCGGCATTTACAAAGAGAACATGACTGTGCAATCCTTTTTATTGCGCATGATCTTTCAATGGTGCGTCTGTTGTGCGACCGTGTCGGAGTGATGAAGGATGGAAAACTTGTGGAGATAGGAGAAACCGAGCAGGTGTTTGAACATCCGCAGCATTTATATACGAAGAAACTTCTGGAGGCGATTCCGATTCCGGAGATTTCAGGAGAGGAGCAGAGTGATGAAGAAACAATGGCTTAGAAAAATCAGACTGATCTTGCTATCTGTTTTTGTGCTCTCACTTCTTGTGTTTGTAATGTCGCGGTTGGCACCCGGGGATCCGCTGGTTTCTTATTATGGAGAACGTGCAGAGAGAATGTCGGTGGAAGAACATGAGCATGCAATGGAACGACTTGGATTAAACGAACCTATCCCTGTTCAGTATGTGAAATGGCTTGGAAATGCATTTCAGGGGGAGTTTGGAATCTCT
>OMFD01000902.1_pt1 | contig 16955 bp, 10 predicted proteins | sample 1645541 | NCBI WGS metagenome assembly OMFD01 (sample SAMEA103958149, study PRJEB25191) | human gut metagenome | biome: human-associated habitat [ENVO:00009003]; feature: intestine environment [ENVO:2100002]; material: feces | place: Germany | collected 2013/2015
CATCTTTATCACGTACATAAGGTCCTGCAAGGTATCCGTAGCTCTCTTCAAATCCGAAGATAAAACGGTCAACTTCTCCTGCTGCCTCGAGGTTCGCAATCTGATCTCCGATCCATTTGAATCCTGTCAGTACGTTACGAAGCTCTACTCCGTAATGCTCTGCAACTGCATCTGCAAGTGGTGTAGATACGAGAGATTTCACTGCTACCGGTTTCTCAGGCATTGTGCCTTTCTCGATACGTCCTGCTGCAATGTAGTCAAGAAGAAGAACTCCGACTTCATTTCCTGAAACGAGCTCGTAAGATCCGTCCGGGCACTTCATAGCGATTCCTACACGGTCTGCATCTGGGTCTGTTGCAAGCATGAGGTCTGCGCCTGTCTCTTTCGCAAGATTCAGTCCCAGCTCAAGTGCTGCAAAGATCTCTGGGTTCGGGTAGCTGCATGTTGTGAAATATCCATTCGGATACTCCTGCTCCGGTACGATTGTTACATCTGTGATTCCGATGTCTTTAAGTACACGTGTTACCGGTACTAATCCAGATCCATTCAGTGGGCTGTATACAAGCTTAAGTCCTGCACTCTTACACAGACCCGGACGAACCTGACGGGACTCGATTGCCTCATACAGTGCATCCTTACAGTCATCTCCTACGAAACGGATCAGACCTTCTTCAACTCCCTGAGCGAAAGACATATACTTCGCACCTGTAAGTACATCTGTCTTCTGGATCTCTTCGTATACGATTGCTGCTGCATCATCTGTCATCTGGCATCCATCCGGTCCGTATGCCTTATATCCGTTATACTTCGCCGGGTTGTGGGATGCTGTTACCATAACACCTGCGTTACAGTTATAATAACGTGTTGCAAATGAAAGTGCCGGTACCGGCATCAGAGCATCGTAAATTCTTACTTTAATTCCGTTCGCTGCAAGAACTCCTGCTGCTGTCTTCGCAAACACATCACTCTTGAGACGGCTGTCGTAGCTGATCGCTACTGTCTGTGTACCGCCCTGTGTCTTTACCCAGTTGGCAAGTCCTTGTGTAGCCTGACGAACAACGTAAATATTCATTCTGTTTGTTCCTGCTCCAAGAACACCACGAAGTCCGGCTGTTCCAAACTTCAGCGCAACTGCGAAACGCTCCTTGATCTCATCATCATTTCCCTCGATTTTTGCTAATTCAGGCATCAGATCTGCGTCTTCCAGGTCTGCTGTCATCCAGCGCTTATACTCTTCCTGATACATCTTAATCACTCCTATCATTTACTTAAAATGTAAAATTATTGCAATTCAGCCATACAACGTAAGACCGTCAGTTTATGACCACTTCGTTGTATGGCTGAACTGTTTCTAAACTTTACAAGTCTAGTCATATTATACCATGCAGGTAGATTTACAGCAAGATTACTTGTCTATTTTAACAAGCATTTTCCATTACATAGAAATAATTCCCAATACATTTGCAATAGAACTTAATAATATAATAATCAGGCAGATCGGTGCCAGATATTTCATAAAGAACATGTATAATTTCTTTCTCTTAAATGCAGATGACTGCTCAATCTCCCTTGCAATCTTGTCAAATCCAACGGTACGAACGATCAAGAAGCATGTTGCAAGTGCTGCAAGTGGCATCATCACTGAATTTGTCAGGAAGTCAAAGAAGTCCAGACATGCCATTCCGAAAATCTGAATAAAGCTCAGTACTCCATATCCCATAGAAGATAAGGTTCCGATTATAAGCATAACAGCAACCATAAGGATACAGCATTTCGGTCTGCTCCAGTGAAGTTCATCCTGGAATGTAGATACGCTTGTCTCCAGAAGTGAGATTGCACTTGTCACTGCTGCAAGAAGTACCAATATGAAGAACAGGATACCAGCCAGCCTTCCAACGCCCATACTTGCGAATACCTTCGGAAGTGTGATGAACATCAGAGATGGTCCTGCCTGCAGATTGTCCGGGTTTCCACCAGAGAATGCAAATACAGCCGGAATGATCATAAGTCCTGCGAGCATTGCGATTGCTGTATCGAAAATCTCAACCTGTGTTGTACTCTTCTCAAGATCAACGTCTTTACCAATATAAGAACCATATGTATACAAAATTCCCATCGCGATTGACAGGGAGTAAAACATCTGTCCCATTGCCGCAACAACCGTCATTGCTGAGAAGTGCTTTGGATTCGGAATCAGGAAATACTTCACACCTTCAATTGCTCCCGGTCTTGTTACAGAATAAATTGCTACGATAACCGCAAGGATAACAAGGATTGGCATCATAATCTTAGATACTCGCTCTACACCATTCTCAACTCCTGCCAGGATAACGCAGAATACAAGAATAGAAAACACGATGAACCATGCTTCTACCTGAAAAGAATCTGAAATAAATTCTGTAAAATATCCGTCCTGTGCAACAGTCTGCACATTTCCTTTCAAATACTCTGCAAGGTACTTGATAACCCAGCCACCGATCGAACTATAATACGGCACGATCAGCATAGGGATTATTGCATTGAGCCATCCGCCGATCTTAAATGATTTTGTCTTACCAAATGTCTGAAAAGCTCCAACCGGACTTTTTCTTGTCATTCTTCCAAGTGCTGTCTCTGACATGATCAGAACATATCCAAAAGATACGGTCAGAATCAGATAAACGAGAAGGAAGATTCCCCCTCCATATTTCGCAGCCAGATACGGGAATCTCCAGATATTTCCCAGGCCGACTGCTGAGCCTGCAACAGCAAGCACATATCCAATTTTACCCGAGAAGCTTGCTCTCTTTGCTGATTGTCCATTGTTACTCATAAATTGCCTCCCATCACATAACAGTCTGTACTGCTATTTTCCCATCTTTTTTATAGCCTATACTGTTCTATTCTACCATTCACAATCATGAATAGCAACAAAAAAGAGCGTTGACAGCGCTTTTTAAAACACATTTAAAATGCTATCTCGGCTCATTTTTATACGTTTTTATAATTTCCCTTCTATTTCTGCTCTTTCAAGCAATCTCTCAATCCCTATATTCCATGTTCCGATCTTCACTCCGGCATTGATTACATGCTTACATTTCCCTATTGTCTCAAATGCTTTCTGAAGCGTTTCTTCCCGAATCTCCTCAAACGGTTCTTCCGTGATCACTTCTGCTGCCAGTAATCTTGCCAGCCGGTAATCCATATCATTTTCATATAAAATACCTGCCGCAAACGGGATGTGCTCCTTCTGAAGTCTTCGATAAACCGGGATTCCAGTTCCGCCGGAAGAGATCACGAACACTTCCGGCTCACCCTCCGGCGCAGGAAGTTCAATACTTCCAAAAAGCGGGTCAAAATATCCATTATTGATTCCATACAATTCGCGAATGATTTCTTCTGTAAATACTTCTTCCGGACTTCCGTAATGTGAAATCGTCTCGCCTTTGACACAGATGATCTTATCTGAAATCTTCTGTGCCAGATCGATTTCATGAAGAGACATAATCACCGTAATCTTCTTCTGCCTTGCCATCCGCTCAAGGATAGACAACAGCTCCAACTTATATTTTACATCCAGGAATGAAGTCGGCTCATCTAAAACGATCACATCCGGGTCCTGACAGATTGCTCTCGCCAGCAGAACGCGCTGCTTCTGTCCGTCACTAATCGCATTAAAATCACGGTTGCCGAGCTCCTGTGCATGCACCGCCTGCATCGCCTCTTCCACCAGACATTCATCTTCCTGCGTCAGAATCCCAAGTCGTCCTGTGTAAGGATAGCGTCCGGTCGCCACAATATCATGACAAGTCATCAACTCTGTCTTGATCCGATCCGTCAACACGACCGCCATCTTAGACGCAAGCTCTTTGTACGGCAGTTTCAGAAGAGAAGTATCGTCAAAAAATACATTTCCTCCAACGACTTTCAGCTGTCTTGTAATACTTTTTAAAATCGTTGACTTTCCTGAACCATTCGGTCCGATCAAAGTCACGATCTCCCCCTTGTTGATCCCGATATTAATATCACGGATCAGGGAGTTTCCATTATAACCTACCGACAGGTCTTTCATTTGAAAATAATAATCTGCCATCTTATTTTCTTCCTCCCTTCGGTATCATCATATAGATAACGATCGGTGCACCCAGAATAGAAGTCACCGTACTGATATTCAATTCTACCGGTGCCAGTGCCATTCGTGCGATCAAATCACAGATCATACAGAACACAGCTCCCATAAAGAACGTTCCCGGTATGACCACGATCGGTTTTGACGTTCCAAATGCTTTCCTTGCAAGAAACGGAACTGCGATTCCCACGAAGGAAATCGGTCCCGCAAATGCTGTCACACACGCTGACAGAATACTGGAAAGCAAGATCAAAATCACGCGAAACGTCTTGATGTTGACTCCCATGCTCTGCGCATATGCTTCTCCCAATTGATATGCACTGATTGGTTTGGACAGGAAAAATGTAAACAGCACCGCAAGTCCGACAACCACTGCTGCCACACGAATATTGCTCCAGCTCATTCCGGAAAAACTTCCCTGTGACCATCCATGCAGATTCACAATATCAGAATCATCCGCAAATGTCACAACAAAATCCGTGATAGCCGAACAGATATATCCGATCATGATCCCCCCGACAAGAAGAGACGCCATATGCTGCACTTTTTTCGACATCAGAAGAATGAATCCTGTCGAGATCAGCGACCCGATGAATGCTGCAAGAATCAGTGTATACGAAGAAAATCTTCCGATATATTTCAAATACACGATCATTGTAAGTGCCACGACCATTTTCGCTCCGGAAGAAATTCCGAGAACGAAAGGTCCGGCAATAGGATTAGAAAAAAATGTCTGCAGCAAAAAGCCTGAAAGAGACAATGCACCACCAAGGAGCGCTGCCATCAGAATTCTCGGAAGACGGATCTTCCATATAATATTGTACTCTGTCGCCGCTCCTTCTTTCAGAAAGAGAATGCGCAGAATCTTAGGCACCGGAATATGAACATTTCCGGTATTGATATTTAGCACTGTCACAACACAAAATACTGCTGCAAGAATCAGAAATACCGCTGTGTATCTTGTACGCCGTCTGAAATTTTCCTGATGAAAACTTGTCTGCTCCATTCTTCTACTCCATCTTTTCAAGAAATGTCATCTGAGATGCATCACTGTCTGTCAGCATCAGATGCATATCTTTGATCAGCTCTCCGACTGTATCTGTTGCCTGATATAAGTTCTTTCCGGTATACCAGACATTTCCGTCTTTCACCGCCTTGAATTCAGAGAACAATTCATTCTTTGCTTCCAACTCACTGATACTATTTATCTGTCCGTCGATCGTCCCGTTGTAGATCAAATAATCTGCATCTACAGCAGTCGCATAGAATTCCTCCATCGTCAGTTTAACAGATGGTGCGTTGCTGTCCGGATTCTTCAGATCTTTGAACGCATATCTTCCACCTGCGATTTCGATCATTGACGGAATATAATCGTCAGATTTTCTCACAACGATTGAACCATCTGTACTCACATAGAAATAAGCAACCGTCTTTTCCGTGTTTTCGAATCCTTTCAGTTCCTCGATCACATGAGCCTGCTGGTCAAAAAATGTATCCGCTTCTTTCTCTTTATTCAGAAGCGCCCCATAAAGCTTGATCCACTCAGTTCTTCCAAGCGGATGTGACTCATAACTGGAGTAGTCTACAAATACCGGAATCCCAAGATCTTCGATCATTTCCTGTACCTTCGGTGTATGAAGGATCATCGTTGATTCGATTGCCAGATCACAGTCTCCGTCAACGAGAGTCTCATAATCCGGTTCGCTGTATTTTCCCGCAAATGTCATCGCTCCGGATTCCATTGCTTCCTTTGCACTCTCTACATACCAGCCGGAAGCCTCAAGTCCGGAGAATTTTACCTTGTCAATTCCGCCGATTGCATCAAACAGAGACATGGATGCTGTCGCCGCCATATAAATATTCTCTGTCGGCTGCCGGATCACAACAATATCATCCGCCAGATTTTCCGGTTCTTCTTCACCTTCCGGAACAATCAGATATTGCTTATCTTCATGGACATCGATCAACTTATATCCATCCTTATAATAGTATACATCGAATTCTGTCGCGTAAGTCAGATCCATTGTAGATTCATAAGTAAGTCCTTCAATCTCCGGTGCTTTTTTTGTCTTGTCGGCTACATCTTTGGTCTTATCCTTTGTTACATCTGTACCTGCTGAATTATTACCGCTGTTTCCACCGGAGGCTGCGGTAGAACCGCAGCCTCCGAGCAGAAGTGCAGCTGAAAGCATTAACGCTGTGATTCTGCATCTTCTTATCTTCATTCTATTTTTCTCTCCTATTTCTCTGCCGCTGCTACTGCCGCATCAAACTTCTCGTTCGTCAGCTCTTCACATCCGTAGAGAACACCGTAAACCTTGATCCACTCCTGCTTTCCAAGTTCTGTCTTTTCCTCGGAAGAACGATCAACGAGTACCGGAATTCCAAGCATTGCAAGCTTTTCTGTCAGCTCTTCGAACTGTTCCGTCTTCTCTTCTACTGTCAGAGTCTCTTTTGTATCTTTACTGTCTTTATCTACTATTTTGTCAGTATCTTTCGCTGCATTTTCCTCAGAATCTTCTCTTGGAAGAATATCTCCTGTAAACAAAGCAAGATTCACTTCACTCTTCACAAGGTTCTTCAACTTCAGCTTGTCCGCTGTTCCTGCATATGCAACTTCAGCATTCTTCTCTCCGTCTTTTGCTTTCATCTTATCAGCAATCTCGGATACTGTACAGTCTTTGCTCTTCATTCCAACTGCCGCAATATTATCAAGAAGATCGAGATCTTTCATCATATTCAGAATCTCATCAGACTCTGCATAAGTATGATCCACAGGTTTCTTCACAATGATCATATCCTGCTCAAGACCAACCGGAACTTCCACATCCTCCGGAACGATCAGATATTTCACAACATTTCCCTTGTAAAGCTCTGCTGCCAGTTCCTGTTCGCTTATGCCGTTGTTATCCGAAGCTGCGGATTCCTCGGCAGAAGCATCTACTTTGCTTTCTGCATCTGAGTTCTTAGAATCTTCTGATCTATTGATTGTAACAGAAGCTACTTTCTTCTTGGAAGACTTCTCTTTATCTTCTGCAGACTTCTCATTTTCAGACTTTGTTTCCTCTGCTTTTTCAGGGTCTCTTGCTGTGTCCTTCGTCATATCGATTTCAAGAAGTACAATCCCCTGATCATAATGATAAATCTTGAAATATTCTGCATAGTCAAGCTTTGTCTCTGACTGATATTCCAAACCTATGATTTCAGGTGCTTTTTCATCCAGCTTCTGGTTACTGCTTGTTGAAGCATCTGTTCCGTTTGCAGATGTTCCTCCATTCGCCGCTGCAAGATAAATGAAAATCGTATATTCTATCTCATGTGCGACAGACATTTTATCTGTCATTCCAATAATCTTATTGTTCTGATTCAATGCAACCGGGATAACAACTGTCGCTGACCCGCCGCCCTTTGTTGTGTAATACTTATTTCCGTTCGCTTTCACATACTGATAATGATCACTGCTGAACACGAGTGTTGCATAAGCCTGTCCATTCTGGATCGTCACTTTATTACAAGTAATCTGAACCTTACCTGTTCCACCGGACCAGGTAAAACGATCCGGAGTGTATACACCGTCTTTCAGTGTTGTTCCACTGTCTACATGAGAAGTAGAACCACTTGTATCGGATTCGTATTTTGATACATTATCTGCTTTTCCGTCATTTCCATCTGTTTTTCCTGAATTAGTTCCAGATACAGAACCACCTGGGAAAGCAGAATTGTTCGTTCCTGTATTGCCGGAACCACCTGTAGTTCCAGAATTTCCTGTATTACCGTTATTTCCTGTATTTCCGGAATCACCTTTATTCTCAGAATCTGTAGAATTAAGATCGGCAATCTTCTTCATTGTCTCTGACTGGAAAGTCAGCGTTCTGTCATACCAGATTCCTTTTTTAATGGAATATGCTGCTACTGCGATTTCCTTATCCAACGCTTCTACCGGAACAGTATAAGTATATTTTCCTTCTTCATTCACCTGATATGGAATCCAGGATGACTGATCTGCGCTTGCAGCCTCTTCCTTTGTTCCCATATACAGATAGCCGTAACCGGTTCCGCTTAATGTAAGCACAGCACTCATTTTTCCGTCTTTTGCTGTCAGAATACAATCCACTACTTTAAACATGGAAGAACTGGAAGTTACATCCATACTGTAGATTCCGTTTGCTACTGTTGCTTCCGGTGCTGGATTCGGATTTGGAACCGGATCCGGTGTCGGTGTTGGAGTTGGTGCCGGATCCGGTGTTGAGGTTTCTCCCGGATTCGGAATGTACATCCATAAGTACTGTTTGTCATACCAGGTCTGATCTTTTGACTTTCTCAAAGATACCGGAATTGTCTGACCTGCTTTTTCTTTCGGCACATTGAAATGAAATGTCCATGCACCTTCTTCATCCTGTGTTCTTTCTATAACAGATGCCTTCAACAAATCATCTTTTGAACCAAGATATAGCGCATCAAATCCTGTGTTGTTTGTCTTGATCGTGATATCAAGTTCGCCATCCTTTTCAACAACTGTTGATTCACTGACCTTGAACATCTTGAACTCTTCAGCGTCTTCTTTTACTACTTTCACAGATTCTCCTGTTACAGAAGGCGCCTCCTTTAGTGGCGGAAGTTCCGGTTCCGGAGTATTCGTAGAATCGTTAGAATCCATAGAAGGTTCTGACTTGCCTGTCTCATCTTTTATCTGTGTATCCTTGTTATCAGTTTTTTCGTCCGCAACCTGATCTGAGACAGTTGTGCCTGGATTTTTCCCGGTGGTTTCTGTATCTTTCTCTTCTGAGTTATTTTCTAAGTTGTTTTCTGAATTATTTTCTGAGTTATTCTCTAAATTTGGTTTTGTTTCTGCTTCGATTGAATTCTGATTATCTGATTTATCCGAAGAATTATCAACTTTATCAGATTCCTCTGTCTGATCTTCTTTTGTTAAATCGTCATCTCTTTTATCTTCTTTAACATTTCCTGCGTCTTCTGTCTGACTCTCATCTTGTTTCTTATCTAGATCAGCTTCTTCCACCTCAACAGTTTCCTGTAAATTTGTCTCACACTGCTGCTCATTTTCTGCCGCATATGTTCTTGTATAAGACAATGGTGAAATCACCATAGAACCTGTCAGCATAAGCGCAAGCCATCTGCTCTTATTTTTCATTTCTTTTTTGTCTCCTATTAAGTTGTGAATTATAAAATACGGAAAATGGATAGAATTATCCTGAATCGAATGAATGATTGCTGGTCACACGTAATGCGAACAGTAAGAATGGTTCTTTCGGTACAATCAATTACTCGTGATCTGGAATTCGTATATTCCCCGCACCAACGGCCGGCAGGTTTCCTGACTTACAGATCTTCTATACAGAACACCTTCCCGGTCTCCCAGTGGATGTGCGGACTCTCCACACTTGTCTGTATAGGGGCGGTCTTCTGAAATCTAATTTCTAAGAAGACCGCATCTCTGCTCACAGTGACGAGTTCGTACAGGTCTTGCACCTGTTTCCCTTTTACCTGTTTCAATCAGGATATGGAAATATATTCCCTGATCAAACAGCACCGAACGCTATTATTTCTGACTAACTATAACATTTCATTATATTGAAGTCAACTATTCTGCCTTCACGGCCCAGCGCATCTTCGTAGATCTTGCTCTTCCGTTCTGTGCACATTCCTGCGCTGACGGACGTACAACGTCCCTTGCATATTCGGAATAAATTCCTTCTTTGTATCCTGCTTTGAGTGCTTTTTTTACAAGCTTGTCCTCTCCGGAATGGAATGTAAGAATTGCTACTCTTCCGCCCGGTTTTAGTGCTCCCGGGAGTTTCTCCATGAATTCATACAGCACTTCGAACTCATTATTGACATCAATACGAAGTGCCTGGAATGTTCTCTGGCAAGTCTTTTTGATAATGTCCTTCTTTTCTTTATTATTCGGAAGGAAATCTAAAGTCTTCTCGATGACATTTCTAAGCTTTGTTGTTGTATCGATACGATTGCCTCTGCGAATCTCATCCGTGATCGCTTTCGCCAGCTCTTCGCAGTATGGCTCATCTGAATTCTCGTAAAGCATTCCGGCAAGCTCTTCCTCGGAAATGTTATCAAGGCGCTCTGCTGCGCTGATTCCCTTCTCCTGGTTCAGTCGCAGATCCAGCGGTCCGTCAACTTTAAAGGAAAATCCTCTCTTCGGATTATCAATCTGCATGGAGGAAACTCCAAGGTCCGCAAGGATAAAATCAAATCCTCCAACTTCTTTCGCAATCTCATCGATCGTGCAGAAGTTCTGCAGACGGATACTTAAAATGTCTTCTCCGAATCCCTGATCTGCCAGACGTTTTCTTGTCTTTGCAGACTCTTCCGGGTCAACATCTGTTGCATAGATGTGTCCCTTGCCTTTCAGACATTCCAGCATTGCTTTCGTATGTCCACCGTATCCGAGTGTCGCATCGAATCCAGTCTCACCCGGCTGGATTTTCAGGAAATCCAGGATCTCATTTACCATGATGGAAATGTGCATTCCGGCAGGAGTATTTCCCTTCTGGATTACATGCGCGATTGTATCCTTGTATTTCTCCGGCTGTAACTCTTTATATTTCTCCTCGAATTTCTTCGGGTATTTTCCTTTATATCTCACACGACGCTTGTGCGGTGTCTGTGATTCCTGAATATTTTGATTGTTCTGTTCGCTCATTTCGCTCTCCTGTTCTTATTTTTACAACGTATGTACAGTATACCATGAAAGTTATTCACAATATACCATGATCCTTGAAATGTTTTCCACATAAGTCTGCGTATTTTTCACCTATTCACATTTCTTTACCAAAACCTGCGTAAATCCACCATTTTATCCGGCTGCATATCTTACTGCCACGTTCATCACTCCCGCAAGCATCATCACAATCACCGGATTCAGTTTCGTCTTACGAAGCAGTAACAGACAGATTCCGAAGATCACCACCATAGACCATTTTGTCGCCGCAACCTGCACAATTCCATCTGTCCAGAATGCAGTGTACAGAATTGCGATTCCTGCGGATGCGATCAGTGCAACAACTGCCGGTCTTAAGGATTCCAGTACGCTCTGGAACATTTTCATTTTCTTATATCTTAAATAAAACCATGCGATCAAAGTTACGATAATACAAGACGGCAGAATGCACCCACAGGTCGCCGCAACAGATCCCGGAACTCCCGCAATCTTGCTGCCGACAAATGTTGCCGCATTGATTGCAATTGGCCCAGGTGTCATCTGGGAAATCGTGATCAAATCTGTGAATTCTGTCATCGTAAGCCAATCGTGCTGCGACACTACCTGTTCTTGGATCAGAGGCATCGCCGCATAACCGCCACCAAAGCTGAACAGTCCAATCTGAAGAAAGCTTAAAAACAATTTCAAATAAATCATTTCTCTTCACTTCCTTTCTTCGTGATCTTTTTCTCAATTAATGCGCGGAGTACTCCGACAATTCCACAGATCAGAATCACATAGACTACATTTACCTCAAATATGCAGGAAGCTATAAATGCCCCGACCATAAGTACGTATGACAAAGCATCTTTCTTCTTCACGATTCCGGCACCCATGTCATATGTCACAGATGCGATCACGGCGCCCACTCCGGCCTGCATTCCTTCGAGCATTAAGCTGATGATCTGGTTATTTCGAAATGCCTGATAACCGGCAGAAAGTATCGATATAATAAGAAATGGTGGGATTACTGTCCCTGCAATTGCTGTCAGAATCCCCGCAATTCCAGCCAGTTTATATCCGATTACGATTGCTCCGTTCACTGCGATCGCTCCCGGTGCCGACTGCGCGATCGCCACAAGATCCAGCATCTCCTCTTCTTCGATCCAATGATATTCATCTACGAACTTTTTCTTCATCAGGCTGACAATCACATAACCTCCACCAAATGTGAACGCGCTTAAGTAAAAGGTTGACCAGAAAATCTTCCACAATTTTTTATCTTGTTTTTTTCCTTGTGTTTTTTCTTGTTCTTCCATATATATTGTCCTCGTATATTATGATTATGCGAATTGCGTAGCACTAGAACTCCCGCCACACTATATGCTATTGGCAGGCAAAATTCCCTAACTATGATATTCTTTCTCTTGTAGTCTATCGCAATCAAAATGATTATGCAATCGCCTTGAATTTTTTACATTATATTTTCCTTTTTGAAACCTTAATTTTATCTGAATTTTCCCTATTTGGAAAATGATTATGATACAATGAGAACAGTAATATTTATCATAAAGGAGATTGAAGTTGAAAAACCTATTTTTTCGATTCTCTTGTGCCGTTCTCCTGTGTTACTGCCTGACCGGATGCGGTAGCATACAGCACAAATCCAGTACGGACACGGCGCAGGCGCAGGGTACTAAGGCACCACCCAAGGCAGTAGATGATTTTTCTATCTCATCAGATTCTGAAAATGAAACTGTAGATGAAACTTCTTCTGCTGATGCCGCCACCCCATCTGCTTCTGAATCTGAATCTGCAACTCAGCAGGAACCACTGACCGGCGCAGCGGCTCTTTACAGCAATGGACAGGAGATCAGCTTTGACCCTTCCTGGCAATACGCAGACTTTTCTGCAATCAATTCTGGAACAGCTACTATTTATCTTGCAGATTCTGACCGCAAGGATATCGTCGTCGGCGTGAATGCCGGACATGGAACTTCCGGTGGTGCTTCTGTAAAGACACAGTGTCACCCGGATGGTTCTCCAAAGACAACCGGAGGAAGCACTGCTCAGGGTGCAACTTATGCGACTGCAGTTTCCGGTGGAATGACATTTAACGACGGAACTGCTGAAAGCACTGTTACACTTCAGATGGCTCAGATTCTGAAAGATAAGCTGCTTGCTCAAGGATATGATGTCCTTATGGTGAGAAATAGCAACGATGTCCAGCTTGATAACGTTGCCCGCACCGTACTCTGTAACAATGTAGCTGACTGTCACATCTCACTCCACTGGGATGGAGATGGATTGGGATATGACAAAGGCTGTTTCTACATTTCTGTGCCGGATGGTCTGAAAAGTATGGAACCTGTCGCTTCCCACTGGCAGGAACATGATGCACTTGGGGCCTCTCTTGTAGAGGGACTTCGTACAGAAGGAATGACCATTTACCAAAATGGTTCTATGAATATTGATCTGACACAGACTTCTTATAGTACAATTCCGTCTGTTGATATGGAACTTGGAAATGCAAGCTCTGACCACAGTGATTCCACACTAAATAGTCTGGCTGATGGTCTGGTTCTTGGACTCAATGCTTATTTTGGAAATTAGAGTTCTTATTGAGTTATTTATTTTATTTTTTAAGGAGGTTATTATGGAGCCACTCATTCGTGTTAAAAATATGTACAAGATCTACAATCCTGGAGAAAATGAAGTCCGCGCACTGGATGATGTTTCTCTTGAAATCAACCAGGGGGAATTTATTGCCATTGTCGGACATTCCGGTTCTGGTAAATCTACATTTATGAATATGCTCGGCTGTCTCGACACACCCGATTCCGGGGAATATTTTCTGGACGGAAAAGATGTTGCCCATCTCTCAGACAATGAACTGTCTGATATCCGCAATCACAAGATCGGCTTCATCTTTCAGGGATTCAACCTGATTCCAAACCTGGATGCACTTGGAAATGTAGAACTTCCACTGATTTATCGCGGACTTGGAAAGCTGCAAAGAAAAGAGATTGCCGGGGAAGCTCTATCGAAAGTTGGACTGGAAAATCGTATGGATCACAGACCGAACCAGCTTTCCGGTGGACAGCAGCAGCGTGTTGCTGTAGCCAGAGCAATTGCCGCACAGCCGCCGATCATCCTTGCCGATGAGCCGACCGGTAACCTGGACAGTAAATCAACTATCGAGATCATGAATATCCTCAAAGACCTTCATAAGTCTGGAAGAACAGTTATTATCATTACACATGATGATGAAATTGCTAATCAGGTTGACCGTGTTGTCCGCATTATGGATGGAAAGATTGTGAGTGATAGTGTAAATCCGTAGCAATTTAAATCTTTACCTGCAATTACAGAAAGAGGGCAGTACTTTACGATTTCTCAATCGTTGAAGCACCGCCCTCTTTCTATGTTTCTTATTAGATATTTCTTACTGGAATTTCTAATTACTTCTATTCACTTTTTATTCTACTGATACAAGCTCAATCTTGAAGTTCAGTTCTTTTCCTGCCATCTCATGGTTTGCATCGAAAGTGATTGTTGTCTCTTCCTTAGCTGTTACCTTTACCGGGAATGGCTGTCCATACTGATTGGACAGGTAAACCTGCTGTCCCACTTCAAGGTCTTCAGATCCCGGGAGTTCCGCAATCTCTACTGTGAAGATAGCTTCCGGATTCGGCATTCCATAAGCTTCTTCCGGCATCAGATGGATGTCCACTACCTGACCAACTTCCATATCAGCTACTGCTGCATCAAATCCTTTGATCATCTGTCCTGCACCGCATACGAACTCAAGCGGCTCTCCACGGTCATAAGAAGAATCAAACTGAGTTCCGTCATTGAATGTTCCTTTGTAATGTGTACGGCATTTCTTTCCAACATTCTTTCCTTCCATTGTAGTGTGTGATCCGCATCCGCCACCGCAGCTGCTTCCACAAGAATGTCCCTCTTCATGATCTCCACAAGAATGTCCTTCCTCATGGTGATGATGATCACATGTAGCTCCTCTGGATACAAGCTCACCTTTCAGGTATGCCTCTACTGCCTGATCTGCATCTCCCTGAGCGCCTGAACACAATTCAACGCCGGCCTCTGCAAGTGCTGTCTGAGCTCCGCCACCGATTCCACCACAGATCAGAACATCTACGTTCTGTCCTGCAAGCAGTCCTGCCAGTGCTCCGTGTCCTTCCCCATTAGAACCGATCACTTCACTGGAAACCACCTTATTATCTTCTACTTCGTACACTTTGAAAGTCTCTGTCTTTCCAAAATGCTGGAAAATATTTCCGTTGTCATAAGTTACTGCAATTTTCATTGTAAAATCCTCCGTTTCAAACTTCCCTGTCAGACTAGTATAATCCATTACGCAGGTAAAAGCAACCTTTGTGTAGATGCGAAGTTGCTCCTTGTAGCAGTTACTGTTCACACGGTGTGCGACCAGCAACGCAAACAGTATCATTGACACAATCTCCTCAAGACACTATACTTGTTATAAAACTTACTCCAAACCATCAGAAAGTGAACACAACCATGGAATATGAACACATTACCCATTCCTTTGAACCAATATATAATGAAGACTCCAAGATTCTGATTCTTGGGACGCTTCCTTCTGTAAAATCACGGGAAAATAATTTCTACTACGGACATAAACAAAATCGATTCTGGAAATTGTTGGCAAAACTTTGTGAGGAGGAAACTCCGCAGACAGTTGAAGAGAAAACGGCCATGTTGCTCCGCCACCATATCGCCATCTGGGATGTTATTCAAAGCTGTGATATCAAAGGATCCAGTGACAGCAGTATCAAGAATGTGACACCAACTGATTTGAAACAAATCTTAGATCATTGTCAGATTCGACAAATCTATGCAAATGGAAATAAAGCCGGAGCTCTTTATAAGAAATATCAGCAGCCGCTGACCGAAAGAGACATCCTTGTGCTTCCTTCCACCAGCCCAGCCAATGCTGCCTGGTCACTGGACCGTTTGTACGAAAAATGGAGTGAGATACTGAGGTGAATTATATTGCCTCAGTTCTCACTCCATTTTTATTCGAATAAATTACTATTTCAAACAACTTAGATTATTCGCTAACCTGCGCTCTTCTCTGCTCAAACACTGCTGCCAGTCTCGGCAGAATCTTATTGCATGCCATCGTGTATGCCGCGCCAAATACATTTGCCCCAATACGAAGCGCTACCGCATACGGCATTCCGAACAAGCCGGATGCAATCGACAATGCACCAAATGTATTAAATGCTGTCTGCCATGCATACCCTGCAGAATATCCGACTCCGATTCCTCCGATCATTCCGATGTATGGATACATTGACTCCGGAAGCACCAAATACAGGATAACAAATAACAGACATCCTACTATATTAAATGCAGCTCTCTTTCCTGCTCGTTCTTTACAGTCATCCGGGAATGGAAGACAAACAGACATGCTTGCGATCCCCGCCCACATTGCTCTCGGAAGTCCAAGCAATGACATGAATAACATTGCACTGGAAACAACAAATGAAAGACGAATGTACCATCTGTTTCTTGCAGAGCTGATATTGAACTCGCGGAACAAATCAAGAAATGATCTTCTATACGGTCTGTTCTTCTGATTCTTATAGAAGATTGCCATACACAATACCATTCCAACCAAAAGGCCAGCCACGCGATACAAGTACTCCTGTCCGGTCACATCATATCCTTGAAGAAGAAGATATCCAAGAACAAATGTAGAATGATTGTACATGATCACATTGTGACATCCCAGAATCATAAGAAGCAAAATACATACTATATTAATAAAGAATGCCGGAACCGGTGACACCATGTTCGAAAGCTTCGGTCCTGCAATCAATATTCCAAAGATTCCGACGATGGAGGCCAATCCGTGCGTTGTACGAATTCCAAAATCTGCCTGTCGAAGAACAAGCACCGCAAGAAGCACTGTAACGCCTACTACACTGTTGTTATTCCCTGTGAAATGACTATATAAAGAAACTACCGCCACACAAAATGCCATTACAAGATAGACTTTAAAATTATAAATAAGAATGTGGCGATACCTTTCCTTCTTGTCTTCTGTCGCTTTGATCAGCTGCTTAGATGCAACTGAACTAAGCTGTAACTCCTGATAAAATGTCATATATCTCT
>OMFD01000917.1_pt1 | contig 16755 bp, 13 predicted proteins | sample 1645541 | NCBI WGS metagenome assembly OMFD01 (sample SAMEA103958149, study PRJEB25191) | human gut metagenome | biome: human-associated habitat [ENVO:00009003]; feature: intestine environment [ENVO:2100002]; material: feces | place: Germany | collected 2013/2015
CGCTCCACTGTCTGCTATCGCAGACGGGATCGTTCGTTAATTTTTAGATTCGCAAACCCGTGCTGACGCACTCATCCGCCTGCTATCGCAGGCAGTTTGCTCGTTGATAACGCAAGAAAAACAAATGCCGCCTAAAGGCGGCGCTTGTTTTTCTTTTGCGTTTATCACATGCTTACTCGTTCGGCTATCTCGGCCATCTTGGCTTCATTTAATCTTGTATCGCCTTTTACCCTTGAATAGCTTAAATATCCATTCATCCGGTCGATCTTAGTCAGGTTTTTGCTGCCGCAGACCGGGCATACGTCCATTTCCAGCTCTTCGTGACCGCAGTCATCGCAATACGCCAGTGACAGGTTTACGCCTTCGTAAAATCCCATTCTCATGGCTCTGCGGACTAATGTGCGGATTGCCTCTTTGTTGTAGCTTACCGGGTATTTTACATACTGGATCTTACCGCCGTTGCTTAATTCCCAGAAACGGTATTCCAGATCCTGCTTCTGGATCGGGGTAATATCTTCGGTTACGTGGCAGTGGAAGCCGTTACTTACATATTCTCTATCAGACACGTTTTCGATGATGCCGTATTTCTTACGGAACTGCTTTACCTGAAGACCGCAAAGATTCTCTGCCGGTGTAGCGTAAATGGCATAAAGATTGCCGTCCTCTTCTTTAAACTCATCAATCTTTTTATTAATATGCACCAGAACCTCCAGTGCAAACTGTCCATCCTCTACCAGGGATTTCTTATTGTATAATTGCTGCAGCTCATTAAAAGCAGTGATTCCAAAAGAAGCAGTGGCCGTTTTCAATAATGGTTTGATCTTATCATGAAGTCCTAAATGACCGCCGTAAAATCCCCCTTCACAGTATGCCAGAGGATTGGTAGATGCCTTCATTTCACCCAGATATGCATACGTACGGATGTGGATCTTGCGGATCAGTTCCAGATAGTAATCTAAGACTTCATAAAAATCCCGGCCTTCCTGTCTTGATTTAGCTAATATCATAGGAAGGTGAAGACTGACTACACCAATATTAAAACGCCCTTCAAATACAGGCACATCTTTTTCATCAGCCGGATGCATGCCCCCTCTTTCATACCATGGAGACAGGAACGCACGGCAGCCCATTGGTGAAATGATCTTTCCGTATTTTTTATACATGCTGGCAATATAACCTTTTCCTGTAAGGGAAAGCCAGTCCGGATACATAGTCTTGCTGGAACAGTCAATGCCTGCTTCAAATACATCTTCTAACTCACCGCCTGGTCCATGCAGTTTCTCATCATAGAGAAATACCACTTTAGGGAACAGTACCGGCTTTTTATGGCCTGCTTTTCCCTGACCGCCTTTTCGTACCTTCAGCATAGTCATGGTAGCCATTTTCGCAAAACGGCTGGTTCCTGTACCTGCAGTCATGGTGATAAAGGGATAATCGCCGCGGCTGGAGGAAACAGAATTAAACTTATATTCCCAACCCTGGAAGCCCTGTTCCATGTCTCTTTGCACATCAGCTAGGGCAACCTCTTCTACTTTTTCTTCAGGCAGCTCCAGCTTTCTGTATTTTTCCAGATATTTTGCATAAGATTTCTCTGCATAAGGCGCCAGGATATTTTCCACACTTGGCACTGTAAAACCGCCATACTGCTGGCTGGCTGCGCTTAAAACAATATCTCCGATAACGTCAAAGGCAACATCCAGTGTTTTGGGCTCATTGTACCATAGATTTCCCATTTCAAAGCCACCGGTAAGGACAGCTTTCACATCAAAGAGACAACAATTCATAGTATCTCTTCTTGCAGACATATCATGAATGTAAATATAACCTTCTCTGCATGCCTGCAACTCTTCTACTGTCATAAAAAACTTCTGGTAAAGAGATTTATTCAGCTCATTAAAGATCAGGCTACGCTTGGTAGAAACCAGGGCACTGTCTGTATTGCTGTTTTCCTTATCCCCGATATACATAATGGACTGACTTTTCTTGTATACATCATCCAGCATCCGCACAAAATCCTGTTTATAATTCCGGTAATCCCGGTAACTTTTGGCAACCAGAGGATTGACCTTATCCAGAGCGCCTTCCACAATGTTGTGCATCTGGGCAATAGGAATCAGCTCCTGATCCATCTCCTCTGCCTTCTCTTCCACAAATTCGCAGATAAAGTTCTTCTCTGCCCTTGAAAATGTGATCATGGCTCTTTCTGCTGATTTACTAATGGCAGCAAGTACCTTTTTCACATTGAAATCTTCTTTTGTACCATCTTTTTTTACGACTTTTATCTTACTGCAGTCCATTCCGTCACCTTTCCTTTATGTTTTTATGTTTATATACCATATATTGTGTTTCATTTGTGATATATATACTATATATCTTTTTATGCGTATGTTATCGTACCATGTCTGTGTCTGTCCGTCAAGACGTTTACTATTTTCTTGAAAATGCCGTTAATGCAAGATATAATGTAATGAGCGAAGCAAAAAACAAGCGGCTGTGCAGCAGACATTTTTTTGCATGGCATTAACGAACAAACCGCCTGCGTAAGGGAAAAAACATTTTTTTAAGGAGATTTTAATGCTGATCACTCATCTGACTGCTGCCGCCTGCGCAGCTGCTGCCATCTGTCTTGGCAGATCAGAATATGAAAAAAAAGCTTTATCCGCCGAAGAAACCACTATTTACAGCAGTAAAGTATCAAAAAAACGCACCTTTATCTTTCTGTCCGACCTGCATGAAAATACCTTTGGACAGGAAAATGAAAAGCTGATACAGGTCATTGACCAGATGCATCCTGATGCTGTCCTAAACGGCGGTGATCTTATCGTCACCAAAGGCACACATGCAAAAACAGACCGGTCGCTCTCTCTTATAAAAGAACTGGTTTCCCGCTATCCTGTTTACTGTGGAGAAGGAAACCATGAAAACCGCATTGACTGGGAACCGGGAAAATATGGATCAGAAGGGAACATTTACCGGAATGCCTTAAAACAGGCCGGAGCCATTTGCCTGAAAAATAATTCTGCCATTTTTGATACAGAAATACGGATCACCTGCCTGGACCTGGACAAAGATTTTTATAAAAAAGCTCTGGTACACCCCGTACCATCTATGCCAGCCCATTATATAGAAGAAAAAGTGGGGAACCCAGCTTCTGGTCATTTCCAGATCCTGTTAGCCCACTCCCCTCTCTTTTTTGCCAATTATGCAGACTGGGGGGCAGATCTGACCTTATGCGGTCATTTTCACGGCGGGACCATCCGCCTTCCAGGACTTGGTGGCGTAATGACTCCCCAGTATCAGTTTTTTCTCCCCTGGTGTGCCGGAATTTTTGAAAACCAGGGACATTATATGGCTGTAAGCCGCGGTCTGGGGACCCATTCTATCAACATCCGTTTAAACAACCGTCCCCAGCTTTTAATCCTGCATATCTGCCCGCAAACAGACGGATCTGCAGCAACACCCATCTTGAAAAAATCTTACGTAAATTATAAATAGGATATATAAAATGGAAACCATTACCTACAAACTGGAGCATTTTGAAGGTCCTTTGGACCTGCTCCTTCATCTGATTGAGAAAAATAAAGTAGATATTTACGATATCCCCATTGTGGAGATCACAGCCCAGTATCTGGAATATGTGCGAAACATGGAACGGGAAGACTTAAACATTGTCAGCGAATTTCTCGTTATGGCTGCTACCCTTTTAGATATTAAGGCAAAAATGCTTCTTCCAAAGGAAGTAAATGAAGAAGGAGAAGAAGTAGACCCAAGAGCCGAGCTGGTATCCCGCCTGTTAGAATATAAGCGTTACAAGATCCTGGCTGAAGAACTGGCAGACCGGGAAGAAGGTGCAGCCAGACATTTTTACAAAAATTCCTCGCTTCCTCCGGAAGTAGCAAAATACCAGCCCCCAGCTGACCTTGACGAACTTTTAGACGGTCTCACACTTGCAAAGCTGCAGCGTATCTTTGAGCAGGTAATGAAGCGCAAGGAATACAAAACCGATCCCATACGAAGCAAATTCGGCACCATCCGCCGGGAACCGGTCAGTCTGGAACAGAAGATCACTTCTGTTATGGATTATGCCAGAAAAAACCGCCGTTTCAGTTTCCGCCAGCTTCTTGAAAAACAGACAGATAAATTAGAAGTGGTAGTCACATTTCTGGCCGTTCTCGAATTAATGAAGATTGGAAAGATCCATCTAAACCAGGAAGAAACATTTGGTGAAATGGATATTGAAACCTTAGAACCGGAAGGTCAGGAAAATGACCTGGATTTAGAACAGATAAGCGACCTTGATGTACTCCCGTAATCTTTTTGTACTTGATTTTGCGAAAAACCGGCCACAAAAGCAGGTGCAGGAAAGACTCCGAGAGAACATCTTAGATAATGGAGGATATAAATTGGAAGAATTAACCATAGACAATACACCTGTTAAAAATGAAAAAGACCAGGAAGCTGTCATTGAAGCCGTCCTGTTCACCATGGGCGGCGCTGTAGAATTAAAGCAGCTGGCTGTTTCCATTGGCCAGGACAAAGAAACTGCCAAAGCCGCAGTAGACCGTCTGATGAAGCGGTACAAAACCGGCAAACACGGCATGGAGATCCTGCAGTTAGAAGACAGCTACCAGATGTGTACCCAGTCAAAATATTACTCTAATCTGATCCGCATTGCCTCCGCTCCTAAAAAGCAGGTGCTTTCTGATGTGGTCCTGGAAACCCTTTCTATTATCGCCTACCGCCAGCCGGTAACAAAACTGGAGATTGAAAAAATCCGCGGTGTTAAATCTGATCACGCAGTCAATCGTCTGGTAGAATATAATCTGGTCTACGAAGCAGGCCGTTTAGATGCCCCCGGCCGGCCGGCCCTTTTTGCCACCACAGAAGAATTTATGCGCCGGTTCGGCATTGGCGCCTTAAGCGATCTTCCTGATATGAACCCGGCAAAAGAAGACGAGATCCGTGCCGAAGTAGAGGAAGAGCTGAAATATAAATTAGAGGAAATGGGAAGCAACGATGCTTCTGAAGAAGCCCTGGAACTGCTGGAAGCGGCAGTCACCAGAGAACAGAACAATAAAGAAAACAACCAATAATACAGACCGTTTCAGAAGACAACCAGTAGCACTGACAGCTTCCAAAATTCCTGAGTCCAGAAAGGAGACCCGCCATGATCACCTATGACCGTTTATGGGAAACAATGAAAAAACGCGGAATTACCCAGTATCACCTGATCAAACGTGAGAAATTCAGTGCCGGACAGATCGGACGGCTAAAAAATAATATGACTGTTTCTACACAGACACTGGATACTCTGTGCCGCCTGCTTTCCTGCCGCATTGAAGATATTGTAACCTATATCCCGGATAATGGAGAAACACTGCCAGAACAGAACCCGGCTGTTGAAAGCATATCCCCATGCAGCACTGATACTGATGCCAATACAGATACCGGTACTGACATCAGCAAAGAAAAGAAAGTTCCAAGCCTCTATGCCAAAGCCAAAAAAGGCACCAAAATCTCAAAAAAATCCGCCAAAAAAGCTTCTAAAAATGAAAAAGGAGATAAAAAGGCAAAAAAGAAAAACAAAGATAAAGATAAGGATAAAAAACTAGGAGACTGACGCTTATGTCAGCCTCCCTTTACAAATTTTGTAGGTGATTTTAAAGTATATTTCTTAAATACAGAACAAAAATGCTTATAATCAGAAAAACCTACTGCCTCTGATATCTCACTGATCCGGTATTCTCTGGTATTTAACAGAGTGATTGCCTGCTGTACCCGGTATTTATTTAGGAAATCCAGAAAGGTCTGCCCTGTGATCTCCTTAAATTTGCGGCTTAAATAGCTGGCACTGACTCCCATTTCCTCGGAAATAGACTCAATGCTCAGCTTCTCCCCATACCGGGTCTTAATAGCTTCTATCAGCTTTGAAACATACCCATTTTCCGAGCGGTCCAGCTTCATATAGTATTCCAGATTCAGATTTCCCCCTTCCAGTTCCGCCTGTTCCATAGCATATTCCACCTGGCGCACGCTGGTGATCTCTTCTCCCAGTTTTTTCATGATCTTGGCTAGCTTCTCCTCATCTACCGGTTTTAGCAGATACTCACAGACTCTGGCCTCAATAGCTCTTCTGGCATAGTCAAACTCTGCATAGCTGGTAAGAAGAATGCTTTTAAATTTTACCTTTTCCGATGCCTTCTGTATCATTTCAATGCCATCCATAAAAGGCATACAGATATCAGTAAACACCACATCCGGCTTGTATTCCAGGATACGTTCATAGCCTTCCTGTCCATTGGAAGCTTCTGCTACTACCACGCAGTCCATAGAAAGCCAGTCTATGGTAAATACCAGACCCTTGCGTATCATGTCCTCATCTTCCACTATCATTACACGAAGCATCGTTATTTTCCCCCTGTCCTGTGTCATGTACCGCCGGAAGCGTAACTACCAGAGTAGTTCCGTGACCTTCCAGACTGCGTATTTCCACACCATATGGATGTCCATATAAAAGCTGGATCCTGCGGTGTATATTGTAAAGTCCGGAATGTTTGCCTGGTGCTTCTTTCCTGTCCATAAGAGCACGTAAATTTTCAACCATTGTGGCACTCATTCCCACACCGTCATCCCGGCAGATCATCATCATTTTTTCCTCATGGATATATGCCTTTAACTCTACATGAAGATTTAACTGATTTCCAAAACCATATTTTACAGAATTTTCGATCATCGGCTGTAAGACCAGCCTGGGGATCAGGCACTGCATACACTCCTGCTCAACATTGATCTTATATTCAAACCGGCTTCCAAACCGTTTTTCCAGGATTGAAAGGTAATTGTTTAAATGTCCCAGATCCTCTTTAAGAGTTACCTGTTCTCTGCTGCCGTCCAGACTGTATCGCAGCAGTTTTGACAGTGAAAATACCATTCTCTCAGCAGTTTCCGGCTCCAGTCTGCACATATACCTGATATTTTCCAGTGTATTATAAAGAAAATGTGGGTTAAACTGGGACTCCAGCTGCTTAGTCTGGGCCAGAGCCAGAAGCTCCGTCATTTTCCGGTTATTTTCCATCTGCTCTTTCAGACTGGTAATGGTTTCGTTATAAGCATCTGCAATCATCTTAAACTCATTGTCACGGTCAATGGTTCCCGTATGCTCCAGATTTCCCTGTCTGGCAAGCTCCATTCCATCTAACAGCTTATATAGATCTTCTGTTTTTCGCTCTGTCACCTGCCTGGACTGGAACAATACCCAGGCAGTCATAATAAGCAGAGCCACTGCTACCAGTATACCGGCAAAGATCAGGGATGTAAGCACATTTTGCACATCAGACATAACATATATAGAGAAATAGCCATTTTCCAGGCTGTTTTTCGATGTAAAATAAATCTTCTGATCCAGACGCATATAAGCTCCTGACTCTTTTAATGCCGGGCGCACCTGGTTGCTGTCTGTAAGAAAGAGCGTGTTATTGCAAAAATAAGTCCAGCCATAGCGGTCTGTTACTGCCACCTGCTCCCCAGATCTTGCAAGCGTCCTTAAAAGCCCGCTGCCGGGTACTGCAAGGATAATATATCGCCCATTTCCATCCTCTGAACTCACCCACCGGCCAAACACCGCCGTACTTGCCCCGTTGTCCCAGCCATTCATCAGCCGGAAGGCCGTTTGTCCCGGTCTGGCATCCATATCCGCATAGATTCCCCACTCTACATCCTGTCTCTTGTTGAGATAGGAGGGCAGCTTTTCTTTATTAGATAGAAGCAGCCTTCCTCCCTGGTCTACCAGATACATTTCCGGTTCATATCCCACCTGCCCAGAAATCCCATAAAAACTCTGAAAAATACGGTTTCGCTCCAACACATAACCAGGACCTGATACTGCTTGTGGAAGTTCTGCCAGAGTTTCAATTCCCTGTTCACAGCTTTCCACCATTTGATTTACCCGTCCGTTCACATAAGAAAGGTATTCCCTGTTTGCCCTTTCTCTTCCATGGAGCAGGACTGTCATAAAAAGAACACCGCAGATAAATGTAAACAACGCTGCCGGAAGAATAGCATATGTAACAAACATCCGCCATAACTCATCCTGAAAATAACGTTCCCGTTTCATTTACCGGACACCTCCTTAAAGACGGAGTCCCTATGTGATCCTGCTGTATTTTTGTTTTCACATGTTTCTGCCTGTGTACAGTATGTAAAAATTTCTGTAAACCTCTGCTTCCACTGCTCCCTCTTTTCATTGACCATATTTTCATCTGCTGTGATCATATGGATTTCTTCTTTATCTGGCAGATAAGCCGCTGCTTCCACATCCTTCCGCACAGACCGGCGGTCTAAACTGTCAGCGATCACAGTCTGGGCTGCTTTTCCTGTCACAAAATCCACATATTCCTCTGCTGCTTTTTTATGTCTGCTTCCCTTCACAATACATACCACATCAGGAGTAGATATGACCCCCTCCTTCATATAGATCAGTTTTACAGGTGCTCCTTTGGATACATAACCAGCACCGCCTTCCTCAAAGGTAAGCCCTACTGTATAACGTCCTTCTGCCACTCCCTGGTATACCTCTGATGAACTTTTTAAAAGCATACCATCCAGATTTTTACAAAATTTTTCCACATAATCCCAGCCTTTTTCCGGATTGCCTTCTCCCATAGCATAAAGCATGTTGATCAGATGTTCACTGGCAGAAGAAGATGTGGACGGATCGCACATAGCGATTTTTCCTTTTAACCGTTCATCCAGCAGATCTTCATATCCCTGGATCTTCATACCACCAAGAAGATTAGTATTGACCATAAGCACACTGGGAATATCTGTAAACCGGGTCATATTTCCTTCTTTATTTTTAAATTCTTCCCGGACATACTCTTCATTTTCACTGATATAAGGCTCAAACAGGTCTTTTCCTGCCCCTGCTGCATACAAAGAACCGCCCCAGAATACATCGCATACCGGCTCGTCCCCTTCTCTGGCCCATTTTAAAAGTTCTCCGGTCCCCCCAGTACGCACCTGCACTGAAATCCCTGTCTGAGCCTCAAATTCAGACACAATGGGATTAATAAAATCCAAAGGATGGGGGCTGTATACAACCAGACTGTCTGCATCTGTTTCAGCACTTCCTTCCCGGTTTTTCATAGAATGTGTCATAGCGCAGCCGGAAAGACAGAGGGACAGAAAAGCTGTCATCACTGCCAGACGCAATAAATGTATTTTTTTATTCTTATGGCCTCCTCTAAACATCCTTGTATGTACCTCTTCTTTTTATATATGGAATATTTCCTGCCATCACCCTTTTACTGCTCCCATCATTATAGCACCTGCCACATTATTGCTTAATTACTGTTCTTTGGAAATCTGATCGATCAAATCCAGTTCTTCTTTTGTAAATGTTGTATGTCCTATAATCCCAATATTGCTTAATATCTGCTCTGGTTTGGAAGCACCGATCAATACGCTGGTAACATCGCTGTCTTTTAACAGCCAGGAAAGTGCCATCTGCGCAAGGCTCTGCCCTCTCTCTTTTGCAAGAGCATCCAACTTTTTGATCTTTTCAATCTTTTCCGGAGTAATATCTTCTGCATGAAGGAATCGTCCATCTCTTGCAACACGGCTGTCAGCCGGGATGCCGTTAATATATTTTTCAGATAACATTCCCTGCGCCAGAGGGCTAAAACAGATCAGACCCATTCCAGATTCACGGGCATAAGCCTTTAAACCATTATTTTCCACTGTTCTGTCAAAGATATTATAACGGTTCTGGTTGATGATCAGAGGTAAGTGGATTTCTTTTGCGATCTCCAGTGCCTTCTTTGCATGAACTCCGTCATAGTTGGAAATTCCTGCATACAGTGCCTTTCCAGAACGGACGATCTGGTCTAAAGCCAGAATTGTTTCCTCTAATGGTGTTTCCGGATCCATTCTGTGATGGTAGAAAATATCCACATAGTCTAACTGCATTCTCTTTAAAGACTCATCCAGGCTGGCAATAAGATATTTTCTGGATCCCCAGTTTCCATAAGGGCCATCCCACATGTCATATCCGGCTTTAGTACTAATGATCAGCTCATTTCTGTACGGACGTAAAAAATCACGCATTATCCGTCCAAAGTTTTCCTCTGCAGATCCATAGATCGGACCATAGTTATTGGCCAGATCAAAATGGGTAATACCATTGTCAAAAGCCGTGAAGCAGAGCGTCTTCATCATGTCATAATTATCTTTAGAACCGAAATTGTGCCACAATCCCAAAGACACTACAGGAAGTTTCAGGCCGCTTTTTCCGCAGCGATTGTACTGCATAGTCTCATATCTGTTTCTGTCTGCCTTATATTCATCAACGTAATACATACTTTTCTCCTTTTCAGATTTATGTCCTCTCGGAGTCTTTCTCGCTGTTTCTTTATAAAAATTTAACTGTGCCTTTATATTTCTTTGATATTTCTTATTATACAGGAAAATCATCTGTTTTAATATATATCAGATTTATCATTTTTTTACTATAAAAGTGTTGTCAGGCGGCTATAGGGTCTTCGTGCCTGCACGTAAGTACGTATAACCGTAAAAAAGCGTATCCAAAGCTTTTTTCTTTTCTGGATACGCTTTTACAAGTCACTTGTATACTCTTTACAAAACAACTGCTCTTACAGGATATAAACCCCATGAGGATCAAAGTCCAGATATGCCTTTTCGCCTACTTCATAAATCCGGCGGTTTACAGGATTGTAGTCTGTGATCTGGATCTCCATATCACCTACCATTACCTGATAATACTGATAGGAACCCATGAATGTTGACAGGATAACCGTTCCTTCCAGAAGTCCTTTTTCAGAAAGAACAACTGCTTCCGGACGAAGAACCAGACTGGCATCATCACCGGCTGCCTTCTCACCATAATTATTGACCTCTATCTCTTCACCAATAACATCGATCACAGCCTTTTCACCCTGAGCAGATTTAACCTTCGCCTTTAAGAAGTTTGCTTCACCAATAAAGTCAGCTACAAAACGGCTCTTTGGATGATAGTAAATTTCTCTTGGAGTACCGATCTGCTCTACTTTACCTTTGCTCATGATAATGATCTTATCAGAAATACTCATCGCCTCTGACTGGTCATGAGTTACATAGATCGCAGTAATTCCTACCTTCTGCTGGATCTTACGTATCTCAGTACGCATTGTCACACGCAGCTTTGCATCCAGGTTACTTAATGGCTCATCAAAGAGCAGGACACTTGGTTCAATGACCAGAGCCCGGGCTAAAGCAACTCGCTGCTGCTGTCCACCGGAAAGCTGGTTGGTCATACGGGATTCCATTCCATCCATTTCTACCAGCTTCAGGATGTTTAAAACTCTCTCTTTTATCTCTTCCTTAGGCAGCTTACGGATCTTTAAGCCATAAGCTACGTTGTCAAATACATTATAATGTGGCAGCAGGGCATAGCTCTGGAATACCATTGCTGTGTCACGTTTATTTGGCGTCAGGCTGTTAATAGCCTCATCACCTAAGTAGATCTCACCTTCATCCGGGCTTTCAAAACCTGCGATCATACGCAGTGTGGTAGTCTTTCCACAGCCGGAAGGTCCCAGTAAGGTAACAAACGTACCTGGTTCAATATCCAGTGTAGTATCCTGTACCGCATAAAATTCTTTTCCTGTTTTCGGATCATTATATATTTTGGAAATATGTTCCAGACGAACACCTTTTTTCTGCTTTTCCATAACCTATTCCTCCGTTTTGATTTTTCTGCTGACTCCGAAGAATTTCATCAGCGTATTCATGATCAGCACTGCACCGTAGGTAATGATGATCAATACGGTTGCATAAGCACAGGCAACACCGTAGTTTCCTTTTTCTGCCTGCTCATTGATCTGACAGGTGATCAGCAGGAAGTCAGGAGTTACTAACAGGATAATTGCTGAAATAGCGGTAATACTGCGGACAAATGCAGTTACCAGGCCGCTGAAGAAGGAATCCTTAATAAGCGGTAACGTAACGGTCATAAATACTCTTGCTGAATTTGCACCCATGTCGTAGGCGGACTCTTCAATGGATTTATCGATCTGGCGCAGAGCTGAGATACCGCTTCGTGTACCGGTAGGAAGGCTTCGAACGATAAATACGATGATCAGGATAGCACCTGTTCCATAAAGACCGCTCATAAAGCCGCTGCGGAACAGACCATTTGCATAACCACGGATATATCCAATACCAAGAACAGTACCAGGTACTGCCATTGCTAACATAGACACGAATTCAATAAAGTTTCTTCCTTTAAAGCGTTTTTTAACAACCAGATAGGAAATGACCATAGATAAAAGTGCTGTAAGAGGAGCTGCGATCAGGGACAGTATAAAGGAATCCTTAAATGCCTTTAGTCCACTGGTCTTAAACATGTACTGGAACCATTTAAGGCTTAAGCTGTAATCTCTTCCCCAAAGGGTGAACAGTGCGCCAAACGGAACCATGATATACATTAAAAGCACGAAAGCTGCTACCAGGCCGCAGAAAATAGTCAGCGGAACAGTTACGCTCTTATCTTCAATAAGCATTCTCATACGGGAAGCTTTGCCAGTAAGAGTAGCTGCTGTTTTCTTCTCCAGGTAATATTTCTGGATCAGGAACAGGATAACAGTCAGTGAAAGCAGGACCACAGACATGGCTGCTGCACCTGTGGAGTCGTAAGCACCTGTTACCTGCAGATAAATGGTAGTTGCCAGAGTATCATAGGAACCACCGATCAGCATCGGGTTTGCAAAGTCTGCTACAGACTCAATAAATGTTACCAGGAATGCATTTCCAAGACCTGGAAGCAGAAGTGGGAAAGTTACGCTTGTAAACACTTTCCAGCGGGTAGCTCCCATATCTCTGGTCGCTTCTTCCAGTGACGGGTCAATGTTCTTTAACAGTCCCTTTAACATCAGATAACATACAGGGAAAAATGTAAGTGTCTGGACTACGGAGATGCCTAACAGTCCGTAAATATTAGAATCATAAATTCCTAACAGGGAACGGGTGATGATACCGCTTCGCCCAAACAGCATGATCATGGACAAAGACAGCACAAATGGCGGGGATACTACAGGAAGCATGGATACCAGACCAAATAACTTTTCCAGTATTTTTGTTTTCAACTTCACATATACTTCTACATAAGCAAATAATAAACCAATGGCTGTAGAAGCAAAACCTACGATAAATCCAAGTGTAAGTGTGTTTTTAAATGCATTGCGGAAACGTTCCAGATTTAAAACACGTTTAAATACATCCAGTGTAATGGTTCCCTCTGCATAAAAGCTGTCCACTAACAGCATTAACAGCGGATACAGGATAAACAGCGCCAGAAAAACCAGAAGGACAACGATCATTGAGACCATGATCGGGTCAGCAAAAAATTTCTTCCGTTCCAGCTGTGCACTTTGTTTTCCGGCCATTGTAAGACCCCCTTTTCTAAACTTTAAATCCTTAGTATACCTTTGATTTGAAAATGCTGCGCAATGTTTATTCCATCACGCAGCATTTTCTGCTTAGCTTAACTTACATAAGCTTTACTTTCTTTTTAATAATGACTTTCGCAGCCTCTTTATTACTCAGTTAAGAAACGGCTGGAGTCTGCGCCATCAGATGTGCTTCCTAATGCTTCGAAGAAGTCTTCTACATACTTCGCACTGTTCTCTTTTGCATCTGCAAAATCATAGTCAATGGTATTGTTCATATCAAGACCAAATTTCTCAGCTTCTTCTGGCTGTGTTGCATTCTTTAATACCAGGAACTGATAAGAACCATTCTCTTTTGCATGGTCTACGCAGTCAGGAGATAATGCATACTCGATCCATAATTTTGCTGCATTTGGATGAGTTGCTCCCTTAAAGATAGCGGTTGCGCCAACTTCAAAGGAAGTTCCATCTTCCGGAACAACTAACTGGATATTGTCATATCCCTGAAGGATCTGATAAATACCATCATGTAAGAAACCAATAGCGATCACACACTCACCAGGGCCAACCATCTTGGAAGGACCAGAACCGGACTTGGTATACTGTGCAATGTTTTTGTCCAGAGCCTTGAAGTATTCCATAGCTTCATCATGCCCTTTCATCTGGATCATTGTATTGATGACCAGTTTAGCAGTACCAGCTGTATTTGGGTTGGACATCATGATCAGTCCCTTGTACTCTTCCTTTGTCAGATCATCCCATGTCTTAGGTGCTTCCAGACCTAAACGCTCCAGCTCTTCTGTATTAACCATGAATCCCAGAATGCCCTTGTAGATACCATACCAGCAATTAGTAGGATCCTTATAATCATCACTGATCAGGTTTACTGCATTCATGGCATCATACGGCTCTAACAGATCTGCTGCAACTGCCTCATTATAAGGATCAGTTGTTCCGCCGAACCATACATCTGCTGAAGGCTTTCCTGCTTCTTCAGAAACCTTGGTATAAACTTCTGAAGTAGAAAGTCTCTGGTATTTTGTCTTAATTCCATAGAGTTTTTCAAAGTTCTGGCAGGCAGCTGATAAGTATTCCTCTTCGCAGGAACCATATACAGTTAATTCGCCTTCAGCCTTAGCTGCTTCGATCAGAGCATCCATATCCCCGCCGGCTGCTTCTGTTTTCTCATCAGCTTTGCTCTCTGCGCTGCTTTCTGCAGCTGCTGCTGTGGTTGTTTCCGGAGCTGCTGTTGTTGCAGCCGGTTTTGAACCGCCACATGCTGTCAGGCTTAACGCCATGGTACAAGCCAGTAACAATGCAAGTTTTTTCTTCATAATAAAAACCCTCCTGTCTTTTCTGTTGACTTAAGTCTACCAGAAATCAGGAGGGGAAAAAACTGTATTTTTTGTTATTTTGTCGTGTTTTCTGAACTATGAAGTTCATTATTCATGCACTTTTGCCATATTTTGTTGCGATTTTCATAAATATGGAAACAAGAAGGTGTCATGGCTGGACCAATGTCATTTAGTTGTAACTATTTCTCAATAACTGCTTCCAGTCTCTTAACCATTTCATCTACATCGCTCTTTTCAATAATCAGCGGAGGAACAAAACGGATAATGTTGGCGCCGGCACTGATAAGTACCAGTTTCTGCTCTAACAATGCCTTAGATACGATGGGACCTACCGGAACTGTAAATTCCAGCCCCTGGATCAGACCTGTGCCGCGATGGTCTTTTACCACCTCATACTTATCTTTTAAGCCTTCCAGCTTTTCGTACAAATATGCTCCGATTTCTTTTACATGATCTACAATGTGACGTTTTTCAAAAATATCCAGAACTGCGTCTGCAGCGGCTGTTACCAGTGGATTTCCGCCATAGGTAGTTCCGTGATCACCAGGCACCATAGCAGCTGCTGCTTTGCCGCAGGCTAAGAATGCACCGATAGGTACACCATTTCCCAAAGCTTTTGCAACCGTCATCACGTCTGGTTTTACACCATATTTCTGCCATGCAAACATTTCTCCGGAACGTCCCATACCGCACTGGATCTCATCTAAGATAAGCAGCAGATCGTGCTCATCGCAAAGTGCACGGACACCCTTTAAAAATTCCTCTGTTGCAGGATAAATGCCGCCTTCTCCCTGGATAGTCTCCATGATAATGGCACATGTCTTGTCTGTGATCTGTGCCTTTATGCTTTCCAGATCATTGAAATCAGCAAAACGCACGCCTGGGATCAGTGGATTAAAGGGAGTTCTGTAATGTGCATTTCCAGTTACAGACAAAGCGCCTAAGCTTCTTCCGTGGAAAGAATGGTTCATGGCAATAATCTCGCCGGTCATATCCACTTCTTTTTCCTCACAGCCATCACAGCCGTCTCCCATGGTCTCATGAAGCTTATTGTAATGATATCTCTTTGCGATCTTTAATGCACCTTCAATAGCCTCAGTACCGCTGTTAGTGAAAAATACTTTATCCATTCCAGATACCTTCAACAGCTTTTCACCAGCATCAACAGATGGCTGATTGTAAAACAGGTTGGAAATATGGGTCAGCTTATCCATCTGGGCCTTCACTGCATTTGTATACTCTTCGTCACAGTATCCAAGACCCATAACAGCAATGCCTGCGCCAAAATCCAGATATTTATTTCCTTCTGTATCCCATAAGGTTACACCTTTTCCATGGTCAAATACTACAGGAAAACGGTTATATGTTTTATACAGGACATGTTCTGCCCGATCGATCATTTTCTCATCAGCCATGATAATACCTCACATCTTCCTTGGAATTATAAATAGCAGTACCAATACCTTTATCTGTAAAGATCTCCAGAAGCAGGCAATGTGGAATACGCCCGTCCAGGATATGTACTCTGGAAACACCATTTTCAATAGCATCAATACAGTTCTGCAGCTTCGGAAGCATACCGCCGCCTAAGCTTCCGCTGTCTACAAAGGCCTGGGCTTCTTCTACGGTCATTTCAGAAATAAGGGAACTCTTATCCTCAAAATCCTTGTATACGCCTTCTACATCTGTTAAAAAAGCCAGCTTTTCTGCCTTTACAGCTCTTGCAATGGCACAGGCTGCATCATCTGCGTTGATGTTATAGCTTAAGAAATTCTCATCATATCCAATAGGACAGATGATCGGTAAAAAGTCTTTCTCTAAAAGGTCATAAATGACCTGTGGATCTACCTTGTCAACTTCGCCTACAAAGCCGATATCTTCGCCTTTGGAAAGTTTCTTATGGCACTGGAGAAGGCCGCCGTCTTTTCCGCTGATGCCGACTGCCTGTACACCGAGAG
>OMFD01000930.1_pt1 | contig 16561 bp, 10 predicted proteins | sample 1645541 | NCBI WGS metagenome assembly OMFD01 (sample SAMEA103958149, study PRJEB25191) | human gut metagenome | biome: human-associated habitat [ENVO:00009003]; feature: intestine environment [ENVO:2100002]; material: feces | place: Germany | collected 2013/2015
CACCGAGACCTTCCTGCGGATGGGCGTGGACGAGCTGTCCATGAACGCCAAGAGCGTGCTGCCCGTGCGCAAGATCATCCGCAGCATCGATTTGAGCAAGCCTTCCGATAAGTAAGGAGCGCTTGGCCCCAAAAACGCCGCCCCCGGCAGGGAACTTCCCCGCCGGGGGCTTTGCATACCCGAAAAATTTTACCGAAATACTTCAAAACCATAAAGTGCAGTGCTATACTGGTAGCATCGAAATACCTGCTGAGAGGGAATTTTATGACACAACTGCTCATCCACCTGTTCGTCCGGCACCCGGACGATACCAAGAACGCCGCCGTCCGCACGGCCTACGGCAATCTGGCCAGCCTCGTGGGCATGGCCTGCAATCTCCTGCTCTGTCTGGGCAAGCTGGCGGCGGGGACGCTGTTCGGCTCCATCGCCATCATGGCCGATGCCCTGAACAACCTCTCGGACGCCTCGTCCAACGTGGTGAGCCTTGTGGGCTTCCGTCTGGCGGCCAAAGGCCCGGACGAAAAGCACCCCTACGGCCACGCCCGGTACGAATATCTGGCGGGCCTTGTGGTCTGCGTCACCATCCTCGCCATCGGCCTGTCCCTGCTGAAAGAATCTGCGCTCAAAGTGCTCCACCCGACGGCAGTGGTGTTCAGCTGGCTCAGTGTGGGGGTGCTGGCGGCGTCCATCGGCGTCAAGCTCTGGATGAGCCGCTTCAACAAGACCATCGGCCAGCGCATCAACTCCGAGACTCTGATGGCCACCGCCGCCGACAGCCGGAACGATGTGCTGACCACCAGCGCCGTGCTCCTGTCCACCGTCCTCTCCCACCTGACGGGCTGGGACGTGCTGGACGGCCTCATGGGTGTGGCCGTGGCGGCGTTCATCCTCTGGTCGGGCTGGGGGCTTATGATGGACACCCTCAGCCCCCTGCTGGGCGAGAGCCCCTCGCCGGAGCTGGTGGAGCACATCGAGCACACCGTCATGAGTTACCCGGGGGTGCTGGGCGTCCACGATCTGATGGTCCACGACTACGGCCCGGGGCATCAGTTCGCCTCGCTCCACATCGAGTTCCCCGCCGAGGCCGACCCGCTGGAAGCCCACGACATCATCGACAACATTGAGCGGGATTTTCTGAAAAAAGACCACCTACAGGTCACCATCCACTACGACCCCATCGTGACGTCGGACGCCGCCGTAGGCATCCTGCGGAGCCGTTTGATGGAAAAAGCCCGCCAGATGGACCCTCGTCTGTCCATCCATGACCTGCGCATCGTGCCGGGGGACAGCCACACCAACGTGCTGTTCGACCTCGTGTTCCCGGCGGGCTACACCGGCGACAAGGACGCACGGCTGGCCGAGATGTGCAATTTCGTCAAGGAGCAGGACCCGAGATACTGCTGTATGGTGAAGGTGGAGCAGAGCTATGCCTCCGCTCTGCCGGAAGAGGATCAATAAGAAAAAGAGGGAAAGTATTATGCTGAACGAGACTTACCGCGCCATGCTGGGCCACAAGAGCGTCATCCGCGAGACTTTCATGTACGGCAAACAGCGCGCCGCCGAGATAGGCTATGAGAACGTGTTCGACTACTCGCTGGGCAACCCCAGCGTCCCCTGCCCGGACAAGTTCACCAAAGCCATGCAGACCCTGCTGGCCGAGGAAGAGCCTGTCGCCCTTCACGGCTACTGCCCCAGTCAGGGCGACCCGGGCTTCCGCACCGCCGTTGCGGCCCATCTGGCAAAGACCTTCGGCCTGCCTTATGAGCAGAAGGATATTTTCCCCACCACCGGTGCGGCGGGCGCTATCGCCCACGCCATCCGCGCTGTGACCAAGCCCGGCGACGAGGTGCTGACCTTCGCCCCCTATTTCCCCGAGTACGGCCCCTATGTGGAGGGGACCGGCGCTGTGCTCAAGGTCGTGCCGCCCCAGGCACCGGCGTTCCAGCCAAATCTCGACGCCTTTGAAGAGATGCTGACCGAGAACGTCACCTGCGTCCTCATCAACACTCCGAACAACCCCACCGGCGTCGTCTACTCCGCCGAGACCCTGAGCCGTCTGGCCGACATCCTGACCGAAAAGAGCAAGGCTTTCGGCCACAACATCTTCCTCGTCAGCGACGAGCCCTACCGCGACATCGCCTTCGACGGCAAAAAGGTGCCTTACCCGGCAGCGTTCTACCCCCACACCCTGACCTGCTTCTCCTTCTCCAAGAGCCTGAGCCTGCCCGGCGAACGTCTGGGCTATGTGGCCGTCCGGCCCGGCTGCGAGGGCGAAGACGTGCTGGTGGACATGATGGCCCAGATCTCCCGCTTCACCGGCCACAACTGCCCGCCCAGCATCATTCAGAAAGCCACTGCCGAGTGCCTCGACGTCACCAGCGATCTGTCCGTCTACGAGACGAACATGAACCTGCTGTACGATAAGCTCACCGAGCTGGGCTTTGAGGTGGAGCGCCCCGGCGGCACATTTTATATCTTCCCGAAGGCGCTGGAAGAGGACGCCAACGCCTTCTGCCTCAAGGCCCGGGAGTTCGATCTGCTGCTGGTCCCCAGCGACACCTTCGGCGTCAAGGGCTATGTCCGCTTTGCCTACTGCATCGACACCGAGAAGGTGAAGCGCAGCCTGCCCGCACTGGAAAAGCTGGCCGCAGCCTATAAAACCTCTCAGTCTCGCTGACGCTCGCCGGCTCTTCTAAAAGGAGAGCCAAATCGGACTAGCTTATGAAAAAGAGGTACTAAAATGCATCCGCTCCCCGAATATCCCCGCCCGAGTATGCGCCGGGACAGCTACGTCAACCTGAACGGCCCGTGGGACTACGCCATCACCCAGAGCTCGGAGTTCCCGGCAAAGTGGGACGGCGCTATCCTCGTACCCTATTCGCCCGAGGCAAAAGCCTCCGGCGTGGGCCGGACGCTGCAGCCCGGCCAGTGGCTCCACTACCACCGCACCTTCACGCCCCCGGCGGGCGAGGGCGGGCGCGTCCTGCTCCACTTCGGGGCGGTGGACTACGCCTGCGCGGTGGAGGTCAATGGCCGTCTGGCCGGGGGACACCGGGGCGGCTACTGGCCCTTCACGCTGGACATCACCGACCTGCTCCGCCCGCAGGGCCGCAACACCCTCTGGGTGGCCGTGCAGGACCCCACCGGCACCGGAACGCAGGCGAGAGGAAAGCAGACTCTCCGGCCCGGCGGGATGTTCTACCCGGCCCAGAGCGGCATCTGGCAGACGGTCTGGCTGGAGCGGGTGCCGGAAAATTACATTGATACGTTGACCGTCACCCCGGACTACGACGCCCGGACCGTGACCGTGAAAGTCCATACCTCGAAGCCCGGCGGCGCGGTGAATCTCTGGGCCGTGGTGCGGGCCGGCGGCGTGACCATCGCCGAGGACTGGGGCAGCGACGAGGCCGACCGGGATGGCGAAGTGACCCTGAACATCGCCGAAGAGCATTTCTTCCCGTGGAGCCCCGACAGCCCCTTCCTCTACGATTTGACCGTCGGCACGACCCAGGGCGAAGAAAAGGATTTCGACACCGTCCACAGCTATTTCGCCCTCCGCAAGTGGGAGTGCAAAGAGGATGCAAAGGGCATCCGGCGGTTTTTCCTGAACGGCAGGCCCATCCTGCTCAACGGCCTGCTGGACCAGGGCTATTGGCCCGACGGCCTTTACACCCCGCCCTCCGACGCCGCCGTGGAGCACGAACTGCACACCGTGCGGGAGCTGGGCTTCAACCTGCTGCGCAAGCACGCCAAAATCGAGCCGGAGCGCTGGTACTACCACTGCGATAAACTGGGCATCATCGTCTGGCAGGATATGGTCAACGGCGGCGGAGCCTACCCGATGTGGTACGTCACCTACCTGACCAACGCCTTACAGCCCCTGATGCGCCGCGCCCCGGACGGGAAGCTGCTGTGGGGTTTTCTGGGCCGGGGCAGCGCCCACAGCCGGGAGGAGTACGCCCGGGAGCTGGCCGACACGGTAGCCGCGCTGGGTCGGCACCCCTGCATCGGGTGCTGGGTGCCGTTCAACGAGGGGTGGGGGCAGTTCGACGCACGGAAAGCCACCGAGACCCTCCGCACCCTCGACCCCTCCCGTCCGGTGGACGAGGCCAGCGGCTGGTTCGACCGGGGCGGGGGAGATGTGCATTCCATCCACAACTACTTCTATCCGCTCCGCATCCGCCCGAACGTGCGCACGGTGGCCCTCAGCGAATACGGCGGCATTGCATGGCCCATGCCCGGCCATGAGCCGCCCCGGAAGACCTACGGCTACGGCACGGCCAGAAGCCGGGCAGAGCTGACCGAGCGCTACTGCGATTTGCAGCGCAAGACGGTGCTCCCGCAGCTGAAAAAGGGCCTGTCGGCGCTGGTGTACACCCAGCTGACCGACGTGGAGGACGAGGTGAACGGCCTGTTCACCTATGACCGCACGGCCATCAAACCCGATGCCGCCGCCGTTCGCGCCGTCAACGAGGCGCTGGAAGCGGAGTTTGAAAAGGCAGTAAAAGAATGAACGGGCTCACGGCCATTTGTCCCTGTGCAGGCAGAGCATTTTGCTGTTTTTCATGGCTCCTGATTGGCTAAAATGTCGAAAATAATACCATATATTGACAATCCTGTAAAAATGCACTATACTGAACCTATCGAGGCAGACCACGAAGTCCTTGTATATGAAAATGTTCAGGATAACAGCATGTTTGCGATATGCAATTCAACGCTGCTGCTGCATTAAAAAGTTGAATTGCTATAAAACAGGTATTACAGGCACACGGCCTGTAATGATAAACATTATATGTTCGCGCATGTAGTGATTTATCTCACATAGTCTGAGGGCGAGGTTCCGTAAGGGGCCTCGCCCTTGGGCTTTTGATAGGCGCTGGGCTATTGACATTGGAGAGCGATTCATCTATAATCAGGGTGCAGCTCAGTCGATGATGTATGGACTGGAAAATTATGGGAACTCAAAAACGCAAAAACGACCCATTCTGAGGTGCTCTAAAAGGCGAAAATAACGCCGAAACATAAGAAAAATGATGCATCTGCATCGTTTTCGAGAGAATGGATAAAAACGTCGGATTGCATCAGAATGCGTTAGAAAATGTCGGGCCGCCCGCCACAGCCTGAGAAGGCCGAAGCGGGTGGTCCGTTTTTATCTTTTGTATTCTGGAAGTTCTGGCGCTTGACAATCCGCGCACGGCTGTCTATAATAAAGATAAGGAAAGGCGCTATCCGTGCAAACGGCTGGCTCCTCACCAGTTTAAGTCGCTACAAAAAGTAATGACCGCTACCGAGTTGGGGAACTGTGGGCGGTCATTTCTTTTTGTGCTTTTTCCTTTTGCTGCCATAAGAATCATCCTTTTTCCGGTCGTCCATCAGATGTACAACACTTACGAGAAGTGCCAACAGTGCGATGATCGTCTGGAAAAGCAATAGAATCTCCGATGTAGTCATAAGGCATCCCTCCCTTCGCCTTGAGCGTCGGGAGCGGAACTCCAAAAAGTTGCCCTCCCGCGCTTGCTTTGCTCCGAAGAGCAAGACAGCGAGACCGGTGAGGAGCAATAGCCGCCTGCGTTTGGTTGGACAGCGCCTTTCTGCTAAGAGGATACCATAAAAACTGACAAAAAGCAACGCCGCACGATGCATATCCGCGCGGCGCTGGAAGCGGAATTTGAAAAGCAGTATGATAATAGAAAAGCTCCGGGGACCAACAGTTTCCCGGAGCTTTTGTATTATTTTTGAGGAAAATTACTGCTCGTCCTTGATTTTGGAAGCCGACATCTTCTTCATGGCGGCAGAATCCAGAGCGTGGGGCAGCTGGGCACCATAGGACTGAAGGCTGTCCTGCAGCTCGCCGCTCTTCATGTCGGAGAGGGCCTGTGCGCGGAGGCTGTCCAGCGTGTCAGCGTCCAGCGGGTCGAGACGGACGAGCATCATCAGCGCATAGCTGGAATACTGCACGGCGGCGGCCTCGCCGGGCTTGAGGGCGCGGACGGCGTCGGCGGTGCCTTCCTCGGAGAAGGTGGAATCGATGTTGTCAGAACCCAGCAGGGCAGTGGAGAGGGAAGACGCGTCGGAAGAGGGCTCGCCATCCAGCACCGCGTAGATGTCGGGCAGGGCAGCGGCGACGGCGGCGCTGAAAGCAGTGGTCTGGGCGCTGGCCCCATCGGGGATGGCCGCGTTGCAGCTCTCGGCGGCGGTCTGAGCCAGCTCGAGCATCTGGGTGCTCTGGTCGTCATCAGCAAAAGCGAAGGTGCTGGTGTTGTAGAGCGGCACGACCACATAGCGGATGTAGACCATCTCGTCCTCGAGGTGGCTGGTCAGCTCTGCGTCGGAGACGGGGGTCTCGCCGTCGATGCCGTAGCACATCTCGAGCAGGTCGTTGCTCTTGATGAGGATGCGCTCAAACCGCTTGAGGGTGTCGAGGCCGATGCCGTTGGCCTTGTAGAGGTCGCCGTTCTGCTCCATCAGCTGGGAGGCGTAGCTGTCGGCCTGGGTCTCCTCATCGAGGGTCAGAACGCCGCCCAGCTCATCGAAACGGGTCTCGATGGCGGCGTAGGACTCGAGGTTCTCGAGGGTCTTCTGGGCCACATAGTCGCTGACCACAGCGGTCTCGCCGGTGGCGTCATCGACGGTGATGGTGGCCTTGAGGAAGCTGGACACCTTGGTGGCGTCCTGGTCGTCGGAAGCAAGGTCGGCGGCGGTCTGGTAGGCATCGAACTGGGCCAGCAGATAGAGGCCGGAAGAGATGTCCACGTTACCGATGGTGCCTACGGAATCCGGGGTGGAGAGGCTACAGCCCACGAGGCCGACGGCCAGAGCGAGGGCGCAGACGAGCGCGATGAGTTTCTTCTTCATAAGTGTACTCCTAGTGAAATTTATTTTTTGCCGGTGTTTTCTTCCGGCGGGGCAGCAAGGATGTCGGCCATCGCCTTGAGGATGCTTTGCAGCAGTTCCAGCGGCTTTTCGTCGGGTTGGAGAGTCACCGAGAGGTAGGGCTTGGTGCCGGCTCCTGCTGTCACCCGGCCATTGAAAGCGATGAGCAGGCCGCGTATCATGGCCACGTCCAGCGTCTCCACCTGTAACAGCAGGGTATCCTTCTTCTGGGTGACTTCGTAGACACCCACGGCGGCAGCCTGTACGCGCACCAGCGAGACGTTCACGAGGTCGCTGACAGAGGGCGGCGGGTCGCCGTAGCGGTCGATGAGTTCGTCCAGCACGTCGGCGGCGTCCTCGGGGGTCTGGATGGCGGCAATGCGCTTGTAGGCCTCGATGCGGCCCGGGCCGTCGGCGATATACTTCTCCGGGATGAAGGCGTCCACCCGCAGGTCTACGAGGCATTCGCTCTTGTCCCGCTGGATGGGCTCGCCCTTGGCCCGGGCGATGGCCTGACCCAGCATCTTGACGTAAAGGTCATAGCCCACGGCCTCCATGTGGCCGTGCTGGCTGTGGCCCAGCAGACTGCCCGCGCCGCGAATTTGTAAGTCGCGCATGGCGATGCGGAAGCCGGAGCCGAAGGCTGTGAACTCCCGGATGGCGGAAAGCCGCTTCTGGGCGATGTCGGTGAGGGTCTTGTCCCGCCGGAAGGTGAAGTAGGCGTAGGCTTTCCGGCCCGAGCGGCCCACGCGGCCCCGGATCTGGTACAGCTGGGCCAGACCCATCCGGTCGGCGTCCTCGATGATGAGGGTGTTGCAGTTGCGCACGTCAATGCCCGTCTCGATGAGGGTGGTGCAGACGAGGATGTCGATCTCGCCGTTCAGCAGATGCTGCCAGACGGGGTTCAGCTCTTCCTCGGTCATCTTGCCGTGGGCGATGCCCACCCGCGCTCCCGGCACCATCTGGCTGACGTGAGCGGCACAGGACTCGATGTTGTCCACCCGGTTGTGCAGGTAGTAGACCTGACCACCCCGGGCCAGCTCCTTTTTCATGGCTTCGGCAAGGATGACGTCATTGTACTCGAGCACGAATGTCTCCACCGGCTGGCGCTCGATGGGCGGCTGCTCGATGGTGGAGAGGTCGCGGATGCCGCTCATGGCCATGTTCAGGGTGCGGGGGATGGGGGTAGCCGAGAGGGTCAGCATGTCCACGCCGATGAAGCTCTCTTTCAGCTTCTCCTTGTGCTTGACGCCGAAACGCTGCTCCTCGTCGATGATGACAAGGCCCAGGTCGTGGAACCGGACGTCCTTGGAGAGGAGGCGGTGGGTGCCGATGACGATGTCCACGCTGCCGGCCTGCAGGCCCCGCAGGGTCTCTTTCTGCTGCTTGGCGGTGCGGAAGCGGGAGAGCAGCCCGACTTTCACCGGGAACGCCTCCATGCGGGAGATGATGCTGTTGTAGTGCTGCCACGCCAGCAGGGTGGTGGGGGCCAGAATGGCGCACTGCTTGCCGCCCATGACGCACTTGAAGGCCGCGCGGAAGGCGACCTCTGTTTTGCCGACGCCCACGTCGCCGCAGAGCAGGCGGTCCATAGGCCAGCCCTTTTCCATGTCCTTCTTGATCTCGGCGGTGGCGGTGAGCTGGTCGTCCGTCTCGTCGTACTCGAAGCGGGACTCGAAATCGCTCTGCCACTCACCGTCGGCGGGGAAGGCGTAGCCCGTGGCCTGACGGCGGCGGGCGTAGAGCTCGATGAGCTCCTGGGCCATCTCTTCGGTGGCCTTTTTGACCTTGGCGCGGGTGCGCTGCCACTCGGTGCCGCCCAGCTTTGCAAGCTTCACCTTTTCCTCGTCGCCGGGGGCGGTGTAGCGGCTCAGCAGATCGAGCTGAGTGACCGGCACATACAGCACGTCGGAGCCGGAGTACTGGATCTTCAGGTAATCTTTTATCGCGCCCTGCACCTCGAGACGCTGGATGCCCGCATACATGCCGATGCCGTGGCTCTGATGCACCACATAGTCGCCGGGCTTGATGTCCGAGAGGCTGGACAGGGCGTTTTTGTTCTTCTTGCGCTTTTTGTTTTCGGCGGCCTCGTCGTCCAGACCGTGACGCCGGGACGAGATGACCGCCACGCGGGCGAACGGGAAGGTGCAGCCCGCCGTGAGGTGGCCGGGCAGTACCTGAACCAGACCTTTCGCGGGCCGGACGTCCCGGCTCATGCTGACGGCATAGCCCTTGTCAGCCAAATCGCGGGTGAGGGCCGCAGCACCCTTGGGCGTACCGGCGAAAAGGGCCACGGCGTACCCCTGCTGGATCAGCGGGTCGAGGTCTTCCCGCAGGGAAGCGAGGTCGCCGCCCCAGTTGGGAGCCGCGAACGCCTCGGCGTTGATGAGGTCTTTCAGCTTGAACTCGTTCATGCCCCGCAGGAAGTTCTCGCAGAGCAGGGTGCTCTGGTCCTGCGCCGCAATGGCGAGGTCGTCCATCGTCTGGTAGAGCACATCGAGGCCGGGGCAGATGACGCCCTCCTCGAGCAGGCCGGTCAGCTCTTCGCTGCGGCGGAACTCGGTGGCCTTCTGGGCGTCCCGGATGCCGCCCACCTCGTCGAGGATGAAGATGGGGCTGCTCAGGTGGTCCAGCAATGTGGCGGGCGTTTCGTACCGCAGACCGTAGTATTTGTCCATGGCTTCGGGCATGACGCCGCTGTCCAGCTGGGCGAGGTCGGACTCCATGGCCTTTTCGAGGGCGGTGCGGCGCTTGCCCCGGGCTTTCTTCTGGGCGGCGCGGAGGGCCTCCGCCGTGTCGGCGGTGCTGCCGAACAGAACCTCACGGGCGGGGGAAAGATAGATCTTTTCCAGCGCACCGTCCCGCCGCTGGGTCAGCAGATCGAAGGAGGCGAGAGAGTCTATCTCGTCGTCCCAGTACTCCACACGGGCGGGCTGGCGCATATCGGGGGCGTAGATGTCCACGATGTCGCCCCGGACGCTGAACTGTCCCGGGCCGTCCACCTGACTGCGCCGCACGTATCCGGCGGCAAAGAGCCGCTCCACCAGCGCTTCGCGGTTGTAGACCATGCCGGGCTTGAGGGTGAGGGTGTTCTTCTGGAACTCATCCTGCGGCACAGTGTATTGGAGCAGGGCTTCGGCGGGGACGCAGACGGCGTTCAGCCGTCCGCCCGCCAGTGCGCCCAGCACCGACAGACGCCGGTACTCGTACTCGCGGCCCGCGCCCTCGACGGGGCGGAGCATGAAGTCCCGGGGCGGAAACACCGCCGCCGAGAGCCCCAGCGTCTTGAGGTCGTCGGCAAAATGGGTGGCCTCGGCCTCGCCGGGGGTGACGACGCAGAGGATGCGGCCCGTGTCCTTCTGGAGCGCGGCGTAGAGCAATGCCCGGCCTGCCGGAGGCAGACCGAACAGCGCCGCCGGGCCGGGGGAGGCGAGGCTGGCCGCTGTCTTCTGGTATTCGGGGGTGTTTTTCAGGAGCGCTTCGTACATGGTGGACCTCCTTTCTAGTGAAGATGGACGTAATAGCCTCTCCCTTTGGGAGAGGTGTCACCGCAGGTGACGGAGAGGGCAAGCTCGGGGCGAAAGAGCCGCCATACAGCGATAAGCAGACTCTTTGTCAGAGGGATGTTATCGCTGTGTCTGTGCTTTTTGCCAGCGGCCTTGCCCTCTCAGGCGCTTCGCGCCAAGGCCGGGTTGCGGCTCCCAGCGTCTGCCTCGCTGTTGCTCACATCCTGCTGGCCGCTGCCCCAACAGCTCCTCCCTGTTTCCGCCACTGGCGGCGGTCGTCGCTGTTGCCCCCAAAGGGGGAGCCTTACCCGTTATACTTGCTCTGCGCCAGACCCAGCTTGCCGTCCATGATGAGCTTTGCGGCGGCTGCGATGTCGGGGCAGCGGTCGGCGAGGGCCTTGGCGTCGTCGGGCGGGAACCTGCCCAGCACCCAGTCGGCCAAATCGTAGTCCGGGCGGGGCTTTGCGCCCACGCCGATGCGGATGCGGGGGAAGTTCTCGCCGCCGAGGCGGGCGATGATGCTCTTGAGGCCGTTGTGGCCGCCCGCAGAGCCGGAGGGCCGGATGCGCAGCTTGCCGGGGTTCTGGGTGATGTCGTCGCACAGGACGATGACGTGGTCGGCAGGGATCTTGAAGAAGCCCGCCAGCGGGCCGATGGAGTCGCCCGAGAGGTTCATATAAGTCAGGGGCTTCAGGAGCACGACCTTGTGGCCGTCTGCCTCGCCCTGCCCCCACAGGCCCTGAAACTTGGTCTTGGAGACGGAGATGCCCCACTTGCCGGCCAGATAGTCCAGCGCGGCAAAGCCTGCGTTGTGACGGGTGCCGTCGTATTTCGGCTCCGGATTGCCGAGGCCGGCAATGAGCCAGATGTCATTGGTGTTCATATGATATATTCTGCCTTTTTACGTTGGATCTGTTTTCGAACAATATGTTATTATAACATACGCGCGCGCAAAAAGATACACAAAAAGCAAATAAATATCCCCCGGCTCCGCCGGGGGATATTTATTTATGCCCGAGGGAAGCACCCGCCGGGGCAGGGAGGAAGCTTGCCATATTTTGTTGCACATTGCCGCAAAAATGAGGATTTTAAGCCCGAAATTTCGCTGTTTTTCCCTATTGCCAAGACTGTAGGGGGGGGGGGAGTATAATAAAAAATGAGAAATACCCTCAACAAAGAAGTGCAAAAAGCACAAGAAAACGTAGAAAAAGAAAGGAGATCACAAGGTTGACTTTTTGAAATTATCGGTTGTTCCCGCTGCGACTATTTTTTTGACGGAATTGATGAGATGAGCGATTAACTAATCTATTTATGACGGGAAGGTTTTATGCAGTTAAATGTAACAACTGACTATGCAATCAGGATGACACTATTTCTTGCAATCCTTGGAACGCCTATGGGGAGTGAGGATATCAGCAAGCAGATGGGAATCCCAAAACAAATGATTGCTCAGATCGCAAAGCCTCTGCGCAATGCGGGGATCATTGCGACAAAGCGCGGCGTTGGCGGAGGCTTTAGTTTAAACCGAAAACCGGAAGACATCAGTTTGGCTGATATATTCAATGCGGTGGAAGGAACTACCAGGATCAACCGTTGCTTGGAAGAAGATTGCTACTGCTCGCGGCATGCAACGGAGACATGCCCGGTCAGAAAGTTCTATAAGGAGATGCAGACATTTATGGATGAAGCGTTTTCCGGTAAGACAATTGCGTCTTTGATGTAGTCTGCTGTGTATGCAGCATGAGATTCTGAAACAGAATGCGGAGGAAGCAGTTCCACCCACCTCTCAGAGTGCGGAAACACGGTTGCGTGTTCTGAGAAGTGTTGTATAGTGTAAAAACCACAAAAAAACGTAAAAAAGAAAGGAGATTACCACGATGAAGAAGAACAATGCATTCCGCCGGGCAGCAGCTCTGATGGCAGCGTTGAGTATTACGGTGTCTCTGGCGGCTCCGGCCTTTGCAGATACCTACTACATCGACTACGGCGATATTACCATCACCAAAAATGAGGATGGCAGCCAGACCATCGAACAGGGCGGAGATAAATGGACGGACAAGGCCGGGGAGGAGACCGTCATCACCACCTCTAATACGGTCATCACCACGCTGGAGAGCGACCTGGAAGGCCCCGCAGCAGAGGATTCCGACTTTGGCCCTGTGGTAGAGGATAACTACCAGCCGGCCCAGCCGGAGGACGCTGAGAAGCCGGAAGGCGCAGACCAGCCGGAGAGCGCTGAGGAACCGAAAAGCGCAGACCAGCAGGCAGCCCCGGCTGCTGCCCCTGCAGGCTCTACTCCGGTGAACAAAAAGGATGATGGCTTTTGGGGCAACACCATTACGGTGATCAACAACATTGCCGATAAGGTGCTGAACCTCACCCTGAAAGACGTAAAGATCGATGTGAGCGACACCGGAGATCAATATGATTGGGATCAAAAAGGAAAGGCTGCCCTGAGCGTTCAGGGAAAGGGCAATGTGGAGATCGAGCTGGACGGCGATAACGAACTGAAAAGCGGCACTCAGAGTGCGGGCCTTGAAAAAACCTCCACAGGCACGCTGACCCTGAAGGACGATAATAACGAAGCCGGCAGCCTGACGGCCACCGGTGGGTTTAATAGTGCCGGCATCGGCGGCGGTTACCTTGGCGACGGCAAAAACATCACCATCACCGGCGGCATAGTGAACGCTACCGGTAACGAGGATGGTGCCGGCATCGGCGGCGGCAGCTCCGGCAGCGGCGAAAACATCACCATCACCGGCGGCACGGTGAACGCTACCGGCGACGGTGGTGCTGGCATCGGCGGCGGTAACGGCGGCGACGGCAAAAACATCACCATCACCGGCGGCACGGTAGAGGCGACCGGATATTTTGGTTCTACCGGCATCGGCGGCGGCAACGGCAGCGACGGCGAAAACATCACCATCACCGGCGGTACGGTGACCGCTACCGGTGGCGACTTTGGTGCTGGCATCGGCGGCAGTAACGGCGGCAGCGGCAACAACATCACCATCAAGGGCGGCACAGTGACCGCTACCGGTGGTGGCTACCGTGGCAACAGTGGTGCCGGCATCGGCAGCGGCAGCTCCGGCAGCGGCAAAAACATCACTATCAACGGCGGCACGGTGAACGCTACCGGCACCGATGGTGGTGCTGGCATCGGCGGCGGTGAGAACGGCAACGGCGAAGACATCACCATCAACGGCGGCAAGGTAAACGCTTCCGGTGCCTACGGTGGTGCCGGCATCGGCGGCGGTGTCAATGGCATCGGCAGCAAGGTCACCGTGAGCGGAGCCGCTCAGGTGACGGCGACGGCGACCGGCAGCGGCCCTGACTGGTCCGGTGTCGGCACCGGTGCTACCATCGGTAACGGCGGCAGTAAGACGCCGGATGGACCTGTCGACGGCAAGGAGATCCAGGCAGACATCAGCCACCTGACCACCGGCTACATCCACCACATCATCTACAACCCGGACCTGGACTTGGACGGCAAACCGGACGGCATCCTGAAGGAGTGGTGGGAGTTTGCGCTCCCCAAGCCCATCCCGGACGGGGAGAGCCTGGACCTCCATGTGGAGACGCTGAAGGGCGCCCCCCTGCTTTTTAACACCCGGCAGCAGGGCAGCACCCTGCGGGTGACGACCGACAATCTGGCCGCCCGGCTCCACGGCACCCGGCAGGCGCTGGAGACCCTGCAGGAGCAGGGGGTGGAGCAGATCCAGTTTGTTACCACCCTCAAAACGACCACCCTGTCGGTGGAAGACCTGCTGGCAGAGGGGGGCAGCTGGTTTGCCCTGGAGCACGACGGCCTTGGGAGTCGGCGGCTGAGCGCAGCTCAGGCCGAGAGCCTGAAGTGCTGGAGGCACTAAAAAATACAGACCCCTTACAGGGGCCGCCTTGGGGAACCACCCGGGGCGGCCTCTTTTTTGTAATTCGTAAAACCACCCGCTAGGCGAGTGGTTTTCATTATACAAAAAGCCGCCGTGCGGGCGGCACGGCGGCGTGGGGAGCGGGGGTCAGCCCTGCTCCTGTTCCAGTTGCTGCTTCTTTATAATGTACGCCTCCATTTTCGGCTCAGCCCAGCCGTCGAGGTTGGTCTGACGCTCCCGGGCGATGCCAAGAGCCTGCGGGGGGACGTCCTTGGTGATGGTGCTGCCGGCGGCGGTGTAGGCCCCGTCGCCGATGGTGACGGGGGCGACAAGGTTGGTGTTGCAGCCGATGAAGCAGTAGTCGCCGATCTGAGTGCGGAACTTGTCCTTGCCGTCGTAGTTGCAGGTGACGGTGCCGCAGCCGAAGTTGCAGTACTTGCCTACGTCGCTGTCGCCGATGTAGGTCAGGTGGCTGACGGTGTTGCCCCGGGCGAAGTTGGAGTTCTTCGTCTCGACATAAGCGCCCAGATGCACGCCGTAGCCGGTGACGGTGTTGATGCGCACATGGGTGAAGGGGCCGATGTTGTTGTGGGGGCCGAGGTGGCTGCTGTAGACCTGGCTGGCGTTGACGGTGGTGCCTTCGTCCACGGTGCTGTCCTCGATGAGGGTGTTGGGGCCGATGACGCAGCCTGCGCCGATGGTGGTCTTGCCGCGCAGGATGGTGCCTGCGAGGATGACGGCTCCCGGGGCAATGACCACCTCGGAGCCGATCTCCACATTGCGGCTGCGGATGTCCACGCCGTTTGCGATGTGGCGCAGCAGCACCTCTTCGCGCTGGGCCTCGGCAGCGTCGAGCTTTGCCTTTGCGGCAGCCAGTGCGGATGTATCAATGTTTTGCATAAATAAAAAAACCTCCTCCCAAAACGGCCCCCGCAGCGGCGGCGGAGCCCCTGCGGAGAAGGGTTTTGTTGTATCCAAGACAGAACAAACTCGGGAGCAATCACCCCGGAAAAACAGGGCGAAGGGTTTGATGGATGGAAAGTTGTATCCATCACCCTAAAAATGGCTTAAAACCTTAAAAAACCTCTCGAAATCTTTCCCATTTTATATTACCGAAAAAGTAAGTAAAATGCAAGAGTTTGCACAAAAAATATCAAACAAATTCGGTGTTTTGCCCGATGGAATAGGCGTGAAATTCTGGTATAATGGTTTAGCATTCACAGAGAAATGTTTATCGTATGACAAGACAGAGCATCGATAAGACCGCCGGAGCATCGCGCCGGGGGCCATCATTTGGGAGGTAAACACGCATGAGCAAAAAGTATCTGTACTACTTCAGCGAAGGCAACGATGCCTTTGGCGGCGACAAGGTCACCATGAAGAACATTCTGGGCGGCAAGGGCGCTGGTCTGGCTGAGATGACTGCAGCCGGTATGCCGGTGCCGCAGGGCTTCACCATCACCACCGAGGCCTGCACCCAGTACTACGCAGACGGCCGCCAGATCAACGACGAGATCACCGCTGACATCTTCGAGCACGTCAAGGGCCTCGAGAAGATCACCGGCAAGACCTTCGGCGACAACGAGAACCCGCTGCTGGTCTCCGTCCGTTCCGGCGCACGTCAGTCCATGCCCGGCATGATGGACACCATCCTGAACCTCGGCCTGAACGACGAGGCTGTCGAGGGTCTGGCCAAGAAGACCAACAACCCCCGCTTCGCATATGACTGCTACCGCCGCTTCGTGCAGATGTTCGCCGACGTCGTCATGATGGTCCCGAAGAGCCTGTTCGAGGTCGAGATCGACAAGCTGAAGGAAGCCAAGGGCGTCAAGAACGACGTTGACCTGACTGCTGACGACCTGAAGGAACTGGTCGGCACCTTCAAGAAGATCTATGAGGACAACGAGGGCAAGCCCTTCCCCCAGGACCCCAAGGACCAGCTCATCGAGGCTGTCAAGGCCGTCTTCCGCAGCTGGGACAATCCCCGTGCAAACGTCTATCGTAAGATGAACGAGATCCCCTACGAGTGGGGCACCGCTGTCAACGTCCAGCAGATGGCTTTCGGTAACTCCGGCGACCGCTCCGGCACCGGCGTTGCATTCACCCGTGACCCCGCCACCGGCGCTAAGAAGCTGATGGGCGAGTACCTCATCAATGCACAGGGCGAGGACGTCGTTGCTGGTGTCCGCACCCCGTCTCCCATCAGCCATCTGCACGAGCAGATGCCTGAGGTCTACGACCAGTTCGTTGAGATCGCTACCCGTCTGGAGAACTACTTCCGCGATATGCAGGATATGGAGTTCACCATTGAGG
>OMFD01000933.1_pt1 | contig 16518 bp, 20 predicted proteins | sample 1645541 | NCBI WGS metagenome assembly OMFD01 (sample SAMEA103958149, study PRJEB25191) | human gut metagenome | biome: human-associated habitat [ENVO:00009003]; feature: intestine environment [ENVO:2100002]; material: feces | place: Germany | collected 2013/2015
GTTGCTGCGGTCAGAGCGCTTCAAACCGAGAAACGGAGGCACTTCGGAACGCTTCAGCCCTTGCTCGTGTGCTTTTTTCAGTTGATATTCGTGCAGGGCAATGCTGTCCAGCAGATCACGCTGATTTTGGGAAGCTGCATAGTAATCAACGCCGAACCGTTTGCAGACTGCGCTGAGTTGGTCAAGCATTTCAATAGCAGTAGGGGACATTCGTTTGACTTCAATATCCATGGGAGCACCACCTTTCAGGAAAGATACGTATTGAAGAGCGAAAGCGCCGCATTGTCGGCAAGCATCAGCATGATCGGCCCGCCGGACTGTTTGGCAAAGACCCGGATCGCGCCAAAATCCCGGATATAATGTTTTGCAAGTTCATCCGTCTTAGCTTCAAAAGTGACGACGCCGTTTTTACCGGAATCAATGGAAAGCTGGATGCCGAACGCGATCATCATACGCCCGATGCCCAGATATTTTTTCTGAATGGTCAGCGTCGGGTTGCTCTCCGGGTGGCTTTCGATGTACTCAATATAAACGAACATGCTGGATTCTGTTTCGCGGTAAGCACCCAATGCTACGATTTCGCCGTTTTCGGTTTTAGCCGTGTACTTTTCCAGTGCGGGGTCACCGATGAACTCACTTGTCCAGTCGGTCTGCCAGCTTTCTTTGGTTGCAGCAAGGTCAGCGGGAGTTGACTTGTCAACCTCAATCGGAATCCTATTGCCCGTATCGGATGCTGTGACAAAATATTGCAAAGTCATAATGCCCACCTTCTTTCAGTTTTATTATAACGAAAGAACGATAGACTTTCAAGAAAGAAAATCGCAAAGAGAGTGAAAGCGTGAGAGCAAGAAAGAAAATCGCAAAGAGAGTGAAAGCGTGAGAGCAAGAACCGTCCCGTGGCCACAAATTTTCAGTTGTTGAAAATTCTTGCTCCCTTTGGAACAGCTTCTTGTTGGGGCGTGCGGTGCCCCAAACCCTGCTTCTGAGGTTGCGATAAACCAGGAGTTATCGAACCGCACTTGTGATTTCTTCTAATGTGTCCTGGCGAAGCCACTTTCCAAATACTTGAGAATTCTTTGACGGCAGATAACCCAAATTCGTATATCCCAGCTTCTTCAAAAGGCTCATACTTGGAATGTTCTCTCTTCCAGTAAAACAGATAAAATCCCACTGAGGATAGTGCTTGTGTAAATACTCAATTAAAGAGGACAAGGCTTCATAGGCGTAACCGTTTCGGTGAACTTTATAAGAAAATGTGTACCCTAAAGAAATTGTGCCCTCGTTAGGCATAACGACAATTTCGCCAATCATGACATCCGTTTCTCTTAATGCAACACTAATCATAGTCGGCGATGCGATATTCAGGGCATTGTCTTTATTACGCTCGATCAAAGCAACAATATCCTTATAATCTTTCGTCTGGCCTCGTTGATATTTCGAGCATCGCTCGTTATTTCGATAATCAACCATCTGAATCGCATCTTTAGGACTTACATTTCTTAGTCTGAGCCGATTTGTTTCTAAAAAGATCATCTTCTCATCCTTTCACATTCCGGCTTATGGGCCGAGTAGCCCTTTCTCAAAACCTCCTGTAAACAAAAAACGTACCCGAACCCTTTCTCATAGAGAATCGGGTTCGTACGACCTTGGTAGACATTCCTACGGGTCCAGGAACCGCGGGCTAAGCAACAGCCCAACGGGCTGATTGCTTACTCTGCCGACTTGGCGTCGTCAGAGCCGCCCTGTTCGAGTCCTGTACCGTCCTGCTCTGACGTGAGACAGTGGCAGACACAAGAAAAAAGCCCCTAACTTTCGTTAGAGGCTTTCGTTTGGTGGAGCATTGTCCACAGCACTCGAACCTAAAACCTCTTCACGAGTGACCGTCTTGGCATCGTCCGTGAAGTTGAAATTGAGCACGACCCGGTCATCAAAGACGTAGACCGAGTTGACAAAGGTATCAATGATCTGCCGCTGGTGTTCCGTGCTGCCCACGTCACCCTTGCGGAATTTTTCAAGCCAGAACCGAATCCACTCACGGGTCAGGACGGGCTTTTTCAGCTCTTCTTCCAGAATGCTGGTGTTCAGGGCTTCTTTCCGGGCTTCTAATTCGTCCAGCCGCTGCTTGGTGGTCGGGGTCAGGATGCCCTGTTCAATGGCTTCCAGAAGGTTTGCCAGCCGCTTCTCTGTGTCCCTGAGCTGGTCTTTCAGGACAGGCAGCCGGGTGTTCTCCTTCTGCTGGGCTTCCATGACCAAATCTATCAGCCGTTCGATGATTTCGTCGCTAAAAATCACCTTAATGGCGGTGTCCACCACGAACCGTTCCAGCGGCTCCTTGCGGATAGCCTTCAGGTCACAGTGCGCCTTGCCGTGGCGCTTGGCGTTGCCGCACTTGTAGTAATAGTAGGTGTTTCCCATGTGGCTGGTGCCGCTTTCGCCACCCATCAGGGTGCCGCACTTGCCACAGAACAGCTTAGTGGTCAGCAGATAGCTCACATCCTCTTTTGCAGGCCGACCGTGGGCGATCCTGTTCTGCTCGAAACGCTGCTGCACCCGGTCGAACAAATCCTGGTCAACAATAGCCGGAATGCCGCCCGGCGTCACGATGTCCTTGTAGCGGTATTCGCCGATGTAGCGGCGGTTGCGGAAGATCTGGAAGAAGCTGTTCTTTACGAACGGCTTCCCGGTGCGGGTACGCAGGCCGCGCTCGTTCAGGGAGGCGGCAATCTTCTCAGCCGGTTCGCCGTCGGCGTACCGGGTGAAGATCTCCTGCACGATGGGAGCCGTTTCCGGGTCGATATGGTACAGCCTGTCCTCCTTGCCGATGGTGAAGCCCAGCGGCACCACACCGCCGTTGTACTTGCACTGGAGGGCGTTTTCGCGCTCACCGCGCGCCACTTTCAGGGCGAGTTCGGCGGAATAGTATTCCGCCATGCCAATCAGCATACTCTCCACCATAATGCCTTCAGGCCCCTGCGAGATGGGTTCCATAGCAGACACCAGATGGACACCGTTCTTTTCCAGCTGGTACTTGTAGTTCACGGCATCGAATCGGTTCCGGGCAAAGCGGTCCAGCTTCCAGACCAGAACCACATCGAAGATTTTCTTTCCGCTGTCCTTGATCATCCGCTGAAAGTCTGGGCGGTCATCCGTTTTGGCAGAGTAGGCACGGTCAATGTAGGTGCCGACCACGGTGATGCCGTTCTTCTCGGCGTAGTCCTTGCAGTCGCGCAGCTGTCCTTCAATGGACGCTTCGCGCTGGCTGTCAGATGAATAGCGGGCGTAGATTACAGCGGTCATGGGAGCACCTCTCTTTGCACATCATTGAATCAACGCAATGTTTCGTATAACCTATATACCATATTTCACACCTGTTTGCAAGAAAAACAAAACGGAAAAGTGGTGGTGCTCATCGTGAACACCACCACTTCAGAAGAAAAAAGTTCTTTGCCCGCTTATGCGTTTTAACAATTTGGAAACAATTACGGAAAATCGAATTTGAGCTTATTAGCTGAGAGCAAGAATCGTCCCGTGGCCACAAATTTTCAGTTCTTGAAAATTTCCTGTCCATCCGGGACTTCACTTCTTCAACTCTTGCGAGTTTCCGAAGTGTTCTTGTTGGGGCGTGCCTGCCCCAAACCCTGCTAGGAACGCGTGCTATAAGCTGGAATTTATAGATTCAATGGATAAAGGTGTGGCTTGTTCCAAACTCATGCATTTATTATAATAGGGCTGTGAGGAGGTGCTGGAATGAAGCAGTGTCCCATTGATTTCTTTGACCCGGAGGTGCAGCATTTGGCCGCATCTGCCGGGTGCAGACTTTACCGGATGCAAAACGACACCGGCGAAGGGCTCATCTCTGAATATCCGATCCTGTCGGGGATCGATCTTTTCTACAATGACTTTCACATGAAGGACGGGCAGAATCAGAACAAACGCCCCATGCCGGATACCATCGAAATCAATCACTGCCGGGAAGGGCGGTTTGAGTGCGAATTTCAGAACGGCGATTATCAGTATATTGGTGCGGGCGACCTGTCCATTCACCGGCTGAGCCACACCACCCGGCAGACCCGTTTTCCACTGGCGCACTATCACGGCATTTCCATCACCATCGACTTGCCGCGGGCGCAGCAGACGCTTTCTTCTCTGGAAGCCATCATGGGCGATCTTGATATCCATTTGGAAGCCATCGCCGAGCGTTTCTGCCGGGAAGAGAGCTGCTATGTGCTGCGCAGCAACCGGGAAGTCGCGCACATTTTCTCGGAGCTGTATGCCGCCCCACCGGAACGGATGGCACACTACCTGAAAGCCAAGGTACTGGAACTGCTCATGCTCCTAAACGACCTACCGCAGGAGTCCTTCTCGGAAAAGCGGCAGTTTTTCTCCCGCAGTCAGGTCACGGCTGTCCGGGCGATACACGATGCAATGATACAAGATCTCAGTCACCATTACACATTGGCTGAGCTTTCCCGGCAGTTCGGCATTGCGCAGACTTCCATGAAGCTCTGCTTCAAAGCCGTTTATGGCAGCTCCATTTATCAATACATGAAAACCTACCGGATGCAGACCGCCCGCGTCCTTTTGCAGGATACAAGCCGCAGTGTGACCGAGATCGCAGCTACACTCGGCTATGATAACCCTAGCAAATTTTCGGAAGCGTTCAAAAAGGAATACGGCATAAGCCCCACTCTGTTCCGAAACTCGCCGTCCGAATTGGATGTTTCCTGACGGTTCGGAGTGGCAGACCGTCTTTGTTTTGTTATACTTTCTGGTTAGAAGAAACTAACAAAGAAAGGATATTCCATTATGAGACGAATTCAAACCGGCGTGATTGCCGTATGCCTCGCCGCCGCTCTCCTGTCAGGCTGTGCAGGTTCTTCCGCCCAGAGTACCGCAAGCAGCACTGCCGCAAGTTCTGCGGAAGCTTCTTCCATCAGCACCACTGCTGTTTCCGCCAACTATGACGGTGGTTCCGGCACGCAGGAAGACCCCTACCAGATCAACAGCGTAGATTCCCTGCTGACCTTTGCTTCCAACGTCAACGATGGCTCGCAGGGCGGCTATGCCGGTGTTTCCTTCAAGCTGACCAGTGATCTGGACCTGTCTGGCGTCGAGTGGGCTCCCATCGGCAACATGAACGACATGGAAACACACTCCACCCTGTTCCTCGGCTCCTTTGATGGCGACGGCCATACCATTTCCAACCTGAACTATACTTCGGATGTTTACAACTGCGGTGCCGGTCTGTTCGGCGTAAGCTGCGGTGAGGTGAAAAATCTGACACTGGAAAATGCCACGGTCGCAGTAACGGAAGGCACTTCCATGGCCATTGGCGGTGTTGTGGGCTACAACATGGGCTCTGTAGACAACGTCACACTGAAAGGTGATTCCACCATTACCGGCAACAACTGTGTCGGCGGCATCGTGGGCGGCAACAACAACTCCATCACCAACTGCACGGTGGAGGGCGCTACCGTGGTCGTCATCGGTGACAATCACTTTACCGATCAGATCATCCAGGCAGACGTTGCCGAGTGCGGCGGTCTGGTAGTCGGCGGCAGCTTTGGCGGCAGCATCGACAGCTGCACCGCATCCGGCACTGTAAAAGCCACCGGCAATGAGCCGGTGGGTCTGGGCGGCATCGGTGGCTGTCTGGAAATGATGGACACCATCACCAACTGCACCGCTGATGTGACCATCGAGAGCGAAAACGGCGGTCACGCCATTGGCGGTTTATGCGGCTATGCGGGTACTCATTCCAACCCGGATATCTGCCTTGAGACGGAAGGCTTCTCCACTAAAAACTATCCCTCTGTCATTGACAACTGCAATGTGACCGTGAACATCAAGGCAAACGGTGCCACCCATGTGGGCGGCCTTGTGGGTACTGGTCTGTACTACTACGGTGAGGAGACGGTTTTCAAAATCACCAACTGCTCGGTAAAGGGCAGCATTGACGGTGCCGTTACACCCGGTACCGTTGCAGGCCGCGCCGAGGGCAGCACCATTGAAAGCTGCACTGCCGATGTGACCATTGACGAGAACGCTGGTACGGAGCAGGTCGGCACAACGACCCAGATGTACGAAAGCGCAGACCAGTAAAATGATTTTCTCCATAAGGGCAATCAAGTTCGCACAATGATAACTTGATTTCAAAGAAAAAGGCAGGATACCACCGTCATGGTGATACCCTGCCTTTGCTCGTTTACTGTTCCGAGTAGTCCTTTCGCAGAACCTCCTGTAAACAAAAAACGTACCCGAACCCTTTTTCGTAAAGAATCGGGTTCGAGTACGAACTGTATGGTGGGCCAGCCAGGACTTGAACCCGGGACCAAGCGGTTATGAGAACGTCGCTAATTTTGAAATCCCGTTTTTCTTGTAAAATCTTGTGACTATCTCATAGTTCCGCAAAAGCACCTTTGTGTACTTTGACGTAACTTTTGGTGTCTTTTTGTCTCTAAAACGGCTCTTTGTACCCAGAACCGTACCCAAGAATTTTTGGGTACGAAACTCGACACTTACTGTTACCATTTTACCATGCCCATATAAAAAACCTGAACAGCCCGTGTGTGTCGTTCTTCATAAGGGTACATCATTTCTGCCGTAAAAGCAATATCTATTTTTACATGGCTCACTTTCAAAAGAAGGTGAGCTTTTTCTTTCGCAGAAATCGAGAGGAGGTTTTCCACATGAACACACCCATACAGTTGAAAATCCGAGGACACACCAAATGATGCTGGACTACTTCTATGGTCAGTCGGGCGAATTGTTTTCCTACTTCCGTATTCCGAAAGCACTCTTTCAGGACAGCCGTTTCCGGCATCTTTCTACGGATGCCCGGACACTGTACGGCATCCTGCTGGACCGCATGAGCCTATCTGCAAAGAACAGCTGGCTGGACGAGCAGGGGCGGGTGTATATCATTTACACCGTCCGGGAAGTGCAGGAATCCCTCTGTTGCGCCGAGCACAAGGCGGTCAAGCTGTTCCGAGAACTGGAGGGCATCGACCTCATCGAGCGCAAACGCCGTGGTCTGGGCAGACCTAGCCTGATCTACGTCAAAGACTTTTCCTCTGGCTTGCCAAAAGCGCAAGTACAGAATTGCCCAAACAGCAATTCAGGTGCTGCCGAAAGTGCAATTCTGGAGCAGCCAAAACCGCAAGCAAATAATACTGATAAGAATAAGACAGAGTGGAACGATTCTGACCCTATCTATTCCGGGGGCATCCGGGAGCAGCTTGAGGATTATTTTTATCAGGCATTGGAGTTAGACCTTCTGCTCCGGCTCTGCCCGGATGATGAGGATACCATCTATCAGATTGTAGACCTGCTTGTGGACACCTGTTCCACCAAACGCAAGATGTTGCGGATCGCCGGAGATGACAAGCCTGCCGAAGTGGTACGCAGTCGGCTGAAAAAGCTGAATGCCGACCACATCCGTTTCGTGCTGGGTTCTCTGGCAGAAAACTCCGCCCCGGTGCGAAATATGAAGCAGTATCTGCTGGCGATGCTCTACAATGCGCCCACCACCATGAACCTCTACTATCAGAACAAAACGAACCACGACTTTGCGCGCGGTTCACCGAAAGCGGGGTGATGTTATCGCAAAGAAAGCTACGATTATCGCAGTCACCAATCAAAAAGGTGGTGTGGGGAAAAGCACCACCTGTGAAAATCTAGGCATCGGGCTGGCAATGGAGGGCAAGAAAGTCCTGTTGGTGGATACCGACCCACAGGGTTCGCTGACCATCAGCATGGGCTGGCAGCAGCCCGACGAACTGCCCACTACCCTTTCCACCCTGATGCAGAAAGCCATGAATGACCAGCCCATCCGACCCGGTGAAGGCATCCTGCACCATGCGGAGGGCGTTGACCTTATCCCTGCCAATATCGAACTGGCAGGGCTGGAAGTAGCCCTCGTGAACAGTATGAACCGGGAGAAGATGCTCAAGCAGGTGCTGGACAGTGCCAAACGGGAGTACGATTTTATTTTGCTGGACTGTATGCCCTCGTTGGGGATGCTGACCATTAACGCATTGGCGGCGGCAGACGCTGCTCTGATTCCTGTGCAGGCACAGTACCTGTCTGCAAAAGGCTTGGAGCAACTTTTGCAGACGGTGCAGAAGGTTCGGCGGCAGATCAACCCGAAGCTGAAAATCGAGGGTATCTTGCTGACCATGACCGACAACCGCACCAACTACGGAAAACAGATCAGCAATCTGATCCGGCAGGCATACGGGAAGCACCTGAAGGTGTTTGAACAGACCATCCCTCGCTCCGTTCGTGCGGCTGAAACCAGTGCCGTGGGCAAGAGCATTTTCCAGCACGACCCCAAGGGTAAGGTGGCAGAAGCCTACAAATCTCTTGCAAAGGAGGTGCAGGCGGATGCCGATCGACAGCGGAAACTTAGCTCTGAAAGGGCTAGATGACCTGTTCTCCACCGAGGAAAAACGACAGGAGGAGCAACGGGAACAGGTGCAGCAGATTCCCATTGATACGTTGCACCCCTTCACCAACCACCCTTTCAAGGTGCTGGACGATGAAGCCATGACCCGGACGGTGGAGAGCATCGCACAGTACGGTGTGCTGGCTCCGCTGATCGCCCGACCTCGCCCGGACGGTGACGGCTACGAGATCATCTCCGGGCACCGCCGCCAGTATGCGGCTAAACTTGCCGGACTGGATACCCTGCCGGTCATTGTGCGGCAGATGTCGGACGATGCTGCTGTGATATTGATGGTGGACAGCAATCTCCAACGTGAACACATCCTGCCCAGTGAGAGGGCTTTTGCCTACAAAATGAAGCTGGACGCAATAAAAAATCAAGGTGCTAGGTCGGATTTAACTTCTACGCAAGTTGCGCAGAAGTTGTCCGTCGAAAAAGTTGGCGATGATGCTGGGGTAAGTAAAGATACTATTCGCCGTTTCATCCGCCTGACCAATCTTGTCCCGGAACTGCTGGACATGGTAGACGAAAAGAAGATCTCCTTCAATCCCGCTGTGGAACTGTCCTATCTGGACGAAGGCCAACAGCGGGCTTTTTTAGAAGCAATGAACGACACCCAGAATGCACCGTCCTTATCGCAGGCGCAGCAACTGAAAAAGATGGCACAGCAGGGAGATTTCAGCTACGAAAAAGCCTTTGATGTGATGGGACAGGAGAAAAAGAGCGAGAAAGACACCGTGACCATCAAAAACGAGACCCTGCGGAAGTATTTCCCCCGCAGCTACACGCCCAAACAGATGGAGGAGAAGATCATCCAGCTTTTGGATGCGTGGCAGAAAAAGCAGCAACGCCGCAACGAACGCTGACCCGTAACGCAAGACCCGATGGGGTCTTTTTTGTTTGCAAAAAATGGAGGTAACGCCTATGAACAATACGATCCCTTTTCACTCCGCAACTCACGCCCCGCAGATCACGGTGGATGTGAACATCCTGTCCATGCTGAAACAGGCGGCATCCTGCCTGACCGAAATGGTAAGCGAGAATGTCTACCTTGCCGCCATCGGCCCGGACATGGAACTGACCATTATCGTGGAGGAGGATGCCCCTTCCATTCTGCCTTGTTTTGATGAGGACGATGCCCTGATTTCCGTGAAGGGTGCGCCGCTGTTTATCAGCTACAATCCGGCGCAGGTCCTCAAGTTGGCAGGCAAGCGGTACCTGACCGGCCCGGTCATCTTCTACCGCACCGATGGGCACAGTACCATCGTGTCCCTGACGGTGGAGGATATTTATCGCTTTCAGACCTATCTGGAAGATCACAGCACCACCCTGATGGCGGATGGTCAGAAGCTGACCTGCATCTGCATCGACTGAGGTGTGCCATGCTGAACTTTTTTATCGGTATCGCATTTTTTGAAGCGGGTGCTATTTTCGGCTTCTTCGTGGCGGCTCTGCTGAACGCTGCCCACGCCGGGCAGGAGAGCACCATCTTTGAGGAGAATGATAATGGAACAGAATGAAAACACCCTGTCCGTGCTGAAAATTGCGCCGGGACAGTATCCGCAGCAGGTCGAGATCGATAACGACCTGAAGTCTTTGCAGCAGGCTGTGGGCGGCTCCATCGGCGCAAGCTATCCCTTTGCCGACCCGGTTGCCATCGTTTATGCCGATGACGGCAAGCTCATGGGTCTACCCCTGAATCGTGCCCTGTGGGACGAGGACGGGCTGATGTACGATGTCATTGCCGGAACCTTTCTGGTGGTGGGGCTGGGAGAGGAAGATTTTGTGTCGCTCTCTCCGGAGCTGGCGCAGAAGTATGAAGAAGAATTTCATCAACCCGAAGCTTTTCTCCCTCTGGGGCGTCGCCTGATGGTCATTCCGGTTCCGGATGAATCGGTTCAGAATGACGCAGAAAAGGCTGTAAGCAAGCCCCCGGTGGAACATGACCGATAAGACGATTTTCTGTGCAGGAGGTGGTAACGATGCAGGAAGAAATCGAACAGAAGTCATTCAACATTATGATCTCCACCACCAAGCTGTCTGCCCGGACTGTCCTGCGGGCAGTTAAAGCGGCGTTTCGGCTGTACCAGTCCAAGGCATCCCAAGGTAAGCAGAGCGTCCGCACTCTTCTGCGGCAGAACCGGGGCGTATCCAGCGTGGAGATCAGCAAGACCGGCATCCGTGGCTTAGAACGCTATGCCAAAAAGTACGGCATCGACTATGCCATCCGCAAGGACACCTCCGAAGTGCCGCCCCGGTATCTGGTCTTTTTCAAAGCCCCGGATGCAGAAGCCTTCAACTCGGCGTTCAAGGAGTATTCGGCATCCCTGCTGAACAAGGACAAACGCCCCTCGGTGCTGGCAAAACTGCAGGAACTGGTGCAGGCGGCGGCAGAACTCCCCGGCAAAGTCCGGCACAAGGAACAGGAGCGTGGACTGTGACCACGAAAAAGCTGACAAAGCTGCTGGCGCTGTATCTGCCCTATCTTTTGCTGGGACTGATAGCAACCAACTTTGGTGAAGCATGGCGGCTTGCCGAGGGCAAGGAACTGGGTGATAAGATCATGTCCATGATGGGCACCTTCCCGATGGCATTTGCAAACCCTCTGCCCAGCCTGCATCCGCTCGATTTGCTGGTGGGCTTGTGCTGCGGTGCAGGGTTACGGCTGGCGGTCTATTTGCGTGGAAAAAACGCCAAGAAGTACCGCCACGGCATGGAGTACGGCTCTGCCCGGTGGGGCACCGCCAAGGATATTGAGCCGTTCATGGCACCCAAGTTTGCAGACAACATCATCCTGACCAAAACGGAACGGCTGATGATGTCCAACCGTCCACCGGACCCCAAGAATGCTCGGAACAAAAACGTGCTGGTGGTGGGCGGCTCCGGCAGCGGCAAGACCCGGTTTTGGCTCAAGCCCAATCTCCTGCAATGCCACAGTTCCTATGTTGTCACCGATCCGAAGGGTTATAATTATCGAGGATAAAGCAAAGATGCGTTTACAAAATCAGAAAAGTATCGTATCTTTGTTACATATCGTATTCCCACTAAAAATAAAAGAAGGTGAAACTATGGCAAAATCCAACCAAGGAAAAATCACGGCACTGTACGAAAGGCTTTCCAGAGATGATGAGCTGCAAGGTGAATCTAACAGCATTCTGAATCAGAAAAAGTATCTGGAAGATTACGCTCGCAAAAACGGCTTTAACAACATCCAGCATTTTACGGACGATGGATACAGCGGAACGAATTTCAATCGTCCCGGCTTCCAGTCCATGATTGCCGAAATTGAAGCCGGGCACATTGCAACTGTCATTGTAAAGGACATGAGCCGTTTCGGACGCAATTATCTGGAAGTTGGATTTTACACAGAAATTCAGTTTCCTTCCAAGGGTGTTCGGTTCATCGCTATCAACAACAATGTTGACAGTGCCAATCCCACGGACAATGACTTTACTCCGTTCCTGAACATCATGAACGAGTGGTACGCCAAGGATACCAGCAATAAAATCCGTGCCGTTTTCAAATCACGGATGCAGGATGGCAAACGGTGTAGTGGCAGTATTCCCTACGGTTATAAGCGGGTTCCCGGTGATAAGCAAACCCTTCATGTAGATGAGGAAGCAGCTTCCGTTGTACGCAGGCTCTTCGATATGGCAGCCAGCGGTGCCAGTCTTGCACAAATCGGTCAGACGCTTTCGGACGAAAAAGTGCTGATTCCGTCTGCATATGAAGAACGGTATCATCCTGAATCTGCTCGGCACCATTCGTACCATGACCCCTATCGGTGGAATACGACCACCTTAACGTATATTCTTGACCGACAGGAATACCTCGGCCATACAGTGCTATGTAAAAGTATCCGTGAGAACTTCAAGTTGAAAAAGCGCCGTGCTGCAACCCCGGAAGAAAGGATCGTATTCAAAAACACTCATGAGGCTATCATCGACCAAGAAACATGGGATAAAGCACAGCGTCTGCGCAAGAGGAATCCGAAAAAACTTCCGAGCGGAACATACTCGCACCGTTTAGCCGGGATGGTGTTCTGCGCTGACTGTGGCTCTCGAATGAGTTTTTCCAGCCCTGAATCCAAACACCGGGATTCTGATGTGGTGTATGATTCGGATTCTTCATGGCAGTGCAGCAAATACCGTAATATGTACGTTTCCTGCACATCCCATTTTATCAAGACCTCAACCATTGAAACCGCTATTCTCAATGCAATCAAAGCGATGACAAAAGAAATTATTGAAAATGAGGATGAGTTTGCCGAGCAGCTTCAAGCTGCATGGGAAAATCAAAACACACAGGTATCTTCCGAAAGTAAAAAAGAACTGCATTCAGTTCAAAAAAGAATGGACGAGTTGGATGCTTTGATTCGGAGCCTATATGAAAACAGCGTCTTAGGAAAAATTCCCGAACGACAGTATCAGCGGTTGATGGCGCAATATGATGAGGAACAAACTGTCTGCGAAGCTCGCATTGCCGAGTTGAAGAAAGAACTGGACGTCGTTGAAACAACGAAGGTTGATCTGAAACGCTTTATCAAACTGATTCGGAAATACAAGAACTGTGAAACGCTGACAGATGAAATGCTGTACGAACTGGTAGAAAAAGTGGTCATTCATTCCGCATCCGGCGGACGGACGATCTACCGTCAGCAGCAAATCGACATCTACTTCAATTTTATCGGTGATACGTTCCCTAGTCAAATTGAGATTAGTCGCGGCGACAAGAAAAATCTTACAGAACAGCAACTTGCCAAGCGTAAGAAATATCAGAAAACTGCCGGGGAAAACCGCAAAAAGAAACGTGCGGCTCTGCGTGAAGCGGCTAAAACTGATTCACAGGCGGCAGCAGAGTATGAAGCCCTCTTGCAGAAAGGCCGTGAACGATGCCGCAAGTATGCCCAAAATAAAAAGCTGGCTCAACAGGAGCCTGCTGATACAGTCCCCATTCAATTAGAACCGTCTTTTGAAACGCCTGAAGAAATGAAAGGAGAATCCGCATGAACGAACTGAAAAAGCACATCCATGACAATGCCAACGGTCTGGACTATACCCTTGTCAACGACCACTATCTGCCGAACCTGACCGTAGCAGCCCCGGCAGAGCACCCCACCGGGCGGTGGGGTCGCTTACATAAGAAATATCTGAAGGAGCAGCATCCCATCCGGTACAACCAACTGCTCCTGTCCGGTGAACTGGGCGGCTACCTTGCCAAGCTGGACAAGCAAGCCGAGGAACAGCTTGCATTGACCGTCCAACAGATGCAGGAGTCTGAGGGCGTGACCGAAGCCCTGAAAGCTGCCAATCAACTGGAATGGGTGCGCCGGATGAACAGCATCCGCAACCGTGCCGAGGAGATCATCAAGACTGAGTTGATTTTTGTATAAGGAGGTGCCCACGATGGCTGTGCTGAAACCGATGCTGAAATTTGCCCTTCTCCCGCTGCTTCTGCTGCTGATTCTGGCACAGTGGGTGGGCATCTTCCTCACGACCTTCTCCACGATTCTGACGAACCTGCTGGCGGGCCTATTCTTCTTTGTGGCTCTGGCAAGCTGGGTCATGAAGCTGGCAGACGGCGGCGAAGTCCTGAAAATGCTGATTACCGTATTTGTGGTTTTCGTCCTGCCTTACATAGCGATAGCTGCTATCGCAAAAATCTCCTTTTTCGCTGAGGAACTCCGGGATTTTCTCCAATCCTGAGTTCAAGACCGCCCTGCACAATGCACGGCGGTCTTTTTGTTACATCGGGTCTGCACAGGGCAGGCCCTTTTTTAATACGGAGGAACAAGCCTATGAAACTGACGTTTGAAGAAAAGAAGCTGCTCTACACCTATGGCTGCGCCGATCTGGAACTGACCTGCAAGCGGCTGTGCGGAGTTGCCGGGCTGACGGTTGATCCCGACCAGAACAAGCTGGTGCTTGATTTCTGCCGGAAGCTGGAGGATGAAACGCTGGCAGACTGGTACGACCAGATGTTCTACTTCGTCCGTTCCGAGATGGAGCATTATACCATGATGCAGAAAATGTCACGGGACATCGAGGAGGACGAGGACTGGGGCCCGACCATCTTTGACGAATCCGAGGAGGAAGAACTGATTGACGATGTTTAAGCTTGAAACCATGATCTACGCCAGCGAGGACGGAACAAACAGCGTGTTCACGCTGAATCCCGGTTTGCAAAAGCAGCTTGATGCCCTTGCAGCGCAGCACCCGGAGGTGTGCCAGCGGAAGGCAAAGGGCGAAACGGGCGGGGTGACGTATCAGGTTAGAGATGCAGCGCTGGCTATCCAGCCTGTGCGGGTCTCCTGAAAGCGATAACCGATCTACTATGGTAGAATAAAGAGCAACGGGCAAAGCGTCAGGAGGGATGCTTTGCCCGTTTTATATAGAACGATGAAAATCACTTTTAGCAGAAAGGGGCGAATTTATTGGGGAATTTATATGGCTATATCCGGGTCAGCACCCGTGACCAGAACGAGGACCGGCAGTTGATCGTACTGCGGGAACTGAAAATCCCGGAGAAAAACATTTTTATGGACAAGCAATCTGGCAAGGACTTCAACCGTCCGCAATATAAGCGGTTGGTGCGGAAATTGAAAAAAGACGATCTGCTCTATATCAAGAGCATCGACCGTCTTGGACGAAACTACGCTGAAATTTTAGAACAGTGGCGGCTGCTCACACAAACAAAAGGCGCTGACATCGTGGTGCTGGATATGCCGTTGCTGGACACCCGGCGTGGCAAAGACCTGATGGGCACTTTTTTGAGCGACATCGTTTTGCAGGTGCTTTCTTTTGTAGCCGAGAATGAGCGTACCAACATCCGGCAGCGGCAGGCAGAAGGGATTGCAGCTGCAAAGGCTCGCGGTGTAAAGTTTGGCAGACCACCCCGACCACTTCCAGACAACTTCTATGAGGTGCATAAAGCATGGAGGGATAAGAAATTGACCCTTAAAGAAGCTGCGGAAGCCTGTGATTTACCCGTAGGTACGTTCTATGGGAAATCTATCCAATTTGAAAAGTCCACCTAAGCAAACTCCTTGCAAAATTTTGAAAGGTGTACTTTTCAAAATTTTGCAAAGCTCACTCTTTATAAGGCATTATGCCACAAATCTCGCTTTAATTCAAGAGAAATTGGAAGTTTCAACGAAAATATATCATCGTTTTAAAAAGTACACCTTTTAAATTCAAAGAACACTTCGAAGCAACCGCTAACCCAAAAGTGAGTATGCTATTTTCAGCTATAATATTAAGTTCCACTACTGTAATTATAGGATGTCTTGTCGTGTTAATTACCGAATCTTTGTACAACTTGCTCTACAACCTTCCATCCGCTCCACCTGAAATGGGTGGCTTGCTTGGGCAATCAAAAAACACAATTAATACCATTTTTGTCGATTCAGGAAAAATATCTTTTAGGAAATCTTGCCAGTATGTTCCCAATGAATTGCTTTTGAATCAAACAATATCGGACTGGGACGCTCAAGGAATTATTTTTAAAGGAATATTTCACACCCATAAAGAGGGGCACGGGTGTCAATGCTTGTCATCTGCGGATATTGTCTATATTCGATCAATTATGAATGCTTATGTGAAAAAGTTGTATTTTCCGATTGTTATTCCTCATACTGGAGTTTTCCCTTATCTCGCAGTTTATGATCAATTATCCGGACTTTCTATTACGCCCGAAGAATTGAATCTGACACTTTAATACAATAAAAAGGAGAAAAACATTATGGACAAAAACAATATAACCTCTGTGAAAATTCCTGCGGGTGCCTTTTGCGGACATAACTGTTCTGACGGATGTATCTATTGGAACCCTTATGACCGTGATAGTAATGGCCGCCAGTACTGTTCGCATTATGATGCTTACTACTATCCGAGAGAGCGCCAAGGATGTCTTAGTTATGAAGACTAATTGCTTCGATTGCACGGAGGGCGTACCCCATGATGTGGCATTTTTATGAGATTCCGTACATTCCCGATTTAGAGCTAGTTAAATATCAATCTCTTGGTGAACAAGGTATAGATGGTATTCTTGAGCGACATAATCGTTTTTTACGT
>OMFD01000935.1_pt1 | contig 16469 bp, 17 predicted proteins | sample 1645541 | NCBI WGS metagenome assembly OMFD01 (sample SAMEA103958149, study PRJEB25191) | human gut metagenome | biome: human-associated habitat [ENVO:00009003]; feature: intestine environment [ENVO:2100002]; material: feces | place: Germany | collected 2013/2015
TTTACAATAATTTAATACTTGCATGTTGGTTAGTATGTGTTGTATTATCTGTTTATCAAATTTATCAGCAGTGCAAAGGTAATTTTAAGTATTATAAGGTATCAAACAGATACATAAATTTCATTATAATATCAATTGTAATGTTAGTTATGTGGTTTGTATTAATAAATATGAAGTATGACGAATTAATGGAGGTGTGTCATGTAAAATGTTAAAGTGTTATGACTTCACTAAAAAGCGTATAGGTTGTAAATTGTTATGCTACTACAAAATTAGACAACTTGAAATAAATTAATTGAAAAAGCAACGGTTAAAATTAAAAGGAGAATATTAAAATGGAAAATTTAGGAAATGAAGTAATGGCAATGGAAAACAAAGGTTTGGTTGTGACTGAGAACATGACTCACGAGCAACGCGTTAACTTATTCAACGCGGTAAATAATGCGGAAGGTTTAAGCGATCAAGTGGGTAAGGACTTGTATTTGACTGGTTACATCGTGCAAGATGTAGAAAAGGAAAATGAAAAAACAGGTGAAATTATCTGTTCTAAACTAATCACTGTTATTGATAAGAATGGAAAAGCATATGCAACAAACTCAAAACCTTTCTTACAGTCATTAAAACAATTAAAGCAGGTATTCAACTACGATTGGACGAAAGAACCGGTATGTGTAACAATTATTCAAAAGAAATCAAATTCAAGTTCAAATAAATATTTATCAATGGCTGTTAAATAGCCTAATTTAGTTAAGGGTGTTAGCCAAACACCCTTTTATTTTTGGCTTAAAAGGGGGTGTTTAAATTGGCTAAAATGCGAAAAAGCACGAAAGATGTTAAGCGGTTAAGAAATGCTATAGCAAGTGCTAAACGAACTGCTACAAAAGCGCAAAATTTAGGGCAGGACGTTGTATTTACAGACATTAGAACCATTAAAGATTTTAATGATCGTAAAGAATTCAATAAATACTTAAAATCAATTGAAAAATTTAATAAAGATAATAGGTATGTTAAAAATCGTTATGGTGTTGTATTTAACCGTAACGATATCGAAAAAGCTAATAAACTAGTGGATAAACAGAACAAACAAAGAAAAAAGCTTGTTCGTAGTGTTGGATTAAATAATTTGAAAGAAACAAAAGGCGGTATATCAACAAACATTTCAGTTCGGCAGGCTTTATCAGTTTTAAAAGATGATAGAGGCGGTTTTTTTGAGCCAGTTCATCACGTTAATATTCAATCATATAGATATCCTAAACAGTTACAAAATAGGATTGAAAGCCTAAAGGAGAATACAAAGAATAAAAATAAGAAAATCACCACATTTAGAGAAAATTATAAAACAGCTATAGAAAAACAAATACGAGGGCACAATATAACAGAGGAAGAAGGACAACAAATTTTAAAAGACATGAGATCATTATCAGATAAAGAATTATTGAAATGGTTGTATCAAGAACGAAAAGCAATAAATACTTTTAAATATTTGGATTTGAGCCGTGAATACACAGAAAATCAAAAATTTGTGAATGATCAATTAAGTAAAGCTATAAGAGAAGATTTAAGCGATGTTAGAGATAGTTTAGCTGTATTTACCGGACGTGCCTATGTTAGTGGCGGTGTGGTTAAGTATAAATAATGTAAAGGGGGTTGTAGTATGGCAAAGAAAAAAGAGCCTAAAGAAATTTGGGCGTGTGACTTTGAAACTACAACAGACCCTTTAGACTGTAGAGTTTGGGCATGGGGAGCAAGTTTTGTCAGCGATTCAAGTATAAAAGAATATGGGAATAGTATTGACGGTTTTATTGAATGGTGCAAACAGAAAACACGTAAATTATATTTTCACAATTTAGCTTTTGACGGTGAATTTATTGTAAGTTGGTTACTATCAAATGGTTATGAATATTCGGACAAACCTAAAACCGGATGTTTTAAAACAATTATATCTAATACAGGTTTATGGTATTCTATCGAAATATGGTGGAAATATTCAATTTATAGGTCAACTAAAACAACAATATGGGATTCGTTTAAATTAATTCCATTTAGTATTGAGAAGATAGCACACGATTTTAATTTACCAATACGAAAATTGAAATTAGATTATAATACTAAACGTGAGATAGGGCATGAGTTAACACCGCATGAAGTCGATTATTTATTTAATGACATTGACATTGAAGGTATGGCATTGAATGAATGTTTTAAATTAGGGTTTAACAAAATGACAGCCACAAGCTGTAGTTTTGAGGCTTTCAAGAAAACTTTACCTATGTCATTTGAAAAGATATTTCCACCTTTAGAAATGAATGTGGATACAGATTTAAGACCAGCATATAGTGGTGGTTTTGTATGGGCAAACCCGGAACTAAAAGAAAAAGAAATAGGGCAAGGAATTGTATTTGACGTAAACTCGTTATTTCCAAGTCGTATGTATTATGAATTATTACCGTATGATACGCCTATATATTTTGAGGGTGAGTATCAACAGGATGATGAATATCCTTTATGGGTAGGCGTTGTGAGTTTTGCGTTTGATATTAAAAAAGATCATATACCTTGTATATCACTAGATAAGTTTTCTAGATTTTTTGGAAGTAAAAAATATGTGGATAGTTCAAACGGAGATATCGTTAGAATGACTGTCACAAGTGTTGATTGGCAGTTATTTAATGAACAATATGATGTTTATGATGTTGAGTTTATTAATGGTTATAAATTTAGAGGTTGTGTAGGAATTGCACGACAGTTTATAGATGAACAAATGGAAGTTAAGAAGAACTCAAAAGGCGCTCAAAGATTTATTGCCAAGCGACAATTAAATTCAGTGTACGGCAAGTTCGCAACGAACCCAAATGTAACACCTAAAATTCCATTTATTGATAAAGATGATGGTGTATTAAGACTTCACGACCCTATGTATACTACCTATGAAGATGGTGAGGTTAAAGAAGTTATTGACGAACAATTTCGCGATCCTATTTATCTTCCGTATGGTGAATTTGTTACAGCCTATGCACGTAAATATACAATATCAACCGCACAAAAAGTAGGTATCCATAGAGTCGCGTATATTGATACGGATTCAATACATTTAGTAGGTACACAAGTTCCGGACGCAATAAAAGATATTATTGATGACAAGGAATTAGGTTACTGGGGTCTAGAATCAGTGTTTACACGATCTTATTTCATTGGTGCTAAGTCTTATGTGGAAGAAATTGAAATTAGTTATAAGGATTATGTGGAACACCAGCAAGAATACATAAGTGAAAATGATTGCAAAGATAATTTATATTATATTCGTGATGGTGTTTGTTATTACTTAAATGTAAAATGCGCTGGTATGACACAAAAGGCTAAACAGAATGTAACATATGATAATTTTAGAGTTGGAAATGTAATTAATGACTGCTTAAAGAAAACACATGTACCGGGTGGTATTGTGTTAGTCGATAGACAATTCAGCATAAAGAGTAGATAAGGAAGGTGATAAGGTGATAAGTGTTTTAACAAATATATTGTATTATTTATTTCTAGTATTTTGCTGTTTAAGTGTAACATTTCTATTTGTTGTATATATTATAGGAATGGTATTAATGATTATTTGGATTATAAAGGAGTAAAGGAGTATAAAATGGTTTTAATTTGTGTAATTTGTATTATTGTGTTAGCAATTTTTAGTTTGATTATATATTGTAAATATGAGTCATTAATTGATAATTATAAATTATTAAATAAGGAACTTGATAGTTTATCTTATGAAGTTTATCATCGTGATAACGCAATATTTAAAAAGTGTGATAAGACTCTAAAAGAATTTAATGAGATCATGTTCGGAAATCCACCACTTAAAAACAAAGTGGTAGTTGTTAGGTCCATAAAAGATTATGATTATAGCGCGTATAGAAAAGATATTGACGCATTAAATGAATATCTAAAGGATGGTTGGAACATTGTCAATCATGAAACAAATGAATTTGTACATACTTATATACTAGGTAAACCTTTAACATGGATTAAAGAAGGTGATAATAATGATGAGTGAAAAGTCGAAAGAAAATAGAAATAAATGGTATCGAGATCATGTTAATAAATATTGTGTTTGCGTCAATAAAAGTGAAGTTGAAGTCGTTAATTTTATTGAGAATTTATTGAAACATAAGAATTTTAGTTTTTACGTTAAAAATAAAATTAAAGAAGATTTGGAAAAAAGAAAATAATTTGTTATTATATTTACGTAAGGAATAAAGAACGGAAATCAGACATGTATGTTAGGCTTACTCGCGGTGAAACGTGCTAACAACATATATAGGAATAGTAATCTAGCTGGTAACACTTTAAACTTTACAACCTATTATCATGAAACCCTCATAAAAGAGGGTTTTATTTTTATTGACTTTACAATATTAATAACATATATTAATAAATAGAAGGGATGTGTAAAAATGGAACGTGACGAATTAAGAGAAAAGTTTACGGAAGTATTGACAGTCGAGGATCAAGCGGAACGCTCAACTATGCTGAATGATATGCGAGCGGAAGTTGAGAAAACTTTTAAAGAGTTAGACAATTTGAAAGTCGAGAACACGAAACTAGTTGAAAAGAATACTTCATTAACAGAGGCAAACTCTAAACTATTTATGCAAATTGGTGTCGAAAAATCCGGCGGAGAAAAACCAAAACATGAGGCACCAATGGATTTAAGAAAATTAGGCATTTAATGAAAATTGAAAGAGGTGATTATATATGCCAAAAACAACAGGAAAAGACGTTGCTAAAACGTTACAAAATGATTTAGGAATGGATCATCAGCCAACAGGTCAAGAGGTCGCAAGTGCAATGTATGCAATGAGTTCAAGTAACTTTAGAAGTACAATCGGAGACCCAAACGAAACAAGCTCTTTAGAGTTTATGAACGGTTTGTTAGAATATCCGGACACTTTAGGTGTTGAGTTTATGAACTTGGCAACACGTATTGGTAAAGTGATTGCACACCGAAATATTTTAACCAATAAATTAGCACCATTTAAAATGGAAAATATGCCACTTGGTTATACTATGGAAGAGTATTTTGTTGAATGTGCTAAAGAGCATGAATACAATCAAGCTGAAGCGGAGAATACATTATTTAAACGTAGTTTACCGGATATTAAAACAGCTTTCTACGTAGTAAACAGAAAGTCATATTATCCGGCAACTATTACAGATGATGACTTAAGAAAGTACTTTGTTACATGGGATGGTGTAAATAGCTTAATTGCAAGAATCGTTGACTCTATGTATAATGGTGACAATAAGGACGATTATAACTATATGAAATCAGCTTTAGTTACTCACTACGAAAACGGACATATGAAGATCGTAAACACAAGTGCGGTTACTGATACGGATACAGCGAAAGAATTAGCGCGTAAAATTACAGAGTACGTATCGTATTTGACTGAGCCAACAAACGAATACAATGCTATGGCAGTTACAAAACAAAATGACTATGAAGATATTTACGTCATTTTAAACGGTAAAACCAACAGCTACTTAAATATTGATTGGTTAGCTCAAACATTCCAATTAGAGTTTGCTCAATTTAAAACTCATGTATTAGTATTGCCGACTTTACCAAGTACAGCACAAGGTACTATTGAGGCTATTGTGTGTGACTCCGAAATTTATAGAGTATTTGACCAAAAATATAGCGTAGGTGTTGCTTATAATGCTAAAGGTTTATATTGGAATTATTTCTTGCACCACTGGGAAGGTATTGCAACGTCTAGATTTGCAAACGCTATTGCATTTGTTTCCGGAAGTGTTACGGAAAAAGTTACAGCGATTTACGCTAATCCTCAAGTTGTTTCTGTTAAAAAAGACAAATCTATTACAGTACCATTTACAGTACAAACTAATGGTTTAAATGCACCAATCAATTTAACTGTTACGTCGAGTGCTAGTACTAAGGTAAGCGCAACTTTAACGGATGATAAAAGACATGTTGTAATTAATGGTTTAACTGGTATTACTGAAGAAGGTTTAGCTACAGTAACAATTAAAGACACAAATACAAGTGTAACTTGTAATGTTAAGGTTGTTTATAACGTATAGTTATGTTATAATATAGGTGTCATGAGTAGGACATGGCACCCCTCCTTTCTATTATTTAGGTAAATTGCAAGCTAGAAAAAGAGTTATTAATTTAACTCTTTTTCTTTTTATTTAAAATTAGTTGAACATTCAATTATTTTTTATTATGATAGAAAAAGAAAGAGGTGATTAAAATGAAAATTATTTTAGTGGCATTGGTTTTTAATGGATTAGATTTATTGACGGGTATTGTAGGAGCTCTTAGAAATGGTGAGCAAATCAAGTCAAACAAACTAAGAGACGGACTTTTTAAAAAGGTTGGTTTTATCTTTTGTTATGCTTTAGGTATTGCTATTAATTATGCTGAAAGTTATTTAACTTTACCGTTTGGCGTTGATCTAGTACCAGTAATTTGTGTTTATGCAATTACCACAGAGGTAGTTAGTATTATCGAAAACATTTCTAAAATCAATAGTGACATCTTACCAGATAAACTAAAAACTATAATCGGATATAAAGGAGATGAATAAAATGAATGATGAAAAAACAAATAAAATTATGTCATCTGAAGAATTAGATGATGTATTACCAAAATATGAACCCATAAAATTAAGTGGTAAAAATTTAGCACAAAACTATGTGAGTGCATTTAATACGGGTATGAATATATACCAATGTGTAAACTATTTACAAGGTAATATTGAATGGCTTATTAATAGTACTAATAATGTAGTAAAATCATGGAATGATTCAGTTGATGAAACTTTAACAAAATCAATCGAAATAACAAAAGAAAAAACAACAGAGCAATTTAATAAAGAATGGACAAATAAACAACCAGAGTTAATTGAACAAGTAAATACGTTAACTACTAATCAATTTAATAAAGAATGGGATGTTTTAGAAAATCAAATTAACACAACTTTAGAAAACCAAAACACAAATATACAAAATATTCAAACAAGACAAACTAATCTAACTAATCAACAAACAACATTATCTAATCGTATGGATACATTCACTAGTCTTTCCGAAGGATCTACAACTGGCGACGCTGAACTAAAGGATATTCGTGTTAGTGCAAATGGTATTACTTATAATAATGCTGGTGATGCGGTACGCGGTCAGTATACATCCTTAAATTATGGTTTAAACAAATTAAAAAATATTACGTCTAATATTCCAAATACTTATATCGATATTGATAATAATATTATTAATAACAAATATGATATTAATATCACACAAGAATATGAAAATGGTAGGTACTATACTAATGGATTTAAAAATCTAATGAATTACGTTTACAATAAAAATGGTTTAGAAAAAGGGAATTATTCATTTGTAAATAACACTGGTTTTCAATATTGTTTAGTTGAATATGTTACAGATACTGAAGGTACTGTTATTTATGCATGGAGAAAAAATAACATTAATAATATTAATATAAATAGTAAAACACATATAAATTTTGCTAAAGATGACAATACTAACATGACACAAGACGATATATTTAATATTTTAACAAATTTTAAAATTATAACTAAAACTGAAACAATTAATTTATCAGATATTGAAAGATCTAATGCATATTTTAACCCTAAATTTGATGATTATGAATTTATTAGTATATTTAACACTCCACATACATTTAATACATTTAAAGGTTTATCATATAAAAACACATTAAAGCTTTTTCAAACAAATAAATTTAGTTATAAATTTAGCTCAAAAAGTGATATTATTGAAAATAATGAGTTTAGGATTAATTTAACTAACCCATTTAATTTATTAGGTATACAAGAGTTCATATTGCCTATGTATATTCCAGATGAACGTTATATTAGTTCTATACAACTAATTATTGAAAAAGATGATGGATCTACAGCATGGTCAAGAATACACAATGAATTTAAACATGGATGGAATTACATACATTTTTATACTAATGAAGGTAATATTGATACATGGAATACAACTAATATGTTTAGAGTGTTATGTAGTTATAAAAATAAAAATTCAATTTCAGATGTGTATGTGTGCGATATAATAGCAGTTAAGCCATCTAAGGCAAAGTTGATTTTTGTCGAAGACCACGGGTATTCAACTTTTTACAAAGAAGCATATCCAAGACTTAAACAATTAAATATTCCGGTTACTTGGGGCATTAATCCCGGTATTTTAGGTTCACAAGGCGGTCAAACAACTAAATTAACACAATCTGAAATTGATGAAATGGCAAATGATCCTAATAGTGAATTTAGCTTTCATTCTTGGGACACAACCGCAACTAAAGAAATGAGTTCAGAGGATATAATAAATGACGTTCAAAAGTGTATTACATATTTGAAGAAACATGGCATATTACCACAATATTTTTGGCGATGTGCATGGGTTCAGAATCAAGCAATAAATGCTAATGCTGCTAAATATATATTGTCATGTTATGCAACCCCAACATCTAATGCTGGATTTATAAACTATCCATTTGTTGATAAATATAATATTCCTAGAACGCAATTACACGGTAAGAATGATTTTACAAATATGTTTGATACACTAAAGAAAACACATTGCGCAATAGTTGTATATACACATGATTTAAGTGAATCTGGTGGTATTCACATAAAAGAAAATGAATTTTCAGCATTTTTAAATAGCATGTCAGTTGCTATTAATGAAGGATGGTTAGAACCAACATCATATAATAGATTATGTGTTAAATACGGAGAGAATGAACAATTGTTAAACATCTAGTTAATTTAATAAACACGGAAATTAATTCCGTGTTTTATTTTATAAAATTATTGTAAAATATAGAAAAGGAGTGATAAATATGAAGAGTAAAGAATGTGAATTATCAAGTATATATAAGATGAAAAAACCAGAAGATATTCCATATAATTTACCGGAAGGTTTAAGCGTTTATTTTTATATCGAGTTTTACATGCAAGCCATGCACATACTAAAAGATGTAGACTATGAGCGCTATAATATATGTAAAGAGAAACTACACGAGTTAACAATATTAGAGGAGGAATTAAACTTATGAAACCAGGTCAAAAATTAGTACATGATGGACATGAAGTGTGTTTATTTCCTATGGAAACAATGAATATCACGCAATGGTCAAGTCCTTCAGAATATAGTCACTGTTGCGGCCATCCATTCGATAATGCTATTAGTGGACAGGTCCGTGTACCCGTATACGCCCCATTTAGTTGTCATTTAGTGCACACGTACCCGTCCGGTAATACTCGAGTTTATCAAAGCGATAATGAAGTATGGACCCCAAGCGGTTTAAAAAATGTAACTGTGAGTTTTACACATGATCCAAACCCACAAACAGAAACACAATATAAACAAGGTGATCTAATCTATCATACGGGTACGGCTGGCATGGCTACAGGCGATCATTGTCATATCGACCAATCTTTTACGTTAAACGCTGGTTTAGTTAGTTATGGTATTGTATGTAGTTATGGTAATGAATGTTATGCTCTAAGTGGTTCAGAGTTACCGAATAATGTATTTTATGTAAATGATACAAATATCGTGAATGGATACGGTCAATCGTGGCAAACATTTGATGGTGGTCAACCTCCAACACCACCCGAACCAACATACAAATACACTAAACATTATTTTATGTTAGACGGTTTGGGTATTGATTTTGGTTTTTATAAAACAAAAGAAGAGATCAAACCAGAACCACCAACACCAACTAGTAACTGGTTTATTCCCGGTGATATCAACAGTACACGACCACTTACGGAAGAAGAATCAAAACAAAACTGGTTAGCATTTTGGCAATTTTTTAAGGCTAAAGGTTGGACAGCAAACGCGGTTGCTGGTATATTAGGAAACTCATATTTTGAATCAACTGTAAACCCGAACAGGTGGGAGGGTGATGTACCTTTTGCACAACCGGTAGCAAGTCGTGGGTATGGTCTAGTGCAATGGACACCTTGGACGAAAATAATTGACTGGCTAAAAGAAAAAGGATATTACCCGGATGTTTCAAAGTTTGGTCAAGGTGAATGCGAGCGAATTCAATGGGAAATGGAAAATAATCAGCAATGGATAGCCACACCAGCCTATCCCGAAAGTTTCGCAAGCTTTTCAAAATCTACCGCCGACCCATACACATTAGCTATAGAATTTCTAGCCAACTATGAAAGACCAGCCGACCCGAACCAGCCACAGCGTGGAACGAAAGCACGTGAAATTTATGACTATATCAAAGACAAATAAAATAGTTGAAAATTCAACTATTTTTTAATAATATAAAATAAAAGGAGATGATTAAGATGAGTATAGGAGTCGTTAACAGTCAGTTTACACCACAAAGTAAAATATATTTATTAAAAGGTCTAGAAATTGACGCAATGAATAACACATTTTGGGGTGCATTCGATACCCCCGAAAAACAATTTAATTTTTTTATAAATAATTATGATCATATTGAATTTGAAAATTACACGTACCAAAGAAAAGATGGTACGGTAGTTGTACCGGGTGTTTATGATGATCTACGTTTATACAATTATTTAATTTATCAAAATGGGAATACAGGTAATAAAGCTAAATGGATTTATTGTTTTATTACAAGTTTAGGGTACTTAAATGACAACGCCACAAGTATTAGTTTTGAAACAGATGTAATACAAACATGGCGTTTTGAAATTGAAGAAAACTTTATGGAGTCATACATCGCGTATGAACATAGACCACAATATTATGATACCGGGGATGGTGTGCACCGACCTTGTATTAACACACAGCCGGAGAATTTAGAGATTGGAACGGATTTAATTAGTGATAAACAATATTTAATAGACATTTCTCAAAGTATTAGTTTTGCTGTTATTGGTATGACTTGCGACATGTCCGGAAAAGATAGTTTTACAAATCCACAATTAGGTACACCGTCCCAAATTAATTATTATATATTACCTTTTAATAGAGACACTGGAACAGATATAACCAAACTAAAAATTGGCAGTGCAAGCGGTCTAACTGTGACAATAAGCGGACTTTCAAAAATATTAGACGCTATACGAAAAAATGAGAAATTAGTAGGTAAATGTGTTTCTATAGTAGTAACGAATTCGATACCCGGTTTAGTTGTTGAAAGTGGTCAAATTGTGATTAAACGTGATTGTTTTAGTGGTGAGTTTCAAGGAGATTATCAAATATTAACTTATAAAGCCAAACCTATGAACTCAATGCTTGAAAATGATTTAAGCGCATTTCCAAAAACACGTATATATGATATACCAGCCTTTATTGGATTTACTCAATTCACAAAATTTTATACATATCCATACAGTTATTTATTAATTAGTGACAACAACGGAACAACAAAAGTTTTTAAAAATGAGTTATGGCAGGACATGAAAAACGCGCAATTTGTTTGTGTTGGCTCACCAAACAGCTCAAAAATAAATATTGTACCTTTAAATTATAAGGTTACTAAGTCAGATAATTTATATTCAAATTTAATAAATTTAGACAACTCTTTTGAATCTCAATATGAGACTAGCTTACCTATTATTAGTGACACCACCGCCTTAATGTTACAATCATCACGTAATTCTATGAACGTTGGACTATCTAACATTAGACGATCAAATGAAACAAATTCAGCTATAGCAAGTGCAACCGGTAATGCATTAAGCGCTCAGACAAGCTTACAAAATAATTTAAATTTAAGTGTAACCGCACGTAACGCCAATTTAGCTAGTAATTTGAATGATTTACACAACAAATCGAATATGATAAACGCAAGTATAAGTGCTATAGGCGGTTTAAGTGGTGGTATTGCCAGCGCGTTAACCGGTAATATTGGTGGTGCTGTTGGTAGTTTGGTTGGAGCTGGTTTAGGCATTGGACAAACAGCCATGCAAAACCAAATTAACACAAAACAAACCAACATGCAAAACGCAAACGCACTTGCAAATGCAAATGCACAAGCAAGTGCTAACAGCCAATCAACCGCAATTGGTAACCAATTAAGACAGTTAACAACACAATACCAAAATCAAACTAATATTCAAAATGCTATGGATAGCTATAATGCGCGTATCCATGACGCACATGCAACTGCTGACAGTATTGTTACAGGTTCAAATGATCTAATGCGACAAATCGCACTAGACTTAAACACATTCGTATTATATGTTTATAGACCTACAGACGAATACAAACAGAAACTCGAAAAAATATGGAACATGCGCGGTTATGCTACAAATACAATTGACTACCCTAATTTACGATCTAAAATATCATGGAACTATATTCAGACGGTAAAATGTAATATTAAAGGTACGAATATCGACCCGAACGACTTGGAAAAAATCAAACGTGTATTTGATAATGGCATTACACTATGGCACAATAAAAATGTTGGTGACTATTCTCAAAACAACGGTGAAAGATATTCATATACACAGTGTGACAAATACGGAAACTATAAAGAAAGAAAAGTACATTAATATAAAAGGTTGACGGTTCAACCTTTTTTATTTAATATGTAATTAAAAGGAGATGATTAAAAATGGATTTTTTAAATGACACAAGCTCATTTACAGATTATTGCCGTAACGCGGTAGATGTTGCTACGATGAATAATGGAGAGGCTGACTTTATTTATTACACATACTTACAAATGTTAAGTTTAAACATGTTTAAATATAAAGGTTTACCCGAATCCATTGATACATTTTATTTAGAATATGTTTTACAAACACGTGGTTACATTGGTTTTTATGATGATGAAAGATTAGGGTTAATTTGTAGTGAAATCACATTAGGCGGTAAGCTTAACCACTATCAAGATCCAACCGAATACCATACAGTTTCAACAAGTCCACTTGTTAAAAAGAATTTAACGAATGAAGAGTGTGTGGTTATGAAAAACAGTCCTTTATATGTGGGTATTTTCCCATACTTAAGCTTTTTCGCTAAAAAATTAGCCCTAACAAGTCGCACGATGGACCAAAATTTGACAATGCAATGGACTCCGTACATCATTACAGGCGATAAACGTATGCTACAGCAATTCAAAGTATTCATGAAGAAAATATTACAAGGAGTTCAAACAATCTTTACTTCAAAAGGATTCAGAACGGAAGATGTTAATGTATTACAAACAAATGCGCCTTTTATTGCGGATGAATTGCACGGTATGAAACAAGCGATTTTGCGCGAATGCATGACTTTATTAGGTATTGAAAATGCGAACATGGACAAAAAAGAGCGATTAGTTTCGGATGAGGTCAACGCCAACAATCAACAAGTTATTGCGTCTCGTAATATTTGGCTGAGTGAACGTAAAAAAGCGATTGAAAAATTAAATAAAAAATTTAATTTGAATGCTAGTGTTGAGTTTGCGCCATATGAAGACTTTGAGGACATCTTAAAATTGATTGAACTAGATGGTGATACAAGTCTTTCAGATTTTAAAGATGATCTAACAATTAAAAAAGAAGGTGATTAACATGTTTAAAAAATTAAAAGTACCTAATTATTTGTTAACTTTACAAAGTCCGGTGCTTGCGGAAAATACTGAAACGATATGCGGTGTATGTCACAATTTAGCATTCACAGAATTAATTGACGCTCAATATGAATTAAGCGATATGGAAGTTTTAGAGATCGCACGTACAAAGATTTTCGATTTTAACTATCCTTTTTATGATGACACCGAAAGACGTAAGGCATTAGAAACGGGAATATTAAAACATTTTTGGTTTGACGAAATCGGACAGGAAACCTATGCATATTGGAAATTTGAGCTTCAACACTGGTTTGAAATCAATATGGATAGATATTATACATTATTTAAAACTATCCCATTCCAAGACCAAGACGACCCAACCGCAAACACAAACTATACAGAAACTTATACACGTGATAGTCGAGGTAACACACAAGCGAGTGGAGAAGATACAAGTATCGCTTTACAGTCTGTAACTCCGGAAGGACGTATTGACATTGAAACAAACGACTATGTAAACAATATCGCTAAGACAATCACCAAACCAAAAAGTGCAAATGACACGACAGGGCATGAAGAGTATAGTTTTAAGCGTAAAGGTAATATCGGTATCCAAACACTAGCGGAAGTATTACAAGGCTCACGACGTGCGGTTATTACAATCGAAAACGAGTTATACGCGGAATTACAAGAATATGGATTATTTTTTAATATATTCTAGGAGGTAAAATATGAATATTAATGTAAATAAATATTATGATTATAGGCGAAAAGTACTAGGTACATATGTAGATCGTGATGGTGCTTACGGTTCTCAATGTTGGGACTTATATTATGACTGGTGCAAAAAGAATGGATTTAAGGGTGCAAATTGTACATCTAGCGGATATGTTAAAGATATTTGGTTAAACCGAAAAACAAATGGAATGTTATATAATTGTGTTGAAATTACTGAATTACAACAGGGTGCAATCGTTGTATTTAAAGAAGTCCCAAATATTACACCGTCAAGTCACGTTGCTATTTTCGATAGTGATATAAACGGTGTATACGGTCGCTTTTTAGGTGCTAACCAAGGAGATAAGAATGGTTTAGTGAATATCGTTACACTGCCTTATTCAGCAACATATGATACGGCATTTATGCCTAAAGCTATGATTTTGAGTAATGATAAAAGTGAAAAAGTATTAAATTATATTCCAAGTGATTTTATCAAAGAATATGGAACTTTTTATCCAAATTGCACGATTAAAATCAGAGAAGCACCAAGTCAAAAAGGTAACGACACGGGTCTATATTATACAAATGGTATGCATGTACAATACGACGGTTATGTTAAACGTGATGGATATGTATGGATTAGTTGGATTGGTAGCAGTGGTAAACGTCGTTGGATGGCTGGCGGTGAATTAAATTCAAAGGGTATTAATTACCTACCATATGGAGTATTCAAATGACAAAATCAATTGATTGGTACAGTCCTACCAACATAAAGTCATACAACAAATTTCTAAATTTCATCATAGGTGGTCGTGGTATCGGTAAAACATATGGATTTAAAAAAGACTGTATCAGTCGATACAAGAAAAAAGGAAAACAATTTCTTTATCTACGTCGTTACAAAACAGACCTAAAGAAAATTAAAACATTTCTTAACGATCAATTTGAAAATTTCAAAGATGATGAATTTAAAATTACAGGTGGTAGCAACTTTACCACCTTTTATATAAATGGTTGTGAAATGGGTTACGCTACATCTTTAACAGCGTTTGCAAGTTTAAAATCAACAAGTTATGTTGATATTGATACAATTATTGTTGACGAATTTATACCAGAAAAGGCAGGATTCAATGCATACATCCCGAATGAAGTTGAAATCTTATTAAATATCATTGACTCTATATTTAGACAACGAGAAGGACATGTATATTTACTAGCAAACAATGTAAGTATTGTTAACCCTTATTTTAGTTATTTTGGTATCGCACCTGACCCCAATAAAGAATTTAATACATTTAAAGGTAGTGAATCCGTAGAGCAAATTATTGTACAAATTTGTCATAGTGACTATAAAAAAGGAAACAAAGAAAAATCGAAATTTCATAAATTAATTTCCGGAACTACGTACGGAGAATATAACGCTGGTAAGTTTGCGTATGATACAAACGACTTTATTAAGAAGAAAACAAATGTTTGCGATTATTTATGTACACTATACTATGATGATATCTATTATGGTGTTTGGATTGATATGAATACAGGCTATGTATACATTAACCAACAGATTAATAAAGAATACGGATATTGTTATTCCATTGGAAGTAACAACCGCGAGAATATGATGATCGCGAAACTATGGCGTAAAGACCAACGACTAAACATGTTAATACGATCATATCGAGACGGTTGCGTGTATTACAATAATCAAGAAACGAAAAGACTACTAAGCTATATATTAAGTAAATATTAAAAGAGTGATAATTAATATCACTCTTTTATTTTAATAAAATCTTTAAGATCATGTTTATTAACAGTATATAAATAACACTCATGATTTGAACCATGTTTATTATAATACTTAATATACTCATCCCATATTATTTTATAGTCTGTAGAATGCGCAATGATTAAACCGTCAAATGTAAAATAAAATTCCAATTCGATTTTAATATCTGTATCCATTTTATCACCTACCAATTCTCACTATACATAGAAACGAACACATTATTAATGTATTCGTGTTTTCTAACACTAACAAGTAAAAGATAATACTGTCTGTAACTTATCAATCCTTGATTATAATAGGACTGAATTAAATTCTCTCTTTCAATATCGCTTGTGACACCAAGTGTTCTATTTAATTCAGAACACAAGCGATTGAGACTAGTGTAAT
>OMFD01000943.1_pt1 | contig 16370 bp, 13 predicted proteins | sample 1645541 | NCBI WGS metagenome assembly OMFD01 (sample SAMEA103958149, study PRJEB25191) | human gut metagenome | biome: human-associated habitat [ENVO:00009003]; feature: intestine environment [ENVO:2100002]; material: feces | place: Germany | collected 2013/2015
TGACCCTTGTAATCGGTGGCGGCTTCGAGCACGCCCACAGATACCGTCGCGTTGACCGTGGAACCGACCGATAATACCGGTGCAGTCACGAGAACCGCTATAGCCTGCGCAGCTGCGCGATATCATCGCGCAGCTGGTTGACGGTGTCTGTCAGTTCCCGCACGTTGTGGCGCAACTGTTCCGTTTCCGATTCCGCCTCATCCGCACGCTTGTCGGTCTCGTCACGAACACGGTCGACGATCCATGAAGCCAGCGTCGCGGTGACGATGCCAATCAGGGCCACGCCGGTTATCATCAGCCCGATGGCGATGCATCTTCCCTGCCATGTCACCGGGGACAAATCGCCATAGCCGACTGTGGTGACGGTCACGAACGACCACCATATCGCCTCGCCGAAATCGGTGATGGAAGCGCCTGGAACCCCACGTTCCACATCCAATTCGGCAAGGGCGCCGATATACATCAGTAATGTCACGCTGCAGCATGTGTACAGTGTGATGCGCCCACGCACCGCCATGCCACCGGTACGGTTGAGCACGTTGAGCACCGCCACCAATCGCAGCAGCCTCAATGGTCTGAAGATGGGCAAGGCGATGGACACCAGCATCAGCAGATTCTCTTTGAACCAGGCTTTCTTGTCCTTCGCCAGCAGAATCGAAACGACGTAGTCGACGATGAACGCCATCCAGATGATGTTGATCACCGTTTCGCACAATACGATATGCGTTCTCGCCAGCACTTCCCACGAATACGCGAACAGGAACACCAACGCCAATGCGGTCATGAACCACTCGGTCATCCGCTGCCATTTGTCCAATGTCATATCTCCCGCCTTTCTCCCCATGGCTGCCATCATACGGGTTTGCCCGTTTTTGTGACGTATTCCGGGCGCGGTGCATGTGCCTTCAGACCAGATAGACCTCCTCATGTGGTTCGTTTCAGAGTTCATCTCGGAGGCCGTCCGATTCGGACCATTCAGCCGACGACCGAAGGAGCGGATACCCACTTTTAATGAACGTCAGCCCTTGAGAGGCATGCGGTTGTCGAGCGATTGTCCGTTGGCGTAGCAGCGCACGTTGCCCAATGCGATGGCGATGATGCGCCGTTCGGTGGACTCCAAGTGGTTGCCGCCCGCCACATGCGGGGTGATCAGGCATTTCGGCTCGCTCCATAATGGCGATGCCGCCGGCAGCGGCTCCGGTTCGGTCACGTCGAGGCCAGCGCCGCGGATCATGCCGTTGGCGAGCGCGTCGGCGAGCGCCTGCGTGTCTATGGCGTCACCGCGGCCCGCGTTGATGACGATGGCGTCGGTTTTGAGTTTTGCGATGCGTTCCGCGTTGAGCAGGTGGTGTGTGGATGGCGTGGATGGCACGCACATGGCGATCACGTCGGCGTATTGCAGCACGTCGTCGAGCGATTCGAATCCGACCATGTGGTCGATGCCCGGCGCTTCGACGGTGGGGTTGCGGCGGATGCCGATGGTCGACATGCCGCCGCTCTTGCATAGGAGTGCGAAATGCGATCCGATGTCGCCGGTGCCGATGATGAGCGCGGTTTTGCCGTCGGGGCTGATGACGCGGCCGGCGTCCTGCCATGCGGCGTTCGGGTTGCCGACGGCGTAGATGTGCAGGTTTTTCATGATGGCCCACATCATGGCGAACATGTGTTCGGACACGCTTTGTCCGTAGGCGCCGGTGGCGTTGGTGAGCATGGAGCCGGGGTGGAGCACGCCAGGCCGCTGGTATTTGTCGACGCCGGCGCTCCAGGTCTGCAGCCATTCGAGTCTGGGGCATTGCGCGCATGTTTCGGGCGTGATGTTGCCGATGACCGCGGTTGCATACGCTTTGAGTTCGTCCGGTATTTCGGCGGTCCAGTTCATGGAGCCTCGTTGTGCCGGGTCGCCGACGAATTCCTGCGGCATGCCTTTTGCGGCGCGCGTGAACTGCGCGCGTTCGGATTCGGTCAGCGGCAGGCAGTTGACGATCAGTTTGCGGTCATTCTCTATTCCCATGCGGTTAACCCTATGTCAACCATCAGATATGCGGCGCGGTTCAGATGCCGAGCTCGTCGGTGTCGAAAATGATGGTGACCGGACCATCGTTGGTAAGGCTTACGCGCATGTGGGCGCCGAATCTGCCTTCTTTGACGTCGAGTCCCTGCGCGCGCAACGCGTCGTTGAACGCATGCCATACCTGTTCGGCATGGTCGGGCGCGCCTGCTTTCACGAAGCTTGGCCGGTTGCCTTTGCGTACGTCCGCATACAGCGTGAACTGGGATATCGACAGCACGCTGCCGTCCACGTCGTGGATGGAACGGTTCATTTTGCCGTTCTCGTCTTCGAAAACGCGCAGGTTGGCGATTTTGTGGGCGAGCCAGTCCACCTGTTTCGTCCCGTCCTCGTCTTCCACGCCGACAAGCAGCACATAGCCGACGCCGATACGCTGCGGTTCGAACGTGGCATCGACTTCCCCACTCACCTCGTCGACCACGTCGACAAGCCCCTCACTGACCTTCTGCAATACGATGCGCATAAGCTGCCCTTCTCCCCTCTCGTCTTCCCGTCCGATTCAGCCGGCGTAGTCGACGATGGCTTGCGTGACCTGTTTCAGATAGTCGAGCGACGTACGCCAATCGTCCGGCACTTCGATGGAATGGTTGGCACCGGCGAACGTGCGCACATGGTCGGTGAGCAGATGCGCCTTGGCGTCATCGAAATACGGGTCGGCGTCGCCGGCGCAGATCAACGGCATCGGACTGCCGACCGCACCCGGCAGCGGCGCGGGGATGATCGACTTGTGCTTGTCGAAGGGCGGCGGATTCAATACCGGAGTGAGCAGCACCACACGCAAGCCTAGCTTCGCCGAATGCGGGTAGGAAAGCGTGGACAGTGACTTGGTGACAACCAGCAGCCGTGCTTCCTCACCGGATTCTGCAGCATGTTCAAGCGCCTCGGCCCGCCATTGGTCGACCACACGTTCCATGCAGGCGATCATTTCCGGAAACTCGACATCCTCCGTCAGCTTCAAATCAAGCCGATCCACAAACCATCCGTCAGCGGCGAGCGCCTGCGCGGCCCAATACAGCAATGGCCGATCCACGGTGTAGCCTATGCCCGGCATGATAAGCACATGCTTGCCGGTTTCAGTGTTCTTCACGCGGTTCTTACCCCATGGGGTAACCGCCGGCGTCACATTCTTCGTTTTCGCTGGTTTCGCGCTGTTCTTACCCATGCTGCTTCCCAAGCCGCCTCTCCATGCATTCCGGACGTAACCAATCGTCACGACTGGCATCGTTCCAGTAATGCATGCTAGGCGGCACCGACTACAATCCCCTCCACTCCACAAAGCACACATCGAACGGACTATAGTGAAAGAAAGTGTGTTTTTAGGGTTCGGAAGCGCCATGGAACATCGAACGTTCCACCGCATTCTCGCCGCAATCATAGCAGTCCTGATCGTTCTGGCAGGATACGGCGTCTACTATGTCAACGACTACCATCACGCCGTCAACGTCGGCAACGCAATCCAATCCAACGGTGAAAGTCACCGACATCGAAGACGGATGGCTATTCGACGGCCCCGGCACAACAACGGCGATGGTGTTCTACCCCGGCGCGAAAGTCGAAGCAAGCGCCTACGCGCCGCTCATGCAGGAAACCGCCGCGTCAGGAATCGACTGCTTCCCAATGAAAATGCCCGCCAACCTCGCCATCTTCGGCATCAACCGCGCAGACGTGGTACGCAGCGATATCGCCGGCTACTCATACGACCACTGGTACATAGCCGGCCATTCGCTCGGCGGCACGATGGCAGCAAACTACATCAGCAAACATACCGACAACTGGGACGGACTCATCCTCCTCGCCTCCTACCCAACCGATGACCTAAGCAAAACAAAACTACGCGTACTATCCGCATACGGCAGCAAAGACGACATACTGAACCGCAAAAAAGTCGAATCCGCGCGGCAGCGCATGCCGAAGCAATATTACGAACGGGTGATCAAGGGCGGCAACCATGCGCAGTTCGGCAGCTATGGCGTGCAGCAGGGCGATGATGTGGCCGCTATTTCCGGTGATGACCAGATTGATCGGACCGTGGCGCTTATTAGGCAGTTCGTCACCAACAGTCTTTGAATTGTCCCCGTTTCCGATCGCAATCCGTTGCGACTTTTCCGTAAGTGATGAGTACGGGGTCGGTCCCGCTACTCTGGGAGCGCAATTTCACTTCGAACGGTTGCATACATGTGTTGGCGCGGTACCGTGAAAGTATGGCAACGCACATGCTGAACATCAAACGAATCTACGACAACCCTGCCGACGATGACGGCTACCGTATCCTTGTGGACCGCATCTGGCCGCGCGGTGTTTCCAAGGAACGCGCGAAGCTCGACCGATGGGCCAAAACGGAGGTGACGCCCACCACCGATTTGCGTAAATGGTTCGCGCACGATCCGGCGAAGTTCGACGAATTCAAAGCACGCTACATAGAGCAGCTCGATTCACGTCCCGAAGCGGCGCGATTCGCCGACGACGTACGCAATCTGCTACGCGACACCAACGTCACCCTGCTGTACGCGGCACGCGATCCGCGCGTCAACCACGTCGTCATCCTACGTGACTGGCTGCTGGAACGGCTCACCTGACACGTACGCTCACATACTCGCTCACGCACGTTCCGCATCACGTCCATTACAACGATTACCAGCTATTACGAAACACGCGTTTTCGTAGGATGAAACTTTCGTTACACGTCTGCCCTATGCCATCACGCGATGGGCGCCATGGCGTTGGCGTTCAAACGTTCGATGCATACTTTCAGGTCCATCAGTTCCTTACCAAACACCAGGAACAAGGGCTTCGGCCGGTCGAACGGCGGTCGGGCAAGGTCTTCCGGCTGGACGTATCCGTTCTGTTCGACGTAGTCGATGATTCTGTTCATCAGCGCGTTCTGCGCTGGACTGAGCGAATGGTTGTTGATGAATTCGCCAAACGCCTTCATTGTCGCCTGATGGTCGAGTTTAATGATACGGCGCACCGACAGTCCGAGAGGAACGTCTCCGAACGCCTTCTGGTATTCCTCTCTGGAACCAAGCTCATGAATCATGATGTTTTCAAGGTTCGAGAAGTCCTTGCCGGAAAGTGGCTCGTTGTAGTGGAGTTTACGGAGGACCTCATCGTTGCTGTGCTCGTTGATGTATCGGTTGAGCTTCTGCTTGTAGTCTTCGTAATGCTCGGCTGTGTCGAATTCCCGTCCTTCCGATCGGTCAATGACAGGGTCCTTCAGGTCCGTGATGACCATTTTCCTGGCAGTGGAGTCCGCAATGAAGCGAATCAGATCGCGCAGTGTCATACGAATCCGCTCCAGTTTCTCAAGGGAGGCCCCATCGAGGTAATCCGGATTGTCGGCGACCAGTTTGATTTCCGTTTCCCGCTCTTTGACTTGAGGAATGGTCATGCGTTCCTTGAGCCTCGTGGCAATGGCACGAATTTTCGTCTTATGTCTCGCGGCGGTCCGTCCTCTGACGGAAGCCACCATAAGGCCGTACATCAGCGCGTCGAAACGTAACGCATACTCGTCTTCGCCGTCGTAATGCGTAAGAGGCGCGACTTCGCCGGTCAGGTCGTGCACGTCAATGTCGCTTAAATGTTCGAACGTTTTAATGTTCCGGTATTTTTCCACGTATTCGCGCCGCAATCGCACTGATACCTTGGATTCGTCCAAGGATGCGACTTGTCCGTGAATGTCGTTGACGAGTTCGTCACGCCATGCCATGAGGTTTTCGTCGGAAGTGAATTCGCTCGACTGTAATGCGTGGACCAATTCGGTTTTGCGTGAGAATATCCTCTCACTGAGGGACGCGACCGGCTTCTCATCGGCATCGTTCTTCTGCTCGCGGAAGAATTCGAAATTACCGCAATAGTCGAAAATGTAGAAGCGCTTCTTGTCCACGTATTCGCCGTCGATGCCGTCCACGCAGTCGAGTCCTTCACATAGGCGTGTGCCACGACCGATCATCTGCCAGAATTTGATACGCGAACGAACTTTTTTGAAGAACACGAGATTCACGACTTCCGGCACGTCCACGCCGGTGTCCATCATGTCCACCGAAACGGTGATGACGGGCATGGTTTTGCGTTTGAAATCCTGGATGATCGCGTGCGAGTAGTCTTCGCTGTGCACCACGACCTTGATGAAGCCGCCACGAGCAAGCTTGGGATATAGTGCGCCGAATCGTTCCACGATGAAACGCGCGTGTTTTTGGTTCTGCGCGAAAATGATGGTTTTGCCTATCTGTTCTCCGCCCATGGTTTTGATGCCATGTTCCATGAGGTCTTGCAATACGGCGTCTACCGTGCCGGCGTTCATGACGAATCTGTTCAATGCGTCCGCGTCGATATGGTCGGGTACTTCGACTCCGCCCTCGCCATCGTCTTCGCCGAAATCATCTTCGTAACGTTCCTTGTCCTCTTCGGACAGGTCATCGTATGTGATGCCTTCGTCGGTGAATTTGGTTTTTGCTTCGATGTTGTAGAACGGTACGAGATAGTGGTCTCGTTCCACGGCGGTTTTGTATTCGTACAGATACGTTGGCACGCCATGTTCCGCTTGGAAGAAGTCATAGGTGTTGCGGTCCACTTCATCGCGTGGTGTGGCGGTCAAACCTACGACCAACGCATCGAAATGATCGAAAATATCCTTGTATTTTTTGAAGATAGACCGGTGTGCTTCGTCCACGATGATCAGGTCGAAATGTCCCGGAGAAAACGCAGGCTTTCCGTCGGATGCTGTTTCGGTGTCGATTGCACCGATCATCGTCTGGTAGGTGGAGAACACCACCCGGGCGTCGACGTCGTGCTTGTTGTCGCACAGATTGCATAGCGACCAGTCGGGATAGTATTCGCCGTAAGCGCTTTTCGCCTGCTTGACCAGTTCGACACGATCGGCAAGGAACAGCACGTTTTTCACAAGCCGCGCGCGCATGAGCACGTCGGTAAGTGCGGCGGATACGCGGGTTTTGCCTGTTCCCGTGGCCATGACGAGCAGTCCACGACGCTTGCCTTTCCACAGGTTATCGCAGAACGCTTTGATCGCTTCAATTTGGTAGTAGCGTCCGGCGACTTTCTCGTTCACCGGAACGGTCCGCGGATCAATGGCTTCCCTGCGCCGGTTCATAATGCGTTGCAGGTCATCCTGCGAGAACACTCCCCCGACCGGACGGGATGGACCGTTCTCGTCATCCACGAATTCCGTGGCGTATCCGTTGCTCAGGAAAATCAGCGGACGGTATCCGAATTCGCGTTCCAGACATTTCGCGTACTGTCTGGATTGTTCCAGTCCTTTCTTCGGATCATACGAGGTTCGTTTCGCCTCGATAATCGCCAGCGGCTTGCCGTCTCTGCCTTTGAGGTAGTAGTCGACATAGCCGACCTGCCCCTCATGGTCTTCCATACCGGTGACCTTGCGTTCTTTGACGACCTCAGCCTCGGAATCAACATCCCATCCGGCGAGCCGCAAATCAAGGTCGATGAACCGTTGCCGCGTCTCGTATTCGCTGATATCCATCTCGCTGTCCGGCATGGGTGGACGCGGAGCCTTCTGCACGGACAGCGCGGCTCGGGATTCCTCAAGCTGACGTTCGAGTTCCTGGATGCGTTCGGTTTTGGCGCTCAGTTCCTTGGCGAGTTCCTGTTTCGCGGCGTCTTCTTTGGCTTGGACTTCCTTACGGGAGAGCGCTTGTTGGACGCACGGCACTTGTTTCGGATCGAAGACGCGCTTTTCGTACCATTTGCCGTACGAGTAGTCGATCCATTGGATGAACACGAACAGGAGTTTCAGATCGAACATCGCGTCCTTGGGGCTGATGCGCGTCTTGCCATGGACGGTGATGTTTCCGGCTTTGACGATGTATTGGAACGAATCCAACATTTTCTGGTTGCCGATCGCGCGTTCGAAAGTGGGTTCGTGGATTAGCGATTGGAGATTGTCGCGATACGGCATTTGGATGGAACGGTCCGCCGCGTACACCCATTTCACCGCCAGTTCGAACGCTTTGCGCGTGGCCATGGCGCACATGGTCGGAGAAATGGAGAACGCTTTTTCGGCTTCGACGCATGGAATGGCGAACTGCTCGTAATCATCCTGACCCAGCAGGAACGAGAAATTGCTCATGATATGCCCCTCCAGCCCCATCACACCGCGGAAAACACCATATGAGTTCATCGTACCGCTTCCACGGCTTGCATAGGGTGTTATTCCAGTGTTTTTCCAATCGTTTCTAGTCTGTGTCAGCCACAGAAAAGAAGCTTGCATGCATAATTCCAGAGAGGCTGTTGAGAAGGTGGAGCATTCCGCCAAATCGCGATTTATCGACCTGCGCGACGAAAGCAGCAAATTTGTATTGAAGGCTTAACGGAGGAAGGGGAACTGTCATCGTCTCTAAGTCGTCTTTTGTAATTGCTTCTCTAGTTGCACCAGCCATTCTTGAATGTTCAAGAAGAAAACGCTGATATGAATCACTTGTAAAAATAGAATTTAAGACACGCGGCAACATTCTATTTGGATCACAACGCACAATAGAAACATGTTGATTGACACGGCCTCCTGCCAAATAATCAGGAAGAAGGCAGGAACGGGCAACTGATGCACCAGTGATATTCAAAAGAACGTCTCCCTTGTGCAAGGTAACATTATCCAGCTTTTTTGCTTGAATTTCATCGATATAAGCTAAATCTTTTGATTCAAAATAGCCATTATGAACATTCATGCTTCTAATCAATGGAATACCTGATGTTTTATAAGCAGCTTTACCGCCACGAGGCGTAGCGCCAGAGCCGAGTTTAGTGCAAAGAGAAGCTAATGTGATGCGCGCCCATCTGTTCTCTTCGACTGGGTCTCCGAACATTTCGATAAACCGGGATTTGACAAGAGAATCAAGTTTGTCAAGCTGCGTTTTTGCAATAACAACCTGCTTATCCACCAACGCAAGTTTTTCCACAGCCTCCAATTGACGCTTCAATGGTGGTAAATTGATTTCATATGCAGCGACCTCTTTCTTTGAAAGTTCTTTAAAAGTAGCCCCACGTCCCAATACTTGCAATTCTGATGATCGGTTCTTTAGATATCTATACAAATATTCATTGTTTACCGCATCAGAACAGACAAGGTTTTTGAATCCTTGATTACAACACATTGGTTCACCGGCGATAGCTACTTTGCCGATTGGCGCACGTGTCGTAAGTAGAACTGTTCCTTCTGGGAACATACGTAGCCTCGCACTTGCGAATCCTGCTTCTGTCAGATGCTTCGCAGTGTTATAGATAACATGACTGTCATCATTCAGCTCAGATGGGGTTATCCACTTGATATCTCCGCCCCAATAATCTTTAACTGTAGTTTTAGGAGTTGCACCTGACACGATAGAGCAGATATCACTCAGCTTCACTTTCTGCCCAACAAATTGGGGTTTGCTCGACTTCATGAGATGAATTTGCGGTGGGAACGCTTGACATTATCCTGATCAACCTGCGCATAGCAAAGCGTGGTATCGATTTTGCTGTGTCCAAGCAATACTTGCACTTGTTCTATCGGCATGCCCTTGTCTATGGCCTTCGTAGCCAAGGTACGTCGGAACTTGTGCGGATGCACGTGTTTGACGCCCGAATCGTCGCCGAGTTTGCGGAGTCTGGCTTCAACTCCGCTGATTTCCAACCTTTTGAAGGGGCGATGCAGGGAAACGAACAAGGCGGGCTCGTCATCCATTCGCTGTTCAAGGTATACGAGCAGATGAGTTTTCGCACGGGCATCGAAGTAGACTCGTCGTTCCTTGTCTCCTTTGCCGTGGACCACACATTCGCGTGCATCGAAGTCGATATCACGACGATTCAGCTGCACCAACTCGCCTACTCTGATGCCCGTAGATGTCAATAAATCAATCATCGCAAGGTCACGCGTCTCCTTGCAGGAGTCACGGAGTTGTTCAAGCGATTCGTCCGAATACACGGGTTTCAACGTTCTCGAAGTCCTGATTTTCTTGATTCTACGTACAGGGCTTTTGTAAATGTAGTCTTCCTCTTCAAGCCAGGAGAAGCAACTGGAGATGACGCGGCGGATGTTGTCGATTGTTGTCTTGCCTACGCGGCCATCACGCGAATATCGTGTGAGATAGTCGCGAATATCGTCGGTGGTGATGTCGTGAGCCGGCTTGGAGATTTCCGTAGCAAAACGGGACAATGTGGTCGCATAGTAACGCAACGACCGTTCTGAACAACCTTCGAGCTTCTTCGCGGCAAGAAACAAGTCTATGCATTCGGTCATTGTTTCGGGACCGCGTGGATTCCCACCTTTCTCAGTTAGACAGGCCACAAGCACCGTATGAAGTTCCGAAGCCTGCTCATCATTCAGCATAGGGGCCATAAGACGGTCAATTCGTTCGATTGTCTGTTGCATGAGAAAAGGCACCTCCTTGTTGGTTTCCCTACAAAAAAAGGTGCCGTAAGCCATCGAGAACCTTGCAATATCAGGGTTTAACGAACTCTAATCTCCGAAATACTCCTGAGCGAGGCTATCGTAAAGCATTTGCAGTTTTTCTATCTGTTGCTGGGCGACAAATCGCGATTTGTCTACCTGCGAAACGAAGTTAGCGAACTCATTTTGCAGATTAAGCGCAGGAATCGGAATGCTCAGCTTCGCTAACTCACTTTTCGGAATATTGCTCATCGATTTTGCCGAACCATGCGCAAGCGACTGAATTGAATGCAGCAAAGGCCCCGCCAGTAAATAGGACAGATACATTGCATTTATAGGAGGCAAAGGATGCATACGAAAAATAATATCTGGAAACATAATATTTCCGTCTGTATGCTTAACAAGTACAGAACGACCAACAAGTTCAGGAGTATTCTTTCGCGAAAGAAGAATATCATTCGCATGTACTACTTTGTCAATCGTCAATGAAACGCTACGCGGAAGCGCCTTATTTTCATTCTCGCAATACACGCCTGAAGAAATAGCACTAAGCTTAAGGACTCCCGGCTCTGCCATTTTCCGAGAAAAAGCTAAACATTTTGGGCTCTTTCCTGCTTCAATGCAATCAACGCATTTGATTAGCGGCTTCGTCTCATAACAAGCGAAATCTCCGAATATCTCGACAAACCGGGATTTGACAAGAGAATCAAGTTTGTCAAGCTGCGTTTTTGCAATAACAACCTGCTTATCCACCAACGCAAGTTTTTCCACAGCCTCCAATTGACGCTTCAATGGTGGTAAATTGATTTCATATGCAGCGACCTCTTTCTTTGAAAGTTCTTTAAAAGTAGCCCCACGTCCCAATACTTGCAATTCTGATGATCGGTTCTTTAGATATCTATACAAATATTCATTGTTTACCGCATCAGAACAGACAAGGTTTTTGAATCCTTGATTACAACACATTGGTTCACCGGCGATAGCTACTTTGCCGATTGGCGCACGTGTCGTAAGTAGAACTGTTCCTTCTGGGAACATACGTAGCCTCGCACTTGCGAATCCTGCTTCTGTCAGATGCTTCGCAGTGTTATAGATAACATGACTGTCATCATTCAGCTCAGATGGGGTTATCCACTTGATATCTCCGCCCCAATAATCTTTAACTGTAGTTTTAGGAGTTGCACCTGACACGATAGAGCAGATATCACTCAGCTTCACTTTCTGCCCAACAAATTGGGGTTTGTCAGTCATTCTGGCCTCCTCCGAGCATTTTGTGCAGTTCCGCGAGGCTTTCCGTCATCTGCCTGTTCAAATCATCAAGATCGGCGAGGATTTCCTCAGTCGGTGGATATTCAATACGTTCGTACTTTGTTTCCGCGTACTTGTTGAAGCTGAAATCGTAATCGTTTTCCGCGATCTCACTCTTCGGCACCAGAAAGCTCTTATCAGTACGGGCGCGCTGTTCTTCCGCGTCGAGGTTTCCCCATCGCTCGAGAATGTCGGGAATGTCGTTGTGCTTCTCGTCCGGGTCACGCTTGTCGTCGAGCGTGTATCCGTCACCCTCCATGTTGTAGAGCCAAACCTTGTCCGTGCCGCCCGCGTCCGTCTTTGTGAACACGAGAATAGCGGTGCTTACGCCCGAATACGGCTTGAATACTCCTGACGGCATGTAAATAATCGCTTCGAGCCTCTGGCTGTCCACCAGTTCGGCGCGCAACTGCCGGTATGCCTTCGAGTTGGAACGGAACAGCACGCCGTTCGGCACGATGCACACGCAACGGCCACCAAGCTTGAGCATGCGCAGGAACAATGCGACGAACAACAGCTCCGTCTGCTTAGTTTCCACAACCGCCTTCAGCGAATCATCGATGTCCTCAACATCCACGCTGCCGGTAAACGGCGGATTGGCAAGAATCAAATCAAACTTGTCGCGGATGGCGTTCAGACGGGACAAGCTGTCCTGGTTGCGGATGTCGGGATGATCGATGGAATGCAGCAGCAGGTTCATCGCGGAAATGCGCACCATGGTCTGATCCGTGTCGAAACCAGTGAACTGCTCGCCGGAGAACGTCTTCCACTGTTCCTCGGTCATCTCCTGGCCATGGTTCTTTCTGATGGATTCGGCTGCGGAAATAAGGAATCCCGCCGTGCCGCACGCCGGATCACAGATAAGCTGGCCGGGTTTCGGACCGGCAAGCGCCACCATCATGTTCCTGATGTGCTGTGGTGTGCGGAACTGACCGTTCGTGCCCGCGGTATTGAGCTTGCTCAGCATGTATTCGTACAGGTCGCCAAGATCGTCAGCGTCCTGCACGTAGTTCGACAGCAGCTCGTCGATGCCGGAAACGGCCTTTTCAAGCGTCTTGGGCTTGTTGAAACCGAAGGCAGCGTCCTCCATGCTTTCCGCAAAGGCGTTATCCGAATGCATGGTTTTGATGAACGGGAACGCCTTCTGGCTGACCACGTCAAACATCTGCTCCGCAGGAAGATCCTTGAACCGGCTCCAACGGATTGCCTGTCCTTCCTCCGTTTGCGGGAACACATGCTTAGCAGTCATCCCCAGCATTTCCATGTTCTCGGCTTCGAGCTCCTTGTCATCCAAGGATTTCATGAACATGAGGTACGTCAGCTGCATGATGACCTCGATGGGGTTGGTGACACCACCCTCCCACATGCGCTGCCAGATGTCGTCAACCTTGTTCTTCGTCGCTCCGGTAATCATTTACTATCGTCCTTGCTTGTTTCCTACGTTACGTAGTCTACCGGCATTATCGTTTGGCCATCGCATCCAGCCATCCGAAATTATGTACATTCAACTCTCAACTAGCTCTCTCAGAGTTTCCCGGAATATGTGTTCTGCAAATCACGGATATGTTCGTGCCGAACTGCCTTATCTATAATATTCAGGCTTTCCAACCTGTCCGCCACTGCGTTCATGTCAAGCCCCATGCATTGCGGATGGTCAAGCACCGCAGACTTCAGATCATTCGTATGCACCACGAACTCGCGATCGAAGTGAGTCTTCACTTTGAACTTGGTACGATTCGCAAAGCATACAATCGAAATGAAAACCGAATCTTCCAATCCCAATAATTCCTTCAAACATTGAATGTGCCCGTAATTCTGCCGCAAAGGCGAATGGATTTTTTCTTTTGTTCTTGCCAAGGTACATGAACCATTCAGAATATTTGGAATCGCCGTAAATCGTGCCGGTATAATTCTTCGTCTCCACCACGTAAATGCCATACACCGAAACAACCACATGATCAATCTGATGCAGTCCCGTCGAATCCTTGAGCACCAAATCGTTCAGCAAACGGTACTCTGATTGTGGCAGTTTCCTCAGTTCCTCACTAGCCCAATGCTCACCAGCCTTGCCAGTAATTTGATTGCCCCAAATCGTTACGATTGTCGCAAGAATCAGAATCGGCAGAACAATCGCGACATACCAAATAGTCAAATCCGACTGAGCAAAAGCAACGGTGGCAAAACGCATCACTGCGACCCTTCTTCCTTGAACAACCCTCACTTGCAGCATACCCCCTCTTTCGCGTACGTCAGAGTAGAATGACAAAAACATAAAACATGCGAAAATTAAAATCACAATTCCTTAACAGGGAACAAAACAGAAAACGCGGAAGGAATGCAGGATGGCTGGAAAACATGTCCGAGTGTCCGCTGAAAAGAAGAGTCACGCTACGAAACGCTCTTTTTCATCTTCTGACGCAAAAAACATATCTCAGCAATGCCAGAAAATTCAGGAAGCGTTAAACGAAATCGCAAAATCCGACGCCATTTATCGGGAATCCATCCAGCAGGAGACAAACCGCTACGTTGCCACGCAAGTTCTGAAACTCATGGAGAAAATCCCGGTAGAAGAAGTCAATCGGGACAAACACGGCATCCGCGTGAAAGCGCTACGCGATAGTGGATACGTAACGTACGCCGACATGCTGACCTCGTCTATATATCAATTGGCGGCCATACGAGGTATCAGCGAAGACGGTGCGCGAATCATCAAACGGATCGTCAGCGAAGCAGCTGACAAAGCTTCTACGACAACGAAGTTGCGGCTCAGCGCGGATAATCGGACTGAGGACATGACCCGTCTGATAACCGCAGTATCCCAATACCAGCAGGCGAAACCGCTGGCAGAGGAAAGCAACCGGCTATCCCAGCAATATTCAAACACCATCCAAAACGCTCTGGAAGACATCAAGGTTTCAACCGGAACATTCCGTTGGCTGTTCGCGTCTCGACAGACAAAGCAAAACGCCATTGAGTCATACAAACTCCTTGAGGAGACGCTGCACGGTGAGTACGGGCAAACCGCGGAAAGGCTGCAGTCTGGGTCCGTCGCTATCGAAGCCCTTGCGGAAGACGATGCGTGGGATTCCTTCAAGAAACATCCCATCTCATATGCCAATACTCTTGAAGAAATCGTTCCGGGACTGCTGGGCAATGGCGATACCGTGTATGGGCTTCCGGAAAACCTTGCCAAAGAAGTTCAGGAAGAGTGCTTCTTTCCCGACGGATTGCTGTGCGATTTGCGTCGATACCAGGAATGGGGCGTGAAATACATACTGCATCAAAAGAAAGCCCTTCTCGGCGACGAAATGGGCTTGGGCAAGACGATTCAGGCAATCGCCACCATGGTTTCGTTAAGGAATACCGGGGCAACGCATTTCATTGTCATATGCCCGGCAAGCGTCATCGTCAACTGGTGCCGTGAAATTCAAAAGTTCAGCAAACTGCGAGTCATAGCAGTGCATGGCCTCAGTCGAGAATCAGCGTTGAAAGATTGGCAACGAACCGGCGGCGTTGCCGTTACCACCTATGAGACCACTGCGTATTTCAAGTTTCCCGACAATTTCACATATTCGCTGCTTGTGGTCGACGAAGCGCATTACATCAAAAATCCGAGCACGAACCGTTCGAAAAATACGAAGGCGATTGCGGAGCACGCGGAAAGATTGCTATTCATGACAGGCACCGCGTTGGAAAACAAGGTGGACGAGATGATCAATCTCATCAAACTATTGCAACCAAGCATTGCTATGCAAATATCCGGAATGAAGGAGCTCTCTTCGGCTCCCCAGTTCAAAGAGACCGTCGCCCCTGTGTATTACCGGCGCAGAAAAGAGGATGTGCTGACGGAGCTTCCAGAACTGTCGGAAATCAAGGAATGGTGTCAACTTTCCGATTCAGAAGAACGCAGGTACGAAGAAACGGTATTCCGCAAAAATTACAACGCCATCCGACGCGTGTCCTGGAACGTACCGGACCTGAAAGACTCTGGCAAAGCGAAACGTCTACTGGAAATCATTGAGGAGGCAAAGTCGGAAGGCAGGAAAGTCCTTGTCTTTTCGTTCTATCTTGACACCATCCGGAAAATCGCGGACATGTTGGGTAGCCAATGCACCGAACCAATCAACGGATCCATCACACCAACGAGGAGACAAGAAATCATCGACGATTTCGACAAGGCGCCTGCTGGGCAGGTTCTGGTGGCACAAATCGTTGCCGGTGGAACGGGACTTAACATACAATCGGCCAGCGTGGTAATCATATGCGAGCCACAGTTGAAGCCATCCATCGAAAACCAGGCGATTTCCAGAGCGTATCGAATGGGACAAGCCAGAAACGTTCTTGTCTACCGCCTACTCGCCGAAAATACGATTGACGAGAAAATCACGGACATATTGGCACGAAAGCAGGAAGTTTTCAACGCGTTCGCCAACGAATCGGCCGCAGCGGAAAACGTCGAAGTGGATGAGAAAAGCTTGGGCAACATCGTTCAGGAGGAAATCGACCGTATCAACCAAAAACGAAATGGTATGGAAACGTCGACGGGAACCGTAGAAGTGATCGCTGTGGACAGCAATCGCTCCCAAGGAAACAATC
>OMFD01000957.1_pt1 | contig 16176 bp, 16 predicted proteins | sample 1645541 | NCBI WGS metagenome assembly OMFD01 (sample SAMEA103958149, study PRJEB25191) | human gut metagenome | biome: human-associated habitat [ENVO:00009003]; feature: intestine environment [ENVO:2100002]; material: feces | place: Germany | collected 2013/2015
ACCTCCAGTACAACACCTTGCAGCAGAAAGGGTTGACCCATTTTGATGCGTGGGCATCCACCTTCGGTGAGACGACCACGGCCATTGAACTTGCGCCCGAGTTCATGGATTTCCTGAAGGACTATTATGCACAGTGGAAAGCCCAGAAGAAGCTGATGGGTGCAAGCTGGCAGAAGAATTTGGAGAAGAAAGGCTCCAAATACGCACAGTCCCTTTTGGATTTGCGTGGGAACGACTTCGTGATCTGCAACGACTATGGTTTTCCTATCAACCCGGATAGCTATGGCGCATTGGTACGCCGTGTTGGAAAAAAGGCGGGCATTGAAAAAATTCATCCGCATATGTTCCGGCACACCTTCGTCAGCATTCTGTTGTCCAATCCCAATATCGGCGTGGCGACAGTAGCCGCAGAAGCCGGACACGCACAGCCCAGTACTACCCTTGCAATTTACACGCAGGTCTATGATAGGCGGCGTGATGAGATTCGGAAACAGATGAGCAGAGAACTGTACAAGTGAGATTGCTCCATCAGGCAAAAGAAAAAGCACGAGACGCAAAATCTCGTGCTTTTTTGGTGGGCCATGAGGGATTCGAACCCCCACTGGAGCGGTTATGAGCCGCCGGCTTTAACCGTTAAGCTAATGGCCCTTATGACGTTGTTTCAAAGATCTGTAAAGTGGCTTTCGTACCCAGAAAATACCCAAGTCCGATTTTTAAGCCACTAGCAAACCAAAAAACAACGGAAAAACGCTGTTTGGAAAAGGTGGAAACGGTAAGGTCTGGCGGTTATGAGCCGCCAGCTCTGACCAACTGAGCTACTAGCCCCCATTGCCCGGTTTGCCGGGCGCACAAGTAAGTATAACAAAAAACGCGCGAAATGAAAAGCGTTTCGGGCAAAATTATTTTGTGCGGTGGGCTTCCAGCTTCTGCTGCATGAACTTGTCCAGCATTTCCTGCGGAAAAAGCGGCTCCTTGTAGCCAAAGGCCTCCCGGATGAAGATCAGGGTGGCGATGGTCTGCCGCCCGGGGTCAAGCCGGAGGGTATACAGGGTGTCCAGCGGCTGCTGGGTAGGCTGGTGCAGGGTCAGGTGGAGCAGGAAACCGCCATCGTTCTCACGGCGGCACTCGTAGGCGAACTCGTCGTCCGGGCTGTGCTGGTCCAGCCGGTCGAAGCAGTCGTCCAGCGGCAGGTCGGTGCGGAACTCGGACAGGCCGCTGGGGCCGTACTGGCTGCGGCGGTTCTGGTCTTTCTTAGACAGCAGAAATACGATAAAGCCCAGAATGGCCGCGAGAAGAAGGATGGAAAAAACAGCGTTCATGTGCGCCTCCCGATGGAATTTGTGTCGAGTTTTCCTTATTGTAACACAACACGCCCCAAAATGTGTTATAATATTTGAAAAATTCCAAAAACTGATGGGGAGCCTGCGCCCTTTCTGCGGGCGGGAGGGACGATATGAAACTCAAATTTACGCGAAAGACCTGGTATTTCCTGCTGCTGGCTTCCGCAGCGGCCTCCATGCTCAACGGCTTTGCCGTCCTGAGCGGCACCAGCTTCGGCCTCATCGAGCAGATCGCATTCGCCGCGGCGGGCATCGCGGCCCTTTTCCTCGCGGCGGAAAAAGGCTCGGCAAGCTGGGAAAAACGCAACTTCACCGGCGTGTTCGTGCTGCTGATGGTGAGCTACATGGTCAACGGCTGGGCGGGCTACCTCTGCTCTGCGCTGGCCTGGCCGCTGCTGCTCAGCACTGAGTACAAGCGCGGCATGGCCATCCAGCGCCAGCTGCAGCTGGTGGGAGCCGCCGAAGCGCTCCACCTGTTCTTCCTGCTCATGGCGAAATACGGCGGCATGGCCGCGCTGGGTTTCTGGACGAACCTGCTCTGGGTGCTGCTGGCCTGCGCCCGGGGCTGGGCGGCGCTGAGCCTCTATAAGATGCAGGAGGACGCATGACCCAGCGGCGGAGAAGACGCCGCGCCCGGCGGGGCCGGTTCGGGCGGCGGGCGTTCCTGGCCGGGGCCGGCTGTGCCGCGCTGGCCGGGGCAGCGGTGCTGCTGGGCCGGGGCCAGACCGCCTCGGCGTCGTCGGTGCCGCCGACGGACGAAGCAGAGCCAAATGCCGCCCTGCCCACGGGTGAATGGCGGGCCGTCTGGGTGAGCTATCTGGAATGGGCCGGGATGGACTTTTCCTCCGAAGAAGCCTTCCGTGCCGGTGCGGCGGAGCTGATGGACAACTGTCTGTCCATCGGGCTGAACACCGTCATCGCGCAGGTGCGGCCTTTCGGGGATGCTCTTTACAGGAGCACCCTGTTCCCGTGGAGCCATCTCTGCACCGGCGAGCAGGGGCAGGACCCCGGCTTCGACCCGCTGGACGTCCTCATCACCGAAGCACACAGCCGGGGCCTTTCGCTGGAAGCGTGGGTGAACCCCTACCGCCTCCGCTCCTCGGCGAAGATGCCGCCCGCACTGGCGGAAAATAACCTTGCCAATGTACATCCCGAGTGGGTCTGCGCCGTGGGCGAGGGGCTGTACCTGAACCCGGCTATCCCGGAAGCCGCAGACTATGTGGTGCAGGGCGTGGCCGAGCTGGTGCAGAACTACGCTGTGGACGGCATCCACTTCGACGACTACTTTTACCCCACGACAGACGCCGCGCTGGACGCGGCCCAGTTCGCCGCCAGCGGCGCGGGGGATCTGGCCGCATGGCGGCGGCAGAACGTCACCGCGCTGGTGAAAGCGGCCCACGATGCCGTCAAAGCCGCCGACGCTACCCTCCGCTTCGGCGTCAGCCCGCAGGGCAACCCCGACAACGACCTCGGCCAGCAGTACAGCGACGTGAAAGCATGGCTGGCCGCCGAGGGCGAAAACGCCGTGGTGGACTACCTCTGCCCGCAGATATACTGGGGCTGCGGCTATACCCTCCAGTCGGGCAGCACCCGCTTCGCCTTTGAGAACATCGTGCCGGAGTGGCTGGCCATGCCCCGGGCGGCATCCACGGCCCTCTACTTCGGGCTGGGGGCCTATCGCATCGGCGAGGGCGACGGCGGTGCCAACGAGGACAGCCGGAGCCAGTGGTGTACGGGCAGCGCTCTTGCCCGGCAGGTGGAACGTCTGCACAGCCTCGGCGCGGGCGGCTGGGCGCTGTACCGGTACGATTCGCTGTTCCGGTCAGCCCAGCCGGAGCTTGCCGACGCCGAACGTGCGGCGCTGGCCGCTCTGACTACAGCCTGAACTCTTGTATGGGAGCATAAAATGCGGTATACTATTAAAAGCTATTTTCGTAAGCGTTGCACACCGCCTGAGCGGTCTTTTTGCCTGCATACTGCGTTGATTTTCCTCGCAATCCGCCTAGGATTGCTTCGGAAAACCGCCTTGTCTGCCGACAAAAATCCTCGTCATTCGGCGCACCCTGCTTGCGAAAATAACTTTTAAGAATCGTGTAAAACCTCGTGTTAAAACAAAATTTGAGGATAAAAGATCATGAAAAAGATAAAGCGAATCGTCCTGCTCGTCGTGGCGGTGCTGGTGCTGCTTGTGGCTGCGTCCGGCGTCAAGACTGTGCTGGACATGAAGAACAGCGCGGACAACGAGGTGCAGGAAGAGGACAGCACCCGCTGGGCCGAACCGACCAGCGACCCGCTGAACATCGAGGGCATTGCTGACGCCTCGGCCAAGTATGCCTCGGCGGCGGTGAACGGGAGCCTGAACCTCGTGTTCAACGGCATCTGGAGCCGCCAGACCGATTACTTCACCGTCCCGGGCGGCAGCCTGACCATCACCGGCTACGGCACCGCCGAGGGTACCCAGCGGTACAAGGTGTCCGTCTGGCAGAAGGTGGCCGGCGGCGCACAGTACGTCAACGGAAGCACCTATTATATCAAGACTGACGGTCAGAACTACCGCTGCGTCATCTCCGGGCTGGACCCGGCGGCCAGCTACCGCCTGACCATCTCCTACGACTCCAGCCGCTACTACCTCTACGGCGGACTCAAGGTGGAGGGCATCGCAGGATGAAGACACAGACCAGACATTCGCTCATGCTGATGCTCTGCGCCTTTATCTGGGGCACGGCTTTCGTGGCCCAGAGCGCAGGCTCCGGCATGGGGGCCTATTCCTTCCTCGCAGGGCGCAGCTGGCTGGCTGTCCTCGTGCTGATCCCCACCGTGTTCGCTTTCGACGCTGTGCGCAAAAAACAGGGCCAGCCCTACGGCTGGCCGAAGGAGAAGTCGGAGCAAAAGACCCTGCTGGGGGCGGTCCTCGTCTGCGGCACCTTCCTGTTCGCGGCCTCTGCGGCTCAGCAGATCGGCATCACTATCAACCCGTCCACGGCCAAGGCCGCGTTCCTGACGGCCATGTACGTCGTGCTGGTGCCGGTGTTCGGCCTCTTTCTGGGCCGGAAGGGCAGCGTTCAGCTCTGGGCCAGCATGGTCATCGCCGTGGCGGGCCTGTATATGCTCTGCATGAAGAACGGCTTCGGCGGCATTGAGACCAGCGACTGGATACTTCTCAGCTGCGCCGTGCTGTTCAGCTTCCAGATCATGTCCATCGACCACTTTTCGCCGCTTGTGGACGGTGTGCGGCTGAGCCTCATCCAGTTCATCGTGGTGGCTGTGGAGAGCTCTGCGGCGGCGCTGATCTTCGAGACGCCCACGCTGGCAGAGTACGGCGCAAACTTTCTGCCTGTGGTCTACTGCGGCGTCATGTCCAGCGGCGCGGGCTATACGCTTCAAATCCTGGGCCAGAAAGATCTGAACCCCGCCATCGCCAGCCTTATCATGTGCCTGGAAAGCGTATTCAGCGCGCTGGGCGGCTGGCTGCTGCTGGGCCAGAACCTTTCGATGCGGGAGAGCGCAGGCTGCGCCCTCATCTTCGCCGCCGTCGTGCTGTCTCAGCTGCCCCTTGCGGAGCTGCGCAGATGCAAAAAGAGCGCGTGATGCTGCGAGTGGCCGGGGGCATCCCCTATGAGCTGACGCGGGGGCGGGTCAAGCGGCTCAACCTCCACGTCCGGCGGGACGGTACCGTGGCCCTCAGCATCCCTCTGCGCACGACGCTGGAAGCGGCTGACGCCTACGTCATCGCCGAGGCGGAGTGGATACGGGCCGCACAGGCCCGGCAGGCCGCCCGCGAAAAGCGGCAGGAGGAACTGCCCGACAAGGCGGCCGCCCTGGCCCACTTCACGGCCATGAGCGACAAGGTCTACCCGGCCTTTGCCGGGGTACTGGGCGGGCAGAAGCCCACCATCAAAGTGCGCAGCATGACCAGCCGCTGGGGCGTCTGCCACATGGCGAAGCGCCAGATCACCTTCGCGCTCCAGCTCTACAATATGCCCGAGGCGGCACAGATCTATGTGGTAGTGCATGAGTACTGCCACTTTTTGCAGCCCAACCACAGCCCGGCTTTCTGGGCCGAAGTGGCGAAGCTGATGCCGGACTGGAAAGCCCGGCGGGATTTATTAAAATAGGAGAGAAAATCTTTTGGAAAGCGAAAAGACCTCCGGCGGCGATAAATATTCGAAGCTCGCCGGCAATACCATCATCTTTGCCATCAGCAGCTTTTCGTCCAAGCTGCTGACGCTCATCGTCCAGCCGTTCCTGACCTACGCGATGGCCGAGATCTCCGACCTCGGCCTGTCGAAGATCCTGAGCCAGTACGCCAACCTGCTCATCCCCTTTGTGTCGATGGGCATGTCCAACGCCATCATCCGCTTCGGCCTCGACAGGGGCAACAGCGAAAAGCAGGTGTTCACCAACGGCCTGCTCACCATCCTCGGCGGCTTCGGCATCCTCGTGCTCTGCTGGCCGGTGGCGCAGTTTTTGCCCGATATGGCCCAGTACGGCCTGCTCATTTATATTTATGTCCTGATGAGCTGCCTGCGCACCCTCTGCACCCAGTTCGTGCGCAGCCGCCAGTGGAACAAGCTGGTGGCCGTGGACGGCGTGCTCTGCACCGTGGCGACCATGGCGTTTTATGTGCTCTATCTGGTGGGCTTCAAGTGGGGTGCCAACGGCTATCTGCTGGCCATCATCAGCGGCGACCTCGTGAGCGTGCTCTTCCTGATGTTCACCGGAAGGCTCTGGGATTTCATCGAGCTGAAGGGCATCAATAAGACCCTCTGGAAGCAGATGCTCCACTTCTCGCTGCCCATGATACCGGCCCAGATAAGCTTCTGGATCATCAACGCATCCGATTTGTTCTTTGTGCGTGAGATGTGCGACGGCCTCGACGGCCACAGCGGCGACGCATGGAGCGGCCTGCTCTCCACCGGCTACTTCCTGCCCACCATCCTCACGACGCTGGGCCTTATCTTCTACGACGCATGGCAGCTGTCGGCTGTCACCGAGGAAGAGGGGAGAGCCAGGTTCTTTACCCAGATCTTCCGCACCTATTCCAGCGTGCTGTTCTGCTGTGCGGCGGGCATCATCTGGCTCTGCCGCCCGGTCATGCACATCATGAAGTCCAACTACTATTACGCATGGCACTTCGTGCCGTTCCTCGTGCTGGCGTCTACCTGCAACTGCTTCAACCAGTTCATGAACAGCGTCTATGTCGTGAATAAGAAGTCCCAGCGCAGCATGGTCACCATGATGGCCGGTGCCATCAGCAACTGCCTCATGAACTACTTCTTCATCAAGTGGTGGGGTCCTGTGGGTGCGACCTATGCGTCCTTCCTCGGCCTCGGTCTGGTGTTCACTCTCCGCGCCATCGACGCCCACGGCATGATCGGGATGCGCGTCCACCCGGGCCGTGTTCTCGTCAACGCCGCCGTGCTGGTGTTCGAGGCTTTCGTGCTGCTGGCCGATACGCCGCTGTACGGCCTCTGGACGGGCATCATCACCGCCCTCATCATCCTGTACAACTTCTCCGGTGTCTGGGCCATGGCCCGCATCCTGCTGCCTAAAATCCTGGGCCGCCGGGGCAAGGCCCTTGTGGCTGTCGTGGACGGCTGGGCAGCCAAAAAGTAAAGAAGAAAAACAAAAAAACGGGGCTGTTGCACAACAGCCCCGTTATGTTTATCAGATCTGTTTGTCCAGCCAGTCGGCGATGTCCGCGAACACCTCGGCTTTGTTCGTCTCCACCAGAAGTTCATGGCGGGCGCCGGGGTAGAACTTCGACTCGATGTTCCCGACACCGGCGTCCCGGAGGCTCTGGATGGCCCGCCGGACTCCGGCGGTGCGCTCGCCCACAGGGTCGGCGTCACCGGCGAGGAAGAGAAGGGGCAGGTCCTTCGGCACCCCGGCCAGAACGGCGGGGTCGTATAGCCGCAGGATGCCTGTGAACATGCTGTAGTAGGCGTTCAGGGTGAAGGTGAACGTGCAGCGCTCGTCGGCGCGGTACTTGTCCACTTCGGCCTGGTCGCGGTTGAGCCAGTCCTGAGGCGTGCGGCCCTCGAGGCCCCTGTTGTAGCCGAGGAAGGAGAGGTTCGCCACCAGCTTGCTGCGGTGCTCCCAGCCGAAAAAGACGGCCAGCACCCGGCAGAGCGTCCGGGCTGTGGCGACCAGCGCTTTGGGCTGGAATCCGGTACCCATGATGATGGCTCCGTCAAGCTCACCGCCCCACTCGCAAAGGTACTGCCGGGCGTAGAACGAGCCCATGCTGTGGCCCAGCAGAAAATAGGGGACGCCGGGATAGAGCTGCTTCGTCAGCGCAGTGACAGCGTGGAGGTCGTCGAGGACGGCGCGGTTGCCGTCGGGCTGGGCGAAATAGCCGTAATCCGCCCTGGTGCGGATGGAGCCGCCGTGGCCCAGATGGTCGTGGCCGGTGACGAGGATGCCCCGGGCGGCCAGATACTCGGCCAGAGGCTTGTACCGGTCGATGAACTCCACCATGCCGTGGGAGAGCTGCAGGATGGCCCGCACCTCACCCTCCGGCACACAGCGGAATGCATGGAGCGTCCGGCCCGGTACGCAGGAGGGCAGGGTGAAGTCGGTCATCTGACTCATGTGATTCTCCTTTTCCGTTTACAGCGCAGCGATCTTGGCCCGGCAGGCGGGGCAGATGCAGTAACCCTCATACTGGGCCATGTCGGCCGCCAGCTCACCGCAGAAATCGCAGCTGCCGGCGGGACGGTGCTTTTTGAGGATGATCTGATCGCCCTCCACGAAGATCTCGAGCTTCGAGTCCTTGTCGATGTGCATATTGGTGCGCAGCTCCTTGGGGAGGACGATGCGGCCCAGAGAATCGATGCCCCGAACGATGCCAGTTGTTTTCATATTCATTTCTCCTTTTCAGTGTGTCCGGAAAGATGGCAGAATGAGCGTCTTTTACGCCGACACAACGCAAAAAATGTTCCCGTGCAGGAAAAACAGGAAAATTCTGTCAACTTGTTCCTGTTCAGTATACAAAAAGTTGAGTCATTCGTCAATCTAAACGGGCAGATTCGACAAAAACTTCTCAAAGAAGCAAAGAGTGGCGGCCAAGGCCGCTCCTCTTTGCTGTCTCCGTTGACAAACAGGGCCGGAGAGGGTAAACTTAGGCAGAGATATTTGCAATTCATTTGCCTATGATAGATTAAAAGGAGAAATCATTATGCCGAACAATAATATCCGCACCCGTTTTGCTCCCTCGCCTACGGGTTATATGCACGTTGGCAACCTGCGCACGGCCCTGTACACCTACCTGATGGCCAAGCACGATGACGGCACCTTCATCCTCCGCATCGAGGACACCGACCAGGGCCGCTACGTGGAGGGCGCTGTGGATGTCATCTACAACACCCTGCGGGAGACCGGCCTGCTGTGGGATGAAGGCCCGGACATCGGCGGCCCCGTCGGCCCCTACGTCCAGAGCGAGCGCATGGGGATGTTCAAGCAGTATGCCGAGCAGCTGGTGGCTGAGGGCAAGGCCTATTACTGCTTCTGCACTGAGGAGCGTCTGGAAGCCCTCCACGCCGAGCAGCGCGCCCACGGTGAGATGACCCACTACGATGGCTGCTGCCGCGACCTGCCCAGGGAAGAGGTGGAAAAGCGCCTCGCCGCCGGTGAGCCTTACGTCATCCGCCAGAAGATCCCCCGCGAGGGCGTGACCGGCTTCGACGATATGGTCTACGGCCACATCGAGGTCAACAACAGCGAGATGGACGACCAGATCCTCATCAAGACCGACGGTATGCCCACCTACAACTTCGCAAATGTCGTGGACGACCACCTCATGGGCATCACCCACGTCATCCGCGGCAGCGAGTATCTGTCCTCCACCCCGAAGTATAACCTGCTGTACCAGGCTTTCGGCTGGAACATCCCCAACTATATCCACTGCCCGCCGGTCATGAAGGACGCTCAGAACAAGCTGTCCAAGCGCAACGGCGACGCCAGCTATCAGGATCTCGTTGCAAAGGGCTACCTGACCGAGGCTATCCTGAACTACATCTGCCTGCTGGGCTGGAGCCCCAAGGGCGAGTACGCCGAGCAGGAGATCTTCTCGCTGGCTGATCTGGTCAGGATCTGGACGCCGGACGGCATCTCTAAGTCTCCCGCCATCTTCGACCCTCTCAAGCTGCGGGCCATCAACGCCGAGTATATCCGCCGCCTGTCCCCCGAGGAGTTCCTCGCCAAGGCCGAGCCCTGGATCGACAGCGCCGTCCATACTCCCATCAACAAGAAGCTGCTCTGTGCAAACCTGCAGCCCCGCTGCGAGGTCCTGGGCGAGATCCCCGAGCAGCTGGACTTCTTCGACGCTATGCCCGAGTATGACGTGAGCCTCTACGCCAACAAGAAGCAGAAGACCACCCCTGAGTCTGCAAAGGAGGCGCTGGAAGCCCTGCTGCCCGTGCTGAGCGACGAGGCACTGGACTTCAATGACCGTGACACCGTCTTTGACGCCTGCAAGGCCAAGGCCGAGGAACTGGGCAAGAAGAATGGCTGGCTGCTCTACCCGCTGGGCATCGCCCTCTCCGGCAAGCAGCGCACCCCCGGCGGCGGCACCGACCTCGCCTGCATGATGGGCCGCGAAATGACCCTCGAGCGGGTGAAGGCCGCTATCGAGAAGCTGAATGGCTGAAATACCTTATAATAAAAAGTGAGGAGGCAGTCTGTATGATGTATCCGTTTATGACGTTGGACGATAACACCGAGGTCGTCCATTCGGAGATGCTCCCGGATGGCCGCGTGAAGGTCTATTTTGAAAAGCCGGATGCAAAAGACTGCTTCCATTCTGCTGTCTGCTATCTTCCGGACTACAAATGGGAAGACATCAACGGCTTTACCCCGGAGGAAATTGCCCGGTATCAGGAGCTTGTGGAATCTACGGCTCATCTGATTCTGCAGTTCTCCAAAGAGGGAGGGGTCGAAAATGCCGCAGGTTTTTAAGATAGGCTCTTACTGGGTCTATTTCTGGGCCAATGAGAATGAGCCGCTGGAGCCTATCCATGTTCATGTGGCACAGGGCGCACCCAGCGCAAACGCCACCAAGATATGGATAACACGAGCCGGAAAGTGCTATCTGAGCAATAACAATTCGCAGATACCGCCCCGCATTCTGCGGAACATCATGGCCATCATTGAGGCGCGAAGTGCCGAGGTGGTCGCAAAATGGACGAGCTTTTTTGGCGAAGCGCACTACTTCTGCTGAGATTTTATCCCATCCCATCACCCCGCCAAAAACTGCGCGCGCCCTGCGCTACAGTATACGCAGAAGGCGCGGGAAACAGAACAGCACAGCGTGATATTGCAAAAGATCCCCGCCGGAAAGCGGGGATTTTTTCATGCAGGTGTCTTTTCGGACGATACAGCTCACGGACGGGAAAAAGCGGGTGAACGGTGCGCTCCGGGCGCGGGCGGCAGTGCGGCCTGCCCTGCGGCAGGGGAGCGCGTTCCTGCTGGGGCTGGCCGGAGGCTGGGCCGTGCTGTACGGTGCGCTGATGCCTTTCGGGCTGGGGCTGACGCTGGGCTTTGCGGAGGACTGCTTCGCTGTGGGAGCCGCCGGGGCCGCACTGGGGGTGCTGGCCCGGAGTTTCGGCACGCTGACCGTGGAGAGCGTCTGCCTGCTCTGCGCACTGGGCGCGGCGGTGGCGGCACGGTGGCTCTGGCCCGGCCGATCCGTCCCGGCGGTGGCGGCTGGCTGCGGCACACTGGTGGGAAGCGCAGTCTGCTTCGCGGCGGGGGAGGAAAACGGCGTTCAGACCATCCTGTTCTGCGGCGGCGACGCCCTGCTGGCAGCGGCGGCGGGATACGGCCTGCGGCGCTTCCTGCCCGAAAAGCCGGGCATGGGCAGCCTGATCTTGTCTGCCGCTGTGGCCGCCGCACTGGGCGGGATGAGCTTTGGCCTCTTCCTGCCCGGGGTGATGGTCTGCGCGGCGGCAGAGCTGGCCCTCTGCTGCAAGGGCCTGCCGCTGGAGGCATTGGCTTTCAGCGGGGTGACGGGTGCGGCTCTGGCCGCGTCAGACCCTGCCCTTGCGCCTGCCGCCGCCGGGCTTGCCTGTGGGTGTGCCGCTGCGGCGGTGCTTGCCCCGGCGCGACGGGTGGAGGGGCTTGCGGCCTATGCGGGCGGCTGCGTGGCGGGGGTGCTCTGCGTCCAGCCGCTGGCGGGGGCGTTCAGCTTTCTGCTCAGCGCCGGGGCGGGTGCGGGGCTTTGCGCCCTGCTGCCTGCGGGCTGGCTGATGCCCGCCCTCAAAGAGGACGACCCGCCCGGCGACGAGCGGCCGCGCCTCTCTGCCGCCGCGACCCGGCTGGAAGCGGTGGCCGAAAGCCTCTCCTCGCTGGCGGAGACGGTGAACGAGGTGTACGACGCTTTTCCACGCCGGTGCGAGGGGTTCCGATGGGTCATCGACAACATCCACGACGGCCTTTGCGCCAACTGCGGGCGGCGGGAAGTCTGCTGGAAGCAGGAGCACGCCTCCACCCTGGAAGGAATGGAGGCCCTGCGCCCCATTCTGGAAGAAAAAGGCCATCTGGAAACGGCGCTTCTGCCCGGTCAGCTGGCGCGGTGCATCCACCCGGCGGCGCTCTGCGCGGCGGGGGACAAGGCGTTTGCACTCTACCGCAGCCGCCGGGAGGCCCGCGTCCACTCCGAGGCCATGCGGACGGCCCTCACGGAGCAGTACAGCGCCGTGGCCGATGCACTGGGCGTCCTCAGCGAACAGCTGGGCCGTCCCGGAAGCCCGGAGCCCTACAAGTCTGGCCGGGTGTCGGCGCTGTTCGCTCAGCTGGGGACGCCGCCGCTGGAATGTGCTGTGACCCTGGACGATTTGGGCCGCACCCGGGCGGCAGTGACGCTGCCCCGCACCCGCTTCAATGAAAAAGAGCTGGCCGCGCTGGCCGGGGAGGTGGGGCGCATCTGCCGCCGCAGCCTCGAGCCGCCGCAGGTGCTCTCCTGCAAGGGGATGACCACCCTGCTCTTTGCCGAAAAGCCCCTGCTCCGGGCCGTATTCGGGACGGCGGGCGCGGCGGCGCGGGGCGAGATCTCCGGCGACGCAGTCCAGCAGTTCTGCAGCGCGGCAGCGGCCCAGATGATCCTCTGCGACGGCATGGGGACCGGACGTCCGGCGGCAGTAGACGGCAACCTTGCCGCAGAGCTGACGGCACGCCTGCTCAAAGCAGGCTTTACCGCAGAGCTTGCGGCCCGGCTCGTGAACGTGGCGCTGGCGCTCAAGAGCGACGAGGAGAGCGGCGCGACCCTCGACCTCGTGAGCGTAGACCTCTATACCGGCACAGCCCGGCTCTTCAAGGCCGGTGCGGCCCCGGGCTTCCTCGTGCATGGGGGCAAGGCCCGGGCTGTGGGCGAAGCCAGCCTGCCGATGGGCATCCTCGGCGGCGTCAGCGGACAGAGCCGGGTGGTGCATCTGGCGGCGGGGGACTATGTGGTGCTGGTGTCGGACGGCCTCCTGGTGGACGGCCCCGGCTGGGTGATGCAGCAGCTGGAACTCTCCGCTGCCAAGGCAGAACAGCCCGATATTCTGGCGAAAAAGCTGGTGGAAGCCGCCCGCGCCCGAGCCGTCCAGCGGGGCCGTCCCGACGACATTACCGCCGCTGTCCTCCGGCTCGAAAACAGCTGAGTTGCTTTTTGGGCGGCGGGAGGGTATACTTATCAGTATCTGGAACGATCATAGGAGAAACATATATGCTGACAGTTACAGTTGCACAGGACGGCAGCGGCGACTTCGCGTCCATCGCGGAGGCGGTGCTGGCCGTACCCTATAAGGAAGAAGCACTGGTGCAGGTCGGCCCCGGCATTTACCGGGAAAAGCTGGTCTGCGAAAAGCGCTGCATCACCCTGCGGGGGGCGGGTGCAGATAAGACAAAACTCGTGTGGGGCGACGGCGGCAAGCTGCCTCACAAGGACGGGCGGCCCACCCATACCTTCCGCAGCTACACCGCCTTTTTCAGCGGCGAAACGCTTTGCGTGGAGGACATGACGATCGAAAACGACGCCGGTCCTGGCGCGAAAGCCGGGCAGGCCGTCGTAGCCTATGTGGACAGCACCCGGGCGGTGTTCCGCCGGGTCAAGCTGCTGGGCAGTCAGGATACGCTCTTCTGCGCCCCGCTGCCCGAAAAGGAGCGGGAGAAGGACGGCTTTCTCGGCCCGCGCGGTCTTGCGCCCCGCAAACCGACCGCCCAGTACTACACCGACTGTGAGATCGCAGGCGACATTGATTTCATCTTCGGCGGCGGCGACGCCCTCTTCGAAAACTGCGTCATCCGCACGGTGGACAACCACATCCCTCACAGCTATGTCACAGCTCCTTCAGGCAAAGCCGATGGACTGGGCTTTGTGTTCTGGAGCTGCGATTTCGTCTCCGACTGCCCGCCGGGCAGCGTCTATCTGGGCCGTCCGTGGCGTCCCGAGGGCAAGACGGCGGTGCTGGACTGCCGTCTCGGCGCCCACATCGCGCCGGAAGGTTTTATCGCATGGAATGACCGCACCGATACCGGCCTTGCCAGCTTTGCGGAAGCTGGCAGCATCGGCCCGGGCGCAGCAGAGCGCCCGGCGTGGGTGAAACAGCTTTCCGGGCCGGAGGCGGCGGAACTGCTGGCCCGCGCCCGCACCCTCTGCCGACCGAAAACCAACTGAGGATGTAACAAATGAAAAAACTGCCAAATTTTGTAAAGTGGCTCATCATTGCCGTGGTGCTGGCCGCAATGGCCGCGATGATGGTGGCCGTGAACGACCGCGCCTCCCGGGTGGAGATGCCCATGCCGGACAACAGCCTGGGCATCTATCGCCAGACGCCTGCCACTGAAAAGTGAATCAGAAAAACGAGACGGGACTGCTTTCCAGCAGTCCCGTTTTTGCATGATGCCGCCGCCTCACGCATATGCTGTACGGACAAATCTGAATGGGCGGGAGGCAAGGGTATGTTTGTGGTCACACTGAGTAAGGCAAGCGTCAAGAAGCTGGGCGTGGGGGCGATGTGCTGTGCGCTGGTGGTGTTCAGTGCCATGCTGGGGCGGTACATCAGCACCCGCTCGGTGGCTGTCGCGGCGGCAGGTAATAAGATCGAGAGTGCGCAGGACATCCAGACCTGGTTCACGGGCTACGGACTGGACGTGGACGGCGCGTCCATCACCGCCGATAAGGTCAAGATCCCCCGCAAGTGGGACGACAGCTTTTCGGCCTTTAACGGGGTGGTGCAGCAGAGCGGCATGGACCTGACCCGCTACAAGGGCAAGACCGTGGAGAAGTGGACGGCGCTCATCCCGGCGGCCAGCCGGGGCGATGTGAGCAGCTACGGCGTGCTGCTGGTCTACAAGAAAAAGGCCGTGGGTGCGTACCTGTTGGAAAAGCCCTCCGGCACCGTCACCGGACTGAAAGACGCCCAGACCGCGATGGCCCTGCAGGAGGCCGAACAGGTGTCCGGCGAGGACTTCAGCGGGGACTGGGGCGAACGGCACGAGGATGAACTGACCGACGGGCAGGCCCAGCAGACCTCGGGCGAAGATTTCAGCGGCGACTGGGGAGAGCGCCACGACGGCGAGCTGGGCGCGGAGGGTCAGGCCCAGCAGACTTCCGGCGAGCCGGACGCTGCACAGGAGCAGCCCGTGCTGTATACCGACCTGCCGCTGGACGCCGAGGGCTACCCCGTCGAATAACCGTCATTCTGTACAAAAAAGTGCGATGAAACAGAATAATTGTGCAGTAGTGGTATTTTTGCAGAAAGATTCTGTTAAATGTTACTAAAATTTTTGATAAAAAATCGGCAATATGAAAGGGTGAAAAAAGAACGACTAAGGTTTATAATAAAAGCAGACATCCAGCAGCCAGAAGGTTCAAGTGCTGCGTCCCGAGGGGCAGGGTGAGCTGCCCAGGAGGACCGGATGAAGTAAGGAGAAAATGATCATGAAGGAATTCCAGTACACCGTTAAGGATGCCTGCGGCATCCACGCCCGTCCCGCCGGTCTGCTCGTCAAGGTGGCCAAGGGCTTTGCCAGCACCGCCACCCTCGAGAAGGGCGGCAAGACCTGCGACCTGCGCAAGCTGATGGCCCTGATGGGCATGGGCGTCAAGCAGGGCGACACCGTCACCATCAAGGTGGAGGGCGACGACGAAGCCGCCTGCGCCGAAGCGATCCAGAAATTCCTGAGCGAGAACGTCTGATCGCCCAGCGTGATGAGAAGCCCTTGCGGGGAATGTCCTGCGGGGGTTTTTTGTTGCAGAACACGAAACAGCAAGAATAAGGAGAAATTGCAATGCAGGTAGGTACCGGTAAAAGCATCCTGAATGGCATTGCCATCGGAAAGCTGAAGATCTATAAGAAAAAAGATACCGTCATCTCTGCCGCCGAAGTGGCCGACACCGCCGCTGAAGAGGCCCGTTTTGAGGACGCCCGCGCCAAGGCCATCGACCAGCAGACCGCTCTGTACGAGAAGGCTCTGGCCGAGGCCGGCGAGGACATCGCCGAGGTGTTCAACATCCACGCCATGATGCTGGATGACGACGACTTCGTGGACGCCATCAAGGAGATCATCAACGGCCAGCGCAAGTGCGCTGAGTACGCCGTCAAGACCGCCGGCGACAATCAGGCCGCCGTTTTTGCCGCTATGGATGACCCCTATTTGCAGGCCCGCAGCGCCGACGTCATCGACATTGCACAGGCCATCCTCGACATTCTGCAGGGCGTGGACAATGCTACTTTGCAGGGGACTGAGCCCAGCATCCTCGTGGCTGAGGACCTGGCCCCGTCCGAGACGGTCCGCATGGACAAGAGCCTGCTGCTGGGCTTCATCACCCGGGAGGGCAGCTCCAACAGCC